>Ga0163151_10001848_pt1 | contig 34528 bp, 23 predicted proteins | sample OliLakLV19MP5IB2_FD_145596 | JGI IMG/M metagenome (GOLD analysis project Ga0163151, IMG submission 145596) | Freshwater microbial mat bacterial communities from Lake Vanda, McMurdo Dry Valleys, Antarctica - Oligotrophic Lake LV.19.MP5.IB-2 | ecosystem: Environmental > Aquatic > Freshwater >... | reverse complement strand
CCCTCGTCCGCAACCCGGGTTTTCGTATCTCCCACTCACTGACAATCGACGGTAGGCTGCGTCCTCGACGCATGCCTTTCGCCCGCCTCATCGGCTTGATTGCGCTCGCGGTCGGCGAGCTCGCGCTATTGATGGTGCGGTTTTCCACGGAATCGCTCGAAGCGACGGGCCAGATGTGGTGGGCCGACACGCTCTGGCGTTGGAAGATCGTCCTGCCGCCGCTCGCGATCGCGATGTCGACGGCGGGCGTCATGCTCGGCGGCGACCGTCTGCGCGGTGAGCTGCGCCGCATGTCGGCCGAGATCATGGCGCCACATCGCGCCTGGCCATACCTGCTCGCGCACCTCGCGAGCTTCACGGTCTTCGCCTGCATCACGGCGTACATTCTCGAAGGCGGCTTCGCGACGTCGGCCTTCCGACCGGTGTGGGCGGCGCTCTGGTTCGCCGCGGCCGCGGCGGTGGCTTTGTTCTGGTTGGCGAGTCTCACCGACCCCAAGGTGATCGGTCTCGTCGCGTGGCGTGCCCGCGGGCTCCTGCTCGTCGGCGCCGTCGTCGGGGCGATGGCATGGGGTGCCGGTCTCATCACGGAAGGCTTCTGGGATCCGCTCCGGCACGCGACGATGAACGTCGTCGCCGGCATGGTGAGCCTCATCGTCTCCGACGCGGTCTTCGTCCCGGAGGAGCTGATGGTCGGAACCGAGCGCTTCGGGGTGCGGATTCTCAGCGAGTGCGCCGGCTACGAAGGCATCGGGCTCATCTGGGTGTTCCTGAGCGCGTACCTCGTGATGTTTCGCGATCAGCTGCGCTTCCCGCGCGCGCTCCTGCTGATCCCGATCGGCACGCTCGTCGTCTGGACGGCGAACGCGCTCCGCCTGACGATCCTCATCATGATCGGCACGTGGGTGTCCGAGGACATCGCGATGGGCGGGTTCCACTCGTACAGCGGATCGCTGCTGTTCTCGGGGGTCGCGCTCGGGCTCGTTTACGGCGCTCGCCGTTCCGCGTTCTTCACGAAGGAGCCGCTCACGGGGGCGCAGGTCGCCGACGGCCACAACATGACGGCGGCGTTCTTGGTGCCGTTCCTCGCGATCGTCGCCACCCAGATGGTGGCAGGCGCGGCGTCGACCGGGAGCATCTTCGACACCTACTATCCCGTTCGCGTTTTGGCGGCGGGTGCGGCCCTGGTCTACTTTCGGCGCGTCTACCGCGACATCCGCTGGACGTGCTCCTGGGAAGCGGTGGGCGTGGGCGTGCTCGTGTTCGTCCTCTGGATGGCGCTCGAGCCGAGTCCCGATCCCACCAAGCAAGCGGCCTTCGCCGACGCGCTCCACGCGCTGTCACCGGCCATGCTCGGCCTCTGGCTGACGGCGCGCGTCGTCGGCTCGGTGGTGACGGTCCCGATCGCGGAGGAGCTGGCGTTCCGTGGGTACCTCGGACGGCGCCTCGTCGATGCCGAGTTCGACCGCGTATCGCTCCGGACCTTCACGTGGACGGCGTTCGTCGTGACGTCGGTCCTGTTCGGCGTGATGCACGGCCGTTGGTTCGCAGGCACGCTCGCCGGCATGTGCTACGCGCTCCTGCTCTATCGCCGCGGCGAGCTCGGCGACGCCATCAGCGCACACGCGATCACCAACGCGATGATCGCCGCGTACGTGCTGGCGACCGGCCACTGGCTCCTGTGGTAGCGCGCGTCAGCGGTTCAGAATCCCGCGGACCCTAGCGGTTCAGAATGAACCGCGCGCGATAGCCCGCGAAGTCGCGCGCGATCCCCTCGGCCGTCAGGCCGAACTCCTCGAGCGTGTACTGATGCGGCGGCCGCCCCTCGCGCGGATTGGTCGCCATGAACGCGCGCATCCGCTGCTCGACGTCGGGCGTGAACGCGAGCCCGGCGACCTCGTAGATGCGCCGCGCCTGCCCGACCGGATCCTGGACGGCGTCGAGAAACCAGACGTCGACGAAGCGATCGGGGTGGCGGTCGCGCACTTCGAGGCAGCGCCGCAGCGCCGCGGCCATCTTGCCGCTCCACTGCCGCGCGACCTCTTTCGGATCGACCTTCTCGGCGACGAGCACCCAGAGCGCCGTGATCATGCTCGCGAGCGACGGAATCGAGTCGAGCGGATCGCGATGGGTCTGGACGATCAGCGCCCCGGGAAACACCTCGAGCACGACGTCCGCGAGGCCGAGGTGGTGCGGCGTCTTCAACACCCAGCGCTCGGCCTGCTGCCCGGCTTGTTTCTTCTGCCATTGCAGCAGCTGCAGCAGCTTGCGCAGATACCGGTACGCCGGCGTCTGATCGTGCGCGTCGAGCCACGCCCCATACGACGGCACGTTCGCCCCCGACTCGGGCACGGTGCTGAGGAACGAGTGCTCGAGGAGCAGAATCTCCTCGTCGGCCGCCATCGCATCCATCGGATGGATCGCCGCGAGCGCGGGCGAGCCATCGAGCATCGCTTGCACCTCCGCTTTGGCCTGCGGAATGCGCGGATCGTCGGCACCGAGCGCGCCCTCGGGAAACGGCGCGGGATAGCGGCACTCGAACCAGCGGGCCGAGAAGAGGCGTGGATCCTGCGCCAGCGTGCGATGGAGGAGCGTGGTGCCCGTACGCGGCAACCCGACGATCACGATCGGCGCGCCGATCGCCTCGTCGAGGATCTCCGGGTGCCGCCGGAACTGCTCTTCGGCGCGGAGCCGATTCACCAATAGATCGACGATCCGCCCGCGCTGCGCCGCGCGACCGAAATCGACGAGATTGGCCTCACGGTCGAGCGCCGCGAGCAGCACGCGCAGCGGCTCGCGAAACGACTCATCGCCGAAATCGTCGAGTCGGGCTTTGGCCCGTGCCTCCGCCAGAATCGACGGCTCGTCCAGATTCGTCTGCATCTCCATCGCGATCTCGGTTCCTCCTAGAGCGGGACGACCCGCGTGATCGGATCGACGATCTCGCTCGCGCCGATCCAGCGAAAGCACATCGTGCCTTCCGCGTGTCCGGACGTGTCGAGCCAATTCGGACGACCGGGGTCGCGCGGCGCGATCACGATCGTGCAGCGGCCGTCGGGACCATAGCTCGCCGTGTGCTTGTTCACGTGGGCACGGTGGTAGCGATAGTCGATCGACTCCATCCAGTGATTGTTGATCTGGAGATTCCAGCTCTCGCACGGCGGAATGCGCGGGACTTCCACGACCAGGGCCTCGTCGGCCGCGAGCCGGTAGTACCCGTGGAAGTAGTGAATCGTCGGATCGCCGCCGGCGGCGAGATAGCGCTGCTGATCCTGGCGCGGCAGCGTGTTGGGATGCGCGGCGAAGCCACTGGCCCAATCGGCGAAGACGCGCGCGGTGCCCTCGACGAAGCGCGCCGCGTTGGCCAGGCGCTTGGCGACGGTGGCCGGATCGAGCGGCCGTGGCGCCACGGGCGTGGGATGACGGGCGATCGTGAGCTCGGCGCGGCGCTCCTTCGTCCGATCGAGAAAGGTCTGGCGCACGATCAGCATCGACGTCGCTTCCGTCATCGGCAGCCAGTTGTCATCGTGCGGCGTGGCGCTCACGATCAGCGTGAAGCGGCCGTCGGGGCCGATGGCGAGCTTGGTGCTGTCGATGAACCCCGTCGGCGCGAGACCACCGGTCGATCCGTAGTCGCCGGCCTTGGTGCTGAACGCCAAGTAGTGCACGGTGCCACGCGTGCCACTGATCGCGTAGGTGAGGCGGCCATCGAGGCTCGCGTTCTGGTAGAAGTTGTCGGGGTTGTCGGCCCCGATCTTCAACGTCTCGTGCGACAGGCTGTAGAACCCGGGCGCTTCGGGATCAGCGAACTCGAGGCACGATTCGAGCGCACCGCGCGTGAGGCGCGCGAGGTAGCGATAGCCTTCGGCGCGCGTCAGTGGATCGGCAGGAGCGTCCGGTCGGACGATCTGCGCGCCGGCGCGGGCGAGCGCGGCGCAGAACGCAGACCACGGATCGCCGTCGACGAGGGGGTCACTCATGGCGGGCCGCACCGTACGAGCTTCCCTTTCAGCGGGCAACCAAGGCGACGGATCTGGTGGCAGCAGGCGGGCGGATCGGAGCTGGCTCCTACGGTCGCGCAGTCGCTGACACCCAGCGCGTACAACCTGCCGCTGCCGCCATGGCCTGCGCACACGCGAGCTGGCGCTCCCCGGAGCCAGCTCCAACCCGCCCGCCTGCTGCATCATCACTCAGTTTGATTGGGGCCTTTGGTTCCCAATCCGAGTCTGCGTGCCCGATCGTTCTTGTTGTGAGGCCTCGCCGGTGGGTGGGTCAGGGGATGCTCCGGGGAGCCGCAGCTCGCGTGTGCGCAGGCCAGAGCGGCAGCGGGCGGGTTGTATGCGCTGGGTGGCGGAAACCCGGCGACCGTAGGAGCACACCCTGACCCACCCACCAGCGACACCGCTCAACACAGGCAGAGGCCTCACGAACAAACCGAGACACAACGGACCCGGCGGTGGTCAGCGTCGACGCGGTACGTGCGGCGAGAGACTCCACTGCGGCGGCAACGAGGGAAACGGTGCCCCGGCGCGCACCAGCCCGATTTCGTCGCGCCAACTCGGGCTCCGCGCCCCCGCATCGAACCGGATCTTGCCGATGCAATGCACGATCGCGGCGTCCGACACGACGCGTGCCGTCCCCATCGGCAGGTGACCGAGCGCAACGTTCGCGACGTCGGGGCGACGTGCAAAGTACATCCCGTCGGTCACGAACACGACCTTCTTGCCGGCGGGGAGCGGCGGCGTGACGCGCCCGACACCGAACATCGAGACCGGTCGTCCCTTCGGATCGAAAAACTGCACCGTGAAACGCCGCGGCTCGGGATCGCGATGCCGACACGCGATCATCGTGACGCCGAGGCTCTCGAAGCCCGCGACGCGTCCCGCACGATACACGACGCGCCCGAACGGGACGGTTGGCTCGGGCACTGGCGTCGCCATTGTCGTCGGCGTCGCGGTGGCCGCGCAGACCGACGACGCAACGAGCACCAGCACGCAGCCCAGCCCGAGTCGGATCGTCATCGCCACGCGCCGGCTCTACTGCACTCCGGCGGGCAAAAACAGAAACGCCCCGGAGCATGGCTCCGAGGCGTTTGACCCATCCGCGCGAACGCGGACGACGGCACTACTTCCCTGACGTGTCGTGGGGCGTCGGGGAAACTCGAGTCTGGAGCTACTGCACGGCCACCAGTGTCGGGCCGGCATACTTCTTCAAGAGACGTTCGACCTTCTCGCGCACGATCTCGGGGTCGACCACCGGCTTGGCCAGATAGTCGTCGCACCCGATCGCGAGCGCCTTCTGCTCGTCGCCCGCCATCGCCTGCGCGGTGAGCGCGATGATCGCGACGCGACGGCCACCGGTCGTGAGACGGATGCGTTTGGTGGCTTCCCACCCGTCCATGACCGGCATCTTGAGATCCATGAAGATGAGGTCCGGAGAGTTCTTCTCGGTCATCTCGATCGCCTCGAGACCGTTCTGGGCCTCGAAGATTTCGAAATCACCGATCTTGCGAAGGCGGTAGACGAGAATCCGTCGATTGTCCTCGTTGTCCTCAACGACCAAAATCTTCTTACGAGTCATGATTCGTGCCTTTCCTGTTGGCGCGCCCCGACGCGCCTACTTCGCTCTCGCTGCGATGCGGCCGCATCGAGCGTACGCACTCATCGGCGTCCTGGGTGCAGGACTGAAGGGCAGCAAGAGCTATGCCGCTAGCCGTGAGGGTGGATACAGGCTATAGACGCGCCCCTCTGCGCTTGTCAAAACCGCGAGATCGCTGGATGAGCTGGATTTTTGCGGCGCTGGCGTCATCCGCTTCCGACCGGCGAGGCAATGACCCCCGTGCGACAAAATTGACACTGTGACGACTTCCCCCACTCCCCGCACCCGCTTCGCCCCGAGCCCGAGCGGCTACCTCCACATCGGCGGAGCTCGCACCGCGCTCTTCAATTTCCTCTACGCCCGCCGCCATGGCGGCACGTTCATCCTACGCGTCGAGGATACCGATCGCGAGAGGTCAACTGACGCTTCGATCGCCGCCATCATCGAGAGTCTCGCATGGCTCGAGATCGCGTGGGACGAGGGCCCGTTCTTCCAGAGCAAGCGCACCGCCGTGTACGTGGCCGAGGCCGAACGCCTGCTGCGCGAAGGTCGCGCCTACCCGTGCTACTGCAGCGCGCCCGAGCTCGAGGCGAAGCGCGCCGCGGCGCTCGCCACCGGCAAGAAGCCCGTCTACGACGGCACGTGTCGCGACCTCGTACCGACGCCAGGCACCGGCGATCGCCCGCACACCGTCCGCTTTCGCGGAGCGAAGGACGGCGAGACCGTCGTCGACGATCTCGTCAAAGGTCGCGTCGTCTTCCAGAACGCCGAGCTCGACGACCTCATCATTCTCCGCACTGACGGGACGCCGACCTACAACTTCTGCGTCGTCGTCGACGATGCTGAGATGCGCGTCTCGCACGTCATCCGTGGCGACGATCACCTCGCGAACACGCCGCGCCAGATTCTGCTCTATCAGGCGCTCGGCTACGGCTTGCCCGCGTTCGGCCACGTGCCGCTGATCCTCGGCCCCGACAAGTCGCGTCTCAGCAAACGGCACGGCGCGATGTCCGTCACCGCGTATCGCGACCTCGGCTTCTTGCCCGCGGGCCTCGTCAACTATCTCGCACGTCTCGGCTGGTCGCACGGCGATCAGGAAGTCTTCACGCGCGACGAGCTGATCGCGGCGTTCAACGTCGAAGCGATCGGCAAGTCGGCGGGCGTGTTCGATCTCGAGAAGATGCGCTGGGTGAACTGGAGCCATCAAAAGACGCTGACGCCGGAGGCGTTGGTGCACGCGGCGCGGCCCTACCTCGCGGCGGCGGGCTTTGCGGTCCCGGGGGACGACGCGTGGCTCGCGAAGGCGCTCGTCACGCTGCAAGAGCGCGCGCAGACGATGGTCGAGCTCGTCCAGAACGGCCGGTATTATTTCACCGACGACATTACGCTCGACGAAGCCGCAGCCGCGAAGTTCCTGACCGCGGCCGTTGCCGAGCCATTGCGATCCGTGCGCGAGGCCTGCGCCGCGCTCACAGCGTGGACCGTCGAGAGCATCACCGCCGCGTTCAACGAGGTCCTCGCGCAGCACGAGCTCAAGCTCGGCAAGATCGCGCAGCCCGTCCGGATCGCCGTCACGGGCAGCACCGCCAGCCCCGGCATCTTCGAGGTCCTCGAGGTTCTCGGCCGCGATCGCACCGTCACCCGGCTCGATGCCGCCCTGGGGCGCATTTCTTGACCACCCCGACCCGTATCTATAGATACAGGCGGATCTTCGATGAGGAGTCGCCTAATTGGTAAGGCACCTGACTCTGGATCAGGGCACTGAAGGTTCGAGTCCTTCCTCCTCAGCTCACAAGACTCACCCGCACCACCTCGGCAGGCACCACCACGGTCCCATCGTCTAGCGGTTAGGACGGCGGCCTCTCACGTCGCAAACGAGGGTTCGATTCCCTCTGGGACCACTTTATGAGCCTCGGACCACCGAGGCTTTTTTTTGCCGCAGCACCCGTCGGCCAGATTTCCCGGTAGCGCCCAGTCAGCTCGGTTCGCGCCGATTGACGACGGCGCGAACCGAACCGAACAGGGAACTGGTCGAGCTATTCGACGCGGATGGTTGCCTTCTTGATCTCGAGCTTCTCCGAGGTCTTGCCGCTCGGCGAACCGGCGCCCTCGAGCGCCTTCAGGGTTTCCGTGCCTTTCACCGTCTCGCCGAACACGGTGTGCTTGCCGTCGAGAAAGTTGGTCGCGACGAAGGTCAGGAAGAACTGGCTGCCGTCCGTGTTTGGTCCGGCGTTCGCCATCGACAGCATGCCGGGCTTGTCGTGTTTCCCGCCGCCGAACTCACCGGCGTACTGGTAGCCGGGACCGCCGGTTCCGTTGCCCGCGGGATCGCCCCCCTGAGCCATGAAGCCCGGAATCACACGATGGAAGGTGAGGCCATCATAGAAGCCGAGGTTGGTGAGGTAGATCGTGCTGGTGACGTGCATCGGGGCCGATTCCGCCAACAACCGGACCTCGATCGGGCCTTTGGTGGTGTCGAGCACCCAGATGTACTTCTTGCCGGCCGTGAAGCTCGCCTGCGTCGGCTTCGGCAGGTGCAGCTTCCAGCCCGCGCTCGACTTGTCGATCTTCGCGTCGGCGATCTGCTTGTCGATGGCGGCGATCGCCGGATCGGTGCCGGCTGATTTCTTCTCCTCGGCGGCGTTCGCCTGGAGGGTCAGGGTGACAGTGGAAACTGCGAGTGCCGCGACGAGCACGGCTTGAAGGCGACGGCGCATGAAAGGTCTCCTTGCTGAGATGGGGGCGCGATGACGTGCCCGGCCTGGGAATCCGGGTCAGTTAGCAAGGGCGGTAGTCGAATACGAGCCATGCCGACGCGGGTAGTGTCTCGGTCTGTCGGTGATGCTGCGGTCTGGGCTGGGCGGTGTCGCCGGCGGGTGGGTCAGGGAGTGCTCCTACGGTCGCCGGGTTGCGGCCACCCAGCGCGTACAACCTGCCGCTGCCCCCATGGCCTGCGCACACGCGAGCTGCGGCTCCCCGGACACTCCCTGACCCACCCGCCGGCGATGATCGCAACGAGAACGATGGGACGCGCAGACTCGCGCGGCCGAACCAACGGCTCCAGTCAGATTGAATGAGGATGCAGCCGGCGGGTGGGTCGGGGATGGCTCTGGGGAGCCGCGGCTCGCGTGTGCGCAGGCCAGAGAGGCAGCAGCAAGTTGTATGCGCTGGGTGGCGGGAACCCGGCGACCGTAGGAGCCATCCCCGACCCGCCCGCCGGCTGCCACCGATCCCATCGCTGCCGCGAGAATCGAACTGAGACAGTGCCAGATTCCGCAGCGCGCGCGGCTCCGTCGCCGCCCTGCCTCGCGCGCTCGCCACGCGCCTGCTACGGCGGGTGCTTCGCTCGACCGACCTCAGGAGCCGACACGCATGCCGACCAAGACCGCCGTCATCGACTTCGATTCGTCCAAGCCGACGTCGCCCTTCTACAACGACAGTCACCGCGAATGGCGGGACACGCTCCGCCGCTGGCTCGCGAAGGAAGTGGCCCCTCACGTCGAAACCTGGGAAGCCGCCGGCGAGATTCCGCTCGCGCTCTATGCGAAGGCCGCCGAGGTCGGTCTGCTCGGGCTCGGCTACCCCGAGCAGTACGGTGGGACGGCGGCGGGCATCGACCACTTCCATCACATCGTGACGTCGGAAGAGACGGCGCAGATCGGCGCCGGCGGAATCTTCGCCTCATTGATGGTGCACTCGATCGGCTTGCCACCGATCCTCGCGATCGGCTCCGACGAGCTGAAGACCCGCATCGCCCCGGGCGTGCTCGCCGGCGAGAAGCACATCTGTCTCGGCATCAGCGAGCCCGACGCCGGCAGCGACGTCGCCAACCTTTCGACCCGCGCCGAGCGCGACGGCGACGACTACGTCGTCCGCGGCAGCAAGATGTTCATCACCGGCGGGCTCCGCGCCGACTACGTGACGGCGGCGGTGCGCACCGGCGGCCCGGGCTACGGCGGCATCTCGCTCTTGCTGATCGAGCTCGACCGTCCCGGCGTGTCCCGGACGCGGCTCGAGAAAATGGGGTGGTGGGCGTCCGACACCGCGGCGCTCTACTTCGACGAGGTGCGCGTCCCGGTCGCGAACCTGATCGGTGTCGAGAACCAGGGTTTTCTCGGCATCGTGCTCAACTTCAACGGCGAGCGGCTCGGCATGGCCGCGAGCGCCAATGCCTACGCCCGCACCTGTCTCGTCGAGGCGGCGCGGTACGCGCAGGAGCGGAAGACGTTCGGGAAGCGCCTCGCGGACCATCAGGTCATCCGCCACAAGATCGCCGAGATGCTCCGGCAGGTGAACGCGACGCAGGCGTATCTCGAAAGCTCCGCGTGGCGCGTCATGCAAGGCGAGACGCCCGTCGCGGACCTGGCGCTCCTGAAAGTGCAGGCAACGCTCACCATGGAATTCTGCGCGCGCGAAGCAATGCAGGTGCTCGGCGGCGCGGGCTATCTCCGCGGCAACAAGGTCGAGCGGATCTACCGCGAGGTCCGTGTCAACGCGATCGGCGGCGGCAGCGAGGAGATCATGCGCGACCTGGCGGCGCGCCAGATCGGCTTGTGACGAACGGCGCCACGCGTCCGCCATTACGGTCGCCTCCGGCGCTCCTTTTTCCTTGACGACGCCGCCGGGCCCGTGCGAGCCTCCCGCCGCAGTTCGCCGAACCAAGGACAGCCCCCCTTTAGAGGACCTTCGCCGCAAAACGGGGAAGGTCAAGGATCAAAAAAGACGATGGGTGACGTCATCGCTCAAGCCTTCGCGAGCAGCGGCGACCAGGTGAACGGGCCGCGGTACAGCTGCGATCGCTCGAATCCAGAGCGCCACCGTCGGCTCAGCGGTGACGATGTGATGGCGGCCGTCACGTCTCGTGGCGGACGGCCCAAGGGAGGCAAGGCATGACAGGTCGCGACGGGGTTCGCGGAAGTAGCGCCGCATGCGCGGCGTTGTTGGTGGTCCTGGGCGTCAGCGCGATCGCTGCGCCGCCGGCACAGGCACAGCTCCTCCCGCCCAAAGAGCAGGCGTGCATCACGACCTTCAACAAGACGCTCTGGAAGATCGGGCGCACCCAAGCGGATCTCGTGAAGCGATGCCTGCGCGAGTTCGCCGCCGGAATTCCCACGGCGATCGACATCGAGACCTGCATGCGCAGCAACCGCGGCGGCAAGCTCGCCACGGCGGTCGCGAAGGGGAACGCGGCCATCGCGTCGAAGTGCGCTGGGGTGTCGCCGGCCTTCGGCGTCAGCGCGTTCGATGCGGCGTCCGTCGCCGCCGCGCTGACACCGATCCATCTCGTCCACGGGGTGCTGGCACCGGACCTGACCCACGGCATCCTGCCCAACAGCGACGACGCGACCTGCCAGTCGCGCGTCGCGGCCGCGATCCTGACCTGCCACGACACGCGGCTGCAGACCTTCCTCAAATGTCAGCGGATCGGCATGAAGAGCGGTTTCGTCACCAACAGCTCGACGCTCACCGACATCTGCCTCGGCAGCGGCGACCATGCGCAACCCGATCTCGGCCGGATCGCGGTCGACTGCGACGTGAAGATCGCCAAGGAGATCGCACGCTCGTGCCGGACGACGCCGTTGACGGCTGGCTTCGCCGCGTGCGGCACCACCGATCCGGCGGCGCTCGGCGCGTGCGTCGACCGGATGGCCGCCTGCACCGCCTGCCGGTACCTCAATGAAGCCGACGGGCTCGTCCGCGACTGCGACCGGCTGGACGACGGCAACGGGGCGAACGGCACCTGCGGCCCCGAATGCGGCGACGGCATCCAGCAGATCGAAGAATCGTGTGACGACGGCAACGCGACCACCGGCGACGGCTGCTCGGGCGCGTGCAAAATCGAGGGCGGCTGGAGCTGCGGCGGCGCGCCCAGCGTCTGCACCCCGAACTGCGGCACCGGCACGCTCGAAGCCGGCGAAAGCTGCGACGACGGCGCGGCGATCGACGGGGACGGCTGCTCGAGCACGTGCTTCGTCGAGGATCACTGGTCGTGCAGCGGCGCGCCCAGCGTGTGCACGGCGAACTGCGGCAACGGAACGCTCCAGATCGCCGACGGCGAAACCTGCGACGACGGCAACCTCGTCGACGGCGACGGGTGCTCGAGCACCTGCGGCGTCGAGGACGAATGGGTCTGTACCGGTGCGCCGAGCATCTGCACCTTCCTGTGCGGCAACCAGGTCTTCGACCTGGGAGAAACGTGCGACGACGGCAATGGCGTCGCCGGCGATGGCTGCAATGCCTTGTGCAAGATCGAGCCGGGGTGGCTCTGCAGCGGCCTGCCCAGCACCTGCGCGCCCGTCTGTGGTGACGGCCGCATCCGCGGTGCCGAGGCCTGCGACGACGGTGACGTGACGAGTGCGGACGGGTGCTCGTTCACGTGTCAGATCGAGGCGGGCTTCACGTGCGAGGCGGAGCCGAGAAATTGCATCCCCATCTGCGGCGACGGGTTCGTCCGCGGCGCGGAGAACTGCGACGACGGCAACACGGCGAGCGAGGATGGCTGCTCGGGTGAGTTCTGCCGGCAAGAGGTCGGCTGGGCCTGTCTTGGGCAGCCGAGCGTCTGCACCTACGACTGCGGTGACGGCAACCTCGATGCCGACGAGGAATGCGACGACGGCGACACCGACTCCGGCGACGGGTGCAGCGATAGCTGCCTGAGCGAAACGGGCTACGCCTGTCACGGCCAGCCGAGTCTGTGTGTGCCCACCTGCGGCAACGGCCTCCTCAATACGGGCGAGAGCTGCGACGACGGCAACGTCGTGAACCGCGACGGCTGCGACGCGAGCTGCCGGAACGAGTCGGGGTGGCTGTGCACGCTCCCCGGCGTGCCCTGCCAGCCGTTCGAGATCTTCATCGACTCCCCGGCGCACGGAACGTTCACGACGGCGAATTCCGTCACCATCACCGGGCACTACACGACGCTCGGCGCCGGCCAGGCCGCCATCACCATCAACGGCGCTCCGGCGAGCTCGGTCAACCTCGTCGCCCGGACGTTCTCGCACACCGTGTCGCTGAGCACGCCGGCGATCTTCAATCCCGTGCTGGCCACGCTGACGAACACGACGAACGGCGACGACGTGCGCGATCGTCTGGTCGTGATCAAGGGCGCCTCGGTGCTCGACGGCACCCTCTCGCCCCAGAGCGTGGCGATGCGCATGAACGATACGGGCCTGGACAAGATCGAGCCCCTGGTGGCGGCGATGGCGGGAGACCAGCTCAACCTGGCCGCCCTGATCCCGCCCGGCACGGTGTTGGCGGACGAATGCTTCATCAACGTCATCGGCTGCTGGGGGAGCGCCAAGGTCAAGATTGCCAACCCGGCTCCCTCGTTCGGTAGTTTCGGACTGACACTCGACTCGAAGACCAACGCCGTCGGTGCCGACATTGCCGTCCGCAATCTGCGGATCGACATCGACATCGATGGCAGCGGCCTCGTGCCGGACTGCGGCCTCCGTCTGACCGCTACCCAGATGTCGCTGAATGGCGACTACTCGCTCGAACCGGCCGCGAATCCCCGGGACATCGACGTCAACCTGGTCGGGGCGATCGGCGTGGGCTTCACCAGCTTCAACCACACGTTCACCTACGGCCTCTGCGACGCGCCGATCATCGGCGACATCATCCAGGCCTTCCTCCCCGACATCCAGCAGTTCGCGACCGACGGGATCAAAGGCTTCATCGGCGACCCGGACGGCGCGGGGCCGCAGGACAGCCCGATCGCGGAAGCGATGGAGACGACGCTTGCCGGGATCTCGATCACCGGCCCCGTCGGCTCGGGCCTGGGCATGATGTTCGACGCCCCGCTCTTCAAGGTCGTCGAGGATGCGACCGGCATCACGTTCGGCTCGAATGCGAGCTTCAGCGTGAGCACCGGCGGCGGACCCGGCCAGTGCGTGCCGCCACCCGGCGCACCGAATTTCACGGCATCGTATGCGCCCGCCGAGCCCTTCCCCAACTGGGGCGCGACGACTCCGGTCGGCCAGGCGCCGTACGGGATCGGTCTCGGCTTCTCGAGCGCGGCCTTCAATCAGCTGCTGCGCGGACAGACCGAGTGCGGCCTCATGCGGACCGCACTCACCACCATCGACCTCGACGGCGCCGGTGGCGTCCCGCCGGTGCCGATCACGTCGTCGCTGCTCTCGCTGTTGGTGCCGGAGTTCGCGCAGCTGCCGCCGGAGACTCCGCTCCGCATCGACATCGCGCCGACCTTGGCTCCCATCGTGACGGGCGTTGCAGGTCCGGGCGGTGAGCTCACCGAGCTCAGGCTCTCGCAGATCAGCGTCGACATCGTTCAGCCCGGGTCCGGAACCGTCTGGCTGAGCGGCGCCTTCGACGTGCGCCTCGGTTTGGACATGGACTTCCTGGCCGACGGCTCTGGCCTGGCCATGACCATCTCCGTGCCGGAGGTAGCCGACACGGCCATGACGGTCATCGACAACCCGCTCGGCACCAACGAGGCCGAGCTCGAACAGGTGCTGCCCTCGGTGTTCCGCCCGCTCATTCCGGAGCTCGCCGGAGCCCTCTCCGGCTTCCCGATCCCGCAGTTCTTCGGGCTCAGACTGCAGGGCGTCGAAGTATCCAAGAACGGCTCCTTCCTGGCGCTGTTCGCCAACCTGACCCCAACCCCATGAAGGAGTGTCGTATGCCCCGCACGCTGAGGAACCTCTTGTCGATCCTGGCGACACTGGTCCCGCTTGGCCTCGCCTCGACTGCGTCGGCGCTCACCCTGACCGGGGGCCCCGTCTACGCCTTACCGGGTGGCGGCAGCTGTGCCGTCTCCGGCGTCACCAGCCAGACGGGCGGCGCCACGTTGACGTGCACTGGCGTGAGCATCGCGGCTCACACCCACGTCTACTTCGGCATCAGAAATAACCTCAACGTGAACGGCAATACGATGACCGGCACCGCCCCCACCGCCGGTTCGGTGGCCGTGTTCGACTACGCGAGCAGCACCAGCAATTCGATCACCTACTCGAGCACGACGACGGTCGCCGATCAGCTCAACGGCACGCAGTCGGTGAACAACCAGATGGTGCTGACGCTGACCGCCGGCACGGCCTCGGTCGTAGCCGCGGGCGGACTTCCGGCGAGCAATACCTCCGGGGACATCGAGCGGCTGTTTCGCGTCACCAGCACCAGCTTCTCGGTCCGCGTCGACGTCAAAGCGAGCGATCCGTTCTTCGCCCTCGGCCAAGCCTGCCCGGCGGTCTTCGATCCCACGCACACGCCCTTGGGCATCTCGAACATCAGCAAGGTGGACCTCGCCTTCTACTACTCGGACTGCGGCGACGGTCAGATCGACAGCCCCGAGCAGTGCGACCTCGGCGGATCGAACGGGGCTGCCGGCTCCTGCTGTACGTCCAGCTGCACGTTCCGGACGGCGGGCGCGGTCTGCCGCCCCGGCGCCGACCTGCAGTGCGACACGAACGAGGTCTGCACGGGGGCCGCACCGACCTGCCCGTCCGACGACGCGTTCATCCACGGTGGCAACGTCTGCCGAATCGGCTCGGGCGACAGCTGCGATACGAATGAGCTGTGCTCCGGCGTTCCCGGACAGGGCTGTCCCGCAGACGACGCGCCCGGGAAATCGGGCACCATCTGTCGCGCCTCGCCGGTGGCAGGCTCCGGCTGCGACGAGCACGAGTACTGCTCGGGTACGCCGGGCGCCACGTGCCCGGTGGACGATGCTCCCAGCCACCTCAACAACATCTGTCGTCCCGGCTCCGGGGACATGTGCGATCCCGACGAGCGCTGCACCGGCGTCGTGGGCGAGGGTTGCCCGGCCGAGGTCGTCGCGGATCCGAGCACGGTCTGCCGGACGGGCTCGGGTGACAGCTGCGATCCCAACGAGACGTGCACCGCGATTCCTGGTGCTGCGTGCCCAGCCGACGTGATCACCACCGCGGGAACGGTCTGCCGTGCCGCGAACGGCACGTGCGACGTCGCCGAGCAGTGCAGCGGCACCGCCGGAGTGGCGTGTCCCGCCGACGCGTTGGCCGCCAACGAGACGCCCTGTGATGCCGACAGCGACCCCTGCACCGTCGACGAGTGCGACGGCGGTGGCATGTGCGTACAGCTCAGCCCGACCACGTGCGGCGACGGCGACACCCAGGCCGGCTGCGGCGAGGAGTGCGACGACGGCAACGTCGACAACGGCGACGGCTGCGGCGCGACGTGCCTCACCGAGACCACCCTGGCGTGTAGCCCGGCGCCACTCCCAGGCTGTCGTCATCCGGTGCGATCCGCCAAATCCTCGCTCAGCATCAAGCGCGGCTCGACGCTGTTCAAGGATCAGCTCAAGTGGCTCTGGCTCGCCGGCGAGCGGACCACCCTCGCGGAGTACGGCAATCCGCTCGGCGCGACGCAGTTCCAGCTCTGCCTCTACGACAGCACCGGCCTCCGACTCGACGCCAACGTTCCCGCCGGCGGTCTCTGCGCCGGCAAGCCGTGCTGGAAAGCGGTCGGGAGCTCGGGCTTCCGATACGGCGACAAAGATCTCACGCCCGACGGCGTCCAGAAGATGAACCTCAAGAGCGGCACCGACGGCAAAGCGCAGATCAAGCTCTCCCTGCGCGGCGCCAACCTCGGACTCCCCGACCTCTCGACCGTGGCACAGCCGGTCACGGTGCAGATCAAGAACAGCAACGGCATCTGCTGGGAAGCGATCTACAGCGCGCCGTCGCGGTACCAGTCGAGCACGGTCTTCAAAGACAAGGCCGATTGAGCATCACGGTGACGGCGGCCTCGTGCCGCCGTCACCGACCACTCGCCTCCGACGCACCTTGCGGGCGATGGATACGGCCGTCATTCTCCTGAGATGTCTCTCATGAGATGCACCGCCGAGAGCTGCACGCTCGAGTGATGCCGCCGATGCAGCGACTACGCGCCTGGTTGGATCGCCTGCGTTCGAGTCTCTGGTTCGTTCCCACGGTGCTCGTCGTGGGGGCCGTGGTGCTGGCGCTCGTCCTGATCGAGATCGACGTCGGGAGCGAGTGGGCGGATCGCTGGCCGCGCTTGTTCGGGGCCGGCGCCGGGGCGACGCGTGCCATGCTCTCGGCGATCGCCAGCTCCATGATCACCGTAGCGGGCGTGGTGTTCTCGATCACGGTCGTGGCGCTCACGTTAGCGTCGAGCCAGTACACATCCCGAATTCTGCGCACCTTCATGCGCGACCGTTCGAGTCAGGCGGTCCTCGGAATCTTCCTCGGCGTCTACGCCTATTGCCTCGTCGTGCTGCGGACCATTCGCGGCGGTGACGAGGGCGCGTTCGTGCCGTCCCTGGCCGTGATCGTCGGCGTGCTCCTCGCGTTCGTCGCGATCGGCTTCCTGATCTTCTTCATCCACCACATCTCCTCCTCCATCCAAGCCACCAGCATCATCAAAGCGGCGGCCGACGAGACCCTCGACGCGATCGATCGCCTGTTTCCCGATCGATTGGGCGAAGCCTCCGACCCCGCCACTACCCGCACGATCGAGCACGCGCTCGAGGTCGATCAACGGCCGTGGCGTCCGATCGCCGCCGTCAGAACTGGCTACGTGCAAGGAGTGGACAACGAGGGGCTCCTCGCCTTCGCCCGCGAGCGCAACGCGCTCCTCCGCATGGAGCGCGGCGTCGGGGAATTCATCGTCGAGGAGACACCCCTCGTGTCGATCCGCGGCGACGAAGCGCTGCAAGCAGGAGCCGAGAAAGATCTCGACCGCGTCTACACGATCGGCCGCCAACGCACGATGATGCAGGACGCCGGACTCGGGGTGCGGCAGATCGTCGACGTGGCGCTCCGCGCGTTGTCCCCGGGCAGCAACGACACGACCACGGCCGTGACGTGCGTCGACTATCTCAGCGCGGCGCTCGCCCGCCTCGCCGCCCGCCACTTCGAGAGCCCCTATCGGCTCGACGAGGGAACACTCCGCATCATTACGCGCGGGCCGTCGTTTCGGAGCCTCTTGGGGGAGGCCTTCGATCAGATTCGTCAGAATGCGGCGGGCAACGTCGCCGTTCTGATCGGCCTGTTGCGGGCGGTCGAGGTCGTCGCCGGCCGGACCCAGGATCCAGATCGGCTCCAGGCGCTCAGGCAGCAAGCGGATCTCGTTGCCGGCGTCGCGGCGCATACCATCCCGGAGATGCACGACCGCGCAGGCATCACCGCCGTCCTGACGCGTCTCGAAACCACGCTGCCGCGTGCCCACGAAGGACTACTCCGATGACGGGGCCCCGTGCAGAATCTCCTGCTGTTTCGTTTCACCACCACGTTCCTCGAGCCGATCTGGAACCGCCACTACGTCGATGCGGTGCAGATCCCTCGGCGCGCGCGGCAAGCGCCCCCGCGAGCACATGACCTCGGAGCCGACCGCACGGCGTGGGCGATCGTCGAGCCCAGCCTCGGCAACGCCACGCCGGTGCACGCCTACGGACCGCCCGACGCCGCCCAGCTAACCTGGATCTTCATCCCGCCGCTCCGACGCACGTCACGATGCGAACGATGCCGACCGGCACCGCGACCGTTCTCAGCTTGACCAAGTTCGCCTACGGCACCGGCCTTCCGGCCAATCTCTTCGCGCGTCCTTAGATGGCGGTCCGAGGAGGCCCGGCGACCAGACTGATGATCGACTCACCCGCCTTGGGCGCCGGCGTCTCGTCGGCAACACACACGGTCAGGCGCTCTCCGGCGCCGATCACGAACAGCATCAGCGCATCGTGCCCGTGCTGGGCGTAAAACGACTCGAGCGTGAACGCTTCGCTCAACGTCGTGCGCTTCAGGAGCGCGCCGGCCGCGAAGCGCCCGTGGAGATCCTCGAACGTCGTCGGCTGGGCAAACAGCAGCCGGCCGCGCAGCAGGTGCGACGCCATCTTGGTCCGGCTGCTCTGCTCCCCCTTCGGCGTCAACCGGTAGACTTCGGCGCGGCCGAAGATGTCACTGAAGTGCAAGGCCGCGAGCGAGTTGACCTCGTCGTTGGAGGTGAGCGCGAGCAGCCGTCCGATACCACCGAGCTCGAGCTCGTCCATCACGTGCTCCGACAAGATGCTGACGTGGTGGCTGGGCACACCGGCCATCCGCGCCGTTTGCACGTTCAGCCGGCTGCTGTCGACGAGCAGCACCGGCACACTCGCGGCCTGTAGCGCCGCGGCGATCGCGAGCGCCGCGGGATGACCACCGACGATCAGGACGCCTTGCGGATCGCGCACGGCGAGACCGAGCCAGCGTGCGAGCGGACCGGCCGTCAACCCGTATACGGCAACCGTCGCGACGATCACGAAGAACGTCTCCTGCACGAGGGGCTCGCCGGCCGCACCGAGACGCAGGGCGAAGATGGACGAGACCGCGGCCGCCACGATGCCGCGGGGGGCGAACCAGGACAGAAACGTACGCTCCTGCCACGTGAGCCCGCATCCGATCGTGGCGAGCCAGACCGAGACCGGGCGGACGACCAACATCAGCCACGCCACGAAGACCGCGCTCCGCCAGCCGAGCGTGCCGACCTGCTCGAGTTGGAGACGCGCGGCAAGCAACATGAAAAGGCTCGCGATCAGGACGACGCGCAGATTCTCCTTGAACTCGATGATGTGCTTCACGACCGCGACGGTCTGGTTGGCGATCAGCACGCCCATGAGCGTGACGGCCAGGAGGCCCGACTCGGCCTGCAACGAATTCGCCGTCGCGAACGCCGCCACCACCAGCATCAACGCGACCGGATTCTGCAGATGGTCCGGGATCGCATACCGATGCAGCAACCACACCAAAGGGAAGGCTGCGGCTGCCCCCACGGCGCCGCCGACGAGCACGGTCCGCAACAGCTCGTGAGCGGCGTGCAGGCTCGCCGCACCGAACGAGCTGGTGGGCTCGCCGACGGTCACGCCGAAGACCAGGACGGCGAGCGTGGCCCCGATGGGGTCGACGACGATGCCCTCCCATTTGAGGAGCGGCCCGACCATTCCGCTCGGGCGGATCTCGCGCAGCAGGGGGCCGATGACGGTTGGTCCCGTCACGACCAGAATGGCGCCGAGGAGAAAGGCGGACGCCAGCGGGAAACCGAGCACCACGTGCGCGCCCCCGGAGGCGAGCAGCCACGTGATCGCCGCGCCGACCGTGAGCATGCGGCCGAGCGCTTGCCCCGCGTCGCGCAGCTCCTCGATCCGCAGACTGAGGCCGCCCTCGAACAGGATGAGCGCGACCGAGAGCGACACCGTCGAGAACAGCAAGTCGCCGAGCAGCGCGTCCGGCTCGAGAATTCCCGCGATCGGGCCCGCGATGAATCCGAACACGAGAAGCAGCAAGATCGACGGCAAGCCGAGTCGCCACGCCAGCCACTGGGCTCCGATCCCCAGGACGAAGACCGTCGCCAATCCCACGAGTGCGGGCTCGGAATTCATCGCCGGACTTCGCCGCTCGTGGCAGCACCTATCGCAGCGGTCAGGTGGCACCGCCTGGGAGGGCGCGAACGCAGAGCGTGGTGGTCGAAACGTTTCGAGGCTGATCGGATCCCATGGCCGGCGGACTCACATAGCGTGGTGAGCTTCGCTGTCCAGTATCGCCTCTGAGGGGGGTGTCATCCCTGCGCGAACCGGTCCATCATCGCGACATGCGCCGTTCCCCGATGGCGTGCGTCGCCGCTCTCGCACTCGTCCTGGCCATCCCCACCGCCTCACACGCCGACATGCGCGACGACGTCGCGCTCGCGCTCGCCACCGCGACGGTGGTCGTGGCCCCCGACTGCACGGGTGTCCTCGCGGCGGGTCCCGACCTGGTATTCACGGCCGCCCATTGCGTGCACGGCCTGGCGTCCACCGAGCTGACATTTGCCGATGGTACCGTCCGGATCGGATGGGTCGCCGCGATCGATCGCGTCACCGATCAAGCAGTGATGCTGCTGGAAGAGCCGGTCGAGATCACTCCGCTCGTCCTTGCACCCCGCCGGCCGATCACAGGACAGGTGCTGTACTTCGAGGGCGATGCGCGAGCGCCCCACTTTCGGGAGATCAAGCTCCGGCGGGTCGCCCGTGCGCCGACCCTACCCTTGTTGCAGAACGCGTTGTTCACGACGATCGCTGGCGCACCCGGCGACGCGGGAGCTCCCATCGTCGACACGGCAGCGCGGGTCGTCGGTCTCGTCCACGGCGGCGAGATCGGGACACCCGTCACGGGATTGCGGCGTCTCGTCGACAAACTCGTCCAGCAGGGGCCGCTGCCGGCGCTCCCGCACGTCCCGTAGCGAGCGCGCGCCGTCCGCTCGGGAAACGACCTCGCACCGGTCCGCGCACGTGCCCCAAGAGAGCGCGCCGAGACGCGGGCCGAATGCTTGGCGCGAACGCCGAGCTTCGCTAGGGAAGCTCTGCGGCCTCCAGTTCGCGTACGACTCGGCGGAGATCCAACCGGCCTCGAAGCCGCTCCTCGGAGCGCTGTTCGCGGGATTGGAATCCGAGCACCGCGCATCGATCGTCATCGAGGGGCACACGTCGAGCGAAGGGTCCGACGCGTACAACCAGAGCCTCTCCGAACGCCGCGCCCAGGCGGTGGTCGGCGACCTCATCCAGCGCGGCCTGCCCGCCGAGCGCGTGAGTGCTGTCGGCAAAGGTGAGAGTCGGCCGATCGCCGGCAATGACTCCGAGAGCGGACGCTCGTTGAACCGGCGCGTCGAGGTGCACTGCAAGTAGCGTGCGGTCGGCGCCTCGCTTCGTTGACACCGCCGTCGCGGGCCACGAGTATCGCGGCGGAGCGCTGGGTCGAGAGGCCGGATGCGCGCGAGGAGCGTCGATGATCCTGCGATGGTGGTGGCTCTTGGCGCTCGTGCTGGTGGTGGTCGGCGGCGACGGCGTGTCGTCCGTGCGGGCCGCCGGAGGCGGTGGCCGTACCCCCGCCCGCTACCTCGTGCTGCAGATCGATCCCGACGGCACGCTCCGGCCGGTCTTCAGTACGCGCGTCACGCTCCGGAGCCCCCTCCGCGGCAACGGCGGCGCCCGCCTCCCGGCACGACGCGACAGCGACGCCGTGCGGGTCCGGCTCGAAGACCAGCGCCGCGCCGTCGTCTTCGAGGACACCGTCGAGATTCCGCGCTGGATCCGCGGCGAGTTCCATGGCGAGCCGGCCGATCGGCCCGGCGCCTACACGATCGACGGCCACCACATTCTCGAACGGTCGCCGACCTTCGTGGTGCGCGTGCCGGACATCGCCGGCGCGGCGCTCACGCTCGACTCCCCTCGCCTGACCGCACCCGCGCGTCTCGCGCTCGACGAGCTCGACGCCGATCCCGCGCTCGCGCGCAGCGCACCCCGGCTCGCGCCGCCGCCGCTGCCAGGCTGGACCAATGGCGATCCGACGAACCGCCTCGACATCCTGGTGATGGGCGACGGCTACACGACCCCGCAGCAGGCGCAGTTCGAGACCAACGCCATCGATCTCGCGAACGCCTTCTTCGGGCTGACGCCGTACCTGGAGTATCGGAACTACGCCAACGTCCGCTCGCTCTTCACGCCCTCGGCACAGTCCGGCATCGATCAGCCGCCCTATGATCACTCCTGCGCGGAGTACGCGCGCATGCAGACCTGCTGCGGCGATGCGGCGGCCACCGGCACGACGCCGGCCAACGTCGCGACGGCCTTCGACGGCACCTTCTGCTCGTTCGACACCCAGCGCCTCGCGACGGTCGACTTCACGAAAGTCTACATCGCGGCCTCGGCCGATCCCGATTGGGACGAGATCTTCGTGTTGGTGAACTCGACCACCTACGGCGGCAGCGGCGGCGCCTTCGCCGTGGTTTCCCTGTCGCCCAGCACGATCGCGTTGGCGCAGCACGAGTTCGCCCACGTCTTCATGCACCTCGCCGACGAGTACGCGGACCCCGCACCCGCGCCGCCGTGCAGCGATCTCTCGGGCAGCGCGCCGTGCGAGGCCAACGTCACCGACCAGACGTCGCGACCCTCCGTGAAATGGAATCGTTGGATCGCCTCGTCGCAACCGGTGCCGTCGAGTGGCGCGGCGCCGCAGGTGACCGCCGCGGGACTCTGGGAAGGCGCCCGCTATCTCCCCGCGAACATGTATCGGCAGGGTTTCATCTGCATCATGAAGAATCTCGGGGCGCCGTTCTGCGACGTCGCCGCCGAGACCTTCCCGCTCCGCCTCTACGGTGGCGGGTGGGGCGATCCAGCGGGCGGCATCGACGAGATCGAGCCCGGCAGCGAGTCGCCGGCGCCGGGCAGCGTCGACCGGCCGTATCCGGGCGGCGCCTTCAGCGCGACCGTGCTCGGTCCGGCGGACGGACCGGCCGTCACGGCCGAGTGGCTGGTCGACGGTGACGTGGTCGCGACCCAGGCGCTCGCGACCGGTGCCACCGCGTCGCACGCGCTCGCCACCACGATCGGCCCGCACACGCTCGAGCTCCGCGTCACCGACGAGTCGCCGATCCTCCATCCGACCATGCGCGCCGGTGTGGCGAGCAGCCGCACCTGGAACGTCAGCGTCGGCCTCGACGACTGCGGCAACGGCGCGCTCGATCCTGGCGAGGGCTGCGACGACGGCGACCTTGCGGGTGGCGACGGCTGCGGCCAGTATTGCGCGGTCGAAACGTGCTGGCAGTGCGCCGGGGCGCCGTCCGTCTGCGCGCCGACCAACGGCGCGGCCTGCAGCAGCGGCGACGCGTGCCTCGCCGGTGAGAGCTGCACCGGCACCGTCTGCAGTGGCGGCTCCGCGATCCTCAGCTGCGCCACGGGCGACGACTGCTGCCCGGCGGGTTGCACGGCCGGCAACGATCTCGATTGCGCGCAGCCCCCTGCCACGGCGATCACCGGGCGGCAGCTCCTGGTCAAGGACGACGACGACCCGAGCCGCCGGAAGCTGACCGTGCAGTCGAAAGATCCCACCCTCGACAGCAGCACCGGCACCGGCATCGATCCCGTCACCGACGGCGCCAGCCTGCAGCTCTACAACGCCAACGGCGGCAGCGAGTCGGTGTGTTTCCAGCTGCCGAGCGCCGGGTGGCGTGCGACCGGCACCGCGCCGCTGCTCGGGTACAAGTACAAGGATACCGCCTTCGCCCACGGGCCCTGCAAGGCCGCGATGATCAAGCACGGCAAGCTGCTCAAGGTGCAGTGCGACGCCAAGGTGCAGCCGATCGCCTACTCGCTGAACGAGCCGGCGCAAGGCGTGCTCGCCGTCCGCTTCACGAGCGGCACGCGCAGCTTCTGCGCGACCTTCGGCGGGACGGTGCGACGTGACTCGGGCACCGATCCGCCGATCCCCGGCGGCCGCGGCCAGTTCAGCGCCAAGGACGCGCCGCTGGTGGCGTGTCCGCCGGCGCCGCCCTGCCCCTGACGGCCCAGCTCGCAGCCGACCTGTTCAGGTGACCGAATAGCCGCCGTCGGCGGCGATCGTCACGCCGGTGAGGATGCTCGCGGCCGGCGAGGCGAGGAAGACGGCCAGGCCGGTGAGCTCGTCCGGCGTGTTCCACCGCCCGGACGGCAGGCGCTCGAGAATCCGCCGGTTCAGGTCCGGCATCTGCTCCGGAATCATCTTGGTCAGCGGCGTGTCGATCCACCCCGGCGCGATCGCGTTGACGCGGATGCCGTCCGCGGCGAATTCGACCGCGAGCGTGCGGGTCAGGGAGATGATGCCGGTCTTCGCGGCGCCGTAGGCCGGCGAATACGGGGCCGCGAAATACGACGTCATCGAGGCGATCTGGATGATGCAGCCGCGGCTCGCCTTGAGATGCGGGCGGAACGCGTTGGCGAGGCGGAGGGCGCCAGTCAGGTGCAGGTTGACGATCTCATTGAAGACGATCGGCGCATACTCCTGGACGAGCGCGGTGCGCCCCGCGCAATGGATGACGACGTCCATGCGGTCCGTGCGGGCCCCGAGCGCCGCCACCGCCGCGTCGTCGCACATGTCGACCTGCTCGAACGTGAAGTCCGAAGGCTGGTCGGCCCGGGGCGGCGCGATGTCGACGATCGTCACCACCGCCCCCGCTTGCGAAAACGCCTCCGCAAAGGCGGCCCCGATTCCGCTGGTACCACCCGTGATGAGGACGTGTTTTCCCGTGACGCTAAAATCGATGCTCATGAGCTCCGACCTCGTTTTCTCATTGCAGCGTTCCCGACCTTCGGTTGTGGGTAGGCCGATAGCACGGCCGCTACATGCTCACGAGATCCTGCGACGAGAGGTCCCGGAGCGAACCCGTGCGCTATGCCGACGCGCGGCTCGCGGCGCGGCGCCCTTCGACGCGCAGCACCTCGCACGCGCTCACGATCATCAACACGACGAGCACCCAGCTGCGATAGTGATCCAGCACGCCACGGAGGCTTTCCGGTGTGAACCCGTGAGCGAACTCCACCGCTCGCAACGGCAAGATCAGGATCATGGCCGTGAGCAGGCCCGCCGTTCTGAGGGCGGAGTCTTCTCGACCGAGGAGCCACGCGAAGACGGGCACGACACCCACCAGGTCGTAGGGATGCACCGTGGTGGCCAAGAGTCCCACCAAGAGCAGGAGCGGCAAGGCGTTCTCGAGCGGCAGCCGCGCCTTCCCCATGCGAGCCATCACACCCACGGCCGTGAATCCGAGCGCGACGGCCACACCGACCGCAATCCCTCTCGGCACCGACAGGATGCCGTGGAGGCTCGACGCCAAGCCGATGTTCTGCGGACTGTCGATGTGGTTCGCCGGGTAGCTACTCCATCCAGTCAGTGCGGGGTGCAGCGAATTTGCCAAAGCAACGATCGAGAGGTCGCAGACATACAAATACGCCCCGACGCAGACGAGATTCACCAGCAGCATCACCCCCAGCGTCTTGAAGTCGCGATTGAGCACGACCCACAGCACGAAAGGCCACGCCAGGTGCGGCTTGATGCATGCAAGAGCGAGGGCCGTTCCCGCAAGGGCAAGGGAGCGCTCGTAATACAAGACGAAGAGGAGCAAGAACCCCAACACGGCGAACGTCGATTGGCCGAGCAGCAGCAGCGAAAGCGAGGGCGAGATCGACAGCGCGTAGACAGCCAGATACTTCGCGCGGGCCGAGGTCGGTCGCTCCAGGTCGTACAGCGCCACGCCCGCATAGAGGCATCCCATCATCAAGACGACGTTCATCGCCTTCCACGCCAGCAACGCCACGGGCACCGGCAACGCGGTCAGTGGGGCGAACAGCAGCGCCCATGCGGGTGGGTAAAAATAAGGACTGACGGACCCCGTCAACCCCAATCCCTGATAGTGCGCCTGCAGCTGCGCCGGATCGTAGGGGTTTCGTCCGCCGAGGGCCGCGTCGGATGCCGTATAGAAACTGTAGAAGTCCAACCCGGCGGGGTACGGCCACCCGATCCCGAAGATCGCCGTCGCGACGAAGTAGCAGATGACGACGAGCAGGAGCCCATTGGCCAACGCGTCGGACCTCGACACCGTCAATTCAATCCGGCGTGACGCGGGCTCGTCGGCGATGGCGTCCAAAGTAAGGGTCGTTGCTTGCGGATCGGCGTTTCGAGAGGAATCGTCGACCACAGGAGTTTTAGCAGGGGCGAACGATGCAGTCGTTGCGGAAAGCGAATGGTCACACGGATGCGGAATCACATGCGTGATCGCTGGTTCCCATATGCCCAGAACCACCAACGGCGGACGCACTCACGTGACTGAGGCGGCGGCGCGGCCGTGGCGGCTCTACGCGCTCGTGTTCGCGTTGGTCGCGGGCATGCTCGCGTCGATGCTCGTCGTCGGCGATACGCTCGACGAGCGCTTCGGCGGCGCGGACGGCGTCCGGCACCTCGCAGCCTACGGCCACTGGACGTGGCTGCTCGCGATCGCGCTGATCGTCTCGGATCTCGTCCTCCCGGTGCCCGGCACCGCCGTCATCACCGGGCTCGGCATGATCTACGGTCCCTGGCTCGGTGGCATGATCGGCAGCGTGGGGTCGGTGCTCGCCGGCCTCACCGCGTACGGCGGCAGCCGCTGGCTCGGCGGCCGCTTCGCGACGTGGCTCGTCGGCGCCGAGGATCTCCGCCGGCTGGCGCGCTTCTTCGAGCGCCACGGACCGCTCGCGATCGCGTTGTCACGCTGGCTACCGATCCTGCCGGAGGCGCTTTGTTGTCTCGCCGGCATTTCGCGCATGTCGTTCGGCGTGTTCGTCGCGGCGCTCGTGATCGGCGGCGTGCCGATGAGCTTCCTGTTCGCGTGGCTCGGGCGTTGGTTCGAAGCGCAGCCGCTCGCGGGCCTGGTCATCAGCGGCTGCATCCCGCTCCTCCTCTGGCCGCCGATCCAATATTTTCTGCGCGAGCGTCGGCCGGCTAGCTAGCGAACGTTGATTCCTTTGGCGCTGTCGGCACGAAACCCGTAAGTTCCCGCCCGCGGTCGGCCGCAGCCCTCGCCATCCCGTCCCGCGATCCGCCATGCTCGACCTCCCCAACCCGTTCCCCGGTGAAATGGGGATAATCCGGCTCCTCGAGCCCGCCAATGCCGATGGCGCATCGTTGGCGGCGCGCGTCGCGAACGGCACCTACGACAAGCCGTTCCTCACGGAGCACGACGACGTGCGCGCGCTCTATTTCGAGTGGACCTACGTGCAGAGTCAGATGCGCATCAGCGCGCCGACCACGCTCGCGATGGCGTACACGCGCGCGATGATGAGCTTCCTGCTGCTGCATCCGAATCCGCGCCGGTTGCTCCTGCTCGGATTGGGCGGCGGATCCCTGGCGAAATTCTGCCATCACCATCTGCCGCTCGCGGCGCTGACCGTGGTGGAGAGCAATCCCCACGTGCTCGCGTTTCGCGACCAGTTCCTGATCCCACCCGACGACGATCGCCTGCGGATCGTCGCAGGCGACGCGGCGGCGTACGTCGCCGCGTGTGGCGATCGCCACGACGTCATCCTCATCGACGCGTACGACCGACAGGGCTTGTCGGCCGCTCTCGGCTCGCGCGAGTTCTACGCGACCGTGCGGGCCCGCTTGCTCCCGGGCGGGGTCCTCGTGGTCAACCTCGCCGGGTATGCCACCGAGCGCGCGGACCATCTGGCGACGATCCGCAGCGTCTTCGGCGACGACACGCTCGTCGTGCCCGTGGACGAAGACGACGACGACATCGTGTTCGCGTTCGCAACAACGGCCTTCGAGCCGCGCTGGCGCTGGATGGAGAGTCAGGCGGAGCCGATGCGACGGCGCTACGGCCTCGAGTTTCCGCAGCTCGCGCGACGGCTGAAGCAGAGCGCGCGATTGGGCTAGGACCTCCGCCTCTACCTCCTGGCTCACTCGGGCACGATCCACGACGGATCGCGGTTCAGGTTCACGACCCAGGCGCGATGCCAGGTGTGGTCGCGAATGACGAGGTTGTCGGCGGCGTCGAACTGGACCTCACCGGGGGCGCCCATCGGGACCTTGATCGTGGCGCTCGGCACCTGGCTCGTGAGCGGCGTCGGAAACAGGAAGAGCTGGCGAACGGAGCGCGTGCGACGGTCGCCGAACACGCCATCGGTGGCGACCACCATCCGATTGGTGCTGTCGAACGTCAGGGCGATCGGCGAGAACGCGCACGAACCCGGCGTCGTCATGGTCCCTCCGAAGACGCGCGTGGCCGCCAGGTCCGGGAACAGGCCCTGCGCGGCGGCGAGGTCGGCGGCGGCGTACATCGTGATGCGATTGTTCCCGTGGCATTCGTAGTCGTTCTCGACGACGTAGAGGTTGCCGAGGCGGTCGAACCGAATCGATCGCACGCTACACAACCGGTTCGCCGCCGGCGCGCCGAGACCCCGATTGCAGAGGTTCGTCTTCGTGGTTTGCCCGATCACCAGGTCGACGAGCAGCGTGGCGCCGCTCTCGATGTCGGTGGCGTTCGCGATCCGCAACACGCGATGGTCGTCGGCGATCCACAACTTGCCGCTCACGGGATCGAACTCCGGCGTTCCAATCACCGTCGCCTGGATGTCCGGATCGTCGGCCCAATGGACCGGGACGTGGCTCGCGATCGGCGTACGCGCGGTCGGCGTCACCGGCAGCTTGAAGACGTGGTTCGCGAACCAGAGATGGCCGCGATCGTCGACGGTCGCGAACCGTCCGCCATTCGTGTCCGCGTCGATGATGACGTCGGCGGGCGCGCCGATCGGCGCCTGCGTGTAGTCGTTCCACACCAGAATCCGCGACCAGTCGTCGACGAACAATTGGTTCCCCGCCGCGTGTGCCGATCGCGTGAGGCCAATCAGGCGATCGGCCGTGGGCTCCGGCTGACCGAGGAGCGTCGCCTTCGGTCGCGGTGGACATCGCGTCCCGTTCTCCTCGACCACGGCGTACGTCGGCAGATGATAGACCGCCACGCGGGTCGGAAAGGTGTCGGCCACATAGAGGTTGTTGTCGTCGTCGATGCCGCCGCTGCCGCCCGGCGAGGAGAGCCGAGACTCGTAGGCACTCGAGCTGCACTCGGGATGCATGTCGCCCCAGCCGACGCCGCCGATCGAGGTGAGCTTCGGCGAGCCGATGAGGCCGCGGGTGAAGCCGCCGTTGCGGTTCAGGAGCAACGCGCGTCGGCCCGGCCACTGCTCGAACACCCAGATCTTCCCCCCGCCGTAGGAACCCTTGCGGTAGCGATTCAACGTCATGCCGACTGCGTTGAACGTGTAGTGCCACCCCGCGGGCTCCTTCAGTTTGCGGTACGGACGCAGCGTTCGTTTCGGCGCCTGGCCGTTCGTGAAATCGCCGGTGGCCCGGTCGGGCTTGAAGATCACCAACCGCGAGATGTTGGCGTTGCCGCGCCAATCGTAATCGAGCACGTAGAGCCAGCCGCGATCGGGATCGACGACCAGCGCGAACGGTCCGACGAGGGTCCCGGGATTCACGGTCGTGAAATCCGGTTGGCCGAGCACGAGATTCGGCACGGTCGATCCGGCGGGGAATCGCAGCACGCGGGAGTTCCCCATGTCGGCGATCCAGACGTTGCCCTGCGCATCGGTCGTCACCCCGCCGAAGCTCGGGATGGCGACGTGCGCCATCGACAGGAGGTTCAGGAACAACGTGTCCGGACCGACCGGGCGCGCGTCGTGCGCGAAGTTCGCGGTGAAGTCGGGCTGGCCGAAAACGACATCGGCGACCGCATCCCCTTTGCCGCCGCTCTGGTCGCTGGAGAACGGTTGGTAGTAGCCGAGGACGCGGTTGTTGTGGCGGTCCGTGACGTACAGGTTGCCCTGCCCGTCGACGTCGAAGTTCATGAACTGCCAAGACTCCGCCACGTTGTCGACGGCCGGCTTCTGCATGAGGCAGAGCGTCGACGCGGTCGCCGGCCCGTAGATGCCGACGTTGTCGTCGCCGTTGCACGTCGAGCCGTGCGCGTCGGGCTGGCCGATGACGATGTCCGCGTCGCGGAACGTCGGGTTGAACGGCCAGGCGAGCTCGCCGCTGATGTCGCAGGTCCCGGCGGCCGCCGGCGCGCAATCCGAGTCGTTGGTGCACGCGATCATCGATGCGGCGCTGCAGACCCCGAGGCTGCGGAATCCGAGGATGCGGTTATTGCTCGTGTCGGCGACGTAGATGCGATTGGGCTTGGCGCTCCGGTCGATCGCGAGTCCGGAGGAGTGCCAGCCCATCGCATTGCCGAGCACGGCGCCGTGCGCCGTCTCCTTCCACGACGCCTGCCCGAACAGGCTCAGCTGCTCGACGCAGGTACCGTAGAAATCGTGCTCTCCCGGAGCGCAGGTCGCCCAGACGGGCGCGCATGCTCCGAGCGTCCAATAGGCCAGGAAGACCAGGAGGAACGCGACCGGACGGAGCGGACGGCGTCCCTCCACCGCGCGGATCGACATCGAGGTGGGGGCGGGCATGGGGGTCCGAAACCCATACCCGCCGGGTCACGCGACTGCCAAATGATTTCTCGCGGATCAGCTCGGCGAAGGAGCGTCCCCCTTCGGCACGGTGTCGAAGTCGCTCGCGTCGTGACGCTCCGGGAGTTGGCTCGACGGCTCACCCCAGGCGCGGTTCACCATCCGGCCGCGCTTCACGGCGGGGCGCGTGGCGATCTGGTCGGTCCAGCGGATGACGTGCGTGTACTCGTGCACGCTCAAGAACTCGCCGCCTTCGTAGAGCAAGCCCTTCACGAGCGCTCCGTACCAGGGCCAGATCGCCATGTCGGCGATCGTGTAGTCGGGGCCGGCGATGTACTCGCTCTCGGCGAGTCGGCGATCGAGCACGTCGAGCTGCCGCTTCACCTCCATCGCGAAACGATCGATCGCATATTCGATCTTGGTCGGCGCGTAGGCGTAGAAGTGGCCGAAGCCGCCCCCGAGGTACGGTCCCGCGCCCATCTGCCAGAAGAGCCACGACAGGCACTCGGCCCGCTTCGCCGGGTCGGTCGGCAGGAACTCGGCGAACTTCTCGGCGAGGTGCATCAAGATCGCGCCGGACTCGAAGACGCGGATGGGCTTCTCGGGGTTCGAGCGGTCGAGCAGCGCGGGGATCTTCGAGTTCGGGTTCACCGCGACGAAGCCCGAAGTGAACTGCTCGCCGACGTTGATCGGAATGATCCACGCATCGTACTCGGCGCCCGTGTGGCCCTTGGCGAGCAACTCCTCGAGCATCACCGTGACCTTCACGCCGTTCGGCGTCGCCAGCGAATAGAGCTGGAACGGGTGGCGCCCGACCGAGAGCTCCTTCTCGTGCGTCGGACCGGCAACCGGCCGGTTGATGTTCGAGAAGCGGTGCTCGCTCTCCTTGTTCCAGGTCCAGACTTTCGGCGGCGTGTACTCGGGCGTGTCGGTCATGAGCGTAGGGTCCCTTCGTCGGTGAATGGCTGACGAACTCCGTAGCGGACTTGCCCGTTGAGGCAAGCCCTGAGGTGTCGCCGGCGGGTGGGTCCGGGAGTGCTCCTACGGTCGCCGGTTCGCTGCCACCCAGCGCATACTACTTGCCGCTGCCACCATGGTCTGCGCACACGCGAGCTGCGGCTCCCCGGACACTCCCGGACCCACCCACCGGCGATGCCTCACAACGAGGACGCTCGGACGCGCCGACTCGCACTAGAACCAACTGCGCCATGAGAGTGAGTGATGATGCAGCCGGCGGGCGGGTCGGGGATGGTCCGGGGAGCCGCAGCTCGCGTGTGCCCAGGCCATGGAGGCAGCGGCAGGTTGTACGCGCTGGGTGGCGGAAACCCGGCGACCGTAGGAGCCATCCCCGACCCGCCCGCCGGCTGCCACCAACGAACTCACGTCTAGAACGATCCCTCGCATTCGCTTACCCTCCCCGCCATGGCGATGCGCAGAGTCCGGACGGGCACTCCTGGAACCACGCGGCGAAACGCGACGGCCATGACCGCGGCGCGGAAAGCCGTCGCCGAGGTGAGCCGTCGATTGGCGAGCTCCGGCATGGTGCCGGCGACCGCCGGCAACGTCAGCGTCCGCGTCGGCGACCTCGTGGCGATCACGCCGACCAGTGCCTCCCTCGCCGAGCTCACGCCCGCCCAGGTGTCGGTCGTCGATCTCGCGGGGCACCTCGTGCGCGGCGGGCTCGAGCCGAGCTCGGAGCTCGGCCTCCACCTCGGCATCTACCGCGAGCACGGCGCCGGGGCCGTCGTGCACACCCACGCCCCTGCGTGCACGGCCGTCGCGAGCGTGCGCAACGAGCTGCCGTGCATCCATTACTCCATGCTCGGCTTCGGCGGCGCGGTGCCGGTGGCGCCCTACGCCACGTTCGGCAGCACCGAGCTCGCCGCCAACGTGGTCGGCGCGCTCATCGGCCGGAGTGCCACGCTCATGGCGAGCCACGGCGCGATCACCTACGGCCCGACGTTGGCCAAAGCCTACGAGGCCATGGAGCTCCTCGAATGGGCGTGCGACCTCTACCTCCGCACGCTCGCCCTCGGCGAGCCGCGCGCGCTCACCGACGAACAGGCCCAAGCGGTCGTGACGGCGTCGCGCGAACGGCAGTATGGCACGCTACGGAAAGTCGCGAAGAAGAAGCCACGGCGCTCGTAAAGCGGCGACGCTCCATGCCCGCCGCCGCTCGGGATCACGATCGGGCCGCGGGCCGCCATGTCGGGATGCCGCGTGCGCTCGCGTGGTCGCTGCGTCTGGCCCTGGTCGTGGTGCTCGGCGTAGCGGCGATCGAGATCGCGCTCCGCCTCGCCCGGCCGCTTTCCCCGCCCCTGCGGCACCTGCTCTACGAAGCGTCGCTGCCGGCGGCGTTCGCACCGATCGCGACCCTGCCCGAGCTCATGGCGACGACGACGCTCGGCTGGGCCCCGTTCGCAGAGCGCGACGGCTATGTCCTCAACTCGCGCTCGCTGCCGACGGCCGAGTACGCACGGCAGAAGGCGCCCGGCACCCTGCGCGTCCTCGTGCTGGGCGACTCGTTCACGTTCGGACGCTTCCCGCTGTCGCGCCACTGGACCACGCTCGTCACCGGCGACCTCGCACGGCGGACCGGCACGCCCGTCGAGCTGATCCGCTTCGGTGTGCCCGGCACCGGCCCCCCATTCCAGCTCCGCCTCTTCGAGATCGAAGGCATGACGCTCGCTCCGGACGTGGTCGTGCTCGCATTCTTCGTCGGCAACGACTTCTTCGACGAGCTCGGGGGCGCGTTCGCGCGCGGCACGATGGACCGCATCGGGCTCGCGCTCCGCGCGCGGAGCCTCGCCTGGCGCCTGGCCGGCAACGTCCGCCAGCTCGTGACCGCGCTCGAGCCCGGCACGACGCCACCACTCGCCCGGACCGCCGCGACACCTGCCCCCGGCGCGCCGGGCGGCTACGAAGTGGCCGCGTTCGCCCGCGACTTCGACGACCGCGCGCCGTCCTTCACCGCAGACGCCTACGCGGCGATCGAGGCGACCCGGCTCTCGCTCTGCGACCCGCACGCGACGCGGCGCTTCCAGACCCGACTCGCGCGCGTGCTCGAAACCATCGAGGCGCTCCACGCAAGGGTCCGGCAGAGCGGTGCGCGTCTCGCGGTCGTGTTGATCCCGGACGAGTTTCAGGTCGATCCCGCGGTGCTCGCGGTGGCGGCCCGGCGCGCGGGACTCGAGGTGTCGGACGACGATCTCACGCGGCCGCAGCGCGAGCTCGGACGCGCGCTCGACGCGCGCGGCATCCCGGTGCTCGATCTGCTGTCGGCGAGCCGCCGGGCTGCCGGCGAGCGCGCCCTCTACCGGCCGCGCGACACGCACTGGAACGCGGCCGGCCATCAGCTCGCGGCGGGCGCAGTGGCGCGCTTCCTGGTCGAGCGGCACGTCGTGGCGGCGGGCGGCCACCGACCGTCCAGCCCCTGACTCCGGCGGCCCGGGCGGGACGCAGTCGCGGCTACACGAGCCCGCCGTCAGCGTGTACCCTCACCCGGTGGAAAGCGGTGGGGTTCGCGGCAGCGCCGCGGAGGGGGGGCGGTGACGATCCCCGCATGGCTGCGGACGGCGGGGGCGCTGCTGCTGTTGGCCACCGTCGTCGCGACCCTGACCGCGCGGACGTGGCAGCACCGGGTCGTCCCGGGCGAGGGCGACCCGTTTCGGGAGTTCGGCTTCGTCGATTTCCGCGACGGCATCTATTACCCGACGCTGGCCTTCGTCGACGGCGAGGTCCCCTACGACGCGCCGACCTATCTGCGGAAGTATCCCGCCGCCCAGAACGCCCCGCTCTACTCGCCGCTGATGTACCTGCTGCACGCGCCGCTCGCGCTGCTGTCGTTCGACGGCGCCGGCCTCTTCTATTTGATGCTGTGTATCGTGCTGACGGTCGCGCTCGGCGCGACGGCGCTCCACTGGGCGGGCGTCCCACTGACGGTCGCGCGCGTCGCGGTGCTGGGGACCCTGCTGATGATCAGCCGACCGGGGCTCATGCACATCGCGCTCGTCAACGTGACGACCATCACGGCCTTCCTCGCGTACCTCGCGTTCTGGTACGCGGCGAGCCGGCCCGGACTTTCCATCTCCGCGCTCGCCGTGTCGACGTTCAAGGGCACCTACGGGCTGCCCATTGCGCTGCTGCTCTGGGTGCGCGGCGATCGCC
>Ga0163151_10001847_pt1 | contig 34539 bp, 38 predicted proteins | sample OliLakLV19MP5IB2_FD_145596 | JGI IMG/M metagenome (GOLD analysis project Ga0163151, IMG submission 145596) | Freshwater microbial mat bacterial communities from Lake Vanda, McMurdo Dry Valleys, Antarctica - Oligotrophic Lake LV.19.MP5.IB-2 | ecosystem: Environmental > Aquatic > Freshwater >... | reverse complement strand
AACAATATGATAAATATTTAACGCCCCTAGTGGATACTTATACCTATTGTTTATTGGGCAATCATTTTCATTTGATGGTGCGTATTAAACCACGAGCTGATTTGGTACACGATGCAGATTTGACAACTTGCCACGACACGAAGATTTGACAACTTTGCAATCGTCGACGCAGTCAAAGTTATCAAATCACCAACCACACCGCTACACCCCCGCCAACACCTTTATCTGCTCCACAACTCCGGGGTCGAGCAAGGTAGATGTATCCCCCAAATTAGATACATCACCCTCGGCAATTTTACGCAGTATACGACGCATAATTTTTCCTGAACGAGTTTTTGGTAAACCTGGAACTATAATAATTTTATCTGGTCGGGCAAAGGGGCCAATAACTTTTGAAACGGCCTCTTTAATTTCTACATTCAAATTTTCTTGGTATTCTGTTATAATAACAAAGGCGAAAATTCCTTGTCCCTTTATTTCATGCGGGTAACCAACTACCGCACTTTCTACTACCGACGCATGGCTATTAATTGCATCTTCTACCTCGCCTGTTCCTATGCGATGACCCGACACATTAATCACATCATCCACCCTTCCAGTAATTCTATAATAACCTTCTGAATCTCGTCGGGCACCATCGCCTGTAAAATAATAATTGTGATACGTATTATAATAAGTTTGTCGGAAACGTTCGTGGTCCCCATATAAAGTACGACTCATTCCAGGCCAAGGAAACTTAATACATAGATTTCCTTCTACATCATTCCCTTCAATTTCTTTTCCTTCTGTGTCTATTAACACAGGTTGGATTCCGGGCAAGGGCAAGGTTGCAAAGGCAGGTTTTAAAGGTGTAATACCAGCAATCGGCGATATTAAAATTCCACCCGTTTCTGTTTGCCACCAAGTATCTACAATCGGACAATTTGTATGACCGACATTTTTATGATACCATTGCCAAGCTTCCTCATTAATAGGTTCTCCCACACTTCCCAATACTCTTAAACTTGATAAACTTTTTCCATCAAACCACTGCGTACCTTGGGCTTCCAATGCACGGATAGCCGTGGGAGCTGTATAAAATATATTAACTTTGTGTTTGTCTACTACTTCCCAAAATCGTCCTGCATTTGGAAAATTTGGAACACCTTCAAACATGACGGTAGTAGCACCATTCAATAGCGGACCATATATCAAATAGCTGTGTCCTGTAACCCAACCAATATCGGCAGTACACCAAAATATTTCTTCTTTCTGGTAATTAAATACATTTAAAAAAGTATAGCCCACATATATCATATAGCCACCTGTAGTATGTAATACGCCTTTTGGTTTTCCGGTAGATCCTGAAGTATATAATATAAATAAGGGATCTTCTGCATCCATTGGTACTGAATGACATTCAGCACTTATATCAGTCATCAATTCATGCCACCACAAATCACGACTAGTTACCATATTCACATTCTCGCTGCGGTTATTATATATAATACAATGCTCGATGGAGGGGCAATTTTGCAAAGCATCATCTGCTATATTTTTGAGTGCGACAAGTTTGTCGCCACGATAAACTGCATCGGCTGTAATTAATATTTTACATTCGCTGTCATTAATTCTATCAGCCAAAGAAGTAGCAGAAAACCCAGCAAAAACAACAGAATGAACAGCACCTATTCTTGCACAAGCAAGCATGGCGATGGCTCCCTCGGGCACCATGGGCGTATATATGCATACTCGATCCCCCTTTTTTACGCCCAATGATTTTAATACATTGGCAAATTTGCAAACTTCTATATATAATTCTTGGTACGATAACTTTCTTACCACATCATTAGGATTATTGGGCTCAAATATGATAGCAGTTTGATTTGCTTTTTCGGGCAAATGCCGATCTAAACAATTATAACAGAGATTGGTTTCTCCACCTTTAAACCATTGTATATGAGGTTCGGTGAAGTTCCATTCCAGCGTGGATTTCCATGGTTTTGTCCAATGAAAATCGTTAGCTACCTCACTCCAAAATAGCTCAGGATTATTTATGGAATTTTGATACGCTTTTAGATATGCCTCGAAGTTATTAATCTGCTGCATGTAAAATATGATAAGGAATCAATTCTTCCGTTCAAACTTATATATATTTGTTTGAAATCTTCCATGCTTTATTCCTTTTAGCGTAGCTTCAAAATTATTTGGCGAAGTCTGTTTGTATATAATAACCTGCGGAAAATCATGCTCGTCGTCACTAAACACATACTGCCCATTAGCTGTATCACTTAATAGAAAACGAGTAGTTCCTCCATAGTTTTGTCCCTCCACTTTGGCAGTATAATAAACGCGATCTTCTTCTTTGTATATGCCGATGGTCTCGTTCACAGTATCTTTTCCAAAAAGCATTAAGCCTCTACCAGCCCAATTCCCATTACTGTCGGTAGCCCACGACTCGGTAAACGAGGTAGAGTCTTTAGCTGAGTTACCCACCCAAGTACCACGCAGCCAGCTAAAAGTTGAGAGTTTAAAATTGGTTTCTTTTGGTTTATACGTTTCTTCTGTATTGTTTTTGCAAGAAAAACAAAAAGTGATAAGCAATAAAAGTATTATGTTGTTACTTTGCATATTGGTTCTATTAAGATCAGGTCAAAATTGCGTAACAAAAAGGATTTTTGCAAACAAATATGAAAATAATTCAAAAATATCAAATCTTATTGGTTCTTTGTTTTGCGATGGTGCTTGCAAATCCTATTGCGGCTCAGCAGCTAGATAGTATGGTGTTATTGAAAAACTGCAAACAATTGGTGGAAGGTGCAAATGGGAACTATTATAGTATAAATGCCAATAGTGATATTTTAAAGTATGACAGTAGTTTAAAAATATTGGTCACACAGCATTTTAAAAGTTTTGGGGCAGCATCAATTATCGATGCTTCAAATCCTTTCGATATCAGTGTTTTTTATGCAGATGACAATATAGTTTTGGTAACAGATAATAACCTTACTTTTAAGTTCCAGATAGATTTGAACACTTTGGGGCAAAATTATTCTGCATTTGCAAAAAGTTATGACAATGAATTTTTGTTGTTCGATGCCAACCTGAAAAAAATTATCAAATTTAATGGCAAGGGTGAAATTATCAAACAGACCAATAACCTAGAACAAACTACGGGCGATAAACTGCAAGTGAAAATATTATATGATAATGGTCAAAGCATTTTAATGTTCGATGAAAAAAATATAATATATAATTTTGATTTGAATGGACGTTTGCTCAAGAAATTGAATTTAAAAAACAATCATTTTATTAATTTTAGCAAGGAGGGTTATTATATTTCTGACACCAATGGTGTCTATCAAACTACCACACAGTCCCTTGTTAACAAAACAGATACGGTATTCCACTTTGCTCATAAACTATATAAAAGCAAGCACATGACTATTGATCAAAGTAAAATTATTAATTATAAAACGCATTATTTGATTGCAAAAAAGTCTTTGTTTTTGAATATTGAAAATGATATAGTTGAAGTCCCATTTTTACTGTTTTCAAATTTATTATTACGTAAATAAATCATTACTTTTGTACCGAAATGTTTATAGAACCCAAATATGGAAACCACGGAAAAGGATGGATAGAAGTTGTTTGCGGAAGTATGTTCTCGGGCAAAACCGAAGAACTTATTCGCAGATTGAAACGGGCAAAAATCGCCAATCAGAAAACCGAGATATTTAAACCAGCCATCGATACTCGTTACGATGAACAGCAAGTAGTGTCGCACGATGCAAATGCAATTATGTCTACGCCCGTGCCCGCTTCGGGTAATATATTATTATTGGTTCGTGAAGCAAGTGTTGTTGGAATTGATGAGGCCCAATTTTTCGATATGGGTTTGGTAGAAGTTTGTGAGCAGCTTGCCCACAGCGGTCTCCGTGTAATAGTTGCAGGGCTCGACATGGACTATTTGGGAAAACCCTTTGGCCCAATGCCCAACCTTATGGCAATTGCCGATTATGTAACCAAGGTACACGCCATCTGTGTGCAATGTGGAGATATTGCTATGCATTCGTATCGAAAAAAAAACGAAGGTGGCCTTGTTGTTTTGGGTGAAAAAGATTTATATGAACCGCGTTGCCGCAGGTGTTTTTTGGAGGGAATGGATTCGCAGAAATAGGATATATTCCCGCCATTATGAAAATTGCTTTACTGCGAAGAATCTGTTTTGGTTGGAAGATGCTTACTTCCCCAGCAGATTCTTCGCCTCGTCTTTTAATTATTGGTAATATAATAATTATACCAATTCTTAAACTATAATAGTTCTCCGCCTGTGGCGGATTTAGTTTGTAGAATGGTAATGCCGAACTACTATATTTAGTCCCTTTCTTTTGGACTATTATATATTGAGTGTCGGTACTACCTATTGACGATTCGCCGCGGCGAACAGTATGACGAAAAAAATTCATCCAAATATATATTTTCCAACTTGAGATTTACTTCCATAATATACTATTGTAGTTGATATAATTAAACAAACCATAGCTGTAAATGGTATGCTCAGTAAAGGTTCCAGGTAAAACCAATCTATTCCGAACTTGTTTAAGATTTCTAAAATAAGTACATGTATTAAATAGACCCCCAAACTTTTTTGTGCTATAACATTTCTGATTTTCACAAACCATTTATTATTATAATTTTTCGTCTCATTTTTTGCCAATATGAAAACTCCTGCTGCCATAATTGCAATATGCGGCGTATTATAATTGTATAACATTTCATTGAAACCTTTTTGCTGATTTGATAAGTAAAACGTGCCATAAGCAGTGATGGCTAAACCTGCCGCCAACATTAGAAAAGCCATTATATTATTGATGGACACTTTAAATAAATAAAAACCAAAAACAGCATAGCCTACATATCCCACAAATGCCAAGGGTTTAAAATGCAAACTTGGTATATAATTCAGACATAATATCAGCATCCAAAGAAGTATAATATATAATAAATTCTTATCAGATAAAAGGTTTAAATTTTTGGATATAGTAGGCAAAAGTAAATATATTCCCAGCAGAACATAGATATACCATAAGTGATAAGACGTGCCATGGTAAAGGCTTTTGGCGATATATACAAAACATTGAGAAATGCTCATCTCATTATCTTGAATTATTTGTATGTAGAGCGAATTAATCAAATATATCAAACTCCAAAAGGCAAAAGGCACGATGAGTTTCCCAATTCTGTTTGCTATAATTTCAGCAAAAGTATCTTGTTTTGGAATGAGCAACGCACCCGTCACCATCAAAAAAACTGGGACACACCAGCGAACTAAAGAATCATATATATTTCCTGTCCACCAATCGGAAGAAGATACTTTGCCCCATTCATATAATATAGAACTGGAAACATGAAGCACCACTACAGCTACTGTAGCCAAGGCTCTGAGGTTGTCAGGCCAAATGATGCGTTGTTTTGGAATGGTAGTTTGAGGCATACATGATACGGCCTCTTCAAAGCCCCACCGTCATTGCGAGGGAGGCACGACTAAAGCAATCTCCTAAATATTTACGAGATTGCTTCGTTCCTCGCAATGACGTGAACCTTGCAAGAGGTATAATACTGCCTGCAAATGTATTACTTATTATTAAACTGTAACAGCAAGTTTTTGATTGCTTGCACGCTTTCGCTCGTTTTCGTCCAATAAAATTTTACGTATTCTCATCGAACCTGGAGTTACTTCCACATACTCGTCGCCTTGTATATATTCCATCGATTCTTCCAAAGAGAATACCGTTTTCGGCACAATGCGAACAGCATCATCGCTGCCAGATGCACGCACATTACTTTGTTTTTTGGCTTCCGTTAAATTTATGACCAAGTCGTTTGGTCTGATATGTTCGCCGATAATCATTCCCATGTATACTTCATCGCCGGGCCCCACAAAAAATTCGCCACGGTCTTGAAGCCTATCCAGGGCATAGGCGGTAACAGTTCCTTTTTCTTTGGCAATTAATACACCGTTTATTCGGCCAGGAATATTACCCTTCCAAGGCTCGAAACCTTCTAGTCTGTGTGCCATAATTGCTTCGCCCGCTGTAACGGTTAATACTATATTTCGCAAACCTATAAGTCCACGAGAAGGAATAGAAAATTCCAAATGAATAAGGTCACCTTTGGGTTCCATTATTTTCATTTCGCCTCTACGTTGGCTCACCAATTCAATTACTTTGCCCGAGGTTTCTAATGGAACATCTACAGTTAGTATTTCGATAGGTTCGCATTTCACACCGTCAATTTCTTTAATAATAACCTGTGGTTGCCCTACCTGCAATTCGTAGCCTTCGCGACGCATAGTTTCTATAAGAACGGATAAATGGAGAATACCACGGCCAAATACCAGAATGCTGTCTGGCGAACCAGTGTCTTCCAATCTCATTGCTAGATTTTTTTCAAGTTCTTTATCCAACCTGTCACGTAAGTGGCGTGATGTTACAAATTTACCTTCTTTGCCGAAAAAAGGAGAGTTGTTAATAGTGAAGAGCATATTCATTGTTGGTTCTTCAATCTTAATGGGTGGCAATGCTTCGGGATTTTCAAAATCGGCAATGGTATCACCAATTTCAAAACCTTCGATTCCAAAAATTGCACATATATCACCGGGTTGTACTTCTTCCACCTTCAATTTTCCCAAACCTTCAAAGAGATATAATTCTTTCACCCGCGATTTTTGTATCACTCCGTCACGTTTCATCAAGCTCACATTCTGATTGAGTTTCAAGTCGCCTCTCAATAAACGTCCAATGGCCATGCGGCCTGTATAGGTAGAATAATCCAACGAAGTTACTTGCATTTGCAAAGTGCCTTCTAATACCAGAGGTGCGGGGAAATACTCTATTATAGTATCTAACAAATAAGTAATGTCTTCGGTAGGATTTTGCCAATCGGGACCCATCCATCCTTGCTTTGAAGAACCAAAAACTGTTTTAAATTCTAATTGTGATTCGGTGGCATCAAGGTTAAAAAACAAATCGAAGACGGCATCGTGAACCTCATCGGGGCGGCAATTGGGCTTGTCCACTTTATTGATAACGAGGATGGCTTTTTTGCCGAGCTCCAAAGCTTTCTTTAGCACGAAGCGGGTTTGAGGCATGGGGCCTTCAAATGCATCTACCAATAATACCACGCCATCGGCCATGTTTAGCACACGTTCCACTTCGCCGCCAAAGTCGGCGTGACCAGGGGTGTCAATAATATTTATCTTTACGTCCTTATAACGTACCGATACATTTTTTGCCAAGATGGTAATTCCTCGTTCACGCTCCAAATCGTTGTTATCAAGTATAAGATCACCTGTTTCCTGATTGTCGCGAAACAATTTAGACTGATGCAAAATTTTGTCAACCAAAGTAGTTTTACCGTGGTCAACGTGAGCAATTATTGCTATATTTCTGAGTTGTAACATATATAAAAAAGGCCGCAAAATTACCACAATTTCAGCTATTTACAAAGGAATCCTGAAAAATAAATGATTTTAATGTTAGCTCAATACAAATATAACCTAAAAATAGCTATTATTTCACTCCTTTGTCGTTATAATATTTCCTGACAATACTACACCGAGCTTTTCAATGATATGCAAAAACTTATAATTGAGCTCCTCCTTTACATGGGCGGCGGTATCGAGGTCGGCGGTGAGCACGAAATACACGATGGTTATTTGTATGTTATTATCTATGATATCGGAGAAAGTTACTTGGTGGTTTTCGCTGGTTTCACCGTTTTGATCAATCTTATTTTTAATTTCATCGATGAGCTGTTTTACAACATCGTGTTTAGTATTTGCCTCAATGTTCAAAATTGTTTTCACCCTTCTGATGCCTGCTCGGCTAATATTGTTGAGAGCGGTATCAACTAATTTTTTATTGGGGACGGTGAGCAATGTTTTCTCCATAGTCCTAATTTTGGTGGAACGGAAACCAACTTCTTCCACTACTCCTTTTATTTTGTCTGACTCAATCAAATCGCCCACGGTAAAGGGTTTGTCGAGAAATATTACGATCGAGCCAATCAAGTTTGCTATAGTGTCTTGTGCCGCAAGTGCAATAGCCAAACCGCTTATACCAAGACCTGTAATGAGGGAAGTAATGTCCATGCCCAGCACACTGCCCAGAATAACCAGTATCGAGAATATTCCGATAAAAACTTTAATAATATCCTTGAAAAACTTCACCACTTGCTCCCCATTATAGTCGTGGTGCAATTTTGCGGCTTCGAGCAATACAAACGCGGTAAAATCAGCACTCCGCAGCACAATCCACGTAATTGCAATAATCAAAATAAATTTCCCTATCGATACAATAACCTGCTCAATGATATAAGTGCTTTTACCAAACTTGAGAGTCCAGTCCACAGGTAAATCGATGCGGTCGAATGCGAGCATGATAATGATAACGAGCAGTAATAATTCGAAGGGCGAACGCAATAAGTTAACAAACTCCGTAGGGTATTGCTTGTTTCCAACTTTCTTTTTAAATGTTCGGTAAAGCTGCCTACTCAAAAAACCCGCACAATATTTTTTAAATATGAAACCAGTAAGCAAAATACCCCACATCCACAAGTAGGACTCCACAGAATTACCCCAGATTTGTTTCTCTAAAATATTTAAAAGCATGCGTTGCAAAATTATATATAATACTTTTAATATTAACGATATTTTTTAATTCTTTGTTTTATGAGCTGCCCATTTTTGAATCAAGACCTATACATTTGCAGCAAATAAATTCATTAAATGAAAATCATCACCTATAACGTAAACGGCATCCGCTCGGCTGTGAGCAAAGGCTTGGCAAATTATATACAAAGTGAACAGGCTGATATATATTGCCTGCAGGAAACTAAGGCACAACCCGACCAAATAGATACCAGTTTGTTTGCGGTGGCGGGCTATAATAACTGCTACTTTCATTCTGCTGAAAAGAAAGGATATAGTGGCGTAGCTTTATTGTGCAAAGACAAACCCAAACATATAGAGATAGGTTGTGGTAATCCTTTGTACGACCGAGAAGGCCGTGTAATCCGTGCCGACTATGACAATCTTTCGGTGATGAGCGTGTACATGCCATCAGGCAGTAGCAGTGAAGAAAGACAAGCTTTCAAAATGGAATGGTTGGCCTTTTTTGAAGCATATATAAAAGATTTGAAAACCCAGATTCCTAATTTGGTTGTATGCGGCGATTATAATATATGCCACCGAGCAATCGACATCCACGACCCAAAGGGGAATGCACAGAGCAGTGGTTTTTTGCCTGAGGAAAGAGAATGGATGGAACAATATTTTAACAGCGGATGGACTGACTCATTTCGACATTTGAACCCACAACCCCATGCCTATACTTGGTGGAGCTTCAGAGCCAATGCCCGAAACAATAACAAGGGTTGGCGTATTGATTATTGTGCAGTGAGCGATGGTTTAAAAAGTAAAATAAAACAATCATGGATTGACCCCAATGCAAGGCATAGCGACCATTGCCCCACAGGCGTGCTTTTGGGGTAACGTCATTCTGAGTCCGATTGCTATCGAACCCGCTTCGGGCGAAGAATCTGTCGATAGTATATAGTTGTTTTTCGAATCTAAATTTATGAGATTCTTTGCATTGAATCCCGATAAGTCGGGATCAGAATGACGATAGAGCTAGATACTTGATACTAATAAACCCCTTCCTTATCCTTCAGCCTATGATAGTAATCTTTCATTTGCTCGCTTGCTGGAGTTCCTTTTCCATTAAATAAATCTATCATACTTTCGGCTGGAACTATATAAAATATGATATTGAGTACCAATAAGAAAATACTTTTTATCAGGATACTCCTATAATATAGTTTGGCATCGGTAGCTTTCAAATATTTATATATAATAGTAGCAATTGCCAAAAACCAAAACGGGGAACAGATGACCTGCCAAGCTTCTCCACCAGGTAATATCATTAGTTTAAAAAACAAACCCACTAGCATTGTCGATAAAATAAAACCATATATGATAGAAGGAAAAATAAATTTAACAGAGAGGTTTGGTTTTTTCAAACTATAAAAGCCCAAAGGGAAATATAGTAAGCACAAACTTGCCAAGGAGGTAACCAATATGATATCTCCACCTTGCACTTGACTGCTCTTAAGAATGAATCCAATCACGAATAAAACAATGGCAACGCGTTCAGTAAATTTCATTTGGTATATAATTTATGAGCTATAAATCCGCCAATTATTACGCCCAAACTATTGGCTATTGCATCCACCCATTCCCCAAAACGATTGATGAAGAAGACTGTTTGCATGTATTCTAAAGTGATACCCCAAACTATCAGCAGCTCTGCAATAGGTATTATATATATATTTATAGAAAAGTTATTTAAATACAATGCCCTTTGCACCAAAACCATTTGCACAGCAAACATACCGAGATGAATAATTTTATCAAAACTGATTTGGTTCAGGAATTCGAAATTTGGAATTTGATTGCCCGGAAAACTGCATAGTGCAAATACGAACACAAACCACAACGATACGTATACGATGGAGAGTTTAGCTTTTGTATATTGCATGGTTTTGCTCATAGTAAATATATAAGCATTCATGCTGCCTCTTTTTTGCAAGAAACAGTTTTATAAATCTGAATACTATTAAACGCCCACCGCAGAAGCGTATGCCTCTGAGCTAAGTAAAGAATCGTATTCAGCAGGATTGCTCATTTTTATTTTTACCATCCATCCTGCACCGTAAGGGTCGCTATTGATAGATTCAGGATTGGTATCAAGACCTTTGTTCACCTCAATCACATCGCCTGATAAAGGCATGAACAAATCCGAAACAGTTTTCACCGCTTCTACGGTTCCAAATATTTCATGTTGGTTCAAAGTTTTGCCTGCCGATTCAATTTCGACAAACACAATATCACCCAACTCACGCTGAGCAAAATCGGTAACGCCTACAGTAGCAATGTCGCCAGATACAAGAACCCATTCATGGTCGGTGGTATAGCGGAGGTTTTCTGGAAAATTCATGATATAAAATTATTTGCCGCAAAAATATGCAATTTTCTAAAACCAAAACAACTCTAATTACCGATTTTTGCAAAGTTTTTAATTTTATTCCAAAACCAAACATCATTAAGAGCATTGGCCACCCTCGAAAAAAATAAAAAAGCCTTCGACCTGAGCTTGCTCGGTAAAATATATAAACTTGCCTTGCCGTACAGGGGCCTGTTTTTCACGGCTATTATAGCTACCATTTTGATGTCGATGCTTAATCCGTTGCGGGCACATCTTACCCAAATTGCAATTGATGATTATGTGGTAAAAAAAGATTCCGTAGGTCTTTGGCAGCTCACAATGCTCATGATTGGTTTGTTGATATTTCAAACTGCGGTGCAATTTATTCAGGGATATTTTACGGCAGTGGTGGGACAAGATGTGATCAAAACTTTAAGAGTGCGGGTATTTAATTTTATCAGCAATTATAAACTTTCCAAACTCGATCAAACTCCAGTCGGAACACTTGTAACACGCTCCATTAGTGACCTTGAGACTTTGGCCGATGTTTTTGCAGAAGGTGCCGTTAGTATTTTGGGCGACTTGTTGCAAATAGTTTTTATATTAGCTTTGATGTTTTATAAAGATTGGAAACTCACTTTGGTTTGTTTGACAGTTTTGCCTTTTTTATTTTATGCAGGCTATATATTTAAAAATGCCGTCAATGCTTCGTTCAATGAGATAAGAACTAGAGTTACGCAACTGAATACTTTTGTGCAAGAACATATACAAGGCATGCAGATTGTGCAAATATTTGGGCAGCAAAAAAATGAATATCAAAAATTTGAAAAAATAAATGATGCACATCGAACAGCCCAAAATCGAGGCGTATTTGCTTATGCGGTATTTTTTCCTGTGGTCGAAATTATCACCGCACTTTCTACTGCATTAATTGTATGGTATGGTTTAAAGTTTAATACACTTGCTACGCACGATGCTACACTAGGCTTGCTTACAGGTTTTATTATGCTCATTAACCAATTTTTCAGACCCATTCGTCAGTTGGCCGATAGGTTTAATACTTTGCAAATGGGCATGGTGGCTGGCGACCGCATATTCAAATTATTGGAAGAAGAAGATGTAGTTGAAACAGGAGGAACTATTATAAAAGATAAATTGGAAGGCCATGTAAAATTTGAAAATGTGCGGTTTTCTTATAACGAAGGACAACCGGTTTTGAATGATATAAGTTTTGAAGTATTGCCAGGCAGAACACTTGCTATAGTTGGGGCTACAGGTGCCGGCAAATCTTCGGTGATAGGATTGGTGAACCGATTTTATACAGGATATACAGGCCGTATATACATAGATGATATACCCGTGGAGGAATATGATATACAATGTTTGCGTTCACGCATTAGTGTGGTGATGCAAGATGTATATCTTTTTTCAGGAACTATATTAGATAATCTCACATTGTTTGATACCAATATATCACAAGCAAAAGTAGAAGAGGCATGCAAACTTGCAGGTATACATGAGTTTATTAAAGGTTTGCAAAATGGATATTTGGAACATGTGCACGAGCGTGGTGCAACACTAAGCACAGGTCAAAGACAGCTCATCGCATTTGTACGCACGATGCTTGCCAATCCAGATATATTAATATTGGATGAAGCAACTTCTTCCATAGATAGTGTGGCTGAACAAATGATTCAAAAAGCTATTGCAGTATTAATGGAAGGCCGCACCAGTATAGTGATTGCACATCGACTGAGTACGATTCGCAAAGCACAAGAAATAATGGTGATGGACCAGGGACGTATTATAGAGCGTGGCACCCATGAAGATTTATTAAAACAGCATGGAGCGTATTATAATTTGTACCAGATGCAATTTGTGGGAGCAGAGATATTATAATGGTTAATGATGAATAATTAATTGTGGCATATATGTGCTCTGAGCATAATAGAACCATAGATGTCCTTGGTTGTGTGTCCTCACCAACCACAAGCTATGTTTTTTTAATGAGTTGTGAAATTATAAATAATATAATTGAATAAATAAACTATTATATATATACGAAAAAACATTATTTTTATATTTTATTCTTAACCTTTTTAACTGTTACTGATTCTTTTTCACAAACATCTCAGTTCATTGTTGATGATGAAATGTCATGTTTTATGGGCGATTGGGACAAGTATGAATTATTGAAATTGCGTGTATCTAATACAAATCCTGCAATCGCCATGAAAACCTATTTATATAAGGACGACACTCTTTTTTTCTCTAAAGTTTGTACAAAATGGGAGGCGGGTTATTTCCCAAACCGCTTAACAGTGCCAGTATCCATTAGTAAATAACATGATAAAAAGATTATTGATATTGATTATATTTTTTTCAATATGCATTTGCAACGCTCAAGAAAACAGGCATTTTCTTTCAACAAATATTGGGACAGCCTTTACCAGCTATAGTGGTCCTGTTAGCGTTCCGTATGTGTATCCAGGGCAAAGAAGATATGGCCGCAGCCTTGCGGGTGGATATTTTACAGGTGGGTATGGAGTAAAAAAACATATAAGAAAGCGTTTGGCAGGAAATATTTCAGCAAATATGGGCTTAAGAAGATTTTATTTTGTAACAGACACCCTACGAGACATAGCAGCACGTAGGACATCAAGATTGAAAGAGTTAGACTTGCATGTAAATCAATTTCTTATAAACCTGAATTTCTCCCTCTCGTCAACTCTTGGTAAGCATATCAATTTAAATTATGGAATTGGATTTAATGGAACTGTTTATAACAATCTCGATAATGCCTATAGTACTAAAGGTCGAGGTTTTGCTGACTATACTTCAAATAAATTGAATTGGACACGATTTGATGCAGGCTTTTTGTGGGGTTTTACCTATAGCGGCAAAAAAATGGAGTGTGGATTCCAATATTATATTGATTTGACAAAACCTGCAGGTAATAACTATGTAAACTCTTTTAGTTTTGCTGTACCAAACATCTTTATATCATATTATCTTAATTAAATAACGTTATGAAAAAACTAATTTTGACCATCACTTTTTGTGCAATAAGTTATATAACTATTCAAGCACAATCATATGCCGATATTAAAGGTTTTGGTATTGCTATGTTAGATACCAGCGGAAATGTTATCAAACAGGTAATAGCAGGCACATACCCACAGTCAACCGTTCACAAGTTTGAAAGAATAAACGACAGCGTTTTTAGGACTTATCTTTTTGTATATAGGGATTCCGCTATTAATAATGATTATGTGGTGTTTCAAGGAAAAAAGTTTGATGTCCGATCAAAGGTAGGTAATGACTATGTATTATTGATGAACCATAATTTTGATATATTATATTCTTCCGATACTAGCATCCAAGAAGGGAGTAATAATAATGATACCGACTATACTACAAACATTGTTTATAATATATTCTCTTTTAACGGTACGGCACCATCAAATTGGGGCATTGGTAACTATACCAGCAATGACTACGATATAATATTCACAAAAACAGGTTATAAAAAATTGTTTCTATTAAAGCCTGTCGGTTGATTGGGCAATGATTATCCTGTTTCTATTCAGTTGGTGGCACCCAATCGCATATTAATAAGTTGGATTGTTCATGAACTAACAAGAGGCCTTAGTGCTAATGAAGGAGTTACCCCTAGAAACATAGGCTTTACAATTATCCCAAATCCGGTTTCTGATAATTTAAAGTTAAATTTTGGAGATATAGCACCCGAAGTTCTCAATATTAAAATATTGGATGTTTCAGGCAGGGAATTGTATCTAACAAAAGATTATAACAGGGAAATTAATATAGCTTCGTATCCAACTGGAGTATATCTTTTGCAGGTAAATTATAAAGATGGAAGAAACTCAGTACAACGGTTCGTAAAAGCAAATTGATATATCAAATTCAAAAAGCATTCTCACTTCCTTGTGCTATATTATATGAATAATACGGCATAATACTGACGATCTATTTCTACTTAGAAGCAAACTATAAAGACGGGAATTCAATCGCACAGAAATTTGTAAAAGCTCATCAAGATATATACTACTGACTTACAAGCTTAGGCCCGAACAAAAGTATCTTCACATCCAAAGGCCCCATTTCAATTTTTAACTTGTGTTTCTTCAATGCTATATTATAATGAGCAGATTGATGCGAGTTCCGATCAACTTTATATGAGGGTTTGGAAATCTTTGTACCGTCCTCAAACAATACCGTTACGCTATCAGATTTTTGTATCATATCATTTTTAATTTTAGAAAAATCTAAAGTGGTTGAAACTGCTTTATAGCATGGGTTTGAAATAATCATTATAATATTCTCCCCATTTGTTCTTATAGTATATCGAAGGCCATAATTTTCATTCCTGTATTCTTTTTTGATATGCTTTATATATTCTTTTGAAGGAGGAATGATATGGTTTGTATCAGTATGATCTGTTTTACCCATTAATATAGTATTGGGTTCAGTAGAAATTAAATTTAAATTGACGAGATATCGCACTTCTCTTGTTAAATAAGACACATAATTTTTATATAGTTTGGGGAAATTCTCGCGGGCATATCTATCGGTGTCTTTAGTATTGTCCCACACATTGGGGTTTTCGTCCATTTGCCACATATCGTGCAGCCACCAAAACCATATTCCATTTGCTCCGTGTATGATAGAAGTATATGCCTGAAACCACAACCAATTTGCATTTTTTATATTGGTATCTAAATGATAATTGTTCAAATATCCACCACCATCAGCATACCAAGTATTTCCCACCGCAACTACTTTTTGTATATTGCTACAATATTTTTTTATGAAATCAATCGATTTATATTGTCCCAAATAATGATATTTATTGGAGTATATATTCTTGTATTTTTCTTTGGTATGTTTTGTTCTACTTCCTACGGTGGTATAGGAACCTTCAAAAACCACATCCTGTTTTTGGGTCATTATCTTTATATAATCTGGCGAATTGAATCCCGACCATTTCTGTGTTACTGAATCATAGATACTATTATTATCATCGTATGAATTTTTATTGATAGATTTGCCATGGTTAGCGGGCATAGTAATAAAATGATGATTATAAACTCCATTGGAATTTAATATATCTTTGAAATAGTTTTTTGCTGATTCTATATTTTCTGGCGGTGTTTCACATTTACAATAGTAAGGAAATTTAGAATTGTAGCCATTGCAGCTTGTACTGCTTGCTTCAAACTCACCCCATCCCGCAAAACCCTTGCAATCACTGCCCCTGTGCTGTAGGTGGCAATATTCTGCTTCCTCTGCCAAGTGGTATCCCCATATAGCATCTTTGTAGGGTGCCTTTGAAAATATACTGTTAAAATAATGACTATAATCTATTCTATATAATCCCTTTTCTTCGGCACTTTCTTGTGGCAATATTTTCACTCCACAGGCATCATATATATTATCACCACTTCCATAAAATGTATCTTTTATAAGTGTGGGCTTAAAATAATACCCCAATCCCACATGCATTTTCATCCCAACTTTTTTGGCCAATAATAATTCTTGTTTCAGGTAATTTTCCCGCATTCCCGACGAACAAGCTTCGTATCTAACATAGGTATTGAAACCATCCGCGGCAAGCACATTGAGGACGCTGGAATAATAGCTGTCGTTCATATAAGGTTCGTGGTAGGGAACATAGCCGAGTGAATCGCTATAATACCACCCTAAGCTGGTACCGAAAACCCCAATACGAAAATCATTGTTTAGTGCTTGTGCCCGAGATTGTATGGGTACGATACCTAAAAGAATGACAATACAAAAGGAACATAAAATTAGTTTTTGCATAAGATGTCGCAAAAGGTAAACTTATCTTATAATAATCATCCTTAGGCGACGTAAGTTAATAATATTCATACAGGTTCAAAAAAGGCATTACTCCTTTATATCTTCCTTATACATTTTTTTATGCTTCTCTCTTAAGTTCTCCAATAGATACTTTCCATCGTGGTATGCTTTTGCAAGGTTGGCACCAGAGTATAAGTAACTTAAAAGCTTATCGTGATCAATGGGTTTAAACACACACTTATATACACCTGCTTCATTTATGGCATCCATCAGATGTTCATAATCAGTATATCCTGTGGCGAATATTCTAATAGTACCGGGATATAATTTAGCTACATTTTTTAAAAACTCTATGCCAGTCATTCCTTCCATTCTTTGGTCGCAAACTACTACATCAAACTTTTGCCATTCCATTTTAAGCATTGCTTCAATACCGTTATTGGCTGTGTATACTTTAAAAACGTTTCGGTAATTGCTCACATAACTGGTAAGATTATTTTCATCATCGTCAACAAACAATACCACAGGCAGATTTTGTTCGTTTTTTTTCTCATCTGACTTTGTGTTGTCAGGACTATGTCTCGTAGGTTCTTCGTGTATCATTATTAAATTGGATAGGTTTTTAAAATTATTTATAAATAAAGTTTTCCGCTTTCAGAAAATTTAGAACTGTTCTGTCAAGCATTTGATACACTGGCTCAAAACCTTGGAAGTCGCCAAACCAAGGGTCTGGAACTTCGCAGTTTTCAGGAGTTGGATCGTAAGCTCGCATCAGCTTGATTTGGGCATTATGGCTATGGTTCGATAATCTCAAAATGTCTTGTAGGTTCTGTTTATCCATGGCAAAGATAAAATCAAATTCCTTAAAATCAGCACTAGAAAATTGTCGTGCCCGATGAGGTGCTTCGATACCATGTTCGTTCAATTTTTTGAGTGCTCTTTTGTCGAGTCTTTCGCCTACATGGTTGCTGGAAGTTCCCGCACTGTCGCAGCTTACATCCAGATCGAGCTCTTTAATATAGTGGTTCATTATTGCTTCAGCCATGGGCGATCGGCAAATATTGCCTAAGCAAACAAATAACAATTTGGTCATCTTAAAATATCATGTAAAATTTGGTGAGAAATCAATTTTCGTTGGTTAAGTATATGGAATTGAAAATAATCTACCAAGCCATCCAAAGCTTCTATTCTTGTTTGATAAGACTCAGTCAAGTCCTCTTGTTGCTCAATAGTGCTGTTTAGCAAATTATATATATACCTACTGGCATTTACTGACAGTTGTGGGTGGTCCTTTTTAACCAAATTGGTAAATATTCCATCAAAAATATCTAGCATCAATAACTCATCAGGCTGCCAAGCACCCTTGGGCTTGAAACCCATAAACACAGCTAATTTTATCAAAAAATAACATGGCAGGTTGGCTATATTTTTTGTACGGTTGATATATATAATACTGCTTTCTAAATAATCGAACAAACTTTGGTCTATATGTTCTTTATATAAATTTTTCTGTAATACTTCACTGATAAAAATTGATAAGGCGTTCTTATTTATTTCTCCGTGAATACCCATCAACAAAGGATTGCAGTGCAGTTCTTTGAGTGTGAGTAATTGCTGACTGGGTTTTTTGTCGAATATAATATCTACAAGATTGAGCGACATAATATGACTGCTTTTGATGGCTCCTTTACCTCTACGCAAACCTTTCATCATAAATCCTAGCAATCCATGTTCGCGGGTAAAAATATTGCATACCACGCTCGTCTCACTATAATTTACGTGGTTGATAATGATACCTCTTGATTTTTCGCTCGCCATTTTTTAGTATAAAGTATATAGTATAAGGTACAAAGTATATAGTATAAAGATAAAAAACATTGAATAGCAACAAAGTACAAATACTAACTCCCTTCTATTCTGATATTCATTTTTCTCATTTTTGCTAATAGTATAAAGACAAAACAGTGTTGAATGGTAGCTAAGTCTTTATACTTACAGCCGCGGCGGGCTAGCTACTAGCTACTTCTTTCATGCTACTTTCGCTTACAATATAATCGGGTCTATTTTTAGTTTGCATAAATAATTTGCCTAAATATTCCCCTATAATTCCCAGAATAATTAATTGCAAACCACCAATAAACAATACGCTTACAAGTATGGATGTCCATCCGTCCACCACACCGTTTTTGAAAAAATAATTATATATCGCATACAGTGCATATAAAAAACTAAAGAAGGAAATAATAACACCAAGAACCGTAGAAATATATAATGGTTTTACACTAAAGGAAGTGATGCCATTAAGTGCAAATAAAAACATTTTTTTAAATGTATATTTGGTAACACCCGAATGACGAGGCTCTGGCTTATAAGCAATTTTGTATTTCTTAAATCCCATCCACACAATAAACCCACGAATAAATAAATTACTCTCTCCTGTTCGGTTTATAATATTGGCTACTTTGCGGTCCAATAATCTAAAATCGGCAGTGCCTTCTTCCATTTCGATATCTGCCAAACGACTTGTCATTTTATAAAAAAAAGAGGAGGTTGTGCGTTTGAATATACTCACATCTTGCGTGTCGAGTCTTTGGGTGTACACAATATCATAACCCGCTTCCCATTTTTCTATTAGTTGTGGTATCATGTAGGGAGGATGTTGCATATCTGCATCCATTGATATTACCGCATCGCCTTGTGAGTATGCCAAGCCGCATCGCAATGCTTTTTGATGACCAAAATTACGAGAAAAACTAAGGTAATGTATTTTACTGTTTTGCTGATTTAATTTCTTTAAATTTTCTAAGGTTCCATCACTACTTCCATCATCCACAAAAATTAATTCATAATTATATTTTCCCTCTAATTGCTCCACTACCTTATTGGCAAGTAGCACTACATTGTCCTGTTCATTATAAGAAGGAATTACTATAGAGATTAATTTCATATTTAATTGTTGCGGGTTGTGGGTTGTAAGGGTTCTTTCGAGCAGTTGGTCTCACAACACGCTACTCACAACTAATCTTTAAATCATTAATTATTTAAGTCCCCAAAGTAGCCCCAAATTCACGCCTCCTGAGTTTAAGAACGAGCTCAAAGTTTCTTTAGAGTACTCACTCATTGTTCTTTGAAAATTAGGTTCAATCTTGAAATATAGATTACTTACCATACGATAATCTAAACCAAATCCAAACACCATGCTATAATATATTTTATTACTCACATCAGATTTAATAGCTGTTTTATCTGTTTTAAAGGTGCCTGTAAAATAAGAAGTTGTTACAGTTTTGGCGGCCCCAAGCAATACACCTCCCGATACACCCGCATTAATATAAAACAACCTACGGCGGCCAGCCGGTAAATTAATTCTAATTTTCACAGGAACCACTACATAGTTATAATTGAACAAATTTGTAATTACAAATTTGCTATTCACCGAATCGCTCGACCATCCTTTTCTGGTATAGTTCAAGCCTGTTTCTATATTGACTAAACCAAATAATTTGAAACGATAATCAAGCCCCGAAGTGAAACCCATAATCCCGTTTTGGGGGTTTCTTTGAATTTCTTTGATTATCTTACTTGCCGAGTCGGTAGTGAGTAATGAGCGGTAAGCATAATCGGGAGAAAAAGTGATACCGATTGCAGATTTATAGCCCTTGTGTTGTGCAAATAAATTACCATATATAAACAAGTTTGCAGCCAGAATTAATATATACTTTTTCATAATATTTGTAAAGATTACGAACGACAAATTACGAATTACACCATTCGGTAGCAGCTAGGTTTGACAACTTTGCTAAATTATTTTGTAACTGCGGAAGCAATATTCGAAATTCATCGTTTGTAATTTATTTTAATGGGCCATTTCTGTTTTTCTGTTAGCCATCAGTTTTTCTATTTCGTCTATTTGTTTGGGAATTTGAGGCATCAAATCTACACATCCTGTTTCACTTATCAAAACATTGTTTTCAATACGTACCCCGATTCCTTCTTCAGCTATATATATTCCGGGCTCTACGGTGAACACCATTCCAGGTTCCATTTTTTCCCAACGCAACCCTGAATCATGCACATCCAAACCTAAATGATGGGAGATACCATGTACACAATATTTCTTATACGCCAAGGGATTTCGCATCACTTCTTCATTTTTTAAGAGGCCAAGTTTAATACATTCTTCAGATATATGTCGGCCAAACTCTATATGATATTGCTGTAACACAGTTCCAGGTTTCAAATATAATTTCATGGCAGTTTCTTGCAAGCGTAATACTGCTTCATACACTTCTTTTTGACGCTTACTAAATTTGCCATTTACAGGTATGCAACGTGTTAAATCACTATTATAGTTAGCGTACTCACAACCAGTGTCCACTAATAATAAATCGCCATCCTTGCAAGGTCTGTTATTTTCTACATAATGCAATATACAAGCACTGCTGCCCGAAGCTACAATTGGTTGAAAGGCATGACCAGTTCCAGCATTGCGGATATATTCATGTATTAATTCTGCCTCTACTTCATATTCCATCACACCAGGTTTTACAAAATTAAGTAACCTGCGAAATGCTTTGTTGGCAATTTCTATAGCATGTTTTAATTGTTCTATTTCAATAGCAGATTTCACTGCACGCAAGCGATGTAAAATAGGGGCCGCACGATGGTATCGGTGCAAAGGATATTGATCTCTAATGTCTTTAGCCAAACGCTGTTCCTGATTGGGCACCTGTATCGCAGCACGATCGTGTTCGTTCAAATTCATGTATACATTTTCGGCCAGCACAATGGCAGGATGCAATTGTTGTTTGAAAACATGGTTCCAATGAATAGTATGAATACCCGATGTTTCATGTGCCTCGTCTTTGCTATACTTATGTCCTTCCCAAGTTTCGATGGTCTCATTGGTTTCACGCAAGTATAATACTTCCTTGAAATCAGGATTGGGAGAATCGGGAAATAAAATGAGCATGGTATGTTCTTGGTCGATACCTGTTAACCAAAGGATATCACTGTTCTGCCTCCAATTGTGAAAGGCATCTGCATTGCGTGGCATCTCGTCGTTACTGGTAAAAATAGCGATGGAGCCAGGTTGCATTTTGGCACAAAACTTTATACGGTTTTCTATATAGAACTCCTGGGGTAGATGTTGGTATTTCATTATTTGTTATTTTAAATTATTATTCATTTAGTTATGAGTTCCGATAGCTATCATGATGACATCTCTCAACATACAACTCGCAACTAATTATCACAAACTTCGGGGAAAATATTATTATTTGAAAACAAATTTCTATTGACAAGTAAAAACGTATCAACGTAAATTAACAAGCACCTTTCACAATATCCACAAAGCTGCGTGACTGCAGTGCTGCACCGCCTACAAGTCCGCCATCAATATCGGGTTGTGAGAAAAGTTCTGTGGCATTATCAGGTTTCACACTGCCACCATATAATATTCTGATTTGTGATGCTATATCATTGCCATATTTTTCTACCAATAAGTTTCTGATAAAGGCATGCACTTCTTGTGCTTGTGCGGTTGAAGCGGTAACACCTGTACCAATGGCCCAAACAGGTTCGTATGCAATTACACATTTTAGTATTTGCTCATTAGATAAATGAAACAATCCTTCTTTTACTTGAGAACCTATAATATCGAAATGTTTTCCTGCATTGCGTTCTTCCAAAGTTTCACCACAACAATATATCGGCATCAAATTATTAGCTAAAATTGCATCTACTTTCTTAGCAAGTATCGCATTGGTTTCATTATTATATAACCGACGTTCGCTATGCCCGGCCAAACAATATTTACAACCAGCGGCAGCTATCATAGCAGCTGAAATTTCTCCTGTATAAGCACCCGATGTTTCAGTATGACAATTTTGAGCTCCAGTACTTACTTTGCTACTTGCCTGGGTAAGCTGACTGATGGCGTTCAAATGTATAAAAGTAGGGATTAAAACTACTTCTACATTGCCATTAATTTCATCGTTCACCATACCATTTATTTCGCTGGTGAGTTCCAAACCTTCATGAAAATTCTTGTTCATTTTCCAGTTACCTGCTACAATTTTAGTTCTCATTTTTGTATTATATTATAATGTTTTTTATGATTAATAAATTCAATTACGCAACCACACCTTCTTTCAGTTTTTCTGCATTTTCATGCACCTGCAATTGGTCCAATACTTCATTAATATTTCCATCAACAAATGAAGGAAGATTATACATGGTATAACCTATTCTATGATCGGTTACACGGCCTTGCGGATAGTTATAGGTTCTAATTTTTGCACTGCGATCGCCTGTAGATACCATCGTTTTACGCTTTTTAGAAATTTCGTCCAACCATTTTTGATACTCTACTTCATATATTCTTGCACGCAAAACTTTCAAAGCTTTTTCATAGTTTTTTATCTGCGATTTTTCATCCTGACACTGAGCTACAATTCCACTTGGAATATGTGTTAATCTAATAGCTGAATAGGTCGTGTTCACGCTTTGTCCGCCAGGGCCAGATGAGCAAAATGTATCTTTACGAATATCCGATTCTTTCACATCCACATCTATTTCATCTACCTGCGGCAATACCACCACACTCACCGCAGAGGTGTGTATGCGGCCTTGTGTTTCGGTGGCGGGAACACGCTGCACACGATGCACTCCCGATTCATATTTTAGAATACCATAAGCATGGTCGCCATTTACCTCAAAAGTTACTTTACTATAACCGCCAGCACTACCATAGTTGGTATCCATTACTTCGGCTTTCAAACCAGCAGTATCGCAATATCTTAAATACATACGCAATAAATCTCCCACAAATATACATGCCTCGTCACCACCTGTTCCTGCACGTATTTCAAAGATTGCATTCTTTTCATCGGTAGGGTCTTCGGGAATCAGCATATCACGAATTTTATCTTCCATCGGCCCTCGCTTTTCTTCGAGTTCTTCCAGTTCGGCCTTGGCCATATCTCGGAAATCAGCGTCTTTTTCTGTGGTTAAAAGCATCCTACTGCTGTCGATATTATCCATCAAATTCTTATATTCATGATAGATAATTACAAATTTTTCCAAGCTGCGGTATTCCTTATTCAACTGGGCAAAACGCTTCATATCTTGCATTACATCCGTTGCTCCCAAAAGGTTTTCTACCTCTTGGCGACGTTGTGCAATGGCTTCCAGTTTTTCGAGCATAATGATTTTTTATAAAAATAAAGGTGCAAATTTACGATTTAAAAACCGAGTGTCCAACAATCACTAGACTATTTGCTTCGCACTTGTTTGAAAAACACCCCAGCAATTTTTCGTTTGTCATCATCCCGCATTTTTTTGAGATAATATATTTTATAGGGTTTCGATTCGGCCTGCGATTCGTAATATTTTATTTTTAAATTTCGCGAATATATAATAGCAACGAGTTCATCTTTGGCAAAAATTAAAACGATTCTTTTACCTGGATGTATTATATCCACAGGGTATTCATCAATTGCGTAGGACGCAAAATTACTGTCTACATTCCATCTATAGTAATTGTTCTCTATAATATGTTTTTTCAAATCATTATATATATATTCTTTTTTTTGTTTGTTCAGAAAAGTATTAAGTTTGAATTCGATATTACTTTCGGTGAGCACTACAAAATCATTAATAAAGCCAAAAAGCTCTATCATTATCCTGCCATTATTATCGCTGCGGGTAAATCTTTCGGGCGAAATAATTTGCAGCGTTTTACCAATTTCATTTCCCAAACTATCGTAAAATTTTGCTTGGGACTTAATTGTTTCATCATTGGCCATGCTATCGGCAAACCAAGCACGTACACGAATTTTTATTTTCTTTTTGATCGTATTTGGCGATGTTTCAATAGCTGTTCCTTGTTTCAAAAAAAAGATAGAATTGAGTTGATCCAAATCTTGAGCCTCGCACGGAAACCTTGTCAACTCAGCTTTTGCGGCCGAACCAATTAATAAACAAAATAAATATATATATATACATTGTCTCATATCCTAACTACAAATTTAAAGTCAAATGTACAAAAAAGAGACCGATAAAATCCCATTAAATAAATTGCAGCACTAACTGCTAATTACTTCCCAAGTATGGTCCCCCAATAATTTCACCTTCGCTACGTGGTTTTTGTAGGGGAACGACCGGCCCCATTCATTTGGGCCCACCAAGCTTAATAATTTTACGCCATCGTTTTTTTCATAAAGATGATAAACGCCCATAATTTTCGGAGTGAAACGCATTTCAGCTTGATAAATTTGATGCGAAACTCCTACCCGTTCTTCAATTTCACGCACTTGCTTCATAATGAGCTCCGCTTGCTGCCTCAGCAAATCAATTTCTTGGTTCGCATAATGACTCATGGCCTCTACAGCCACCGAGGTGATTTTGCCTTTGTCTTCAGGCCTTATCAGTGCTGAGCCCACATGGATTGGGATAGGCGACAATGATTGATTGGGCAAGGGTGTTTCTTCTTCCATATAACTTCAACTACAAAATTGCACAAAATGTTTTGAAAGATAAAAAAATATTCTGCAACTTGAAGTATTATTTTTGCACGCCGATGGATTATGATATATTAAACAAACTTCCTGTATGGTGTAAAAGCCAGGGCGTCGAATTTGCCATTTTGTGTGGAGGTTCACGCTCGGCCCCGCTTACATTAAGCTTTGGGGGATACAATGAGATACGATGTATTGCTGCCAACGATGAACGATCAGCCGGTTTTATAGCGTTGGGTCTCGCTAAGGCTTCAAAAAAACCAGTCGTGATTGTTACGACTTCAGGCACTGCCGTGGCAAATTTATACCCAGCAGCAGCAGAAGCATTCTATCAGAATATTCCTTTACTAATATTTACTGCCGACCGTGAACCAAATGCTGCACTGCATTTCGACGGACAAGCGATAAATCAGGAAAATATATTTGGGAAACAGGTAAAAGGTTTTTTTCAAATGCCGGTGAATATAACCGACTCCAATTTATTTAACACCAATATGCTTGCCGCATTTGAATTACTATATGATGGAAAACCTGGACCGGTGCATATCAATTTCCCTTTCATTGAGCCATTCTATCCTGCAGATTATCCATTTGTATATGATAATTTTATAGTGCCAAAGTTATATAAAATAACCGAACCACCTTATAGCACTACCAATAGTGTTATTGATGAGTTACAACCTATCTGGGACTATACACAAAAAAAACTTTTGGTGTGTGGCTTTGGGTCGGATAACAATTATGATAAAAAGCAAATTTACGACTTTGCCAAACACCACAAAATACCAGTTATTGCTGATGTAACAAGTAATATAGTAACAGATTTGTATCATACTGATTTACTCATCAGAAATATACAAGACATAGATTTATTTGCTCCTGACTTGGTGATTACTATAGGTGGAAACCATACTTCAAAGGTTCTAAAAAATTATATACAAACTACGAACTATTTTCACCATTGGCATATAAGTCCGTTTGCAACAGAGTATGACTTTTTTGAAAAGCCAATCGAAAATACTATATGCACAAATTTTTTAGTTAAAGAAGCCTTTGAAATTAACGTATCACAACAGGATTATTATAATGTTTGGCAAGAACATTCTAATAAAGGCAAAGAGGCTTTTAATACATTTATTAAAAATATATCATGGCACGAATTGGTCGTGGTCAAAAATATCATGGAAAATATTCCTGTTGGTGCCGTTGTTCATTTGGCAAATAGCATGGCCGTGCGGTGGGCAAATATTATAGGTAACCCACAAAAATTTGAAATATACTGTAACCGCGGCACTAGCGGAATTGATGGTTGTAATTCTACTGCCTTGGGTATGGCCATGGCACAGCCACATAAACAACATTTTTTGATTACTGGCGATATGGCTTTTCAATACGATAGTAATGCATTTTTCAACAATGATATTCCTCCTAATTTAGCTATACTTATTTTAAACAATAATGGTGGAAATATTTTTAAGTTAATTGATGGGCCGACAGCAATTATGCCCCTCGAAAAATATTTTGCAAACAAACATGGCCTGACTTTTGAATACCTTGCAAAACATTTTGGCCTTGACTATGTTCAACTTAATAATCACACCGAACTGGAAACACATTTATACCGTAAATTCAAAAAAACAAGCATAGCAGAAATTATATTTTCTGCTGAAAATTATAAAGCCGTATTTGATCAATATAAGAATTTGAAATTTTGAAAACATCCATAAAATATATAACTTCTTTTGTTATTTTACTAGGCTTGGTGCTGCTTTTTGCCAATTTCAAAATGAAGAAAGCAAACCCGCCAACAACAAGCTATTGTCCCTCGGCAGCCGATACAGTATTGTACAAAATGATTATGAAATACCGCGACAGCTTGGATCTAGACACGATATCTTTATCAAATTCTCTTTGTTATGTTGCCTTAAGTCATACTTTAGATTTGAAAATGTTCAATCCCAATAAACCTCCTTGCAACTTACATAGCTGGAGCAATAATGGCATTTGGTCAAGTTGCTGTTACACCCCCGACCATTTAAAAGCAAGTTGCATGTGGGGCAAGCCACGAGAGATGACAAGCTACCGAGGAGATGGTTTTGAAATTGCGACGTATTACTCGGCAGGGATGACTCCCAAAAAAGCATTGGAGGCATGGCAAAAGAGCAAAGGACATAACGAGGTAATCGTAAACAAAGGGATTTGGAAAACTATGAAGTGGCGTGCAATAGGCATTTCCATATATGATAACTATGCGGTTGTATGGTTTGGGACCGAGCGTGACCCAGACAATACGGCAAGGTGCAAGTAACAAATAGTTCACAAAAATCATTGTTATTTGTGTCTCAAAACTAGACCATGGAAGCGTATATCCTACCCATTATTCTCCTCACCATTATAATAATCTTACTTTGTTATTATTTTGCGTTAATGCCGGCCCACAAGGGTTTTAGGGTTTTGATGTACCACCATATCAAACCCGATCAAAACGATGGACTATGTGTTTCGACAAAAATATTCGAGCAGCATTTGGCGTACCTTAGGCAATGTAATTATCATATTATTTCGGGTGGCGATTTGTTTACTTGCCTCAAAGACAAAAGCAAATTACCCGAACGCAGCGTCTTGATTACTTTCGACGATGCTTATCAAAATTTTGTAGAACAAGCTTTGCCAATTTTGAACCATCATAAAATGCCAGCGATGGTGTTCGTTCCTACAGCATATATAGGGGGTGTAAACGAATGGGATCAAGGACAAGAGCCCATAATGGGTGCCGACCAACTCAAATCTTTGCCTAGTAATATTGACCTTGCAATCCATTGCTACAAACATATAAATTATGGAAATTCGATGATTAATCTGGTGGAGGATGATATGGCTTCGGCCCAAAGAACACTTGATAATTTAGAAATAAAATATATACCCTTTTGGGCTTATCCTTATGGTGCCTTTCCCCGAAGGAAAAAAACTTTTGGACTATTGAAGAGCATCATGAAATACCGACAAATAAAAGCGGCTTTTCGTATCGGTAACAAAATAAACAAGCTAAAACCGAAACCCAAATACTTGATAAAACGCCTTGATATTAGAGGAGATGAGAGCTTTTTGGCCTTTAAAAGAAAAATCAAATACGGCAAACTCTAAAACAAATTTTTGGGATAATGCAAGGCATTCTCCTTGATTTTAACTACTTTTGCACCCCGAAAAACTATAATATACAATGAGCGATAACATCACATTTACCATGATTAAACCCGATGCAGTGAGCAATGGGTACACAGGAAAAATTATTGACCACATTATCAATGCTGGTTACAAAATCAATGCAATGAAATATCTTTGGTTAACTAAAGAGCAAGCTGGCCAATTCTATGCAGTGCATAGTGAGCGTCCTTTTTACAATGACCTTGTTAGCTTTATGAGCAGCGGCCCCATAGTGGCTGCAGTATTAGAAAAATCAAGTGCAGTTGCTGATTTTCGTATCGTAATTGGTGCTACTGATCCTCAAAAAGCAGATGCTGGAACTATCCGTCAATTATATGCAAAATCGATTGAGGCAAATGCGGTGCATGGTAGCGATAGCGACGAAAATGCCGCCATCGAATCAAGCTTCTTTTTCAATAGCTTCGAGCGTTTCTAAATCACCCCATTTGCCTGCTGGATTATATAATAAATGTCCATCGTGCAACAGAAGCGGTGATAAAAGATTATTATTATATAAAAGCCCTGTGCCCAATCCTTGTGGCATAGGGCTTTTGTATTTACTAGCCCATTGGGCAATAGCGTTCAATCCAATATTTGATTCTAACGCTGAGGTTGACCACCAACCCTTAGAATATTTTTCTGCAAGCTTTACCCATGCTTCGCAATTCGTAAATCCACCCAATAAAGTTGGTTTTAATATAATATAATGTGGCTTAATTTTTTTCAGGATTGGCTCTGCATCATTATATACATTCACGCCAATTAGCTCCTCGTCTAAGGCAATATCTATGGGCGTTTTGCTCACAAGCTCTTCCATCAAATCCCAATGCCCTGCTTTAATAGGTTGCTCGATACTATGTATATCGAAACGTTTTAATTCTTTTAACTTTTCTAATGCGTCATTGTTTGCAAACGCTCCATTGGCATCTAATCTTATTGTAATTTTCCAACTATTATAATACCTTCTGAGTTGCTCAATCATTCTACACTCTTCGTCAAAATCTAAAGACCCTACTTTAAACTTTATAGTTGTAAAGCCAGCTTCAGCTTTCTTAAAAGCCTCGTCCAACATGGTTTTGCTATCTGCCATCCAAACAAGTCCATTTGTTTCTATGGGTGTATTTGCAGAAGTAAAAGGTGTATCATAAATAATATATCTTCCTCCGCTATTATAATCATACAATGCGGTTTCAAAAGCAAATTTTGCAGAAGGAAAATCATTTAATAATATAAGAATATCTTGAACTGGAGCTCCATCATTATAATACTCCGCAAGTAGTTTTAAGCCATCTTTAATAGTATTATAGTCTGTACTCAAACCCTTGAGTGGACCAGCTTCACCAATTCCTTTTTTTATACCATCAGAAATTTGTATATAATATACTTGGTGAAAATCCATACTACCGCGACTGGTAGTAGCAGCTTGTATAAATTGTAGCTTGTATGAAAATATTTGGAGCTTCATTTTCCCATGAGTTCATTGTTAAAATCTTGAGATTTTCCTTTAGCTATACTCAGGGTTTTCCAATCTGTATTTTTTAAGTGTTTAGCTATAAAAACTATTTGCCCAATATGGTAAGAATAATGTGCCAATTGTCTAGCAATAGCCTCCATCACCGTATATGGCTCTTTTCTAATATATATAGTTTTTTGCAAATCATCAGGTTGCAAGCTATGCAGCGTGTCCAAAAAAACTTTCCATCCTTGTTCCCAATACAATATTAATTTTCCCTCTGTTAAATCATCTTGCTCAAACTCAGCATCACGATTTCTATCTGGTTTTTCCCCGTCGGTAGTTAAAAAATCAGTCCAGCGGCTTATCATATTTCCTGCCAAGTGACGCATAATTATCGCTATCGAATTCGATTCAGGATCGGGCAAGTAAAACAATTCTTTTTCATCTAATTGGGCTATGGCTTTTTCTGCCAAGGCTTTGTATTGCTTGAAGACAGAAATAATCGAATACGGGATATGGGATTCAGGAGTCGGGATTCGTGGAGTCATAGGATATTGGAATTGGAATTTTGGAATCGATTTAGCTTATATATTGGGGAAGATCCACTTTTGAAATATTTTCGAAAATTTCATTTTTTTTTGAGTGTTTACTTTCGGTTTTAAAAAATATAGTCCAGTAACAAATATCAATGTTAGCAAGCAGTCATAAATTAAATTTTGAATAAACCAACTAGAGTTCGGTATTTTGCTTCCTGTTAACCAAAATTGTTCATAATATTTAAAGGGAAAACCAAGGTTAAGACTATAGGTTTCTCCACTATTGAAATAGTGGAGAGGATTTATTTGATATAATATTGTTAAGAAAAAAACAGAAAAAAACACAAGTATAGATAAGAATGTTTCAACAATAATTTGCTTTGCTTGCTTCATTACATTAATGTTTTTTTACACTTCTTATTATAAAATGTACATTGTTTTAATTTATTCGCGAAGCCCCCATTCGTCGGCGGCGAACTGAATCCCGAATCCTATTTCGCCTTAGCCACTTACTCCTTACTCCTCCTTCCTCTCACACCAACATCTCTTTCAATTTCCCAACTACAATATCAACTTCTTCTTTCGTGTTTTGTCTGCCAAAAGAAAAACGAACGGAGCTACAATCCTCAGGTACACCAATGGCTGCAAGTACGTGCGAACCTACATTGCTACCACTGCTGCAAGCACTGCCACCACTGCACGAAATGCCTTCAATATCTAATTTAAAAAGCATCATTTCACTCACAGGACTCGGAGGGAAACAAACATTTAAAACAGTATATAAACTTCTACCATCAGGGTCACCATTGAAACGCACACTAGGAATTTCTTCCTTTATACGTTTCATCATATAGTTTTTCACTTCAAGAATTTGTACTTTTTCGTGTTCCAATTCGTTATAAGCAATCTCCAAAGCTTTTGCCAATCCAACGATACCATATACATTCTCGGTACCGCCTCGCATATTGCGTTCTTGGGAGCCTCCTGTTATTAGCGGATTAATTTTGAGACGGTTATTTATATATATAAATCCAACTCCCTTGGGGCCATTAAATTTATGGGCAGCACATGCGATAAAATCAATTTTTGTCACACTTAAATCTAAAGGAAAATGACCAATGGTTTGAACGGTATCGCAATGAAAGTATGCATTATTTTCTGTGCACAATTGTGATACTTTATCCAAGTCTATCATATTTCCCAATTCGTTGTTGGCATGCATCAACGACACCAATGCACCCGGATATTGCTTTAGTAGTTCTTCTAAATGATCAATATCAATATGTCCGTTAGGCAAAAGATTCACAAAATGTAATTGTATCTTTCCTTTTTTATCAAGTTCTTCTAATGTATGTAATACTGCGTGATGTTCTATTTTACTGCTGATGGCATGCTTCACACCAAGGTCTTCTACGCAACATCGCAAAGCCATATTATCAGCTTCGGTACCACCTGATGTGAAAAATATTTCACCTGGAGTAACATGCAAAATAGTTGCTACTTTTTTGCGTGCTTCTTCCAATAAAGTTTTCACCTGCCTGCCATGTGCATGGGTGGATGAAGGATTACCAAAATGTTCTGTCATGGCTGCTGCCATTACTTTCACTACCTCAGGATGGATAGGGGTTGTGGCGGCGTTGTCAAAATAAATACGGTTCATTTTTTTGATTTTTTATTGGGAGTTTTTAACGACTGATAACCTATCAATTTATATATAAGTTTCGCCATCGTATACTCAGTTAATATATTTGCTTTTGTAGGTGCAATTTCTACTACATCAAATCCTACAACCTCATTTTGTGCAAATAATTCTTTCAAAAATATAATAGTCTCGTTCCATAACAATCCGTTAGGTTCGGCAGTGCCAACTGCTGGCACGATGCTCGGGTCAAAGCCGTCTGCATCTATCGTTAAATATACAGGGCCTTTAATTTCTTTCAAAACATCTGCTTGCCAATTTATATTATTTCTAATTTGATGGGCATAAAAAGTACTAATATTTTTTGAATTTTTAATCAAGTTAGCTTCTTCAACGCACTGTGCCCGGATTCCAATTTGAACCAAATTAACACCCAATTCATGTACTCTTGCCATTACCGATGCATGCGAGAATTTATTATTACCGTAGCTGTCACGTAAGTCGCTGTGGGCATCGATTTGCACTACAGTGAGTTTTGGAAATTTTTTTAAAAATGCTTTCACAAAACCTAAAGTAACAGTATGCTCAGCACCCAAAGAAACTATATATTTATTATCGTTTAATAATTTAGTAGTTTCTGCTTCTATATAATCAACTGCTTTCTTATTGGTTTTGTTTTTAAAGTCCAAAGTTTTTACGGTGCAAATTCCACCAATCTTTATATAGTTTTCTTGTTCTAATTCTTCATCATACAATTCCACAAACTGCGATGCTTTTACCATTGCCGCTGGGCCTTTGTGAGAACCACTTAAATAGCTGCTGGTATATTCATACGGAACTTGCTGTATCACCACTTTGCTATTTTCATAACTATATAGTTTCTCATCCTCAATGGCCAAAAAGTTGTCTTTGGTTTTCAAATATTTCATCGTTGCAAAATTAAGGGATTTGGGGGATTTGACAACTCTGCATGACTGGGGCCTAAGCAGATTTGACAAATCTGCATACACACAGGCGTGGCTGGGTTGTCAAATCTCTACGGCACTGGATCGTGCCCATCACTACCCCACCAAGGGTTGCACCGCCATATTCTTTTTAGTGTCAACCATCCACCTTTTAAGGGGCCATATTTTTTGATAGCTTCCACACCATACTGCGAACAAGTTGGAGTATATCTACAGGCACTAGGCAACAAAGGCGAAATAGTATACTGATATATTTTTATCAGCCCAATAAAAAGTAATGATAATGGGTTGGGCATATTATATACTTTCGGTAGTAGGTTTATAATTCTTGAGGAGTTGCTCGAGCAATATATTTAGTTTTTCTTGCACTTCCACAAAGGTGATGGGCTCTTTGCTATTGTAGAACAAAGCAATATGTGCATCTGTTTTTGTTTCGTTAAGAATTGGAAGCAATAAGTGTTTGCTCAATCGCCAAGCTTCCTTCATCAAACGTTTTTTACGGTTGCGATGTACTGCTTTTTTAATATTTCTTTTGGGAACTACTGGCAAAAATTTGCTGCAAGGTACATTTTCGGCAGGAACAAAATTGATGGAGATACGAAAGGGAAATAATTTATCACTATAATCATTGCGACCCGTGAACAGCTTCTTTACATGGCTTTCGCGGCAAAGCCTTTCATTTTTTTTGAAGGTGTAACGGATGGTATCCATTTATATTTCTTTAAGCAAAGATGCAATAATACCCATTGTTTTTATAAAACAGCCCAAACTGATTTATAAATTTACAATGGTAATGCTGATAATGCATAAAAATAGCACAATGAAACTTGCGTAAATTGGACTATTTTGAATGTTAAATCGGTATAAAATCATGTGGGCTGAAAAAAGAAAAAGCCGACTTGAAGCCGGCTTTACTCATTAAAAAATATTTTCTATTAACGTTTATGGCGTGGCTCGTCGCTCACAGTAAGTTTATGACGGCCTTTAGCTCTGCGGGCTGCCAATACTCTACGTCCGTTTTTGGTGGACATGCGTTCCATAAATCCGTGTTTATTCTTTCTTTTACGTTGCGATGGTTGGAATGTACGTTTCATTTTGCTATGCTTAATTTTTAAAGGAGTGCAAAAGTAGGCAGATTTTTTCTACCTCGCAAATATTTTTCAAATTTAGATGAAAGGGGCTGTAAATTTGCCGCCACAAACATAATTACGGGTGTCGAATTACGAATTACGAATTCAGGCTGTTGGATGATAAATGCGATGTGGCTGGTGATAACACCAAACCACGAGCACGATAGCTAGGGATTGCAATTCGTAATTTAAAATTCGTGATTCGTAATTCATCAATCC
>Ga0163151_10001845_pt1 | contig 34599 bp, 47 predicted proteins | sample OliLakLV19MP5IB2_FD_145596 | JGI IMG/M metagenome (GOLD analysis project Ga0163151, IMG submission 145596) | Freshwater microbial mat bacterial communities from Lake Vanda, McMurdo Dry Valleys, Antarctica - Oligotrophic Lake LV.19.MP5.IB-2 | ecosystem: Environmental > Aquatic > Freshwater >... | reverse complement strand
GGTCGAGCCTGCCGACGTTCGGCGGCCGCGAACCGAACGACACGGCCGAGGTGTGGAGCTGGGACGCGACGCACCTGCTGGTCGGAGACCAGCAGGAGCTGGAGATCGTCCCGCGCGTCTGTGGGGAGGACGACCAGTCCGGCACCGACGGCGAGTGGTTGGCCCAGTCGCGCAGCAATCTCGGCCTGACGCAGGCCGCGCTCGGCGCGGCGCTCGATCTCCACGCCAACACGATCGCCCGGATCGAGCGCGGCGAGCTGCCTGTGGAGCGCGTGACCCGCCTCGCGGTCGAGCGGCTGGGCCGTGGTTCGGCAATCTGATGCCGGCGTCGCCCTAGAACCGTATCCCGGCTCCGAGGTATGCCCGGGTCTGATCGGTGCGGATCACCTGCAGGGAGAGGGTGAGCGGGCCGAGGTCGCGGCTCACCCAGGCGCCGGCCGGGCTCAGGCGTTCGTCGGCCAGCAGCCCGGCGGCCCACTGCCTCCGCCGCTGCGCCCGGGCCAGTGTCCGCCGCCAGCCCTCCCGTTCGTCCTCCTCCTCACCCCGCCGCTGATTGACCTCCCCCTCCAGCTGCTGGATCCGCATCGCCCGCTGGCCCTCGCCGAGGACCCGCTCCCGCATTGAGAGGCGCATCAGAGAGTCGGAGGCGGTCAGGGAGTCGAACGCGGCGGCGAGGGTATCGTAGGCCACCAGGACCAGGGTATCGGTGAGGCGGATCGTGTCGGCGCGCGCCCGGAGACGTCTGGCCGTCGTCGCCGGCACCCCAGCCCGCCGCTCCAGCGTGTCCGCCCGGGCCGCCGTCTCGGTGAACGCCTGCGCGGAGAGGCTGGAGTCGCGGGTATGCCGGGCGTCCAGACTGTCCAGCCCGGCGTGGCTCGGCGCCGGCAGGGCCGGGCGGCAGACCGCCTGCAGCACCAGCGCGGCGACCACCCCGAGCACCAGGCCGAGCGCGAGGGGCTTCAACTGGCCAGCGGCATCATGCGACGATCCACCACGCGGTAGATCTGATATTCCCCCTGGATATCCCCGGCCTTGCTGCCGATCGCGTAGACCAGCCGGCCGAGGGACGCCGTTAGGTCAGTGGTCAGCGTGGTGCTATCGAGGACGCCAGTGTAGATGCCGGTCACCCCGTCCTCCGCCAGTGCGGCCGTGGATGTGCCGATCGCGGCCCCGGTCGGCGTTAGGCTCAGGCGGCCGGTGACGCCGGTCAGGCCTGTGGCGGGGGTGCGGGTCGTGGCCGTCCCGGTGAGGCGCTTGGTCAGGGTGAGAATGAACTCGAAATCACTCCCGATATTTAGGTCAATTGGCGCGTCCATCAGGTCCCCTGACTGGTGCCGTAGCGGGCACCGCTCTGGTTGGTTGGGCGGTAGCGCGCACCGCTCTGGTTGGTTGGGCGGTAGCGCGCACCGCTCTGGTTGGTTGGGCGGTAGCGGGCACCGCTCTGGTTGGTTAGGCGGTAGCGCGCACCGCTGGCGTCCGTGGCCCGCAACGCCAGCGCGAGGGTGGCGGGACCTCCGCCTGCCGTGCTCCCCTCTCCCCACCACCACGACCAGAGGGGCCCGAACATCAGGCCGGGTCCACCGTCTGCAGCGGATTGCGGCTCGCGGCCGCGAAGCTGGCCACCCCGGTCCACAGCGGGGTGGTATCGTCGGTGTCGTAGATGGTAAACGCGCCGGTGCTCGGATCGACGCTCACCTTGTTGCGGATCGCCGCCATAGTATGTCCGACGGTGCGCGTGCCATCGCTGCCACCCGCGATATTGCGGGCGAGCAGGCTGTCGGCGATAGACGATCGCTCCCCAGCGGAGAGCACCATTGACGATCCGGGGACCGCGAGGTTATCCCGCAGCGCTTGGATCGCATCCGTGGCGGGATCGAACGTGCCGCCGATGTCGGTCGGCGTGGAGGCCGTCTTGCTCAGCGCCGCCTTGAAAAAACCGAGCACGGTGTTGACGCCGGAACCGGCGATCGCGCCGAGTCGCGCGATCAGGTTCCCGCTGTCGGCCTTCACCGCGGCGAGGTCGACCGAGACACTCGCCCCGGCCGGGGCGCCGAGCCGGGCGAAGCTGTCGCCGGTCTGCGCCGTGCCGCCGAGGGTGGAGCGGCTGGAGATCGCGGTATCGATGTTCGTTTTCAGCTGCAGACCGATGCTGTTGGTTGTGGCCACGGCCGAGGCAAGCACATTCCACAGCGCCTCGCGCTCGGCCGCACTCAGCGCCGCATTGATCACGCCGGCGGTGACATCGAGTTGCCCGGCACCGACGCCGGCCTGCACCGTCACCCGTCCTGCGCTCGTGTCCAGCTGGCCCGCGGCGGTCCCCTGCTGCACCTTGACGAGGCCCGACGTTAGATCGATCTGGCCGGCCGCCGTGCCGGGCTGAACGGTCTGCCCGCCGCTCGGATCGATGGCGCTGCTGCGGCCCGACGTCGCGGGGAATGCGAGGTCGTCGATCTGCCGGCTGCTCGTGTTCAGTGTGACACCGACATCCATCCACTCGGCACCGGCCGCGTCCGAGCACTGGACGATAATCATGTCGCCATTCATTTCAGCCGCGGTCAGAACGATCTTGACCCACTTACCACCAGCCGGAGTGACCGCCGGAAGATTCGTGCAGTTGGCGGCAGCACCACCATCGATAATGATCTTAAAGTCTCCGGCCGCAATCGTCGGGTTGACCCGAAAGATCGTCGAGTCCGCTTGTGACCTGAGAGCGACATATAGATCCGTCGCGGTGTTCTTCTTGGGAGGAGCGCTTACGCCAGCCATTGCCGACTCCTTGGGTTACGCCGACAGCGCGTAGTTCGGGACGTAGATCCCGCCACAGGGGAGCTGCAGCATCAGCTCCCCCTCATCCAGCGGTGGGCCGCCCGCAGCCTGCGTGGCGCCGGTGACCGTGCCCGTGTTGCCGTTGCCACTGTAATCCTGCTGGCTGCCGGCGCCTTCGTTGCCGAGCCGGTGGAACGCCTTCGCCACCACCCCGCCGACCGTGACACGGGGACGGAGCTGCCAGCTCTGGATGTCGGCCAGCGACAGGACGGCGCCGAACAGCGCGACCTGCGCCACGTCCCCCTGGATAGCAACCGTGAATGCGCTGTTGTTCCCCCAGATCAGGGCCGCCGCGGCGTCGGCGGAGAATGCCCCACTGCCATCCGTGGCCGACAGGGCACGGGCGGTGGCCGGCGTGGTTAGGCTGCCGCCGTAGATCCCCATCAGGGCGCCGGCGCCCGCGGCCTGATCCAGCGTCGCGGCGAGGAACCGCCATGCACCGGTGGTGGCGAGCGGGGTGTCGGTGGTGGTGTACGTGGTGTCGGCGGTCGCCCTGTCCGCAAAGAACTGCACGTCTCCCGCCGTTCCGGAGAGGCCGAGGAACCAGCCCGCACCGGCCGTCCGCTTGCTCGCGAATGTCCGGTTGCTCGTGAGCGTCGTTATCCGGACCCAGCAGAGGAGTGTCAGTGCCGTCAGGTTGTCGATGCCCGCGGCCGATCCATCGTTGACCCGGGTACTGGTGGTGGCGCCGAAGGTGAGTGCCATCAGGGCTCTCCGACGCAGCGGTCCATGGCGATCATGGCCGGTACGCCACTTCCAGCGGGCGCGGCGACGTTGCCTGCAGCCCCAGCTTCGCCTGACAGAACGGCGAGGCATCCCACGACGACGGCGTGATCGTGCTCCCGCCGCTCGTGGTCAGCGTGGCGCATATCGTGTCCATGGCGAGTTGTCGCAGCGGGCTGGCCGGGCTCACCCGGGCGGCTGAGTCGCCGCCGAGTGTGCCAAGCCGGGAGAACGTCACCGCATGGACCCGGAGCGCCTGCGCGATCTGGGTGCCGTAGTTATAGGCGCAGCCTCGATGTGGGGTGCCCGCGTTCCAGCTCGACAGCCGCACGCCGACGAATTGCATCGTGTCCACCAGATCCACGCTGCGAATCCCGACCTTGCCATCCTTAAACTTGAACGCCACGCACAGCGACGGATTGGCGTTGACCGCGAACCGCAGCCCAGCGAGTGGGGCATCGGTGATCGGGATCATCCCGAACACCGTCAGGGAATCCGGCGTCACGTTGGGCGGAATCACGGGCCGAGTATAGAGTTTCGTGGAACAGGCGAACGTGGTCGCCTGCCCCTTGCGCCAGGCCGTTGGGCAGGCCGAGACCGTGGTGGTGTCGCCGTCGAGCATGGCCGGGATGGGAACCAGCTTCGCCGGCCCCCACACCAGCGGCGCGCCGTTCGCCGGCGCCATCCGCGTAATCCGCACCGACGCGGCACGCGCGGCGGAAAACAGGTAGGCCACGGAATCAGCCGACCCGGTGACTTTGGCGAACTGATGCACCGTCAGCGTGTCGCCGACGGCGGTGACGAAGACATCCTCGCCCCGCACCTCAGCGGCGGCCGGGGTCGGCGCGCAACCGTTCGCCGGCAGGAGCAGCGGCAGCGCGAGCAGGGCGAGCCGGGCGAGCCGGCGCATCACTTGCCCTTCCGCACGGCGTGGATGCCGATCGCGGCGAGCCCATTGAGCAGGCCGAGAACCGCCACCTGATCCCAGGCATGGACATCGAGCGGGAGCGTGGCCCCCGTGAGCGCCGCCAGCGTGGTCACGCCGACGCCGACCACGACCGCCACGATCTGCTGGATGAACCGCGACTGATCGTCAATGAACGTGAGGACCTTCTTGAGCAGGGACAGCGCCAGCGTCGCCAGCGCGGGCAGAGCAATCGTCATGAGTCCGGTGATGAGTTCCACGTGCAACCTCCCTCAATCGTTAGACGTGATCCTTCCAGTGCCTGTGCTCGCGCCACTGGTACCGCTCCAGGTGATCCGCATCGTTCCACGCCTTGCCGCTCTTGAGGCGCGGATGCCGGTGCGCCGCCTCGAACAACCAGAGCCACGCCGCGTGGCGGGTATCCCAATCCGGTTGCAGTCCCGGGGCCGGGCTCGCGTCCGGCACTAGGTCAATCGCGAGCCCGTATTCGTGCGGTGACCGGCCGGGCGGGGCCGCTTTCGGTCCGCCGGCGAGATGCGCGGCATACAGCGCCGTCTGCTCCTGTCCAGTCCGGTGGCCGTGCAGGACGGTCCACGGGAACGCCGAGGGCACGAGCAGCGACTCCAGATCGGCGCGGAACACCGGCTCTAGTTTCGTCGGGTCCACACTCCGCCAGTCGAGAATCACGGCGCGCTCCCCGGCGGCGCCGCCGACTTGTCGTACTGGGTCCACGGCAGCCAAGTCGCAAAATCCTTCATCCACGCATCGAGAAACGGCGGCCGCAGGATCGCGAGCAGCAGCACCACCAGCGCGACGATCACCCCCACGGTGAAGTAGTCCTCCGACTCCCCGCGCCACCGGCCGATCAGCACATAGGCGGCGAGCAGCAGCAGCACCGCGCTCCCCATCCAGCGCCAGTAGGGGCCGATGTCCTGCGCCGGTGCGGGCCCCTGGGCGATCGGCATCACGGCACCTCGAGATTGAGTTTCCGCTCTAGCCGGGTGATCCGCCGCAAAATCTCCTGCTGCGCTCCCGCCGATCCATTCAGCAGGTCGGCGATATGCGCCAGGCGCAGCACGATCAGCGTGTCGTGTATTCTGGAGACGGCGGATTCTTGTCGCAGCGCGGAGTCGTGCTTGTCAATGGCCTCGATCCGCAGGGCGAGGTCCAGCTGATCGCGATGCTCACCGGTCCAGACGATCGCCGCCGTCGCCGAGAGGACGACCACGCCACCGAGTACGCCGAGCATCCATAGAATCACCCGCCGCTGCAGGGTCGCTACGTCGTTCACGTCCATGACCTGCGCCTCGTGGTCATCTGTGGTGTGGACACGTACCGACGCGAGGAGCGCCGCGAGCGGTCCGAGGTGGGATGTCTCCATGTTACGTCGCCTCGCACGGGTGAAGGAATCGCCTACTCCACGAAAACACCGCGCCCCGCGCATTGGCATAGTCCCGTGGGGCGAGGTGTATGCGCCAGCGGTATGGGCTCATGGGGCGCCTCCGCCGAGGTCGTACGGGGCCGAACTCTGCACCGCCGAGACGCCATTGGTCGAGCCAGTTTTCGACTCGGTGGCGCGGTAATACCGCACAACGCCGTCGTTAGTAAGGTAGTCGGTTTTGCTATACACGGCCTTGTTTGTGACGCCGGCGACCGAGTAGATCGTGGCGAGGTTCACAGACATGCCGGCGTTCGTCGCCCGCTCGATGATCAGGGTGGACCCCGTGTTTTTCGCGGTCGCCTGCAGCGCGACGCCGTAGGAGGAGGACGGGTCAGTCGCCACGTTAGACGATCGCCAGCGTGGGGGCGGTGAGCGCGCCGCCGGTGAAGGCGGCTGGGGTGGCGAATGTGGTCGTGGCGAACGCGCTGCCGCCGGACAGCCCATCGAAAAACTTCACGTCCAGGGTGTAGGTATGGCTCGAGAGCGGGGTGTAGGGATTGAGCGTCATGGTGGTGGTGTTCGGCGTCAGTGTCGTCACCAGCGCCCCGTCGAGATAGATGCCGATGTGGAACGCGACCGATCCCGCTGGATTGGCCCAGGTCGCCACGATCGTTGAGGTGGTGAGGATCGTTGCCGGTGTCACCGCCAACCCGGTCGGGGCGCTGACCGTCGCCGTGTTCACGTATTTGGTGCCACTCGGCTGCACATAGGCCGACGGCAACCGCAGATCCGTGGTCGTCCCAGTCGAGGGCGCATGCACCGACCGCGCCTCGACGAACACCCGGACATTGCTCGGGAGGTTCGGCAGGCTGTAGGTGCCCGTGGCCCCGACCCGGAGTCCGAATGTCCAGCGGGCGTCGGTATCCGCTGGGGACGCGGTCAGCGTCTTGGTGGTGTCGATCAGGTAGCGGATCTCGACCGCATCGGTCTGCGCGTTCACCGTGACCACCGCGCTGACGCCGTGATTCGTGTTCCCGGTCTGCTGGGTCGGCGTGCCGATCGTCGGGATGTTGCAGACCGCGCCCGCGCCCGCGTCGATCGCCGTCCACCGCATCAGGTGATCCACCTCCTGCCGTCCGGTGATCTGAAAGAGCCGGGTATCGCCGCGCTTATTGATGCCGCTGGAGGGCAGCGCCGTCGCCGCAGCATAGCACCAGTCGCCGGGCCACAGCGCGATCAGCGCGGCCGTGCGCCGGGTGGTGAACGTCACCGCCACCGCGCCGGAGCCGAACATCGAGCGGTAGAGGGAGGCGACCTCGTCGGCCACGCCCCGGAAATAGAGTTCCGCCTGCTGCGCCACGCCGGTTGGGACGTCGAGCGCGTCCGTCGTGAACCGCAGGCCGAGGGCGTCCAGGGCCAGCGGCTTGGACCCGATCGCGATCGCCCGCGCGTCACCGAGCGAGAAATAGACGCTGGTGCTCGGCACCGAGGCCACGAGATTGGGCGGCATGGCCGGCACCGGCTCCTTGAGCGCCGCCACCGCGGCCGCGGTCAGCGTCACATCGGTGTAGCAGGTGACACTCAGCTCGGATACCGCCGCGCTCCGCCCCTGTCCCCACGTCGGGATCTCCTCAACGTTGATGTCGGCGTCCGCGATCGTGGGGATGCCCGCCAGCGCCGCCGCGGTCGGCAGCCGGCAATCGAACGGCACGAACCGTGACCGGGGCACCGACGATCCGTCGAGCACCGGCTGGAATCGGTACCCCACCCCGAGCACCTGACCGAATTGTTTCTCGATGAAGTCAAAGCGGCGCCAGGGGCGGTCGATGATCCAGCGCGTGATGGGCAGCGTATTGCGGTTGGTCGCGGCGGCCAGCTTATCCCACAGACTCCCGGCCGTGGCATCGTACTCGATCGGGAACTTGGGGTCGCCCGCGTTTTTGCCCGCAGGAAACCACGGCGCGATCTTCTCGCCCGCGGTGTATAGCGCCGCGTATCTGCCATCGAGGATGTCCCCGAGAAACGTCATCGGATTGATGTCGGACACCATAACCGGCTGCGGCAGCGCCACCGTGGAGACCGCGCCGCCACCACCGAACAGAGGGACCACACGACCGAGGAAACCGGCATAGGCGGATGGAGCGAGCGGCGTCTGCGCCACCGGCTGCGCCGCCTGCGCGAGGCGGAGCGACAGCGTCAGCACCGTCGCGTTGGGCACCGTGCCGGTATCGAACGCGGTATAGAACGGATCAGACGTGGCCGCCGTGCCGTCGGGATTGACCAGCGCCGTCACCGCCAGCGACTGCACCGCGTAGTGGCCATCGGCCCGCAGGCCCGCGATCACCTGAGTCACCATCACGTCCTTGTTGGTGATCGCGGGTGAGACCGAGGAGAATCGGCAGCGCAGGAGCGAGGTCCGGCCGAGCACAAAACCCACCCCCGCCAGTGTCTGCGCCACCAGCCCAAGCCCGGGGACTTTAATCGCGACGGCGGCAGACAGCGCCTGCGTGATGATATTCGCGCTCGTCGACTGGCTCGCCGCGTCCAGCGTGATAATCCGCACGACGGTGTTATTCGTGTTCACCGAGGCCCCGACCGATCCGCCGAGCAGCGCCTGCACCCCCACCTGCGCGTAGGCCCCCGTGAGTCCCAATGGAACCAGCGTCTGCGCCACCACGTTGCTCGCCGTGCTCGCGGGCGTCCCCGCGAAGCACTCCACGTCCAGATCGGCGGCGAAGTCGGGACCGCTGAACTGATACCACAGCGCGTCATCGAGGCTGGTGTCGTCAATGCGTCCCACGAAATGCGGGGTCCAGGTGGTCCCCCCGTCGGCGGACATCTCCAGATAGTATTTGCAGCCGAGCAGTTGGTTGCGGCCCCGGGCGTCGCCGAGGAACGCGGTGACCCAGCGTTCCAGTTGCGAGCGGTTGGTATTGGTCCGCACATCGAGCAGGGGCATCGTCGCCTGCCCGATCGTGACGCGCTTACTGAGGGGGTCGAACGTGCCGCGGTGGACGGTCGGTGTGCCGAGGTACGGTTTCCACCCGGAGAGGCTGGGGTGGGTTGTTACCTTGAATGCGTCGCTATGCACCGCCCCGGCGGCCGGCGTTAGGATTGTCACCTCGGTGACATCCACCTGCCGCCCGGCGTAGACTGTCAGCCGGAAATGGTACGTGCTCACCGCTCAGACCGTGGTGAAGGGTGTTTGCGCGACCACTTCCACCTCGGCAGTATAGTCGGCATTCCCCTCCAGCGCCGGATCCCAGCCGAGCGTCGGCGTCCTGAGGTAGGCGTCGAGATAAGTGGTACAGGCCGAGCGATTCAGCGCGACCCGCAGGACCTGTTTGTCCCAGCCCGCCGCGAGCATGGCGCTGACGCTGACGTTGACGCTGACGGATTCATTCTCCCCGTGCCAGCCGGACACCACGCTCGGCGTGCCCCGGGCCGTGAGCGGCGCCCACGCCAGCCGCGCCTTCAGGGCGTACTCATCGCCGTAACTCCAAGCGTCTTCGGTGCCGGACGGCGCGATGCCCGCCCGGTAGCCGAGCTTCGGCCGCCGGAACGCGCGCGGCGCGCCGAGCAGGTCGAGCAGGCAGAGGTTGTTCAGGTAGTAGATCGTCGCGCCGGTGGAGGCGGCCGTGTTCCCCGCGCCGTAGAGTTCCAGTTGCGGCACGTTGCCCGAGATCCAGGTGCAGGTCACGAGCGCCGCGTACCACCCGCCCCCGAGCGCAGAACTGCCGACCACCGTCCCGCCGACGGTGCTGAACGTCGGCACCCCACCCGACCAGGTGGCGAAGACAATCAGCGGAGAGATCAGCGCGGTGTTGTCTTTGACGGAGAAGCGCGACTGTGTCGCGGTATCCGCCTTCAGACAGACCACCCAATACAGGCTCGTGGTCGCAAGCGCGGTGAGCACCTTGACCCGTGACTCGTATCCGGCGGCGTCGTTATCGTCGATCTTGTAGGCGTCCGTTCCCCCGAATGGGTCGGTTTGGCCTGCCGTGACCGTCGGCGTCAGGACGTTAGCCCATGTGCCGGCGTTGATCGCTTCGGCGGTCCCGTAGGCGATCAACGGCAATCCGGGGCTCGCCATCAGCGGGTCTCGAAGATGAGGTGACGGCCCTGCGCCTGCCGGGCCACATCGGCGAAGAACTCCTGAAAGCCCGGGTCACTCGCGCGCAGCATCGCGCCCGCCGGGAGGATGACCGTGAGCGTGCTCGCCGCCTTGGCCGCTTCCTGGCTCGCGGTGAAGCGATCCGGTGACAGCGAGCCACCACCGCCGCCGAGCGAGCCGCCACCCCCAGATCCGCCCCGCGCGCCACCGCCGCCGCCGCCGCCTAACGACCCGGCGAACGCCACCAGCGCACCGCCCGCCGCGATCTCCTTCAAGCCGCCCGCGATCATCGCCGGGTTGAAATGGCCGATCCCCTTCGCCACCTGCGCCACACCGGACAGGATGTGGTGCTTGCCTTCCGCCGCCGCCTGCTGCGCGATCGCGTGCTTGATCGCCCGGCTGAGCGCACCGAACACCGTCTGCCCCTGCCCAATCGCCTCGAACATGCGGATGAAGTTGTCCGTCAGCGCCGTCACGGTTTCGCCCGCGATACGGCCGAGCGTCTGGTCGGTGTTCTCTAGCAGGGCATTGAACTCCTGCAGGGGGCCGGTGGCCGCGAGGAACGCATTGGCGAAGTTAGGCGGGCGGTCCGGACCGCCCTGGCCGATCCCGACGCCAAACCCTTGGGTTTCCACCCCTTCGCCGTTACCGGTGAACCCGATCTGCGGCCCCTGCGTCGCTGCCACTTGCGCGGCGTCGCTCCCCGGCACTGGCGCCGCGAGGATCTGGTTGCCGCGCCCGGTGGTGAGCCCCTCGTTGCGGCCCGCCAGCGCCTTCTCGATCGCCGCATACTCCGCCAGCGCCTTGGCCCGGTCCGCCACTGAGCGCGTCCCGTCATTCATCACCAGCGTCAGCGCCCGTTCCAGCGTGCTCAGGCGCGACAGGTCCTCGGCCGTCGCCTGCCGCGCGGTCGCGAGCGTCACCAGCGCGGCGACCTCCTTGCTGACCGCATCATCCAGGACGTTAAACGCCTTGCCCGGGACGGGGGGCGCTGACTGCGGGGACCGCGTCGGTGTCGGTACCGACAGCTTCCGCCCATGGCTGCGGTTGTAAATGTTCTGCAGTTCCTGATCGAGTTGCGCCGCCAGCCGGATGTGCTCCGCTTTGGCCTGTTGCACCATCTGATCGCCGACCTGGCGGAGCGCGACACCGACATCCCCCGCGCCGATCTGCTGAAGAAAGTCGCCGAACGTCTGCGCCAGCGGCCCGAGCCCGCCCCGCGCCCGCTCGACCATCTGCCGCCAGCCGACCGCAATCTCGTCCGACAGTGCCTCCAGCCCCCCGCCCGCAGTGCGGATAACGTTGATCGGGGCCAGCACCGCGCTGCCGAGCACACTCGCCAGATTGCCAAGCACGGTCACCAGCGCGCCGATACTGTCGGCGTTCCGGGTGATCCACTGTTCCAACTCAATCAACTTCGTGGTGAGGGCGCTCACGGTGCCGCCCGCGCTGTCCGCTCCCAGGATCGCCCGGCCCAGCGACTCTTTCACTTCGCCCCACTGGTTGCTTAATACGGTCAGCCGGCCGGACAGCGTCGCCGCCTCCCCGGCCGCGAACCCGCTGAACCGATCCCGCATGAGCTGGATCGCGTCCGCCCCGTCCCGGACAACAATTCCCATCCGCGCGAGGCCGCCGGTGTTCCCCGCCAGCACCTTGCCCACCGCGGTCGCCGCCGTGCCCAGGTCGATATGCTTGGCCGCCGCGAGGTCTGCCGCGAGCTGCAGCGCGTTCATGGACCCGCTGACGTTCCCGGAGATCGTTATGAGGGTCGTCAGCGCCGCGCTCAGGTCGTCATCGGTATAGGTCGAGAGCCGCCGCACGCCGTCAATCGTCGCGTCGAGCAGCGGCTTGAGCCCGGCGTAGGATCCGCCGAGGTTGCTGATGGATTGGTTCAGTTGCTGGTTGGCGACCTCGGCCTTGTTCGCTTCCTCAATGCTCGACTTGAAAAACGCGCCGAGCGCCACCGCGCCTAACGTGGCGCCGAGGCCGACAAAGGCCGACTTGACCCGATCGCCAAACGAGACCACGCTCTCCCGCATCGTCCGCAGGCGGGAGCTGAAATCGTCTTTCGCGGTCAGTATAACTTCGAGCTTCTTGCTGGCCATCTCTTACCCCGGATAGGCTTCGCGCAGCGCCTCGCTCCGCATCGTGCTCGCCACCTGCTCCTGCGCCCAGACCATCGCGATCGCCGCCGCCATGTTCAGCCGGTCCATCGCCCGCAGCGCGGTCAGTGTCGCCGCGTAGCAGGCGAATACCCGCACCGGGATGAATCCGTCACCCGTCTCCCAGCGCGCCGGGCAGTGGTAGAGCCCCGGAAATGCGTGCTCCACCATGGCCCGCATCAGCCAGGGGGTGAGCTGACCGCCTCCGACGTGCTGTCCGGCGCGGGCGTCGATGCGCTCGCGTCCGCCGAGGAATCGCTCGCGGGCCTCGTCGGCGATGGTCCGGGCGACCGGGGCGCGCGGCCGGTCGCCTGGCAGACGAAAAAATCCGACAGCACCCGCTCCCGCACCGGCGGTGGCAACTGGTGGATCAGGCGGACGGGGTCGCCCTGCCAGCGGAACGGCAGGCGGTAGGGGAACGCGGCCCGCAGCACGGTGATCAGCGCCGCCTCCTGCGCCGCCTCCGGCAGCGTGCCCGCCGTGGCCGCCTCGACCGCAAGCTGGAACGTCCGCCAGGCGGGGTGGCTGATGGGCCGGGCGACATACGCCCGGCCGCTCAGCGTGACCGTGAACGGTTCGAGCGCCGCCCGTTCCGCGTCGGCGTCGATATGCATCAGTCGTTCGCGATGCTGATGTCGTCGTTGGAACCGGGCGTGCTGTTGTGGATCGAGCAGGTCACGTCCCAGAGCGGGACCGGACCATCCGCGCTTTTCTTGGCCTCGATCACCTGGCACTGCGGGAGCGTCCACTTCGTTCGATTGTACTGTGTGCCCCCCACCTGGAACGACACCGCGAACGCGGTGCCCGCCGTCCGGAGCGTGCGAGGATTGAACGTCGCGAATAGGCTCGCCTCCATCGTGAAGATGAGGACGGGTTTCCGCTCGCCCGGCTGAAAGCCCGCATGCGCCCCCGCCGCGTTCTGGTCAGGGTAGCGCTCCTGTATCATGCGGTTTCCCTTGACGTTGACCTTCCGGATCACCAGCGAGGACACCCCATTGACCACCATCACGAGCGGCGACGCGACCGGGGGGACGGGCGTCGCGGCATAGGTGATGCCGCTCCCGTAGGCGACCTCGGTCGGTTCGGCGTTGACGCGCCCACTGATCTGAAACGTCCAGATCGCCGGCTTGCCATCCGACGCCTCGTACTCCCAGTCCGCATAGATCATGTTCAGCGGGTACTTCACCCAGGTCGCCGCGGTCGTGACCTCGTCGTAGAGGTCCATCGACAGTGTCGTGGGAGCGGCGGTGAAGGGCGTAGGCGTATAGGTGATTTTCTCCGCGCCGCCACCGCCGCTGAACACCGCATCAAAACCCGCCGCCCGGCGGAGGAAGTGCGAATCTTTCGGGAACGCGGAGGCCGAATACGCCACGCCAAGTCCGCGATCCTCGATCTTGATCGGCAATCCCTTGACGGTCCGCCCCTGCGGCGCCACGCGGATCTGTTGGCCGGCGCTACCGGGCATAACGGGGCGCTCGCCATCGAATCCGTAGCTCTCATCGAAAACCGGCAGCTCGGCGACCTGCACGCCATCGGTAGCGATCGCCGGGGCGGTATAGGTGCCGGCTGTCGTCTCCACTTTGTTGGTCGCACCGTAGAGGACGAGACTTTTCGGGCTAGACATGCGTTACTCCTTGGCCGGCGCGGCCGGCGGGACAGGATGTCGGCGCGGCGGCGCGGCGTGGGCGGTGACGAATGCATCGACCGCCTCCGGGCCATCCGCTTCCACGGTCACGGGAATTTCCACGCGCCGGCCATCGGGGTAATCGACGAACTGGCCCATCATCCACCTCGGAGTTAGGGGGCGAGATCCCGCACGCGAAACGCGAGCAGCATCCCCCCGGTCATCACATTGTCGCCGATCGGATCCCACAGCGGCGCGATGTCGGCTGCCTCACCAAACCACACGACCACGCTGTTCATCGTCCGGGCGGTGTCGACCCCGTTCAGCCACGCGGTGATGCACCGTTCGACCGCGCGAAACGTGTAGTAGGCGTCGCGCGCGCCCGCCTTACTGTCTTTCTGTCGCGCCGCGTAGCGGATCAGCAGATGCACCGTGCCGTCCCGAACGCCCTGATGCTGATGCGCGTCGAGCCGGTTGCCGGCGTCATGCAGACCGACCAGCAGACAGGGGAACTGCGCGTCCAATTCCGGCAACTGCCCCCGCGCCGCGCTACTGTTCCGCGTCTCGTCGGTAATGAGTCCCAGCGTTGGCGGGATGGGGTCACCGGCGTCGAGCGGCACCGCCGCGAGCCGGGCATTCACGCCCGTCGTGCCATTCGTCAGAGCGTTAGTCAGGACCCGGATCGCCTCCAGCCTCACGCGGCCACCAGCGCCACGCGCAGCATGCCCGGATTGCCCGGATCGGCCAACACCTCGCGCACCAGGTAGCTGGTATCGGCCTGTCCTTTCGCCGCCTGCCAGCGCAGGATGACGGTCGCATCGCGGGCGGGCTGCGTGATCGCCCCGGCCCGATACCGCACCGCCGTGTCGAGCATCTGCGCGCTCTCGCGCAGGTAGTCCAGCGCCACCGTTTCCGCGTCATCGAAAAACGCCTGACATGATTCCGTCCCCGACACCAGTGTGACGACATCACCCTCGCAGGGCATGCCCTTGGCTATGTCGGCCATCATGGCGTCGAGCACCGGATCGTTCATCCGCCATGCCCCATCGCCATCAGCGGCGTCACGTCCGCTATCACATCAACGTTAGCCATAGTCCCCCCGTTATCGTGTTACCGTGACCGCCTGACCAGCGGGTCCCGCGTCTCCACCACGTCCGGTGGGGTCGGCAGCGGGGCCTCCCGCTCCTCCCCGGCACGCCGGGCACGCCCATCGAACAGCAGGGCGTACCCGAACGCATCGGGCACCTCGTGTGTCTCGCCAGGCTGGGCCACGGCGTCGCCGCCGAGCCCAACCCCGCGCAGGAACGTGACGCGCATCAGACCGGCCGCGCGTCCTTCATGATGCTAAACGCGGTCGGATAGAGCAGGGCAACATCCACCATCTGAATCGAGCTGAGCTTCACCTGTGACGGCCCGAGGCTGTACGGGTCCACCACCAACTGCATACTCGCCCACTCCCCGAGCACGGACTGGCTGAAATCGCCGCCGTAGATGTAGGACACGTCGGTCGACGAGCCCTTGGTGAGCGCGCTCGGCACGGCGCCCGACATGTAGCTCGGCATCCCGAGGATGCCGTTATCGCCTCGCCGGGTATCCCACAGCGGGGTATCCGTCGAGGTGAATCGCTGCGTCTGGACCAGCTTCGCCATGATGAGCGGATGCGTGATGTAGGAGAAATTGTCGGCCGGCACGTTAGCCGACGTCACATCCGAGAAGATCGCCATCAGATGCGCCAGCGTGGCCGCGAGTCCGTTGGTCCCGCCGACGGCGGACGCGCCGGTCCCGGCCGCGACCGAGATGCCGGTCGGCTGACCGGACGCGCCGGTGCCGGCGAGGACCGCCTTTTCCACCGCGACCGCGTGATTCTGCGCGATCTCGTTGCGGATCAGCGGTTCGAACGCCTCCTCGGACTGCTCGATCATTTTCCGGGACGCGATCAGCGAGTCCTGGTAGATTTTCGGCTGCAGTGTGATCGTGGTCAGCGCCCACGCCGAGTTGGCCTGGTTGGTTATTTCCGTCGCCTGCCAGCTGCCGGTGGACCCCGAGGTCTTGCGGACCCACTGGAAATCGCTGCGGAGGCCGGGCAGGTACTGCGTGCCCGCCTTGAGCGTGACCAGCCGCTCGCGGAACAGGTCGATGAACCCGGCGTAGTCCGTGAATTTCAGGAACCCGCCAGCCGAGTTCGTCGCTACCGTGAGCTCGTTCGCGCGCTTGGCATGCGCCGCGCCGGCGAACGCCGAGGCCTGCACCTGCCACGGCAGGAACACGCCGGCCGTCTCGCGGCCGTATGCCTTGGACAGATCGCGCGACACCTCCGACTCGAAGCCCGCGCTCTTGGGATCCAGCAGCCCCTTCAGCGCGCGGGTGATCGAGTACCGCTGGAACTCCTTGGCCGACAGCTCCGGCCCCTTGGGGCCGACGGGGGACGCCCCATTGTGGCGCTTGGCCACTTCGTCGTACAGCTCGATCCGCGCCTCGGAGACGCTGGTGCCCTTGCGGAGCCAGTCGCTCATGCGGCTCTGCGCGAACGGGCGCAGGGTGGGATCGGGCAGACCCGTGCCCGCCAGGGCCTCGAGGTCTGCGACGCGGGTGTCGGCGGCGGGCGGAGCGCCCGCAGCCGGGATAGTCACTTCACTCATACGAACCTCCGGTTTGACGCGCTCGATGATCCCGCTCGGAGTCGCCGCGTCGTCCGCGCTCCGCCCTACGCCGACCGTCACATCCGCCGGGATCGCGACTAACGACCCCTCCAGCGGCATCCAGCGCGTCGCCCGATAGATCGGGTTGGCCTGGTTTGTTTCGTCTACCGTCCACTCCGTGATCTGATACCCGATGCTGACGCCGGTGCGGATGCCGTCCTCGACGTCCGCTTTCACCGTCTGCGCCTCAGCGCTCCGGCTCCACCGCACCGTGCCGCGCAGCTTCCGGTCACCGCCGATCACGAGATCCTCGATGATGCCGACCTGCGCGCACGGGTCGTGATCCATCAGCAGCGCCAGTCCGGGCGTCGCGCGGGTCAGGTCCACCGCGCCCGCGTCGTGACTCAGAATCTCCGTGCCGAAATACCGCGCGATCGGCTCCTCACTGGAGAGCGCGAGGACGATCGCGCCCGCCGTGCCGTCAGGCGACGATGCGCGCTCGAGCTGCGCCGTTCGCCGCTGCGGCGTCAACGGCGGCGCTGACGGCTTCACTAACCTGGGTATTAACTCCGACATTTGTCTTCACCTCACGAACGAGAGTAAAGCCGTACACGGCCGCGAGCTGCTCGTCGCGGCGGTTCGCGATCAGCAGATCCTCGAAGTCGAGGCCCTGCTCGGCGGCCAACTGCGAGTAGCTGGTCTGGAACGTCGCCAGCGCCTCGCGGTTCGCCTCCATATCCTTGAGCGGGTCCACATACGGGAACCCGCGCGGCATCCACAGCGCGTCTAACGTGGCGCCGGGCGGCAGCGTGATCGTGCCGCGCAGCAGCGCGAGTTGGCTCCAGCGCGCGAACACCGGCCGACAGATCGATTCGATCACCAGCCCCTGCTCGGCGCGGTAATGGTCCCGCTCGCCGGTCACGCCCAGCCGACCCGAGGACCAGCTGGTCCCCTTCATGTCGCCGGTCAGGGTCGGATAGGAGTGGTTGAGGCCGGTGGCGATGCTGGTCGCGATGCTGGCGCAGAAATCGCCGAAGGCCTGCGTCGGGTGCTGCGGATCCCACTGCTGGAACTCGGTGTTGTGGGGCAGCTGGCTAATGACCCCCGCCTCCGCTTCCAGCGGCACGGCCACACGGGGATCCTCCCCACCGATCCCGAGTCCGTCGTCTTTGGTGACGAGGAATCCCATTTTGGCGGCGGCGGTGCGGGCGGCCACTAGCTCCGCCTCACGGTAACCGTTCAACATCCTCATCGAAAACATCACCGGCGCGAAATCGGGGTAGCCGCGGACCTGGTGCGGACGCAGGAGGCGGTAGTAATGCAGCATCCAGCCCGCGTCGATCGTCAGCGGTTCGCGGCGGTCGTAGTCGCTCACGACGTGATAGCTCACCGGCCGCCCGGCCGCGTCCTGCTCCACGCCGAGGATGATCGCGTTAGCCTCCCGCGACGACTGCCGGTCCTGTATCTGATTCATCAGGTCCGCATCCCAGAACTCCAGCGCGAGGCCGTCGGGATTGTCTTTGGTCGGGACCATGCGTATGAAGCACTCGCCGTCCCGCGCTCGCGTCCGCACGGCCAGGCGCAGCGCGTCCGTGAAGGACAGCCGCCCGTCGCGCATGCAGGACCCGCGCGCGGTCCACGCCAGCCACTGCGCCGCCACCTGTGCCGTGCGGACCTTATCGAGATTCCCCTGTCGGTCCCAGACGCGCGGCTCGCAGCGGATACCCTGCGACCCGATCACGTTGTCTGCCATCAGCGCGAGGTAGCGGGCCGCGAGCGGCTCGTTGCGCTCCAGCTCACGGCACCGCGCCCGGAGCCGCGTGAGGTCAACTTTCAGTTCGTTGTTCGCCGACACCATCGGCGCGAAGATCCAGTCCGCCACCAGCCGGCCACCCGTCGCGCCGGCGAAGTAGGTCCGCTGGGCGGGCGCGACCGCGCCCCGCACCCGCGCGAGGAGACGCTGGGCCCAGTTCACTGGTACGTGCCGAGGGCGGAGGTGGGGTCCGTGGGGCGGAACGTCACGGCCATGTGCCGCAAGCCGCCGCCGCTGATCTCGGCGCGGTACTGGTCGGCGTAGTACGCCAGCAGGAGCCGCAGTTCTCCGAGGTCGTTCTTGGTGTAGGCGCGGCCCTGCACCTGCGCGCTTTTCAGCCCACCCACCACCAGATCTTTGATCGCGGTGCGGATTAGAGCTACCATCGTCTGCGCGTGACTCTGGTAGCCGGTGGCGAGTTGGGCGGGGTCGGGCTGGACCAGCACGATGCCGGACAGGGCGGTGATGAAATCCGACGCCTTCGACACCTGCGCGTACCACCGCACCGGCTCCGGCTCTGGGCCATCCGCCGTGTCCTTCAGTTTCCGTGTATCGGCTGCGACCAGTGTGGTCCGCCACCCGCCGCCCTCCGTCGCCGCGACCACCTCGAATTGCGCCGTCCGCCCGACAAACCGATAGGTCAGCGCCCAACCGTCCGTCGAGCTGAAACTCCCGTATTGGGCATGCGAAAGCGCGGGATCATCCCAGGTAGCGGAGTCCCCAGCGACCAACGCGACGGGCGCGTACAGCGGGATTGTAGGCGGTGCCATGTGCTGGCACGATAGGACCGCCCCGGGCCGTACGCAAGGCACCAGGGGCGGGAAGTGTATGGGGGAGCGTTACGGGGTCGGGACGGTGAGTCGGAACGTGGAGAAACACCGACCGCCTGGCTCGCAGTGTTTCGGACCGCGCGCGAGGTAGCCGGCCGTGACCAGCGCCCGCAGCACGCTGCTCGCGGTGCATCGGCTTTTCATGCGGCCCCGCAGCGTTAGCCACAGCAGTTTGACCGGTCGGTCGTCATCCCAGGTCAGGGCCGGGTAGAGGACCATCAGCGCCCTCGCCTGGAGCGGGCTGATCCGGGAATCGGCGGCGGCCCGGTCCAGGTAGGCGCCGCGGCGGCGGAGCGCGCCTAACTCGGCCAGCACTGCGCCGAGCGTGGCGGTCGCCGCCGCCACCCGGTCAGATAGCGCGTCCTCGTTCACCAGTCCTTCACCCGGTAGCTGTCGCGTCGGGCCGGCGCCGCCCGCGGGGGGGCGGTGGGCTTCGCCTCTGCCGTCAGCGCAGCGACCAGCTCCGCCAGTTGCCCCCGGACGGGTCCGAGCAACAGCAGCGCCGCCCGCGCCATACACGCGCAGTCCAGCGCCTCGACGCGGTCGTAGCGCCGCTGATAGACCCGCACCGCGCGTCGGTTGACGTACTTCGTTCGGGCGCTTTCGCCGGTGAGTTGGCGGACATACTCCTCATCCACGAACGGCAGGTGACAGTAGCCGGGGCCTAACGTCGGCACGTTGAGCCCGGAATAGACCGCGTCTTTCAGCGCCTCGGTGCCGAGCAGGAACAGGCGTACTTTCAGCCGCTTATTCTTGGACGGCGGGCTGATCGGCGCTTTGCCAGGCGTGCTCTCCCCTTTCGTCGCGAACACGTTCAGCCCCGGCCGCGCGCCGACGTAGCGGTACACCTCCTCGGTATGATGGCCGCCCGAGTCGATACAGGTCCCACGGATCTTCACCAGCGCCCCGCCGGCGTGCTGCCACGGCCGAGTGAGGATCGCATCGTGCTGCCTCCACACCTCCGGCTGTCCCGGATCGCCCCACAGCACCTCGTGCCGGATCAGGCCGTGCTCGCCGTCGGCGCCCCAGCCCCAGACCGAACATTCGAGCCGGTCGCCCTGCACGTCGGACCCCATCGTCAGCGCCCCGCACCACGCCGGCACCTCCGCCGCGTAGGTCTCGCGCCGCGCCAGCAGCGAGCCGTGCTCGACCGTCTCGCCCGCGTCCTCCCAGGTTTCCGCAAGCACGGTGTTGACAAAAACCTTGAGCAGTTCCGGCTTGCCTTGCGCCGAGATGAACTCCTCCGCCATCCGCGCCCAGGAGCTGAGCAGCGAGTACGCGGCCCAGATGTGGTAGCCGCGAAGCGCGCGGCCCGGCCGATCGGCGCGCCACTCCCCCCGCGCCACCATCCACGGTTTGTGGTCCTCACCGATCGCCTGCCCGCAGCCGGTTATCAGCTCGCCGTCGGCGCTGATGTCACCACAGAGGTAATGCGCCGTGCTCGCGTCGGCGTTGTCCCATCGGACGTTGCGCCAGACCAGTCGCTGGAAATGCCCGCAATGCGGGCAGGGGACGTAGTAGTGCCGCTGATCCGAGAATAGGAACAGCGCCTCGATTTTCGAGCTGCCCTTGTCCGTCGGCGTGCTCCCCGCGATAAGTTTGCGATCCCAGTAGTTCTGCGTGCGCTTTACGGCTAACGTCCATGGGTCGCCCTCATGCGCCCGGCCGCCCTTCGCGCTCATCGCGAACCCGTCAACCTCATCCCCGACCAGCACGCGGATCGATCGCCGCCGGAGACCAGCCGCCGCGTTGCTGCCCACCACCACGAGAAACCCGCCGCTGAACCGCTTGAACTGCATCGTATTCGAGGCATCGCGCCGCCCCGACTGGCGGACCTTGCCCCGCAACACCGGCGAGGCCCGCAGCATCGGGTCGAGGTTTTCCTTGCTCCACCCCTTCGCGTCCTCCACGGTCGGCTGCATAACCATCATTGCCGACGGCGCCTGGTGCATGTGAAACCCCACGATGTTACCCACCACGCCCTCGGTGTAGCCGACGCGCGCCGACTTCATCACCACCACCTGCTCGATCGCCGGATCGGTGCACGCGTCCAGCACCTCACGGAAGTACGGCGTACGCGCCATGCGGAACCGCCCCGCCTCCGGTGACCCCTCCGCCAGGTAGCGGTAGGTGTCGGCCCACTGACTGCCCGTCAGCTTCGGCGGCGGCGCGAAGATCGTCCGGCGCAACGTGCGTTCCCGGTCGCGGGCGGCGAGGTGTCCGGTCAGGGAGTCGAGGGCGGAGGTCATCGGGTGCCAGTGTTGCCGTTAGGCCAGACACCCCATCGGCCGGTGGTCATACCGCCTCCTCCGATTCAGGAATGTCCGCCCCCTCGCACAACTCCGCCAACATCGCCCGCACGTGATCGTCGATGATCGACTCCGCTTCGGTCGCGGTTTTCGCTGACAGCACCTCCGGCGCCAACTTTTTCTTCATCGCCTTCGCCTGTGCCGCCACCCGCTCAAACGCGGCGGCGATCTCCCGGGCGTACCGCTCGGTCGTCATCAAACGCCCTTGCTGCTCCGCCAGTTTCAGCTCGAGCAGCTCCGCTTTCGCGGCCTCCTGGCGTGCCTCCGAATCGGCGATCGGCGTCTTGTCCGGCTTCGCCGCGTCCCGCACCTTCCGCCGCTCGCGCTCCATCACCCAGACGTAAATCTCCGGCCAGAGGAATTTGTCACCCCGCCGGGGCAGCCCCTCGGTGACTAGCCGCGCGAGCGTCCGCTCGGGCATATCGCCCAGCTTCTCCCGCGCTTGCGCCCGGGTGAGGTGTTTCGAGGCCATCAGGCTAACCGCGCCAATGCCATAACGTTATGCGCTCCGGTTGTATAGCGATTGACAGATCTCTGCGCGGACCCGCATTCCAAAGCGCTGGGAGGACCCGAAAAAAAACCGAAGGGACCGTTAGACGTATAACGCACTGTGCGTCACCGCGCCGTGGCCGTCGCCCTGTCCATGGCGGCGAGGATGAGCCGGTCCCAGTCGTTCGCGACCGCGCGCTCAACGGTCGAGGTGAATGCGAGGTTGGCGGGGATGGGCACCGACTTCTTGAATGCGTAGAGGACGCGGATCGAGCCGCCCGCGATCTCAACGTCTAACGTTCCGCCTTGGGCGCGTCGCCCGACGCGCTGGAGAATCAGGCCACCGCCGGCGCGCTTCACGGTGAAGGTGCGCTTGAGCCCCCGCAGACGCACCACGCCCTTTTTCGTGCGATAGGGACGGAGCTGCAGGGCACGGACGCGCATGCCGGCGATGATGACGTCGCTCTTGTTGCGCTTCACCGCGACCGGCACTGCGAGACTCGCGCCTCGCAGTGGCCGCTTCTCGCCCCCGCCCTCGAACTTCGAGAGCACGTCGCGCGCGGGATCGATTTGGATCACGCCCGTGAGCGCAGCCTTCGTCGCGAACGGGCTGACCTTAATCGAGCGGTCGATAAACACCGGCCGCCTGATCGTCATGGACTCGCGCAGGTGCGCCCGCTCGCGCTGTTGGGCCAGCTTGAGGGTGTCGTTGATGCCGGTCGCCAGTGCGAAGGGCGCCTGCCTGCTGAGGCTGGCGAACCACCCGAGCACCTCGGCGGCATCGACGTGGATCACGACGGGGCCGGTCACGATACCACCTGCAGCCGAGGCGGGCCGAGCAGTTGGGCCAGTGCCTGCACTTGCGGTGGAAGGGTCGGTGTCATCGGTCGTTAGTCCTTTCCAGTGTTTGCGGTTGTGGGGTGTCACGCCGTGCCTCGTGGCCCGTCGCCGATGCCGGCGGTGAGCCGCTTGAGGCGTGCGTCATCGCTCGGCAATAGGGGCGGTTCCCGAACGGGCGGGGCGAGCCCCTTCGCGGCGGCCTGGTGCGCCCGCTGGTAGGCGTCGACGAACGCGCGGCGGGTGAACGGCCGGTCCCGATCGGTGAGGGTGCCGAAGGCGGAGCTCCCGCCACAGGCGGCGAACGCTTCGGCTGCCGCCCAGCCCAGCTCACTACCGATGCGGACAATACCCCAGGCGGTGGCGCTGGTGCGGCGGTCAGTCTCCGCCTCGATGCGGTCGAAGAGTCGGCCCGCCTCGGCGGCGGCGTCCACGTAGGGCTGCGCGTGCCGGCGGATCGTGCTAGGAACCGGGAACATCTCGTTAGGCAGCGGCGTCCACCCGTCGCGGATGCGGATGATCGCGGACTGCACATCGGCGAGCGGCAGGTCGCGCAGGGCGTCGAAGTACACCGACAACATCGGCCGGGACACCTCGCGGTTGAACGTGACGCCGAGGGCGGTGAGACCTGCGGCGAACAGCCTCCGGTGATCCAGGTTGTGGTAGTCCATCAGCCCCCCTCAGCGAAGGCGCGGGCGGCGTCCAGCGTGGCCGCCTCACGCTGGGTGACGCCACGCCCGGGGCGGGAGGGGCGGGGCGCTTCGGGCGCGAGACAGGCGCGGAAATACCTGGCGTTCCAGTCGGCGCCGGGCTTGGTCAGGAAATCCCGACAGACGGTCGCCAATCGCTCCGGGTCGACTGGCTGCCCAGCCGGCGTATCGAGCCCGTCGAGACAGGCGCTGAGCACGGCCACCCAACCGCGGACGCTGGTGCCCGGGGAGGCTTCGCAGAACTCGGTGACGGCGACCCGGGCCCCGCCGGTGTCGGGGAGACGGGTGAGCAGCGCCGCGAACCCCGGAACAGCCTCGCGCGGTGAGGGGTGTTGTAGTTCTGTACCGTCTACGTACCGTATACGCGGAGAATCCCCGCGGGGATTTGTCGGGGTTCCCCGGAGAATCCCCGCGGGGATTTGTCGGGATTCCCCGCGGGGATTCTCCGGTAAGCCGTTCGGCCTGACCGGCTTACGGCGGCTGCGCTCCTGCTCACGGAGCACCCCTTCGTTGCGCCACCAGCCGCGGAGATTGCCGGACTCGTCCACGCACCGTTCCCGGAAGGCGGCGGCAAACCGCCCCGGCTTCCCCCTCCACATTGCCCACTGCTCGAGCAGCTCGTCGGAGACCTCTCCGACCCGCCCATCGGCCCGGTGCATGCCGAATCCACAGCAGGCTGCGGCGTAGTGTCCTAGGGCATGTGCAAGCGGAAGTTTGAGTCGGTCGGCGAGCCAGCCGACCACGTCCGACTGTGGCGTGGAGGTATCCCACCGAATCCAGTTCACTCATTCACCTCATACGTGGCGGCGGGGTTGCCGAGGGCTGCCGCCCAGCCCAGCTCACTACTGATGCGGACAATACCCCAGGCGGAGCGGCCGACGCCGACGGGGCGGATCTGGCGGCCGTAGTCGAGGGAGGCGAGCTCGCACACGCGCGGCCGACACTGCAGCGGTTGCAGCCCACAGAGGGCGCCCGCCGCATCGGCGGTCAGCGTGCCGTGCGTGCGGAACACGGCGAGGATGCGAGCGCGGTGCTCCTCGTGCTCGCCGGCACGGGTGCCGAGGGCCTCGGCGCGGGCATCCTGCGGCGCGAGCAGCGGAGAGCGGAGCGAGTCAAAGAGCGCGAGCCCCCTCACCTGCTCAGACGGGAGAGGGTTGCCAGATCCGCGCTTCACGCCGTCACCACGAAGTCGAGCGCGCCTTGCGCAAGCCGCTTGGCTGCGATCTCGCAGTAGCGCTCTTCGATCTCGATCCCAATGGCGCGGCGGCCGAGATTCTTCGCTGCTACTAAAGTTGTCCCGGAGCCAAGGAAAGGATCGAGGATACTTTTGCCGTTTGATTCTTTAATCAGCCACTCCATGCCCTGAAGCGGCTTCTCAGCAGGATGCCCGTTAGGCTTAGTGTTCGACCAAGGCCAGCGCTGAATATCGGGCAACCCACGATTCTTGATGGAGAATCCAGTCATTCTCCACAGTGCAACCATCTCATAAGCCGGCCTCAAACCATTCGGACCACCCGGCCCGATACAGCATTTATCCCAGACAAGAAGCGATTCGATTGGCCATGATAGATCACAGGATGCCTTTTGAAACGTCACCATTGATCGCCAATTCAGGAACGACCACAGTGCCCCATCGTGCGCCAAACGCTCCCGACAAGCACCGATCCACGACTGGTAGAACAGCGCAGAATTGCAATAATCAGCCCATGGCGAGAGCTTCCCTTGTCCGTCGGACTTCGTATTGATCCCATACGGCGGATCCGTGAGCACCAGATCGACCTTCGGCAACCCCGGCAGAATCTCCCGACAATCCCCGTGGTAGATCGTGATGCCGTCGCGCTCGTAGTAGGGGGTCACGGCTGCCGCCGATAGGACTGGAGCAGGGCGTCAGCCACGCCCCCGAGGTCGAGCGCTCCCTGACCGCCAAGGCAAGCGGGCGACAGCCAGAGCCGCTCACGCTGTCCGGCCCCGGCGTCGGCGTTGTATCCACTTCCACCGCCTGCCCGTCCTCTCACCTTGCGCCAGCCGAGCGCCAGCAGATCATCGTGATCGTCGAGATACCCCGCGAGAACGATACGGAGCGCGGGGTCGGCTGTCCGGCACCACTCGCGGACCGCCGACGTGATGTCGGCGCCCCGGTGCCCGTAGAGGTCGGGCGAAGTGGAATACGGTGGGTCGAGGAAAACGGCCCGCTTACCGTCGCCGCCGCTCCCGGCGTGAAAGGCGCTCGGCTGCACGACGCGCGCCCAATCCCCGCAGGTGATCCGCACGTGCGCAAGTCGCGATTGCAGCCGCGAGAAATAGGCAAGGAGCGCCCCTTGGCCCGCGTCGCCGAGGTGGGGCGGCAGCTCGCGTTTCACCCCTCTGTTGCCGAGGTGCGGCAGCTCGCGGGTCACCCCTTGGCCCGCGTCGCCCTTGACGAGGTGCCCGTCTACGACCCGCCACGGCCCCGCTTCCCACGGGTCGCCGATCCCGCACGCGCAGACGTACAGCCACCAGCCCGCAGCCTTGGCGTCGTGCGCCTCGGGGTCGCCTTCGAGCCACGCGACAAACGAAGTGCTACGCCGCTCCTGCAGCCACGCGCTGCGCGCGTGATAGTCGATCTCCGTGACGGGTCCGTATGCTGCATCCGCGACCCCGGCCGGGTCATGCTGGAGCGCTCTCCACATATTCACCAGCCAGCCGTCGGCGTCGTTGAGTGTCTCGACTCGTCGCGAGGCGACGCGCGGGCGCGCCAGCAGCACCGCTGCCGACCCCGCGAACGGCTCGACATATCCGGCCGGGTCGCCGAGCGCGGCCCATACAATCGGCGCGGCGCGACGTTTGCCGCCGAAGTACGGCATCGGGGCGGCGATGGCGGGCATGGTCACGCTCCTGCAGGACGTGATGCCCGACCGACCGCGCACATAGCCGTCAGCGCGGCGGTGAGGCTGGCCACCGCGGCGCGGAGTTTGGCAGACTCGGCGCGGGCCTGCAGCGTGAGCTGCTCCTCTCGTTGGCCGTAGGCGTAGAACCGCTGCGCCCGATCCCGCTCCGCCCACAACTCTACACGGAGGGCGTCACCCTGCGCCGCCGCGTCAGCGCACTGGCGCCGTACGCTGTCGTGACGCCCCATCCACTCGTCGCGGCTCCGCCTCATCCACTCCACCTCGGCCAGCGCCCGACCGAGGTCGCCTGAGCCAAAACTGTCGTTGCCACCCGACGTGGGGCCGTCCTGCCCCGGTGATCGGTATGCACCACGCTGGCGCATTGCCTCCAGGTCGTCGCGTGCTGGACCAATCGTCACAGGACCACGACCCGGCGGGCGCCGCAGTCTAACGCATGTCGGGCGAAGGCGAGACCAAAGGCGCCGGCCCCGCCGGCGAGAATGCGCGAGGCACTTGTGAGCGTCTTCACGGCATCACCCCGCATTTTTCCGGATCGGGCGGATTCTTAGTGACAAGAAGTCGACCGACGGTCGCGGCTTGGCAGTGCGATTGGACGCCACCCTGGCGATTGCCTTTGAGGAAGTGTTCGGCCTCCTCGCCGAGAAACTCTGCAAGATCCGCCGGCACGCGCAGCCCTTGACGGTGCAGGCGGGCGCGAGCCAGGCGGCGAGCGTCTCGTCCCGGAGGATGGCGCTGCACAGTTGCGCGACGGGACCGGGGACGGGCCAGTCCCCCCGGAGGTAGCGTCGGACCGTGCGTTCATCGACTCCGAGCACGTGCTCGGCGAAGCCCCGGGACGAGTGTCCCGAGGCGGTGATCGCGGCGCGGAGGATCGGGTTAGGTGTCAGGCGTTCGGTGGGTGTCGGGGCGGTCATTTGGGGATCCTGGAGTGGGTCGGGCTGGATTGCCCTGACCCAGCTAATATAGGCAGGCTGTCCGGGGAGCGCAAGGGGCGGGTTTCCCCTTGCGGCGGGAGCTAGGCGTAGAACCGCTACTCGTCGCGGCTCCGCCTCATCCACGCCACCTCGGCCAGCGCCCGACAGAGGGGGTCCGTGCGCAGGTGGTTGACCCAGTCCGGGTGTTCGGGCTTCGGCGCGTACGGCGGCCGACCGCGATCGCAGCGCGCGCAGACTTCCACTGTATCGGCGTATCGAGACGGGCCGTGTCCGAAGGCGTGCCACGTCCGGTGTGCCCCGCAGAAGTGGAGGCCACACCCATGCGCGCCGCCGTTAGGCTCCCCGCCGCAGACAAAGGACGGTCCGCGATCAATCGTCTCGGAGCAGCCCGGATCGTCGCAGTGCGCAGGGACGCCGTAGCCGATCCACCGGGCCCATCGATCGTCGTAGCCGATCGCCCAACTCATATCCCGACACCGCCCGGCCGCGGGGGCGTCACGCGGCACCCCAGAGCGAGCGCCGCGCCGATCATGCGCGCGGTGTCGAACGTGGCTAACTGTTTCGGTGTCACCAGCAGGAGCCGCCAGCCCAGCAGGGCGCCGGCGTTGCGCTTCTCGTGATCCTTGACGATGCCACTGCCCCGCCCATGCCTCCCCCGCGTCCAGACACCGCCATCCTGTTCGAGCGCCAGCCTGTGGTCGGGCCACGCATAGTCCCAGCGCCACATCCTGACGGGGTGAAAGCGGTACTCGGCGACCGGCAGCGGCACCCCAACACTGTGCAGCAGTGCGAGGAAGCATGCACTGACGCTCACGCCCGCCCCCTCCCGCACGCCTGACAGGTGATACCGACGGTCGCGGCTTGGCAGTGCGAGCAGCGGACCCGGTGCGTCGCCAGCACCTCCGCCAACTCCGTGGCCATCTTCGATTCGAGCTTGGCGAGGTCCATGCACGGTGTGGTCGGTGGGCGCCCAACGATGATGCCGGCCAGGCGGTTCGCCGCCTTCTTGTCGCGCGCTTTGCCCAAGAGGTCACGCCGTTCCTCGACTGTCATCGTCGCCCAGCGCGCTTTGTTATCCCGGGTGCGGGACAGGTCACGGCAGGCCGGGCATCGGCGCGCCAGTGGGCCGTGCCGGCCCATGATGACGAGACCGCCGCACCCATCCATGCAGGGGACAAAGGCGGGCCGCGTGCTCCGGCCCCGGTCTGCGCTGCGTCGTGGTTCCATGCGTCCTCCTGTAGAAGCCCGCCGTGTTCGATCACGGAAGGGTCGGGACCCCGGGCACGCCCCGCAACGGGGCGTGTGTTAGGCGCGGCGGTTACTTCTCCTGCTTCCCCTCCCACGGGGCGGCGAGTGCGTGGACCTGGCGGAGCGTCGCGGCCCGCTGCATCTCCAGCCCCGCTTCGCTCATCTTGCGGCGGGCCGACGCCTCCAGCTCCTCCGCCTCCCGTTCCGCGTGCTCGACCACGGCTAGCAGGACGTTCACTGCGGCGCCGTCGCGTCCCACGGGCTGTAGAAATTATCGGACAGGCTAACGACCGGCGTCCCATTCCGCTTGTGCTTTGCCATGCTAGTACCCCATACGAGACTCGAACTCGTTTTAGTCGCTTGAAAGGCGACGCTCTTAACCCGTAGAGGAATGGGGCGCAGTTACCAAAACCCACGCCGCTGCGATGGCCGCCAGCGATACAAATACTAGCACTGCCCGCACCCACGTTTTCATAAGTACCCTCAAGGGGAGTCGAACCCCCGTACCCGCGCTGAGAACGCGGAGTCCTGACCGCTAGACGATGAGGGTGTGTTATCGGATTCGCCGGTCCAGCACCTTGAGCACGCCCTCGCGGCATATCTGCAGCTCGGCCCGGTCGCGCGCGGACTTGCCCAGCAACTTCGCCAGCGCCTCCGCCCTCGCCAGTTCCTGCGCCACATGCGCGAGGGTGTTCTGGTAGCGGATCTCGTGTAGGAGTTGCGGCACCTGGCTGGCTACCGTCCGATCCACGAACGACGTAAGGACCGCCCGCTGCTGCAGGGCCCGCACATGCTCATGCTGTGCCACGGTCACCCTCCTGCACACAGGACTCCTCCTGATCGGTCAGCCGCTCGCCGTCGTCACCCAGCACCTCGCCCGGCGTGACCTTGCGGGACCAGGTGTCCCCCGGCAGCATCGGCGGCGCGCTCGGCGCGGTGTAGTCGTCCCAGTACATCTCGTCCGGGGCGTGGTCGAGCACCGTGCCGACCACCCAGAAGCAGAGCAGCACGAACAGCAGCGCGCCGAACAGGATGCCGAATCCGATCAGCATGTTAGGCCGTCAGCAATCAGCGTTCTCATCGTGTCGCGGCAGTCGCCAAAAAATACGCGGTTCATAGTTCCTCCTGTTTACCCACCAAGCCATCTAACCGGGCGCTCAAGCGGACGCTACACAGCGTGCCGCCAAATAAAAAATTCTCCAGGTCTGGTGCATCGTAACGCGCAAATATCCGCCGCGGGCGCCTACGATGGTCCCGGCCCGGCCCTGGATCATGATGACGAGACCGCCGCACACATCCATGCAGAGGACAAGGGCGGGCCGCGTGCTCCGGCCCCGGTCTGCGCTGCGTATCACCACTTTCTTTGCCATCTTCGCCTTTCAGTTGTTCGCCACCAGTGAAACCTAACTTTAGGTGCAGCGGACTTGCCTACGGCAAGCCGCTGACCATTACGTTAGATGGCAAGCGCCGCCTGAGCAGTGCGTGCCCGTTGCAGTGGTGCGTACTCGGGGTTGAGTTCGCACCCGACCCATTGCCGGCCCAGGGCCTGCGCAACCTGTCCTGTCGTGCCCGACCCGAAGAACGGATCGAGCACCACGTCACCTGTCCGGCTGCCGGCCAGGATGCACGGCTCGATCAGTGCAGGCGGGAACGTGGCGAAGTGGGCGCCGCTGTAGGGCACGGTCGGCACGGTCCAGACGCTGCGGCGGTTGCGGGTTTCGCCAACTATCTGTTTCGGCCTGACTGTCGCCGCGTCATTGCGGCTTTGGTCAACCTTCCATTGCCCCCTTGTGTGCCCCGCCGCAGCACGTCTCGCCATATCGTCTGTCACGGGCTCTTTAATCGCGTCCGCGTCGTAGTAGTACCGCTCACTTTTTGCCAGCAAAAATAGATACTCATGCGCCTTCGTGCAGCGGTCGGTCACGCTCTCAGGCATGGGGTTTGGCTTGTGCCAGATGATGTCTTGGCGCAAGTACCAGCCGGCATCCTGCAGGGCAAAGGCCACGCGCCAAGGGATGCCGATCAGGTCTTTGTGTTTGAGTCCTATTTTGCTGGCGTTTCGATGCGCATGGACGGAGCCGTGCCCTCGGTGCGCGTCGGCGTCCCCGGCACCGCCCACGCCGCCCGCAAGAGTTTCAGCAGGCATGGCTGTTCCGCCGCGCTGCGCCGCATAGCTGTCGCCCAAGTTCAGCCACAGCACGCCATCGTCGGCCAGCAGCTCGCGCACCAGTCCGAATACTTCCACCATTGCTGCCACGAACTCAGCGGGCGTTTTCTCAAGCCCAAGCTGGCCCGGGTGCCCGTAGTCGCGCAAGCCGAAGTAGGGAGGGCTAGTTACGCACATCTGCACCCGCACGCCGTCAGCAATCAGCTTGCGCATGGTGTCGCGGCAGTCGCCAAAAAATGTGCGGTTCATAGTTCCTCCTGTTTACCCACCAAGCCATCTAACACTGCATTCAAGCGGACGCCGTGCCGGCGCCGCTTAATGCAACGTTAGGCAGCATCGGAGTCCTCCAGCGCGACCGGCTCCGGGACCTGCCGTGCCATCTCCTCCCGCTCGGCATCGAGGTACGGGTCGCCGCTGGTGAGCTGATGCCGCCCGATCTCGCTGGCGAGCTTGGCCTGCTCGACCGTCTCGCGGGTCTGCTCCAGCACCCGGACCCCGAGCGCGGCGCCCGTCGTCTCCAGCCGTGCCATCTCCGCCTGCACCCGGGGGACGTGGCTGGCAATGATCCGCATGGCCCGGCGCGCCGCTCGGCTCGCGCTGCTCTCGATGGGGAACGCATCGCCCACCGGGTCACCCTTGCGGGTGCCGCCGCCGCACCACTTCACGCCGACAATCTCCTCGGTTAGACTGTGCAGCTTCACCCGGAAGCAACATGCGGCTGCGGCCGCATCGGGCACGGCGTGCTTGATGCGCTGCATGGCGCGCCGCTCATCCTCAGCGTGCGCTTCCGGTGTGCCGATCTTGAGCAGGCGGGGATCCACCTGGATATAGTCCGCGACGGCATATTCCACGAGCCCGGCTGCGATCATCTCGCCGAGTTTCCGCAGGTAGAACCTGGCGTTTGGGTAGATGTTGCCGCCGAGTAGATCAATTTCGGTAATTACATCGACGTTGTTATCCCGCCCCCAGTTGGCGACAGCGCGGCGGGTTTCAGCGTCCAGCGCCTTGCCCCAGTTGAGTGCGGCGAGTTGGGCTACGACGGCGTTCTGCGCTTTGCGGTGCTCGATCGCAGCCAGCACCTCGGGCGGCAGAATGGACGGGCGCGCTGCGGGCGTGGTCATCGCCGTAGACTCGGGCGCGCTCATGCCTCCACCCCCGAGGCCAGCTCGGAGACACCCAGCGCGGCGTCCAGATCGGAGGCCAGCGTGATCGCCGGTTCCACCGTGATCGAGACAAACTGCAGCTGCATCCCGCCGCTCTTCGCGAGCGCCGTCAGCGACTTGCCGTCCAGCGCCAGGCAGAAGCCGGTCTGTTTCGCCCAGGCGAACGCGGCCGCCGTATCGGTCACATGGACCGTCGTCGTCTGCCGCACACTGACACCCGGCGCTGGGTGGGTGTCGCCCGTCTCCTTGACCACGGCCAGCGCACACTCGCGCAAGGCGCGCTCGGCCACCTCCAGCACCTGCTTGCCGATCGTGAGCTGGGCCAGCTCGTCGGCGTTAGACGCGGTGAATGCGTCCTGCTTCACTTTCACGACGTTGGCCAGCGCGGCGACATGCCGGCGCTGCTGCGCCACGAGGCGGACCTGGTCGAGTAAAATGCGGTCCATTGGGTGCTCTCCGGTGTACTGTTTGTGGTGGTACAACGCCATCGCGCTGGCCGTGGCGTCGTCCTGCGTGACCTCCTCGCCGCAGTCGGGGCAGACTCCGGGCTCGACCGCCCACCCCACCACGTCAGCCGGGATCGCTGGCGCCGTGCTGCTGGCCGCCTGCCCGGGGCGCACCTCGTACTCAACTCGCACCTCAGCCTGCCCCCCGCAGGGGCAGTCCGCTACCGTGACGATCACGGACGGGGCGCCTCGGGCCACGTGTATGACGCCCAGATCCCCGCCACGAGCGCCGTCAGCACCAGCACCCAGCCCACGGCGAGCACCCACCGCTCGGCGAGGGTCACACGTGCCGCCGGCTCACGCCGGCTCACGCGGTCCCTCCGGTCAGGATCGCCCGCGCGCGGGCCAGCCGGGCGACCGCGCCGTCAATCGCGGCCGTCACATCGGCCGCCTGGAACATTTCAGGCGCGGAGGCGATCAGCGTGAGCGGCTGCAGCGCGTTGGCGACGTGCTCACGCCAGCCCTCCTCCCACACGTCTGGAGCGGCCATACGGTATCTCCGGTTCAGGGATAGAGTGCGTTAGGCGAGGCCCAGCCGCCAGCACGAACGCCCGGGCGCTCAGCCGGTTCACCCGCGAATCCTCGAACGACCCGGCACTTCACGTATTCAATCTTGTCCCACACCTGGTACGCCTCGGCCAACACCTGGTCCGCCCCGGCCCACACCTGGTAGGTAGTGGGCCCCTTTGAGTTGTTACAAAGGGCTCGGGGGGCCGAACTTGGATAGGAGCCACGTGTATAACGCCCAGATCCCCGCCACGAGCGCCGTCAGCACCAGCACCCAGCCCACGGCGAGCACCCACCGCTCGGCGAGGGTCACACGTGCCGCCGGCTCACGCCGGCTCACGCGGTCCCTCCGGTCAGGATCGCCCGCGCGCGGGCCAGCCGGGCGACCGCGCCGTCAATCGCGGCCGTCACATCGGCCGCCTGGAACATTTCAGGCGCGGAGGCGATCAGCGTGAGCGGCTGCAGCGCGTTGGCGAAGTGCTCACGCCAGCCCTCCTCCCACACGTCTGGAGCGGCCATACGGTATCTCCGGTTCATGTTGGGTACGTCCACCTACAGTGCAAGATGGCGGCCAGTGCGGGCGCGTGGTCGGGTCGATTGCGTAACCCGTTACACCGCAACAGGTTGCCAATAGGCCATTTGCATTATGCGGCACTGGCGCCGCTGTGAGGGCGTCTAGTGGTCTAGTAAACTGCAAGGTTTCTTGCAAAAAGCCGCACTTTTCTGCATAGAGTGGCGGTGGAACGTATCGTTACAGCCCGGTTCGGGCTGCCCGAAACCCGCCTCTTGACAATCTATACGCAGCGTATAGATTGTCTGTCACGGGCGGCACGAGCCACCCCTAACCTGAGAGCCGAAAATGCCCACCTGCCAGCACTCGAAAAACCCCTCCCAGTGTAAGCGCTGCCGGGACGCGGCCCCCACAACCCAGGCCGTCGCGGTTGAGCCCACTGAACGCCCCACCGAGCGCCAGGTGCGGTACGCGGTGGCCCTGTGCCGCCAGCAGCCCGGGGTATTCGGGACCGTGACTGCCGAGGCCGTGTCGGCGTTCGAGCGCAGCCTGCGGACCGGTACCCGCGCCGAGGCATCCGAGGCGATCGACCGGCTGGCGGAGGTGCACTGAATGCGCCCCCCTCATAGAGTGGCGGATGCAGGGGAGCTAGGGGAGCTTGTTACCAAGACTTCCTCTATACGCGTACAAGGGGAAGTCTTGGTAAACAGCTCCCCTAGCTCCCCTCTGGCCCCCCTCCCCGGCGATCCAGCCTCACTAACCCCCGAAGACCCGCCAGAAGGTGATGCAGAGGAGCTAGAGGAGCTTGTTACTAAGACTTCCTCTATACGCGTACAAGGGGAAGTCTTAGTAACAAGCTCCTCTAGCTCCTCTCTGGCCCCCCTCCCCGGCGATCCAGCCTCACTAACCCCCGAAGACCCGCCAGAAGGTGTGGAACGTATCGTTACAGCCCGGTTCGGGCTGCCCGAAACCCGCCCCTTGACAATCTATACGCAGCGTATAGATTGTCTGTCACGGGCGGCACGAGCCACCCCTAACCTGAGAGCCGAAAATGACCACCTGCCAGCACTCGAAAAACCCCTCCCAGTGCAAGCGCTGCCGGGACGCGGCCCCCACAACCCAGGCCGTCGCGGTTGAGCCCAGCGGCCTCGCCGCCCTCGCCGCCCTCGCCCTCGCCGCCCTCGCCGAGGCGCTGGCCAACGTGCCGGACGAGAAAAACACCTCCGCGCAGGAGGACTACGCCACCGCCCACGGCCTGCCCACCGCCTACGGCGAGATCGACTGGTCGAGCC
>Ga0163151_10001843_pt1 | contig 34613 bp, 31 predicted proteins | sample OliLakLV19MP5IB2_FD_145596 | JGI IMG/M metagenome (GOLD analysis project Ga0163151, IMG submission 145596) | Freshwater microbial mat bacterial communities from Lake Vanda, McMurdo Dry Valleys, Antarctica - Oligotrophic Lake LV.19.MP5.IB-2 | ecosystem: Environmental > Aquatic > Freshwater >... | reverse complement strand
GGCGTGAGTGAGTTGATGAAGATTTGCCACATTGCCTCCAGCTACGATGCGCACGTCATCCCCCATGGCCACAATGTCCATACCGCGTTGCATGTCATCGCGTCGCAGTCCCCCATGACCTGTCCGTTGCTCGAATATCTGATTAGTAAAATGAGCGGTTACTACTTTTTCGAGACGTGGAATCCCAAGCCGGTTAACGGCCGGATCACGCTGCCCGATACGCCCGGTTTCGGCATCGTTCTCGATGAGGCGAAGATCGAAAAGCGCTCCGTCGTAACCTGGGGATAGTGTGGAATCGATTCATTACGTGATGAGCTGGCTGTGCCACCGCCGGTGCCGCCATTGCTATGAGGAACGCTTCCGGCCGTACGCGGGGGAGGAGTTGAATGTTGTTGTCGACGAAGCGCGGGTTTCGTTTCCCCGCGTGATCGCGAACCTGCCACCGCGGATGACGTACTTCGATGCGGCGCTCGGGGGCGCGGAGCAGCGCGGCCGCATCATACTGGCGGGCGGCGAAATCATGCTGGATCCGGTACGTGAGACGGTACTCTATCTGGCGCTCGAAATGCTGCATGAGAAGTACAAGGATCAAGGCGGCGTGAAACTGATCGTCCAGACAACGGGCGACACGCTGCGTCCGCACATGGTGGAGGAATTGCTGGCGCGCAACGTCTGGATGATCTCGGTCTCCGGCATTGATTCTTTCCACGAAGGTCTGGAAGCCATTGGCGCGCAGCAGGCGATGGTGGGGAAATTATCAGCGATGTTCGACTCTTTTGGGTTGGCGCCCTTCGAGCAAATCGCCGATAAAACGGGCGATGCGGCCGACGACGGCCACTTCTATCAGTTCTTCGGCGCGCAGCCGGGGACCTGGATTGGTCAACTGTGGCCGCGCGGTCGCGCATGGACGAATAGTTTAAGCACGGCGACCATCAGCGACAACTTCTGCAATCAGTGGTCCGGCGGATTGAACTTCCTGCAATACAAGCAAAAGGGTTCAGAAGTATCGATTGAACCAAATGGAAACGTCTATCCGTGCTGCGCGAAGACGAAGAAGCCGATCGGTTCCGTGCTGGAGGAACCGCTGGAATCCATCCTGCAACGGCTGCAAGGGCACTCGGCCTATGAGGCGATTTCCATGGGACGCCCGGAGCGGATGGGTATCGGCAAAGGCTGGACGGTGGAGCGGTTTTTGCGGCAATCAACGGTCACGCGACCCGATGGCAGGCAGTATCAGAACCTTTGTATCGGCTGCGACAAGTTCCACGATGCCGGTCTTATTTGAACACTTCCTCGACGGGCACAACGGAGATCTGCTCCGGTTTCCAACCGAGCTTCTTAGTGGAGACAATCTTGTCTTCTTCCAGGATGTCGCCGGGCTTTGGCGCATTATATTTCATCGGCGAGGGCGCATCGGCCAAAAGCTGGTTCTTCAAATCTTCCGCGTTATCGGTGATGGCCACAATCTGCAAGCGGTCTTTGCGCAGGTGCTTGCGAATGGTCTTCCGCACCTCTTCGTGCGTCAGTTTTTTCAGCGCCGCCTGGAGATAGGAAGTGTATTCGGGAATGCCATACGCCTTGCTGTCGATAGCGTAGCCGAGTTCGGCGCTCTTGGTCTTCATCAACAGATTCACGTTGAGCGCCAGGAAGTCGCGAGTGGCTTCAAAGTCGGCTTCAGTGAGCCCTTTGTCGAGCAATCGCTCCAGTTCAAACAAGCCCAAACGCAATGCGAAGTGGGCGGTTGGCGGCTCCACCGGGCGAATCCAAATCTGAAAGATCTGGCTGCGCCGGAATAGATTGGGATCGGGCTCAAACTGGAACATGCCATTGGGAAAATACTCGATATACGAGTAGTCCCCGTAGTTGAGGCCGCGGATTTCGCGCATCCGCTGATAGAGGTTTCCGCCGCTGGAACGGTGCGGCCCGAACCAGGTGTTGGCGACGAGCAGCGCGGGGAAATCGGGATGGTTGCGGGTCACCTCAATCGGGAAGCCGAGCGAGTACGCGACGGCGCGCGTCTTCTTTTGCACGATTGTGACCTGCGTGGTTTTCAGCGGCGCGAGCGCTGGCAATTTCACGGTGGACGGCTTGCCCTTCGGCAACGCGGAAAAGTCCTTCTGCATACGGCCTGCGAAATCCTTAGGGTAGTTGCCGGCGATGCCAATGGTGAGGTTCGCTTGCGTGAGATGGGCTTTGTAGAAGGCCTGTAAATCGGCCATCGTCAATGCGTCAATCGCGGTCAGTCTACCCAAGCTCAGGTGTTCATACGGGTGGCCTTTGTAGAGCAGACTATAAAGCAGCTCCTTGCCCAGTTCTTCGTCGTTGTTTTCGCGCAGTGAAAGGCGCACGGCGTTCTTCAGATCGTCACGGACGCGTTTCAAATCGTCCTCGCGCCAGCCGGGCGTGAGCAAAGCGTCGCGGAGCAGCGAGTAATACGCCTCCAGGTTTTCGACGTGCGTGGCGCCACTGAAGACGAGCATCTCCTTGTCAACCTGATCGTTGAACTGCGCCGCCATCGGATACTTCGCGTCCAACACCTGCTGATACGTCATCGTCTTCGTGCCGCCGCCGGTGAGCATGGAAGCCGTGAGCGCGGCCGCCCCTTCCTTGCCCTTGGGATCGTTGGCGGAGCCCGCGCGGAACACAATGCGGAACTGGATGAGCGGCGATTGACCCGGCATCGCCACCACTTCCATAGCGGGCAAACTAGCAGTCATGAGTAGGAGGGAAACAGCGACCGTCTTCATTTGGTTTTCGGTCCCGAGAGCGTCACGACGGTGCGGCCGTTTTCGACGAAGTATTTCCGGGCCACGTTCCGCAAATCCTCGGGCGTGATCTGTTCATACATGGCGTAGATGCGGTTGAGCGTTTCCGGGCTGCGGCGCAAGGACACGGCACGGGCCAGCGCACTGGCGATCGCTTCGCTGTTGTCCATCGACAGCGCGAAACGGTAGCGCAGATTACTCTTAACCGCGTCCAGTTTCTTCGCTTCCACCAGCGTGTCCTTAAAGCCATTCAGCGTGGAAACAATGGACTCGCGGATACCGTCCACATCCTTCTCCGCCTTAACGCGCGAGAAGACAGTGAACAAATACGGGTCCACCCGCTGCGAGGCCCCGCCGCCCAGCACGTCCACTTTCTGCTCCTGAACGACCAACCGCTGATACGTGGGCGAACTGGGGCCGAAGGCGAGCGCGGAGATGAGATCCAGCGCCGCTGTTTCCTTGTCCGAATCCGAATAGGCGGGCACTTTGTAGGCCACGGTGAGCCAGGGAAGCGTGGCTACGGGCCAATCGACCTGGGCCTTGCGCTCGCCCTGCTGGGGCGGTTCGGCGGGGATCGCCGCCACGTATTTTCCGCGTTGCCATCCACCCCAATGCTTCTCCACCAGCGCCTTCACTTCATCTGGCTTGATATCGCCGACGACGAGAATGGACGTGTACTCGGGACGGTAAAAACGGTCGAAGAACTGGCGGGAATAGGCGTATTGATCGGGCATCGCCTTGATGTCGGCCAGGAAACCCATGGTGGTGTGTTTGTAGGTGTGCGCGTCGAAGGCGGTCTCGCGCAGTTTTTCGGTGAGTTGGGAAGTGGGCGCGGCGGAATTCTTGTTGTACTCGCCGTTGACGGCCAGCGCCTCCGTGCGGAAGAGGGCTTCGCTGTAGTGCAGATTCTGAAAGCGGTCCGCTTCCAGTTCCAGGATGGAGGCGAGTCCCTGTTTAGAAATCGTGGCGTGATAGGCCGTAAGGTCATCGCTGGTGAAGGCGTTCGTAGCCGCGCCGGCGGCCTTCATGGTCGCTTCCCATTTCTGCGGCGGATTCTTCTTGGTACCCCGGAACATGACGTGTTCAAAGAAGTGGGCGAAGCCGCTCTTGCCCGCTTCCACTTCGTTTCGCGAGCCAACGTTGACGACGATATAGAGGGCAACGATATTGGGGTAGTCAGTCGGCACGGTGAACAGGCGCAGGCCGTTCGGGAAGTCGTGCTGTTGATACGGATAGTCAAAAATCTTGCGGGGTTCGGCGGCGGTCAACATGTTGATGGTGGCCAGTAGAACGGTGAAAATGAGACGGCGCATCCTGTATCTATTCTAGGCCCAAGGCGTGAGCGGAGGCGTTGGAAAGGGGCCGCGCGCTTGTTCCAGGTGGCAACCTACGGCTAGCAGCGTCTCTTCTTCATAGGGGCGGGCAACCAGTTGCACGCCGACGGGGAGGCCATCGGCGGTGAATCCAAAGGGCAACACGAGCGCTGGAAAACCATAGAGGTTCCACGGCGTCGCGGCGGCCATTGTTTCGACAAACGGACCGGGCCTCTCCCGCTTACGCCAGGCGGGGATGGCGCAGGGTGGGCCGATCAACACCGGAACATCCGCCATTTGCCGCAGCATCGCGATTCGCATTTTGTCGCGCACGGCCAGTTGCGTGACCACCTCCAGTCCGCGCGTTATCACGGGGGGGTCGCGCAGAAGTTCAAGCCCGGTCCAATGCACTTTTTCTGGGGCCGAGCTTATGATTTGCCGCTTCAGTTCATCGGTCAAAACGTTAAAGAAGAAATCCCACACGGCAACGGCGCGTTCCCTTTCCTGCTGAGCGAAGGGCTCCACGGTGTGGCCAAGCCCGGCCAGCGTTTTCGCGGCGTTGCGGACGGCGGCGGTGATGGCCGGATCGGCGGGTTCATTCAGCAGCCCGATGCGCAGCCGTTGCGGCGGGTCGTCGCGCAACGGAACGGGCGCGGAGAACGGGTCAAGCGGATCATAACCGGCCAGTACTTCGAACAGAATTCGCACGTCGCGAACCGTACGCGCCATGGGACCGGCCACGCCCAGCAGTCCTCCTGGATGCGCAATTTCCGGACAATGCCCGGCGGCGGAGACGCGGCCCGGAGTCGGTTTCAAACCAACGATGCCACAGCAATGCGCCGGGACGCGGATGGACCCGCCGCCATCGCTGCCCACACCGCCCGCCGAACAGCCGGAGGCGATCGCCGCCGCCTCCCCGCCGCTTGATCCGCCCGCCGTACGTTCCAGGTTCCAAGGATTGGCGGTCCACCCGGTGATGTGATTGTCAGTCTCGTAATTGGCCAGAAACTCCGGACAGTTCGTCTTGCCAAGGATCACGGCGCCGGCCGCGCGCAGACGGGCGACGGCCGTGGCATCGCTGGCCGCCATGTGCCCGGCGCGATAAAGGCTGCCAGTGAGCGTCGGATAACCCGCTATGTCGAAGCTGTCTTTGACAGTGACCGGCACTCCCGCAAGTGGTCCGTCCCCGCCCGTGGGCGAGTCGAACACGCGGACGAATGCACGGAGATGGGGATCCGCCGCTTGAATTCGTTCCCGGTGCGCGCGTAGCAGTTCTGCGGGGGATACATCGCCGCGCCGGAGCGCATCGCGCTGTTTTTCGAGGGACCAGTGAACCACTTCTTTAGTTTAGAAAATTGGACGGCTGGTATCCTTGATGATGTGGATGCTCTCGATTTTACGGCGGCCCGGCAGTGTGTGCTGGATACGGTTGGCTGCTGCCAGCCGCCGGTGGAAACGGTAGGCCTGGCTGAGGCGGCAGGCCGCGTCCTGGCCGTCGATGTTCATGCCGATCGCGACTATCCACCCGTCGATCGATCCATTCGCGACGGTTTTGCCGTGCGCGCCGCTGACATGCCGGGAACAGTGAAGATCATCGGCGAAGTCCGCGCGGGCGAGGCGTTTTCGGGTTCAATCAACACGGGCGAATGCGTCCGGATCATGACCGGCGCTCCGCTCCCCGCCGGCGCCGACACCGTGGTGATGGTCGAATATGCAGTGGTCCATGACGGAACAATGACAACCGGCCGTACCCCCAAGTCCGGCGAGTTCATCAACCACGCCGGTTGCGAAGCGCGGGAGGGCGACGCGGTGCTGCGGCGCGGCTCCCGATTGAAATTTCCGCACATCGCAATGCTGGCCACAGTCGGCGCCGCGACCGTCGAAGTTTACCGTCGGCCGCGCGTGGCGATCTTGGCGACCGGCGACGAAATCGTCCCCGTTGAGGCGGCGCCGAAGACGTTTGAAGTTCGCAACTCGAACTCCTGGGCGCTCGCCGCGCAGGTGGCGGCGGCGGGCGGAATTCCAGTCGTATTGCCCGTCGCGCCCGATCGCCTGGACGCGACAGTGGCGCTGATTGAACAAGGCCTGGAAACCGATCTGCTGCTCCTGTCCGGCGGCGTTTCCGCCGGGGACTATGACTTCGTGGAAGCCGCCCTGGCCCGCTGCGGCGCCGAGTTCTTCTTCACACGTGTGAAGATCCGGCCCGGCGCGCCAATGGTATTTGGCCGCGCGCGCGGCCGCTATTTCTTCGGATTACCAGGCAATCCGCTGTCCACGGCGGTTACCTTTGAAGCGATCGCGCGCGCGGCCTTGGAATTGCTAAGTGGAGTGGCAGTGCCGATGCTGCCCATCGTTGAAGCCCACATCACCCGGACAATGCGCGAAAAAGGCGGCCTGACGCGTTTTTTGCCGGCGGTTCTCGACAACGGCGCCGCCCGCGTCACGCCCATCGACTGGAAGGGTTCCTCCGACGTCCCCGCGCTGGCCCGCTCAAACGCCTTCATCATTGCCCCGCCCGACCGCGAGATCTTTCAGGAAGGCGACTCGGTTTCCGTGCTTTTGCAATGAAGGGGAAACTGAGTCACTACGACGACAAAGGCGAAGCGCGCATGGTGGACGTGTCGGCAAAGGGGGCGACCCAGCGTTCGGCGACCGCGCACGCCTTCGTCAAGATTCGCCCCGCCGTGCTCGCCAAGTTGCCGGAGAATCCCAAGGGCGATCCGCTGGCGGTGGCGCGCATTGCGGGTATTATGGCCGCCAAGCGCACCGCCGAGTGGATTCCGATGTGCCATCCGCTCCCGTTGAGCCACGTGGACGTCGAATTGCGCGTGGAAAAGGGCGGCATCCGTATCACCGCTTCGGCGGCGACCGTTGGCCCCACGGGCGTGGAAATGGAGGCGCTCACCGCCGCCAGCGCCGCCGCTTTGACGGTGTACGATATGACCAAGGCCCTCGATAAGTCGATTGAAATTCAGGATATTTACCTGCTGGAAAAGACCGGCGGGAAGAGCGGCGACTATCGCCGCGCCGTCGTTTCGAAACCACAGACCCGCCGCTGACATCCCAATACTATGAGCCTCACACGCCGATTGTTTGCTTCCGCCGCCCTCACGCTTCCCGCATGGGCGCAGAAACCGGGCGAAAAGGCGCCGCCGGAGACCGAGGAAGACTTGGCACGCTTCGTTACATATACTAGGCAAGTCATTGCGCCAACTACCGTGACGGATAGCGGCGGGAAGTATGTCAATGGTCTGCTGCCGCACGAATTCCGGCTCGTTGACCGCGGCAAAGTGCAGAAGATCACAGTCGAGAGCGCGACCCAGCCGCTCTCGCTCGTTGTCTGTATCCAGTCGAACAACACGGTTGAATCCGTCCTGCCGAACATTAAGAAGATTGGACCTTTGCTGGAGGGGACGATATTAGGCGAACAGGGGCAGGCCGCTATTGTGGCTTTCGATCACCGCATCCGGGTGATGCAGGAGTGGACTCGCGATGGAGACGCGATCACGAAATCGCTGAACAAAATTAACGCCGGTTCGACCACCAGCGCCATGACCGACGCCGTTATTCAAGCGGCCCGGATGCTCAGGAATCGTCCGGCGAACCATCGCAAAGTTATTCTGATGATTGCCGAAACACGCGACAAAGGGAGCGAGGGCAAGACGCGGCAAGCGCTGCTCGATCTCCAGTTCGGCAATATTGTCCTCTTCTCGCTGAATATTAACCGGCTGATGACCAGTTTAATGACGAAACAGCCGCCGCCCCGGCCGCCCGCCATTCCGTCAAGCGCCCGCCACGTTCCGGCTGGTGGACTGATTACGCCGGAGGCGATGAACGCCTACACGGGCCATTACAATGGCAATGTGTTGCCGTTGGTGGTTGAAGTGTTCCGCCAAGCGAAGAGCATTTTCATCGACAACCAATTGGAAGCCTATACGAAAACCACGGGTGGGGTGGAGCGATCGTTCCTCACGTATCGCGATCTGGAGAAGGTCGTCATGGACATCGGCGAAGAGTTGCAGAGCCAGTACATGATCAGCTATTCGCCCTCGAATACGAACGAGGGCGGATTTCACGAGATTGATGTGGAAGTGCTCCGCAGAGGCCTGACCGTGCGGACGCGGCCCGGGTATTGGATGGCGGCGGTACCGGAGAACTTGCGGTAGAGGGTGTGCCCATTTAAGGCGGATAAGCCGTTTGGCCGGAAGCGCCGCTGGCGTGCGTGCCACACCCGGCCCACCGACGTAACGCTAGCGTCGCCAGCGTGTCGCTCGCGGTCCGCAGCGCGGCAAGCTTTGCCTCGTAGCGCTGTGCTTCGCGGCCCAACGTACGGAGCGCCGCGCGTACAACCTCGCTGGCGTTCTCGCATCGGCCGCTTTTGACCTTGGCCAGGACGAAGCTGTCCAGTTCGCCGGTCAAATTCACGTTGCGCGTCGGCATGGGTGATCTCCTTACAATCGCTGGGGGTTGTGTCCGCAGTTTAAACGAAATAACTCAGTTCAAATTACCGCTTCAACCCCGCCTGCCAGTTGAGTAGCACGGTCAATGGCCGCGTCTGCCCGCCGGCGACAGGCTCCGCGACAATGAATCGCTGCCCGTCCCGCGTTACGTCATAGCCAGCGAGCCGGAAGCCCTCCTTGATGGGAGTTTTTTGTCGGTATGGTCGCCGGACGGCCGCTACCTGCTTTTATATGACTCTTCAACCGGCTTCGATATACATGTGCTGCCGTTAACCGGTGAGCGTAAACGGAAGACTCTCGTGGGCAGTAAGTTTAATGAGACTCACCCGCGCCTGTCCTCCGACGGCCGGTGGCTCGCTTATATCTCCGACGAGAGTGGAACGCGCGAGGTCTACGTGCAGCCGTTCGATCCGGACCGGCCCGTGTCCGGACCCCGGCAAGTGTCCACCTCCGGCGGCGGCGAACCGCGCTGGCGTGGCGATGCCGGTGAGCTTTACTATCTTTCCCTTGATGGCAAGATGATCCGGCGGCGGAGTGATGGAAAGCTGATGCCACGGCCGTTCTTCGGATGGTTTGGCGAGCCACCCGGCAAGGATGGCAAGGGCGGCGACGAGCGCCGTGCATGCAGCCCGGCGGGCGGGAAACCCATAGCTCCGTATTTTCGTGGCTGCCAAAGGTACGAATTGGATCGAGCAAAGGCCAGCCCACACTGGCGCACTAGCGGCAATCGGCGGCGCGGATCCAGCGTGGATTAAAGCCGGTGTTTTGATTTGAGGCCCTACGCCGGTTCGCCTTCGACGATGCACAGCGGGGTCTCGGTGGCAACGATGCGCGTCAGCCGCCAGCCAGCCGAGGCAAATAGATCGCGGAATTGGGATTCGGTGCGCTCGAGGCCGTCGATGAATAACAGCATGAGGAGGTCCATGATCTTGGCCGGGGCGAACTGGTTGCCCGGCGGGACCACCTGGTCGATAACCAGCAGTCTACCGCCCGGATTCACACCCTTGCGGCAATTGGCCAGAAGCCGCCGGCACCCATCGTCGTTCCAGTCGTGAACAATGTACTTCATCATGTAGGCGTCAAAGCCGGCCGGCACGGATTGGAACATATCGCCGGAGAGAATATCGGCCCGGCCCTCAAGAGCGGCGAGGGGACCATTGCGGGATCCCGTGACGACATGCGGCAGATCGTAGAGCGCGCCACGGATCCGGGGATTTGCGTTGAGTACGCTGGCCAGCAGCAGGCCGTGGCCTCCGCCGACGTCGCAAATCGAGCCAAGGCCCGAGAAGTCGTAGGCGCGGACAATGGCGGGACTTTCGATCGTCGAAAGGTTGGACATCGCCCGATTGAAGTTTTCCGATGGCTCCGGGTTCTGGGAGAGGTACTCCCAACCAGACATCCCGTAGAGCCGGTCCCAGGCCGTTCGTCCGGTCAGTACGGAATCGGCCATCGTGGCCCAGCCGCGGGCGGCCCATTCCTCACTCATGGAAATGAACATGTACCGAAGGCTGGGCACATGATCCGTCCGCAAAATGTCGGACATCTCGTTGTTGGAAAAACTTCCGTCACCGTTTTCGGAGAAAACTCCGAGACTGGCCGCGGCGCGCAATAGGCGGTATAGATAGTCCGGCCGGGCGCCAATTTCGGCGGCCAGGTCCTCACTCGTGCGCGGACCGTCTTTGAGACGATCGGCGACCGCCAGACGAGCCAAGGCGGCTAAACCGTGGTAAGCCCAGGAGCCTGAGACGAACTGCATCATCTGTGCGTGCGGGGGCAGAGATTCAAGTTGTGGCTGCATCGTAAATCACTTCCTTTTCGGAATTCCGAACTTGCCTCGAAATCCAGAAAGTATATTATCACGGGGTTGCGGCGGGGCTGGAATGAACCCGGAGTTCCTCTCAAAGCTCACCCCATCCCCGTGACACACGAGCCTCGACCGGGCCGACGATTAAAACGTCGTTACGGTCCGCGGCCCCCGACGGCTTCGATGACTCCCACCGGGACTACCGGCAGTGCGAACCGTCTGGGCGCCTGGAAGCGCGGGATAATGCCGGCGTGCTCTGACGCCGCGTAACCGGAACCAAAGCGAAGATCGGTTAAGAGGCCGTCGGCCGTACTCCCAACACCGCAAGCCGGGGCGGATATCGTCACATGCCCGGCCCATCTCGGGATTATCGGCGAGCAGTTGGCAATCGGCTTCAAGGTCGTCGACGTAACGGATGGTCTGGTCTTCGCCCCATCGACGAAGGGTAAAAACGCCGATCTCCAGCAAGTCGGCTTCGGCGCGCCGGGAAAAACGCAGCGCCGCCACCGGGCTAGCGCCGCTTCTTGGGAAGCTTGAGTGTCTCCCGGACGCGCGCAAAGGGATTGCCCTCGGCAACGCGGCTAGCGTCGCCGGTGTTGATCGCGGTCCGTAGCGCGGCAAGCTTTGCCTCGTAGCGCTGTTCTTTGCGCTTCAACGTACGGAGCGCCGCGCGGACAACCTCGCTGGCGTTCTCGCATCGGCCGCTTTTGACCTTGGCCAGGACGAAGCTGTCCAGTTCGCCGGTCAAATTCACGTTACGAGTCGGCATGGGTGCGCTCCTTATGGCGGCCATCAGCCGGGACTTACCGCTTCAACCCCGCCTGCCAGTTGAGTAGCACGGTCAATGGCCGCGTCTGCCCGCCGGCGACAGGCTCCGCGACAATGAATCGCTGCCCGTCCCGCGTTACATCGTAGTCCCAGACTATATTGCTGGAAGATTCGGCCGGCGTCTCAAAGAGCACTTGGGGCGTTGCGGCTTGGAAGTGGCCGCCGCGAGTTTGTACGGCGACAGCCATCATCTTGCCATCAAGGGAAAGATAGTAAAGCTCACCGCCATCGCCACGCCAGCGTGGTTCGCTGCCGCCGGAAGTGGACACTTGCCACCGTCCGGAGGCGGGCCGATCCGGATCGAACGGCTGCACGTAGACCTCGTGCGTTCCACTCTCGTCGGAGACATAAGCGAGCCACCGGCCGTCGGAGGACAAGCGCGGGTGAGTCTCATTGAACTTACTGCCTACGAGAGTCTTCCGTTTACGCTCGCCGGTTAACGGCAGCACATTTATATCGAAGCCGGCTTGGGAGGTCTCATATAAAAGCAGGTAGCGGCCGTCTGGCGACCATTCCGACAAATAAGTCCCATCGAGGAGGGCTTCCGACTCGCCGGCGCCGCTGGCTGCCTTACGCTTCACGGTGAAAATGCCGGCGCTGTTGGAGCTGAAGGCGAGCCAGCTTCCGTCGGGCGACCAGGCAGGGAAGGAATCGATGGACATGTCGAAGGTGAATCTGGTGATGGTGGACCGGCTCAATTCCGCGATCCAAATATCGTAATTACCCGTAGCATCGATCCGCCGGAACGCCAGCCGGCTGCCATCCTTGGACAGGGCCGGAAAGTTCACGGTGCCGGGTTCGCCCACCGTGCCGAGCTTTCTCCCGGACCGGTCCCGCCACGTAAGCTGGTACTGCAGGCCGAAGCCAGTGCCATAGACCAGCGTCCCAGTGTCCGAGACGGAAAAATCGGCGCTCATGCCGGCAGGGGAGAAAGAAACCCGTTCCGCAATGGGGAAAGAATCGCCAACCAGAGCGAGCCCGCTTGGAAGAAACTGCTGAGCGATCAACGCGCCCTCACGATGGAACAGAAGGTACCCTTTATCGGAGGAAAACAGGTCTGACCCTTGATGACCGCGGGCATAGACGGCGTTCGAGAGAATCGGTAGCAGCCGCTTTGCTTGCCCGGGCGCATCGAGCGATGCGGCGTATATCCCTGTCTGTTCGGCTGACCCACTTAATTTCGAGAAGAGAAACTGCTTTCCGTCGGGGAAAAAGCTCGGCCATATGTGTGACACGCCTCCGTGGGAAGAAGGATCGGTGATTGTAACCGGCGGACCACCGGCGGCAGGCACCCGTTGAATGCCTGCCCCTATCTGGCCGAACAGGATAACCCCATCGTTGCTCCAGGTACCGCCGCGTTCATTTGGCGCGTTACACAATGTTTGCGCCGGTCCGCCGCTAACATCGATTTTTTTTAACTTGCCATCCGCAAAAAAACCGAGGGTGCGGCTGTCCGGGGACCAGAAGGGATGCCGTGAGCGCTCGGTGCCCAGCATTGGCCGCGCCTGGCCGGCATCCATCCGCCGCACCCACAACTGTTGAAAGCCTGTTTTGCCGAGTGCAATGAAAGCTAGCGTACTTCCATCGGGAGAGATGGCTGTTCCTCCCTCTTCGCCGATGAGGGTTTGGAAGTAATGATCCGGCGGGGGAGTGATGGACAGATGATGCCGTGGCCGTTCTTCGGCTGGTCTGGCGAGCCACCCGGCAAAGGCGGCAATGGCGGCGACGAGCGCCGTGCATGCAGCCCACCACCAGCGCCGCGTCCCCGATTGCTTGGCCCGGGGCTCCTGAGGCACGGTGTGAAGGTCCAGAACAAGGTCGCGCATGGACTGGTATCGATCTTCAGGGTCCTTGGCGAGACAGCGGCGTACCGGACGTTCCAGGCCGGGCGGCAGACCCGGCAACGTGGGCGGATCGGAGGATAGGATCGCTCCGGTCACGCTGGCTATCGTCTTTCCGTTGAACGCCCGTTTGCCGGTGGCCATCTCGTACAGCACGCACCCGAACGCGAATATGTCCGTGCGGGCGTCGGCGTCGCCGCCTTCAATCTGCTCCGGCGACATGTACTGCGGAGTACCGAGTACGATTCCCTCGACGGTGAGCGGCGCCGTTAGCGTCGCGCCGTCCAGTGCAATTCTCGGCGCCGTTTTCGCGAGCCCGAAGTCGAGCACTTTCACGCCATCGCGTGTGATCATGATGTTGCCCGGCTTAAGGTCGCGATGGACCACACCGCTACGGTGCGCCCGGTCCATCGCATCGGCAATCTGCCGCGCGTATTTCAGCGTCTGCTCAAGCGGCAGCGGACCTTTTTGCAGGCGCGATGCCAGCGTCTCTCCTTCGAGATACTCCATGACCATAAAGTCGACCCCGTCGCGCCGGCCTATGTCGAATAAGACGCAGATGTGCGGGTGATTCAGCGACGAGACCGCGCGCGCCTCACGCTCGAATCGCTGCCTGAGGTCCTCGCGCGCCGCGATGTGGGACGGCAACACCTTCACCGCAACTGTGCGCTCGAGCCGCGTGTCGCAAGCCTTGTACACCTCACCCATGCCACCCGCTCCGATGGGAGCGAGGATCTCGTAAGGGCCGAATTTGTCGCCTGCCGAAAGCGCCATGGAACTGAACGATTCTACCTTAACGGGCGGGCCAGTCGCGGAGGGCCAGCGCGCTCTCTCCGTGTCCTGATGGGATCGGTTCTCGCGAAAGCCAAATGCCGCTATGTTGGTGGTATGTTGAAGGCGATGCCACTCGCAACGCACATCTCCGTGGAAGAATATCTTCGGACCGCCTATGATCCGGACTGCGAGTGCGTTGACGGAGAGGTATTGGAGCGTAACTTGGGCGAACACCATCACAGTCAACTGCAAGGAGAAATTTATTTCTCCTTTCGGACTCGGGCTAAAGAGCTTCGGATTCGCACTTTTCCGGAATGGCGTACGCAGGTGTCCGATACGCGATTCCGCGTCCCGGATGTTTGCGTCCTGCGAGCGCCGCTTCGGCGGACGCGCATTCTGACGACGCCGCCCTATCTCGTGATCGAAATTCTTTCGCCCGAGGATACGTGGCGCCGGATGCAAGAGAAGATCGACGACTATCGTAGATTCGGTGTAGAGAATCTGTGGATCGTAGACCCGGCCGAACGCCGGGCTTGGCGCGTCCTGGCAGGCGGGACCGAGGAGTCTACCGATCTAATGCTCACTACGAGCGATGGGGCGGTGACCCTCCCGCTACCGGAAATCTTCGCCGCTATCGACGACGAGATGACCGAAGGTAGCTAGTGAGCCGGCGCCGGCGTTGCCGCCGGTGCGCCGCCAGCAGGGGCCGGTTGCTGCGCGGCGGGTTGCGTCTGCATTCGAAGCCCGTAAGGAACCACTTTGTCCCGCGATTGCATGTCGATGAGCGGAAACAGCAGGAAGAGGCCCAGGAATATCAAGGAGCTTACGAATATGATGGCGTTGATCGGTGGGTCGTGCCGAAGGTGCATAAAGAACATTGCCACCAGCGTAGCTTTCACCGTGGCAATTAGTACCGCGATGATTAAGTTGAAAGAGCCGAAGTCCACATAAGCGGCGCCAACGGTTATGGCCGTAAGGACTAACAAAAAGCCCAGAATGATCAAATAGATGCGCGACGAGGATGGGTGTACGTGTTCGCTCATATGTGTCCTAGCTGACCAAATACAGCAGCGGGAATAGATAGATCCAGATCAAATCGACCAGATGCCAGTACAGGCCAACCAGATCCACCGGAGTGTAGAAGGCGCTGCTGAACTCGCCGCGGTTTGCCCGCATCATAATCCAGGCGATAAGCCCCATGCCTACCAGGACATGGAAGCCGTGAAGGCCGGTCATCGCAAAGTAGAATCCAAAGAACATCGCCTGCTGCGGCGGACCGCCGCCAGCATAGGTGAAACTGCGGCCAGGCAGCAACCCGTCGTGAATTTTGTGCGCGTACTCGAAGTACTTGACGACCAGGAAGCCGGCGGCGAACAAGAAGGTGAGCAGGAGATTCACCATGGTCTTGGTTTTTTGATTCGTGGAGGCGGAATGCACCGCCATCACCATCGTGTAGCTGGAACAGAGCAGGAACACCGTGTTGACCGCTCCCATAATGCGGTCCAGGTGATGATGACCCGCCACCCAGGCCTCCGGGTAAAGACTCTGCATCAGGCCATAGCCGACGAAAAGCCCGCCAAACATGAGAATTTCCGTGGCCAGGATAAGCCACATCCCCAGCTTCGAAGTGCTGAACTGCTGCTCGGCGTTAACGAAATGATGATGGCGGAACGCGGCTTCCTCGCCGTGCGCGGCAACGTGGGTTTCGGCGCTCATTCTTAATGATGTCCCTTCACCGATGGCTCAAACGGCTTGTAGTAGTCGTACGGTTCCGTCGTCACAACAGGAATTTCATGGAAATTATGGGTTATGGGAGGTGACGCAATCTGCCATTCCAACGTGCGGGCGTTCCACGGATTGGCGGGAGCGTCCATCTTCTTCCGAAGCGAGGCAAAAAGGTAGCCGGCCATGATCAGGAATCCCAGACCCAGGATCCAGGAGCCGACCGTCGAAACCTGGTGCAGGAACTGGAATTCCGGCAGGTAGTTGTAATAGCGGCGCGGCATGCCGCGGCTGCCGAGCAGGAACTGCGGCAGGAAGGTGGCGTTAAAACCGACGAAGACGAGGATGGCGGCGATGCGCGCGGCCGGCTCGTTGTACATGCGGCCAAACATCTTCGGCCACCAATAATGCAGGCCCGCCAGGAAGGCAATCACCGTCGATCCCATCATTACGTAGTGGAAATGCGCCACCACGAAGTAGGTGTCATGGAGGTGAATGTCCACCGACATGGCGCCCAGGAAGATGCCGGTCAACCCGCCGATGCCGAAGAGAATCAGGAACATCAGGGCGTACAGCATTGGCGCCGCTAGCGAAATCGAGCCCTTATACATCGTCGTGATCCAGTTGAAAACTTTGATCGCCGAGGGGATGCCCACGAGGAACGTCAGGAACGAGAAGATCGCCCCGGCCAGTTGCGACTGGCCGCTGGTAAACATATGGTGGCCCCAAACGACGAAACTGACGATGGCGATGGCCACCGAGGAGAACGCCGTCGCTTTGTATCCAAAGAACGTTTTCTGCGACATGGCCGGAACGATCTCCGAGATGATGGCCATGCCCGGGAGAATCATGATGTAGACCGCCGGGTGCGAATAGAACCAAAAGAAATGCTGGAAGAGAACGGGGTCGCCGCCCAGTTTCGGATCGAAAACGCCGACACCGAAGGCCCTCTCCATAATCAGCAGCAGAAGTGTAATAGCTAGGACCGGAGTCGCCAGAACCTGAATAATCGCCGTCGAATAGATACCCCAAATGAAGAGCGGCATCTTGAACCAACCCATACCCGGAGCGCGGAGCTTGTGAACCGTTGCGATGAAGTTCACGCCCGTCAGAATCGATGAGAATCCAAGGACGAATGCGGCAAAAGTCATCAACGCCACCGAACCGTCCGTCGTCGTCGAGTACGGGGTGTAGAACGTCCAGCCCGTGTCCACGCCGCCGGTGACCATAGCCGTCACGGCGATCAGCGCGCCGGTAGCGTAAATCCAGAAACTCAACAGATTTAAACGAGGGAAGGCCACATCCTTCGCGCCCAACATGATCGGCAAGACGAAGTTCCCCAGTGCCGCCGGAATGGACGGGATGATGAACAGGAACACCATGATGGCCCCATGAAGGGTGAAGGCTTTGTTATAAGACTCCGCATCCATGATGGTTTGGCCCGGAGCGAACAGCTCCAGCCGCACTAGCAGCGCGAATACGCCGCCCAGAAAGAACATGAATAAGATAGACCACAGATACATCACGCCCAATTTTTTGTGATCGACTGTGGTCAGCCACGAGAGCAACGATCCGTCGTGTAGATAGTCGACGTCGTGATGCCCGACTTGCGGGTGCGCTTTGGGTGTTGTAAGGGTATCAGCCATGTGTCCTCCTGGCCCTACTTCAATTCCTTGATATAGGCGATTACGCCCTTGAGTTCGATCTCGCGCAGCAAGCCCTGAAAGGTAGGCATCACCGGCTCATAGCCCGCGACCACCTTAGCCTGCGGATTCAAAATCGATTCGCGAATGTAGTTTTCGTCGACAACAATTGTGCTGCCGTCCTTGAATTTTTCCGTACGGCCGTAGAGGCCCTTGAAACTCGGCCCTTCCCCCTTGACTCCATCAACAGTGTGGCAGGAGTTGCAGCCCTTCATTTCCCATACCATTTTGCCAAGATCGGCGGGCTTCATCTTGTAAAGCTCTTCGTCGCCCTTTTCCAGCCATTCGGCGTACTTGGCCGGCGAATCGACGAATAGATCGGCCATCATGCCGGAATGGTCGCGGCCGCAATATTCGGCGCAAAACACCTGATGCCTTCCCGAAACCGTCGCGGTGAAGTTTATGTCCACGTACCGGCCGGGAATCACATCCGTTTTGGTTCTTAAAGAGGGAATGAAAAAGGCGTGCAAAACGTCTTCGCTTGTCAGGATCAATCGGACCGGCTTATTGACTGGCACGTGCAGCGAACGGATCGACCGCGTGCCGTCCGGGTATTCGAATGTCCAGGCCCACTTCTTGGCGGTCACGTGAATCTCGAGTGCGTCGTTTGGAGCGACGCTGGCCGCCGCGTAGTCGTTGAAGCCCCAGAAGAAGATTCCGATAACCAGGATGAGAGGGATAATGCTCCATGCCAGTTCCAGCGCCAGATTGTGCTTAAGCTCGATAGTCAACACGCCTTCCTTCTTGCGCTTGTACTTCCAGGCGAAGGTCACTGTCAGGTAACAAATCAAAACAAAAAAGGCCATTGTCAGCCAAAAAATGAACATGTACAGGTCGTCGACTTTGCCCGCGTGCTCGCTCGCCTGTGGCCCCATCATCCAATCTCGAAACCAATTCATAGTGCCTTCCTTAAGAAACCTGCTCCCGCTCCCGCCGCCAAAGCCGCATGAGCGTAGCACCAAGAATCAAGACCGTCATCGCTCCCCCCGCCCGCATGATGTTCCTTGCGGTCATCACATAACTGCGCGCGTTGGGATCGTATTGGAAGCAGTACAACAGCATCCGCTCCATTTTAGATCCCTGCATCCGGCCTTGCGCCGCCTCGGTCAAGCCGAGCCGCAAGTCGAATGCCTTGTATTTAATCCCGTACAGATACCTTGCCACTTTGCCATCGGGCGTCAACATGATTAACGCGGCGGTGTGGGCATACTGCTGGCGGGTTTTGTCCCAGTGATATTTGTAGCCGACTTGCGCCGCAAGTTTTTTGGCGCTATCGTTATTGTCCGCCAGGAAACGCCAGCCCGGCGCGGGACGGTCAAAGCTGGCCAGATACGCTTGCTTTTTCGCCGCCGCCAACTCATGCGTTTCACGCGGGTCGAAGCTAATCGTGAGGATGTCGTATTCTTTACCCGGCGTCCAACTCAGGTCGCGAATGCTTGCCGTTACACCGTTTAGGACCATCGAACAGAGCATCGGGCACGAAAAGTAGACGAAATTGAGAATCACCGGGCGGCCCTGGTTCAGGAGAGAATGCAGGGGCACGGGGCGCCCATTCTCCGCCACGAACTCCAACGAGCCATCCACGACAGTTCCCAGCTTTTCATCCACACCCACGTCCTCAAGTTCGCGCGGCGTTTTGTTGATCTGCGCCTGGACGATGGTCCCGGCCGCCAACAACAAACTGAGGAGTGTTCTTTTCATGGAGAGTACTTACTTCGCTGGCGCGTTCAGATCCGCGGCTGCCGGCGGAGCGACCGCGGGGTCTTCTATTTTCTTTACGGCATAGGGCGCCGTCGGGTATTTCGGCGTTCCCGCCTTGGCTTCCGCCATCACCAGTTCCATGGCCCGGCTTACGGGAACCCGGATGGTCCCGGCGGTCTTGTCGGCGATGCCGTAACTGTTCAAGAGCTGATCTTCCTTTGCTCGCAAGTCCAGGAGATCCTGGGAAACCGGCGCCAGTTGCGTCTCTTCTATGATGCGGTCGCGGTAGGAATTGAAGTAAAAAGTGACGCCCGTGATAACCACCGCCAGGATGACCACGATGGCGACGATATTCAGCAGGATCGGGATCGTCAACGGCTCCGAACGGTCGTAACCGAGTTCGATACTCTCCTTTTTGGGCGGCGGCACCGGACTAGACATTCTGGAACTCCAATCCTTTCTTGAACCGCGGATCGCCGACCGGCGCAATAACTACTTTTCGCAGTCGCAGCCAGAAAGCCAGAGCGAGCGTACTCATCACCGCGGCCAAAGCGGCCAGGTCCACCCAGCTCGGCGCGACGCCACTCTTCTGAAAATTCGGCATGACCAGCCAGTAGATGTCGATGTAGTGCATGGTCAGGATCCAGACGGTGGCAAATCGCAATACATTAAGGGTCCGCTTGCTGCTCCGCGCCAGAAGCACCAGAAAGGTGATCATGAAGTGGCCAAATAAAAGGATTCCACTTACCCCTTCCCATGTGCCGGTTCGCCGTACCTTAAAGAAGATCGTCTCCTCCGGCAGATTGGCGTACCAGATCAGCATGTACTGGGAAAACGCAATGTAGGCCCAGAAGATGGTCAAGGCAAACATCCATTTGCCAAGGTCGTGATAATGTTCGGTCGTCACCGAATTGACCATAATGCCGTTGGCCCGGAAGCGCAGAAAAATGAAGGTGAGCAGGGCAAAAAAGCCCCAGGCGCCGCCCGCCAGACAGTAGACGCCAAACATCGTGGAATACCAGTGCGGATTGAGCGACATCACCCAATCGACGCTCGCCAGCGACGCGGTGAGGAAGAAAACCAGCATTCCCGGGGCGCTCCAGCGTTCATTAGAGAACGTGGGCAGCAGCGATTTCGATGTGTCCTGCGACTTTGAATTCGAATACAAACGCCACGCCCAGAAAGACCAGATGGCGAAGTACGCGATGGCCCGGAAATAGAACAGTTTCTGGTTCAGGTACGCTTCGTACACGGGTACTTTTAGTTTCAATACCTCCTTAGCAACGAACTCCGGGTGCGACCATTCGTACAGCGCGTGAACGCCAAACGCCAACGGAATAAAGAGGATAGCGAGAATCGGCAGCGACATCATTATGTTTTCCATGATGCGCCGCACCGGCACGCTCCACGCCGACCCGGTCAAGTGCTGAATCATTACGAATAACGCCGCGCCGATAGCGATCGAAAAAGCATAGAAGAACGCCACCAAATAAGACTGGAAAAACTGATCGTGATTGGAGGCATAACCCGCCAGGGACGCTGCCCAGGCAAGTAGGAAGAACGCACCGATGACATTTCGGCCCCGATCCCAAATAGCATCGGGAATGTAATAACTGTCCTGCTGCGCGCTGTGGTGATGAGTTTGGCTCATGTTGTTTATCGCACCTCCGCCCGCAGATTTTCCGGCACATCTTCCATTTTGCCGCCGCCGGCACGCTGCAACACCCGGAGGTAGGCGACCACAGTCCAGCGATCATAATCCGAAATCTGGTTTCGATAGCCCATCATCGTGCGCCGGCCATCACTGGCGATAGAGTACAACTCGCCGTCGTTTTTGTCACGGGTCTCCTGTTTGTGCAAATTCGACGGCTGGAAAACGGCGCCCGCGCGCTTGCCCACGATGCCGCCGCCGGAGGCGGTGCGGTCATGGCACGGAGTGCAGTAGATGTTGTATTTCTTCTGCCCATGGCGGAGCGTCTTTTCATCGATCTCCAGCGGATTCTTGCCAACATACTGCCCGCCCGCGATTCCGAGATGATAGCCCTCATCCTCGTAAAAGCCTTCGCGGGAGACGGTGCCAACCACTGGCCGCCGGCTGGCGGAGCGATCGGAGAAAAGCGGACTCTCCTGCTGCGGTTTGTATTTTTCCTGGATCTTCATGTCCGGGATAATCCAAAGCGGCGGAGTATCTTTGCCGGCGCCCGGCCCGCAACCGGCCAGACCGGCGACTGCCGCGGCAATAAGTAATGTAGGTGCCAGTCGCATTCGTTACGCCTCGATCAATTCCAGCTTGTCCGCGCCTTGCGCCGCGAGAAAGTCCCGCGTCGAAGTTGCGTCAAACTCCCGGTCGCCGGCGTCGATGATCAGGACAAAGCGGTCGTCCGTGATTGCCTTGTGGCCGGAGTAGTTAAAGATGGGGTGATAAAGCCGGGGCAATCCATTAATGGCGATCATTCCGAAAACGGCCACAAACGCCGAAAGCAACACGGTCAATTCAAAGATGATTGGTATCGAAGGCTCGAAGGAGAAGAACGGTTTGCCGGCGATGACCAATGGATATGCGACAGCGCCGGTCCACCACTGAAGCAGAATCGCAATTGTCATACCCACGGCGCCACCGCACACGACAAAATAGCCTAGATTCGACTGTTTCGCGCCCAAGGCGTCGTCGATGCCGTGGATCGGAAATGGGGTATACGCCTCCATTTTCGAGTAGCCCGCCTTTCGCGCCGCCCTTATGGCATCCATCAGCCTCTCGGGCGAGTCGAAATCCGCCACCAATCCGTGAATTGAGGGTCTTTCAGCCATTAGTGTGCCACTCCAACAGGTTCTTTGCCCGCATCGGCCGCCACCGCCTCGTCAAGGTAGTGTTGCTCATGACGATTTGCCGACAACATGCCTTTCACTTCGCTCATCGCGATTATCGGCAGGAAGCGGGTGAAAAACACAAACAGTGTCAGGAACAATCCAAACGTACCGAAAAACGTGCAGATGTCGACGAAGGTTGGCCGGAAGTAGCCCCACGCGCTCGGCAGGTAGTCGCGATGCAAACTGGTCGCGATGATCACGAACCGCTCAAACCACATGCCGATGTTCACGACGATTGAGATCACAAACATGAACGGAAGGTTTCGCCGCAGCGACCGAAACCAGAAAAACTGCGGCGAGATCACATTACAGGAGACCATCGTCCAGTAGGCCCAGGCATATGGCCCCATCGCGCGATTCATGAAGGCGTATTTTTCGTACGGATTGCCGCTGTACCAGGAAATGAACATTTCGGTCGCGTAGGCGTATCCCACGATGGTTCCCGTCGCCAGGATGACTTTGTTCATGTTATCCAGGTGGGTCAGCGTCACCAGGTGCTCCACCTTATAGATCCAGCGCGCGATGACCATCAAAGTAACAACCATCGCGAATCCCGAGAAGATGGCGCCAGCGACGAAGTAAGGCGGGAAAATCGTCGTGTGCCAGCCGGGGACAATCGAAACCGCGAAGTCGAAGGACACGATCGTGTGCACGGAAAGTACGAGCGGTGTCGAAAGGCCGGCCAAAATCATGTACGCCTTTTCGTAGTGCTTCCAGTGCGTCGCCGACCCTCGCCAGCCGAGGCTCGCAATACCGTAAGCGATCTGGCGGCCCTTGGTCGTCGCGCGGTCGCGAATCGTCGCTAAGTCAGGGATCAGGCCGACGTACCAGAACAACGCCGAAACGATTCCGTAAGTGGAAACCGCGAAAACGTCCCACAGCAGCGGGCTGCGGAAGTTCTGCCAGAGATCGAGAAACTCGTTTGGAATCGGGAACAGCCAGTACGCGCGCCAAGGGCGTCCAACATGGATGCCAGGGTAAATCGCGGCGCAAGCCACGGCGAACAACGTCATCGCTTCCGCGAACCGGTTGATGGACGTCCGCCACTTCTGCCGGAACAGGAACAGGATGGCGGAAATCAGCGTACCGGCGTGGCCGATGCCGATCCAGAACACGAAGTTGGTAATGTCCCAGCCCCAGCCGACCGGGCCATTGTTGCCCCAGACGCCGACTCCGGTCGCAATCAGATACGCAATCATCAGGCCCATCATGCCTGTGATGCTGCTGGTAATCGCCAACGCGATGTACCAGTTGCGGTGGGTTTTGACTTCCGAAACGATGCTGACCGCCTCGGTCACGTCGTGATACGACAGCGAATGACCGGTCGTCAGCGACGGCGAAAGCCGTTCTTTCATTTCCTGGGCTTGAGAACGTTCCGCCATTACGCCAGCTCCGGATTGGGATTGCGCAGCTTCGCCAGATACGTGGTGCGCGGCTTCACGTTGAGTTCATGGAGCAGCGAGTAATTCCGATGGTCTTTCTTGAGCTGCGCCACTTTAGATTCAGGGTCGTTGATGTTGCCGAAAGTGATCGCGTCGGCCGGGCAGGTCTGCTGGCAGGCGGTTAGAATCTCGCCAACCTTATAAGGACCGGCCGCGCCCGAAGCGCGCCCTTCCGCCTTGGACTTGATCTTCGCTTCCTGGATGCGCTGGACGCAGTAGTTGCACTTCTCCATCACGCCGCGCATGCGGACCGTGACATCCGGATTGTGAACCATCTTCGTCAGTTCTTCCAAATCTTTATGGAAGTTCAAGTAGTTGAACCGCCGTACTTTGTACGGACAGTTATTGGCGCAATACCGGGTGCCGACGCAGCGGTTGTAGGCCATGTCGTTCAACCCCTCCGGACTGTGAACCGTTGCCGCCACCGGACAAACCGATTCGCAAGGCGCGTTTTCGCACTGCTGGCAGGCCATCGGCTGGTACACCGCCTGCGGATCTTCCTCGTCGCCGGTGAAATACCGGTCCAACCGGATCCAGTGCATTTCCCGTCCCTTGCCGACCTGTTCTTTGCCGACCACCGGAATGTTGTTCTCGCTCTGACACGCGATCAGACAGGCGTTACAGCCAATGCAGGAATTCAAGTCGATCGACATTCCCCATTGATTGCCCTGCGAGTAATCGTGCGCGTCAAAGAGTGAGAACAGTTCGACGTGCTCTTCCTCGTGTTTGGCGAAATGCGAATCCTTCTCGAATTTAGCGAGCGACGCTTCCTGAACGATCGGACGGCCTTCCTGGCTGTGATGTTCCTGCGTCGTCACCATGAAATAAGTGCCCGCCGCTTTCGTCACGTTCGCGTTCATTGCGAACCCCATCCCCGTGGACGGACGAACCGCGAAGGCGTTATATCCGATACCCCGGCCCACGCGGCCAATCGCGGTGCGGCCATAACCGACAGTCAGCGTCACCGTGCCATCGGCGTGGCCCGGCAGAACATAAACGGGAGCCTCCACCTTCTGGCCGCCAATTTCGACCGTGATTTTCTGGGCGTACATGCCGACGTTGTCCGGGATAACCTCGACTTGCATCTCTTTGGCCGTTTTCGGGCTCATGAGCGCGACGTTATCCCAAACGATTTTCGTCATTGGCTCCGGCGCTTCCTGGAGCCACGCGTTATTCGCAAACCGGCCGTCCCAGAAGTTCGCGCTCGGGAAGAACGAAACTTCGATCTTTGCCTTCGGCTTCGGCGCGCTGTTTACTGCCGTCTCGACGCGCGCCTTATCCGCGCCGGTTTTTACCAGAACAGGACCGGTGCCGGAAACAACGCCGTCATGCAGCGCCTTGCGCCATGCGGCGTCATCCAACTTCGACTGTGTCTTGACCAGGTCTACGGCCTTATCCCACTTGCCGGAAACCAAAAACCCGGTGACTTCGACGGTTGACTTCGTGCCGAAAAGCGGCTCAATTAGCGGCTGAACCAAGGAGACGGTTCCGTCCAGATTCGCCACATCGCCCCAGGCCTCCAAGTAGTGCGACTCGGGCAGATGCCACTTGGCGGCCACCGCGGTTTCGTTCACTTCGGCGCCCAGGTGGATAGAGTTAGCAGCCTTTTTCATCGCATCCGCGAACCCGAAATCGGAGGGGGCGTCGTAAACCGGATTTCCGCCCAACACCACCAGCGCTTTTATCGCGCCGCTATTCAACTCCGCAACCAGTTCCTTCACCGCCGCCAGCGGTCGACGCTCCTCTTTCGTGTACAACACCGTTTCACCGGCATTGCCGAGCGTCTGATTGATCAACGCGACCACTGCGTGAACCACCGCGGGCTGCCGGGGACCGGCGAGCAGAATCGACTTTCCTTTGCTGGCCTGCAGGTCTTTCGCCAGCGCTTTGATCCACTTATCCTGCTGCCCTAATACTTTCAACCCGGTGATCGCGCCGAGTTCGCGAGCCAAATCGAACACGAAGTTCTGTACGTCGCTCGGCTTTACCCGAATCCGGTTGTCGGCCATCACTCCGGTCAGTGTAAAGTTGCTCTCAATCGCATACAGCCGGCTCATTACCGGGGCTTCCGCGTGATGCGCAGGCCTGCGCCGCGCCGAAAAGTCTTTTACCCAACCCAATGATCGATTGTCAATTTGAAGGAAATCCGAATCCAATGCGACGACAACATCGGCCTTCTTAAAATCGTAGTGAGGCCGCAATGAATCGTTCAACGCAATTTGCGACCCTTCAAGGATCGCATCGTCGGAGAGCGGCTCGAACTCCACCCATTTCGCCTTCGGCATCTTCGCCGCAAGCTGGGCGCGCAATCCAGCCAACGTCGGCGAGTTCACGAACGAACTCAGCACCCGCATACCTTCCCCATCGGCCGGCAGCGTGGCTGCCGCCTTACTAAAAGCGTCCCAGGTCGAAGCCTTCCCGCCTTCCAAAACTTCCTTGGAACGGTCCGGATCGTACAAATTCAGTACCGATGCCTGCGCCAACGAGGTTGCCGCGCCGCGGCTGGCCGGATCGTTATTATTTCCTTCGATCTTGATGGGGCGCCCGTCGAAAGACTCGACGACCAACCCATAGGCGCGCCCATTCAATGGCATTGCCGTTGCGTAGTGGAGCGAATTGCCCATCACGACGCCTTCCACCGACTTGGCGTACGGCAGGATTTTTTCCACCGGGCGCCGGCAAGCCGTCAGGCCCGCCAAACCCATCGACGCCGCCATCAACTGTAGGAAATTTCGCCGCGACTTACCGTCCAAGACGTCAGTGGCGCCTTCCGGAAACTCCTGCGCGACCCAGTTCTGGAACTTTTGCGAGTTCGAGAGCTCTTCCAGACTCCGCCAGAACTTCTTTCCGGTCTGGTTTCCAATACCTTGTATTTGAATCATCGGTGGCACCCTGAGCAGTTAACGGGAGGATTGATCTTCTTCATGGCGATTATTTCTCTCCCGATCTCCACCGGATCACGCTCCGGCTTCCAATCCAATTTCGTCACCAATTCCGCCGGCCGTAAATTCGGCGCCGCGTTCCGATGGCACTCCAGGCACCACGCCATCGTCAGCGGCTGGACCTGCTTTACTTCGATCATTTGATCGATGCGGCCGTGGCACGTGACGCAGCTAACGCCCGAGTTCACATGGGCGCTGTGATTAAAGTACACGTAGTCCGGCAAACGGTGGATTTTCACCCACGGGATCGCCTGATCCAGTTCATAACTCTTGCGCACGGGCTCCAGAACGATACTCTGCCCCTTCACTTTCGTGTGGCAGTTCATACAGGTCTGCGTCGCTGGAATGGCCGCGTAGGAACTCTTGTCGACCGTGGTATGGCAGTACAGGCAATCCAGCCCGAGGTTCCCGGCGTGCAGTTTGTGGCTATACGGGATCGGTTGGGTCGGCTGATATCCCGGTTCGATCCGCTCTGGATGGTTTATGAAGAGCATCCCGCCGACCGTCACCGCCGCCCCAAGACCCGCTACCGCCAAGGCTCCACGAATCATCAGGTCAATTTTTTTCGGAAATATCTGTCCCATTGCTTAGACTACGGCTCCTCTCAAGCTACAACTTCCGTCGGTCGCGCGTAGCAGGGCTTTTTGGCAAATCATGATAGCTTGGTTTCGGAAGTGGACTTGAAGACCGCTCATGCCAGTACGAGTTTTCATACTACTTCTACCACAGGTGCAGGAATTCTGCAATCGAGATAAAATTTCTTGTTTAACAAGAATTAAGACCGTCTCCTATGAAGTTTCGCGTTCCCGAAGCCCGCAATCCAGGATACCTCGGTAAACGATTCGGTGACCTTAAAGTCCGGCTGAAGCTGGTTGTCCTTCACAATTTCTTTTTCCTAGTGTTAACTAGCTCCGTGTATTTTACAGTCTTCCCCCTGCTAGAGCAAAGGGTATCCGGCGCCAGATCGCGAGAAATAAGTTTGATCACGCGGGCTTTCCTCGCCGACGCGCCTCTCCCTCAGCTTCCGGGGCTCGAAATATACTCCTATGAAGAAGGTGCGGCGCAGGCGCTAGGTCTCTCACAAGAAATTCACGTTTGGCTCGACAACAACCCCGGCCGGATCCACGGCAACGCCGCGACGGACGAATATTTGTATCGGAAAAATCCGGCATCCGGGATTTACCGCAAGATCCGTCTGCCCAACGAATATTACCAACAGGCGCTACGCATCATCCGAACGGCCCTTTTCGTCGTGCTTGGCGTCATTTACATTCTGGCGGTTCTCCTGCTCGAACTGGTAATCATGCCGCTGTATGTCTATCGGCCGTTGCGCGCAATGCTTAACGCGGATTATTCCGTAATGACCGGGGATCGTCCGAGGGAGATCATCCCCGCCGACTATATTCCGGGAGACGAAATCGGCCAGATCATGCTCTCCCGCAATAGCACGGTGGAGCAGCTCCGTTCGCGCGAAGCGGAGCTCGAAGCCGCGCTCAACCGCCTGGAGAACGCCAAGCAGAGCCTTGCCGATCAGGACCGCCTCGCCAGTCTCGGTATGCTCAGCGCCGGCGTAGCGCATGAACTCAATACACCGTTGGCCGTCCTGCAGGGCTCGATTGAAAAGCTGCTGGAGACCGTTGGCAACCCCAGCGCGCAACAGCGACTCCTTCGCATGCAGCGCGTTGCTACGCGCCTGCGCTCCATCAGCGAAGGCCTCCTCGATTTCGCACGTGTCCGCAAACCGCGACTGGAAAAAGTCGCCCTGCGCCCCTTGATTGACGAATCCTGGGGCCTCCTCGCTCTCGACGAAAAGTCCGGGTCCGCGAGCTTTGAAAATGCGGTCCCACCCGACTGCCATCTCGTCGGCAACCCGGATCGCCTCATGCAGGTTTTCATCAATCTTCTCCGCAACGCGCTGCAGGCCATTCCCGGAACCGGCGGCAACATCCGCGTTACCGCGACTCCTTATCCAGTTACGCTTGGCCGCTGGTGGGCCATCACCGTTGAAGACAACGGGCCGGGAATTCCCGAGGATGTTCTGCCCGAAATTTTTGAGGCCTTCATCACCACTCGCCTCGATTCCCGGGGCACCGGACTCGGCCTGACCGTCTCCGAGGGGATCATCCAACAGCACGGCGGCACGATTAAAGCGTCTAATAATCCCAGCGGCGGCGCCCGCATCGAAATTCGCCTTCCTGAAGCCAGTTTCCCCCCCGCCTGAACTATCCTGTACCCATGGCGGCCGATTCCCCTCAACTTGAAGCCCTTATCGACATTGCCGTCCTCGACGACGATCTGGACTTCCGCAACTATATGGAGGACGTCCTTAAAGACGAAGGCGCCTATACGGTCCGAACCTTTGCCCACCCCGCCGATCTATTCGCCGCCGCCGAGCAACAAATGCCCGATATCGTCCTGCTCGATATGAAGATGGGAGAGTTCAAAGGCGACGCCGTCCTCGAACAGTTGCAGACCCGCTGGCCCGGTCTCTGCGTCATCGTCGTCACCGGTTATCCATCGTACGAAGACATGCGCGCGACGTTCAAAATGAACGTTTTCGACTACATCACCAAGCCGTTTTCGCTGGCCCAACTCCGGCAAGTCCTCCGCCACGCCATCGAAACGCGCGACTTGGGAAAGACTCCACAGGATCGGCTTCGCGAGCGTCTTGGCCATCGGATCAAAGTCCTTCGCGTCGAACATGACTGGTCATTAAAGGACTTGGCCGGGACAACGAAGCTAAGTGTCTCCCAGATCAGCGCCATCGAACGCGGCGCCCATCTGCCCTCCATGGAATCGCTGCTGGCTATTTCCAAGGCTTTCGACAAAAAGCCGAGCGAGCTATTACATTCCATTGATTTCTAGCCGATAGTTATACTAAGCGAAACATCATCGCGTCCGAAACGGCTTGGGAAAGGCGTTGACGCGTGAGCTTTACCTACGAGGGTACGACAGTGTCTAGTAAATTCGCGAATGCGTTTGTCTCCATTTTCTTGGCTTCGGCCGCCATTGCCACCGCGCAGGTCGCGGGAAGGCTTTCCGGGAGCGTAGTCGATCCGTCCGGCGCGCCAATCCCCAATGCGACTGTCCGGCTACTACTGGAAGGCGGCGCCGCCGCCGTCGTCGCTTCCACTTCGAACGGAGAGGGCCTGTTTCTTTTCCCCTCCATTCGACCGGAGACATACGATGTCATCGTTGAAGCTAACGGTTTTCGCAAAAACGCCGTTCGTCGCGTGAAAATCACGGCGTCGCAGGAAACGCCGCTCGGAGCCGTTAAGCTTGAACTCGGCGCTGTGACCGAAGTGGTCGAAGTCTCCGCATTAAGCCAAGTGGTCCAGACCACTAACGCTGAAGTCGCCTCTACCATTACTAACGAGCAACTCCGCCGTCTGCCAACCATTAATCGCAGCCCCATCGCGCTGCTTCTTACCCAGGCCGGCGTCACTACCAACAATCGCAGCGCTACAACCATCAACGGTCTGCGAGTTTCGTTTGTGAACGTCACTCTGGACGGCATTAACATTCAGGACAACTTCATCCGCACGAACGGCGTCGACTTCCAACCCAATCTTCTCCTTCTCGATCAGGTCGCTGAAGTCAATGTCGGTATTTCGAACAATAATCTCAGCCAGGGCGGCGGCTCCGCGCAGATCAATTTCGTCACCCCATCCGGTACGAATCAGTACCACGGCTCGCTGCTTTGGACCAACCGCAACAACGCGCTCGCCGCCAACACCTGGTTCAATAACCGCGACAGAATCGCCAGACCTTTCGTCAATCACAATCAGTTCGGCGGCTCTCTCGGCGGCTACGTTATCAAGGACAAGCTCTTCTTCTATACCAACTACGAAGGTCTCCGCCTCCGTCAACAGTCCAGCGCCAACCGCACCATCCTTTCTCCGGACGCCCGCAATGGCATTTACACTTACTTCGCCGCAGGCCAAACCCGCAAGGTCAATGTGCTGCAAGCCGCCGGCCTCACCGTTGACCCCGCCGCCAAAGCCTTAATCGATGCCGTTCCCAGCGCCGACAAGATCAATAACTTCCGCTTGGGCGACTCGAGCGAGGCGCTCCTTCGCAACACCGCCGGTTACTCCTTCCTCGTGCGTAATAATCGCACCCGCGACAACGTCACCGGCAAGCTTGACTACTATCTCAACAACACCAACAACTTCTCCGGCACCTACACCTGGAACAGGGATATCCTCGATCGGCCGGATCAATCCAACGACTATTCGCTGGTCCCCAAGGTCGGTAACGATAGCGCTCCCCGTCTACTCTCCCTCACGTGGCGCTGGACCCCCGCGCCCACCACGACCAACGAATTGCGCGGCGGCTTCAACCGCACCACGGCTCCCTTCGCTACCTCGGAAACGTTCCCCAGCGCGATCGCCGCCGGCCTCATCTATAGCAATCCGCTCAACACCTTCCGTGCCCAGGGTCGCGAGACCAATACCTACAACCTCCAGGACAACGCTACCACCGTCAAGGGCAAGCACACACTCCAATACGGCTTCCAGTTCCAGAAATTGATCGTCGCGCCGTACAACGACGCCGGCATCACTCCCGTCTATACCCTGGGCATCTCCGCGAACAGCCCCTTCGGCCTCAATTCGAATCAACTCCCGGGAATAAGCGCCGCCGACTTGACGGGCGCCAACAACCTGCTGGCGAACGTCGCCGGCCTTCTCCGCTTCCACCCAGACCTTCAATGTCACAAGCCGCGACTCCGGTTACGTAAACGGCGCCACCAATCTCCGTAACTTCCGCCAGTCCAACTGGTCATTGTATGCGCAGGACTCATGGAAAGTCACGCAGCGCCTATCTCTCATCCTGGGGATGCGCTACGAGTTTTATACCCGTGTCGATGAGCGCGACGCCCTCTTCCTCCTGCCCCAGGACGTAACGGCAGGTAACGCGCGCAGCATCCTGCTAGGCAATCCCACGTACGACTTTGCCGGCAGCGCGGTAGGCCGCCCTGGTACGGCGCCGACAAGAATAACTTCGCGCCCAACTTCGGCTTTGCTTATGACGTCTTCGGCAACGGCAAGACCGCCATCCGCGGCGGCTATTCCATTAACTTCGTGAACGACGAGAACATTGTCGCCATTCGCAACAGCGTCACCACCAACTCCGGTCTGACCACGACGTCCACCGCATCGGGCCTCAACGCTCGCCTCTCCAGTCCCACCCCGGTTCGCGGGCCCGCCTTCAAAGTGCCCCGCACGCCTTCCGACAACTTTGCCCTCGACTCCCAGAACGCCCAGGCCGTTGTCGATCCCAACCTCCGTACGCCATACGTGCAGCAGTACTCGCTCGGTGTCCAACACAATGTCAAGGGTACCGTCGTCGAACTCCGCTACATCGGCAACCACGCCGTCAAACAGTTCCGCGCCTTCGATGTGAATCAGGTTAACGTCAGCGTTCCCGGCTACCTCGACGATTTCCGCCGCGCCTATAACAACGGGATTCTCGCTCAAAGCGCGGGGCTCGGCTTCAACCCGGCGTACAATGCCAGCCTGTCCGGCAGCCAGCAGACGCCATTCTTCAATAGCCTCCCCACCGGCGGACTCCTGACCAACGCCACCATCCGCAGCCAGATTCAGACGCAGCAGCCCGGCGAATTGGCGACCACCTATCAAGTCAACGCACTCAACGGCAACGCGAACTTCTTTGCGAGTTCTTATGGCCTCGGCATGAATCTGTTCACAAACTACAGCCATTCTTCCTGCAACGGACTGCAATTCGATGCCCGCCGCCGGCTCAGCAAGGGCGTTCAACTCCAGGTTAACTACACTTACGGCAAGGTCCTTTCAGACACCTCCGGAGATGCGCAAACCCGCTTCGATCCATTCCTCGACGCGAACAACGGCTCAATCGAAAGAGCCCGCGCCATCTTCGACGTCACCCATGTCATTCGCGCTAACGGCGTTTATGAGCGCCCATGGGCAGAGGCCATGCCTGGAATCCGTCCAACCCGGTCGTCAGCCGGATAATTAGCGGCTGGAACGCGGGCGCCATCATGACCAAGCAGTCCGGCACGCCGTTCTCCGTCCTCTCCGGTCGGGGCACCTTCAATCGGGCCGCCCGCTCCGGCGCCACTAATACCGCTAACACGACGCTCAATAAGTCCCAACTCGATAGCCTGATCGGATTTCGCATGACCGGCAACGGCCCATACATAATCGACTTGACCGCCATCGGCGCAGACGGCCGGAGCGTCGCCCCCGATGGCGCCGCGCCCTTCGCCGGTCAGGCCTTTACGCAACCCACTGCCGGCAATATTGGCGCGCTCCAGCGCCGTTACTTCTCCGGTTCTTGGAACTTCGCACTGGACTTCTCCGCCCAGAAGGTCACCAACATCACCGAGCGCCAAACCCTTGAGTTCCGCATGGACTCGACCAACATTCTGAACCACCTGACCTTTGACGTAACTGGCGATTATAATTTGACCGCCACCACGTTCGGCCGGATCACCGGTACAGGTTTCGCCGGACGCCGCCTGATTCAATTTGGACTAATCTACCGTTTTTAACGATGGTGGCCGAAACCAACCACCATGATGGCGTTGCACCAGCCGCCGACCGCCTGGCACCGCAACAACTCAAGCGCAATCAATCACTTGTCGAATGGCATTCCAATTGCCATTTAACCAGCGGAAGATTCGCCATGAAACTGCAATTCGCAATAACCATCACCGCCGCTCTGCTCACGGCCTCCGTGTCGGCCCAAACCCCCGAACCCGCCTCCGCACCATCCGATCCAGAAACGGCGCAACCGTCGCCCCTCGCCGCTCGCGCCGTGCAATCCCAAATCATCCTGCCCGCCGGCGCCTGGGTTAGGATTCGCGTCGACCAGTCTCTATCCAGCGACCGCAGTAGCCCCGGCGACGGCTTCAGCGGCACCCTCACCCAACCTATCGTCGCCCACGGCTTTGTGATCGCTCATCGCGGCCAGACTATTGAAGGCCGCGTCACCGAAGCAATTAAAGCCGGCCAAGCAAAGGGAACGTCCCGCCTTGGTCTCGAACTGACCGAAATCGGTCTTGCCGATGGTCAGCAGATGCCCATCCGGACCGAGTTGATTGAGTATGCCGGCGGAACCTCGGTCGGCCGGGACGTCGCCGCCGTGGGCGCAACCACCGGCGCCGGCGCCGCAATCGGCGCAGCGGCGGGCGGAGGCATGGGAGCGGGAATTGGGGCACTCGCTGGAGCCGTGGCTTCCGGTATCGGAGTCCTCGCCACCCGCGGCCGCGCCACCGAAGTCTATCCCGAAACTGTGGTGACATTCCGCACTTTGGCGCCGATCACCATCTCCACCGAACGCGCTCCGCACGCCTTCCAGCCGGTGCGCCAAACGGACTATGAACGGCAGTCGCTGGAACGCCGCCCGGCGCCGCAGCCACGGCCGTCGATCTACTTTGGCGCGTACGACCCGTTCTTTTACGGCGGCCCCGGCATTTGGTATGGCTCCCGTTTTTCGAACTGGGGACCCCGTTACTACAGCCCGCGCGTCTTCATCGGCGGCGGTGGACGCGGCGGGTACGGCGGACGCCGCCGTTAAACTAGCGGGTGGCCATGCATCGCCGCATCCCCACCCGCAATCGAACCGGCTGGACTTCGAATCGGCTCAATGAAGTCAGCGAACTCTTCGTGGCGTTTTGCCGTCACGCAAACCTGCCTGTCCTCGATATTGGCGCCGCGTTCGGCATTGCCTCGTTGGCCGCGCTCGATACCGGCGCGACTGTCTTCGCCAATGACCTCGAACCCGAACATCTGGCCGCCATCGCTAACGCCGCCAAGCCTGAACACGCACGCCGCCTGGTACTTATCCCCGGCCGTTTTCCGCGCCAGTTGAAATTCGCCGAGGCCAGCCTCTCCGCGGTCCATGCCTCGAATGTTCTGCACTTTCTCACCGGCGCCCAATTGGCACTCGGCATTGCTTCCATCGCCCACTGGCTCGCCCCCGGCGGCAAACTTTTCGTGCAAGCTTCCAGTCCATGGCAGCGGCCCTTTCAGGCGTTCGTGCCGGTGTTCGAAAGCCGCCGCGCCGCGGGCGAAGAATGGCCCGGCTGGATAGAAAACACGTCCCAATATTCGACTCATCGAAAGCTCAATCAAATACCTTCGAGCCTTCATTTGTTGGATGACGACACCCTCCGTCGCAAGGCCGAGGCCGCCGGGCTCATCGTGGAAAACGCCTGGCTCTATCGGCGCCGGGACGCCCCGGCGAGTCTCTTCCTGGACGGCCGGGAATGTGCGGGGCTTATTGCTCGAAAATCGGAAGAGCCGCTTAAACTGTAGCTAGCTTCACGGCTGAGTGCCCTAGCTACTTCTTGGCGCAAAAATGGTTTTTCGTTGCCTCGGCGGTCAGGTAGGGCAAGCGTTATCAAAGTGGCGGTCGGGGAAATACGAAGACTCCCGCCGGGGTCTCCGGCGAGAGTTCGAAGA
>Ga0163151_10001841_pt1 | contig 34623 bp, 16 predicted proteins | sample OliLakLV19MP5IB2_FD_145596 | JGI IMG/M metagenome (GOLD analysis project Ga0163151, IMG submission 145596) | Freshwater microbial mat bacterial communities from Lake Vanda, McMurdo Dry Valleys, Antarctica - Oligotrophic Lake LV.19.MP5.IB-2 | ecosystem: Environmental > Aquatic > Freshwater >... | reverse complement strand
TGTAAGTGCATCACTGGATTTGAACAATCAATTTGACGCCCAATTAATAGCAAAGGGAGCGACAAATGCCAATAAACAATTGTTACTGGGGTTTAATACAACATCAAATTTTGGATATATTCAAGCACTTGAACAAACTATTCAAGGAAGAACTTTAAAATTTAATCCTTATGAGGGAGCAGTTGAAACAATATTTAACACATTAGATGATGGAAGTGGTAACTTAACTGTTTCGAGAACTGGTTCGTTTGGTGGATTTGTTCAAGCTACAAACGGCTTTAGAGTTCCAATTAATAGTGGATCTTTGAATTTTAATGATACAGTTCAAACAAAAATAATAGCATTATGGGATCAAACACCAACAGACAATACTCGTCATGATTTCTATGGATTTGGTGTTGATAATGGTCATTTAAGACATCAAACTCCTGCATCAAATAATCATGGTTTCTTTGCTAGTTTGACCAGTACAACAAGTCGAACTCTTTTTACAATCAACGGATCAGGTGTTGTTACAACGCATAACCCATCAACAAATGTTATTCAAAACACATTGGATGATGGTGTTGGAAATGCAACATTTGTAGCAACAGGAGCATTTGGTGGAGATCTGAGTGTAGGTGGAGGAACAACAATACTAAAAGCAGTCAAAACGACTGGTATCGTAACAACAACGTTTAATACCTTGGATGATGGTATTGGAAACGCGACGATTGCAGCAACAGGAACATTTGGTGGAGGATTGAGTATAGCGGGAAATACACTTGTTGCAGCTGGTTCAAATATACAACTGGGTACATCCAGTAATGATCTTAGTAGATTGTATTTCACATCTACTACACGAGGTATAGCAATGCCGGCATCAACTAATAGAATTTTTTCAGGAGTAACATCGGGTAATATTGTATACTATGGAGCAGCAGGAAGTTCAGGAAAACTACATTTTGGTACATCTGCAACACCTTTATCATCTGGAACATATCCTGCTGCAATTGTTATCACTGATAATCTTATAACAGTCAATGGAGATGCAACTTTTGCAGCAACTGGAATATTTCAAAATATACTGGTGAATAACGAACTTGTAGTAACAGGCAATCTTACAGTAAACGGAACAACAACAACTATTAACTCTGAAAATGTTAGTGTTACAGATGCCGTAATACAATTAGCACAAGGGAACACATCGGATACATTGGATTCTGGTTATTTAGGTGTTTACAGCACAACACTGGCATCAGGAATAATAAGAGATGCAACTGATAGTGGTATACTAAAGGTGTTAAATGGTGCTACACTTGCAAGTGTACCTTATACAGATTATAGCACAGTGTTGGGAGATCTACAGGCAAGTCGGTTGTTAGCAGTTAATACAGTTGTTTCGGCTACAGGCGCGTTTGGAGGAGATTTAACAGCAGGAGGAGGAACAAATTTTAAAGTCGTTAAAACAACGGGAGTAGTAACAACGAAAAAAAATACATTAGATGATGGAGTGAATGGAAATGCAACGTTTGCAGCAACGGGATTATTCGGTGGAAATATAATTGCTGTGGGTAGTATGAATAGTAGTAATTTTTATTCAACCAGTAGTAATTTTAGTTTTGGAGGAAACCAGTTTCCAAATTTAACAACTGGAATACAAAATGTACAGTTTCCTGGAGCTTTACCAGTTGTTACATCTGGAGTTTATAATTTTGCATGGGGTAACCAATCTTTAAATAGCTGTACATCAGGTGCTCATAATGTTTCAATTGGTGATCAAACATTATCTGCATGTACAACAGGTCTTTATAATGTAGGAATTGGTCTGGGTTGTTTAAAAAGTCAAGGAATCGCATCATATAATGTTGGTATTGGATATGAATCGTTAAGAGCAGTAACTGGTGATAACAACATTGGAATTGGTAGAGGTACAGGTGGAGAAATTCTTCTACTATCAAACTGCACCTTTATTGGCGATTCCGCTATTTCAACTGCTAATATGACAAACTCTACTGCCCTTGGTTACGGCGCTACAGTAACTGCAAGTAATCAAATTCAACTTGGTAATACCTCAGTAACTGCTGTTAATACATCTGGATTTTTAACAGTCGTTGGAATAAGTTCAACAGGTAACAGTAGTTTTACAGGAGGAACACATAGAGTAACTGGTAACAGTATCTTTACAGGAGGAAATATGACTGCAATAGGTAATAGTAATTTTACAGGAGGAGTTTTTACAGTTATTGGTAACAGTAATTTTACAGGAGGAAATGTGTTAGTTACTGGTAATAGTAATTTTACAGGAGGAACCTTATCTACTCGAACCCTTATACAAGGAGTAACCACAATAGATGGAGGAACCACACAAGCACTTGATAACACATCGTATATGTGGAGGTTCACAGGGGCGACAAATATGGTGGCTACGTTACCATTAGCTTCGGAGAATACAGGGCTTACGCTTTTGATAATAAATATGAAGGCTTCAAACACGGTTACAGTTGGAATAACAGGAGGAGATACAATTGATGGAGTTTTAACAACGCAGATATTAAATAGTTTGTATGATAGATCAGCATTTGTTAGTGACGGTAATTCAAATTGGTTTTCTATTTAAGTTTTGATTAATTGTGTAATACAAATTATACAATTAAATTCTGATACTCTTTATATAAGAATGTCAAGGTTCTATTCGTCTTTAGAAACAAGTGGAGATGTAATATTCGCCGGGACTGGATATTTTGGAGGATTGCTCGTAACTGGTGACTCTAATTTTACAGGAGGAAATCTACGAGTTACAGGTAATGTTGTCTTTACAGGAGGATCATTTAATGTAGCAGGAGGATCATCACAAATATCAACAGTAAGTACTAGTATAAACACAACTCATTATGGTGTGTTTGTAGATAGTAATGTAGATGGTGCACATATTCCGTATTCTGGAAATAGCAATTTTAGATTTAATCCAAACTCTGGACTTTTGACTATTGGTGATTTGGCTTTTAATTCAGGAACCGTTACTGGTGTAACAACTATTAATGGTAGTAATTTAACAATAGCAGGTGGAACAACGACTACAAGTGTGTTAACATTAAAACCAACTACAGCATCTGGAGTAGCCGGTGCAAACATACTATTTAAAGTGGGAAACAATGGAGAAAATGAGGTATTAAGAATAACAAATGAAAGAACAATTGTTACAAATGGGTCAAACAATACATTAGATTATTTCGGTGGAGTACCAGGGAATGCAAATTTTACAGGGGCTTTAACCGTTGGAGGAGGGTTGTCAGTAACAGGGGCTTTAAATATTATTGGAAACAGTAACTTTACAGGAGGTGTAAATGAGTTTGGAGGAGCTATAACTCTTTCTACATCATCTGGAAGTGGAAATTCTTTATTTTTTAAGGATTCTGATAGAGGAATAGGAATACAGGGAACACAAAACTATGTATTTACAGGAACAAATTCTGGAGGAACATCTGATATTGTGTTATATTCAACAACTGGACCAAACGCAAGAATACATATTGGGAACACTATGAATAAAAGTGGATTATCTGCAGTTCCTGCGGCGATCGTTTTAGAAAATAATCTATTGACTGTTAACGGAAATGCAACATTTTCAGCAACTGGAATATTTGGTGGATTTGTTCAGGCGACAAATGGATTTAGAGTTCCAACTAATAGTGGATCGTTAAATTTTAACGGAACTTCCGGACAAACTAAAATTATTGCCATCAACGACAGCAGTCCAAATGATAATACCCGTCATGATTTTTACGGTTTTGGTACAGCAAGTAATACATTGCGTTATCAATCTTCATTTGGAGATCATAAATTTTTTTCAGCAACAAGTAGTAGTACCAGTAATGAACTTTTTAGAATTTATGGAACTGGAAAAGTTGCTACAAGTTTAGCTACAGGAGGAGATAGGAATGTGTTGGATGATGGATTGGGAAATGCAATATTTTCAGGAACTGGAGTATTTAGTGGATTTGTACAGGCCACAAAAGGATTTAGAGTTCCTGCAAACAGTGGATCGTTGAATTTTAATGAAACAATTCAAAATAAAATAATTTCAATATATGATGTAGGAGATACAACAGATAACACACGTCATGATTATTATGGATTTGGTATTAATTCAAACGTATTTCGGCATCATGTTAATCAAACTGCTTCCAGTTATAAATTCTTTGCCTCAACAAGTAGTAGTACCAGTAACGAACTTTTTAGAATCTATGGAACAGGAAAAGTTGCAACAAGTTTAGTTGGAGGTGGAGATAGGAATATACTTGATGATGGCAGTGGTAATGCAAATATAACAGGAACCTTAACAGTTGTTGGATTGTCGTCATTCACTGGAGGAGTTATAGTAACAGGTAATGCCAATTTTACAGGGGGAAACATGACTATTGCAGGAGTTATTACAGGACCTTTAAATGTTAGTGGTTTTATAACATCGAGTGTAGGGGGGTTTAGAGTTCCAACTAATGCTGGATCGTTGAATTTTAATGAAACGATTCAAAATAAAATAATAGCTCTATGGGATAATGGTGTCACAACAGATAACACACGTCATAATTATTATGGATTTGGTATTGCAGCCAATATTTTGAGATATCAAACTGCATTAACTTCAACTAATCATGTGTTTTATGCAGCAACTAGTAGCACTGCCAGTAATGAACTTTTTAGAATATACGGTACAGGAAAGGTTGCTACAAGTTTAGCTGCAGGAGGTGATAGAAATGTGTTGGATGACGGTAGTGGCAATGCAAATATAACAGGTGCGTTGAATGTTGTAGGAAATGTAACACTTAATACAGGTTCAAGTGTTACATTGGGAATTTCAGCATCTGACACAAGCAAGATATATTTTACAAATGTGAATCGAGGTATTGGAAGTAATTCAACAGCTAATTTCGTTTTTACAGGAGTTGCCAGTGGTGATGTCACTTTATACACTGCTCAAAATGTTGGTTCTAAACTACACATTGGTAACACAAACTATCCTACAAGTGCTAATCCATCTTCTGCAGCAATCATGCTCAAAGATAACTTTCCTTCTTTGAACGCTTTATCAGTTGGATCAACACAATATGTTACAGGAACAGCATCACAAAACGGAACAACAACAGTTACAGGAACAGGAACATCGTTTACAGGAGATATGGTTGGTGGTATATTTGTAGCTACAACAGGACCAATGGGACGTATAACTACAGTATTGAGTCCTACATTATTAACATTATCAACAACAAATACGTTTGGAGACAATAACTATACAATTTATTACAATGGTCTTCAAAGTTTATCAGGAGATCTTGTAGCACTGTCAGATATTAGTGTTATAAATAATCTACGTGTAGGTCAATATGGAGGAAATACAAACAATGCTAAAGAATTGATAATATCATATGACACAGTTAGTAATTTTGGTCAGATAAATTCATTGCATCAAAATACTGGGTTCACACCTTTGAAATTAAACCCCAATGGTGGAAGTGTTGTAACATTCAAAAATACACTTGATGATGGATTGAACGGTAATGCAACTTTTGCATCTACAGGAGTGTTTGGAGGGTTTGTTCAAGCTACAAAAGGATTTCGAGTTCCTACAAATAGTGGATCATTGAATTTTAATACAACAACTCAAAATAAAATAATAGCACTATTTGATAGTGGTATTACAACAGATAACACACGTCATGATTTTGTTGGTTTTGGAATTGGATCTGGATTAAGATATCAAACTAATGATGTTGCTTCCTCTCATACATTTTATTCTACAATAACAACATCAACAAGCAGAACTAACTTTACTATTAATGGTAGTGGTGTTGTTACAACTCATAATCCATCGACAAATGCTGTTCAGAATACATTAGATGATGGATTAGGAAACGCCACGTTTGCAGCAACAGGAACATTTAATGGAGGATTAAGAACATTAGGACAGTATAGACCAGATAACAACATTACAATGGGTGGATCAACAGATGGTACTAATAAAATAATATTTGGAACATCATCTACGGATCGAGCATTAGGATCTGTAATAACAAATGCAGGTTATTTTGGAAGTACACTTGTTGGAGACCTTGTACTACATGGAACTAATGGAGTTCAAAGTAATATCTATATTGGAAAAGTAAACGCAGGTGCAGAACCTGCTATAAAGGTAATGAATGGTCTTTTAGTAGTTACTGGAGATCATAATTTTACCGGAGGAACACATGTTGTCAATGGTAGTAGTATATTTACAGGAGGAACACATTTGGTCAGAGGAAATACAAACTTTACAGGAGGAAATGTGACGGTTGCAGGAACGTTTACAGCGAACGGTACTTTATCATTTACAGGAGATTTGGTAGTTCCTGCTGATAAAAGTATTATATTTACATCAGGGTCAACAACTGAATCAAATAAGATAAACTTTGCTACATCGACCAACCGTGGTATTGGATCTGTAGCAGTTAGTGGAAACATCTTTACAGGAACTCTACAAAACGATTTAGTACTTTATGGAACATCAGGGTTTCAGAGTGATATTTATATAGGGCAAACACCGGGAGCAACAACTTCAAACGGGACAGTTCAGGGATCAACTGTACCAGCGATAAAGATATCGAGCAATTTATTGACGGTTAATGGAAATAGCAATTTTACTGGAGGAAATATAATAAATGCAGGTAACTATATTTTATTTTCAGGAAATTCGGTTGGAACAAGTATTGTGGGTTTACAGTTCAATGATAGTGGACACCATCAGTTAAATGCGACAAACACTTTAGCAATAAATGATAGTGCAGGTGCAAACACTCAACGGTTACTGTTTCAACAGAATAATAAAGAATATGGAAGCTTTGGTCATGATAATCTTGTTGGATTCTTTTTAAAGGATAGTAGTGATAGATATATATTTACAGGATCAACAGGAGCGTTTAGTTCGAGAAACAATACATTAGATGATGGAAGTGGTAATATGACAGTTGCAGGAACATTTACTCCAAGTGGATCAGAAGTTCAAATAGGATATAACTCCTCTAATAGATTAGCAATTGGAGATACAATACTTGCAAATGTAATAGATGCTGGAACTGTTGCTAGAATAGCATCGGGGAGTAGTTCAAGAGATATGACACTACAATTAACAAAAACAGGAGTTGAAACTGCTATACATAATGTGAACTCAAGTTCTTATATAATAGGAGTAGATAATGCTCTGCCTATTGTATTCAAAACTGCAATGAGTACTGTAGCAAATCCTATATCTGGTTCGGGTACCACACGATTAACAATAGCAAATAGTGGAAGTATAACAACAACAAATAACACATTGGATGATGGATTAGGAAATGCAACATTTGCAAGAACTGGAGTGTTTGGCGGGTTTGTACAGTCTACAACTGGTGGATTCAGAGTTCCATCTAATGCTGGATCATTGAATTTTAATGAAACAATTCAAAATAAAATAGTATCATTATATGATGCTGGTAGTACAACTGATAACACACGTCATGATTATTTTGGTTTTGGTATTGCATCAGGAACGCTTCGTTATCAGGTTGATTCAACTTCTCTTGCAAGTCATAAGTTTTTTGCAGCAACAAGTAGTAGTGCTTCGAATGAACTCTTTAGAATCTATGGTTCTGGAAAGGTTGCAACAAGTTTAGCTGCAGGTGGTGATAGGAATATCCTTGATGATGGAAGTGGTAATATGAATATAACTGGAACGTTTACTTGTAGAACAGGAGGTTCATTTGGTGGAGCTATAACTATGACTCAAACAGATACAGGACCAAATGAGATATTTTTTACAGACAATGGACAGATTAGATCTTATGATAATGCTCATCGTATTATATTTGATCGTGCAAATGACATTTTAGAAACGCGTGAGTATGGAGCGATTATACTAAGTTCTGGAGCTACTTCATTTAATAGAACACAAACTGTGTATGTTGGATCTGATCAAAGCACAACTTTTGCATCAACTGTAACCTCAAATGGAATTGGATTTCGAGTTCCTAGTAACAGCGGATCTTTGAATTTTAATCAAACAATTCAAAATAAAATAATAGCATTATATGATGCTGGTACTACAACTGATAATACACGATATGATTTTGTTGGATTTGGTGTTTCATCAAGTACTTTGAGATATAATGTGGGATCAACTACTAATACTCATAAATTCTTTGCAGCAACAAGTAGTAGTGCCAGTAATGAACTCTTTCAAATCTATGGCTCAGGAAAGGTTGCCACAAGTTTAGTCGGTGGGGGAGACAGGAATATACTTGATGATGGAAGTGGTAATATGAATATAACCGGAACATTAACAGTTGTTGGTAATGCAACACTTTCTAACAACTTGACTGTTGCTGCAACAGGAGTGTTTGGAGGGTTTGTACAGTCTACAACTGGTGGATTTAGGGTTTCAACTAATGGAGGATCATTAAATTTTAATCAGACAGTTCAAAATAAAATTATATCTATGTTTGATGCAGGTGTTACAACAGATAACACACGTCATGATTATTATGGATTTGGAGTTTCAGCCGGTATACTTCGTTATCATATTCAAGGAACAGCTGATGCTCATATATTTTATGCAGCTACAAGCGGTAGCACATCAAATGAACTGGCAAGAATATCAGGAATCGGTAATTTGACTGTAGCCGCAACAGGAAGTTTTGGTGGTGGTTTGAGTGTGAGTAACGGTTCTAATATTATAGGTAATGCAAACTTTACTGGTGGAACAATGTTGATAGCGGGTGCAACAACAATTATCAGTCCATTAACTCTTACTTCTACGAGTCCTGGAACTTTAATACTACCAACAGCTCAAGCATCTGGTGTTGTGTGGGGTGATGCTAATTCTGCATCAATAGGTCGAGCTACTTCAACTGGTGACTGGGTCACTGGTTCAGCTGTAGGTGATATTTGTATTAGACCTGAAAATACAAAGAAAATTTTCCTTGGTAGCAATGGTAGTGCAAACTTAATAATAAATACATCAACTGGTACTGTAACAACACCATTTAATACACTTGATAACGGTGCAGGAAACTTGACTATTGCAGGAACAGGATCGTTTCAAAATATAGCTGTAAGCAACAATATAGTTGTGGCAGCAACTGGAACATACAATACTATCCGTATGAATCAAGCAGATAGCACATCGGGAACATCTTATGCAGGTAGTAATCAAATCTTTTTTGCAGATAATGGACAGATTAGTTCAAACGATCAAGCTCATCGTCTTATATTTGATCGTTCAAATAATATCTTAGAACTTCGCGAATTTGGAAACATTGTACTAAGTGCTGGATCAAATAGTACTCAAAGAACAAACACTGTTATAGTTAGTACTGGAAGTACAACATTTGCATCAACTGGAGCATTCGGTGGAGATCTGAGTGTTGGAGGAGGAACAACTTTTAAAGCAGTTAAAACAAGTAAAGTAGTTACAACAACATTTAACACACTTGATGATGGTTTAGGTAATTCTACATTTGCAGGAACCGGAACGTTTCAAAATATAGCAGTAGGTAACAATATAGTTATAGGAGGAAACTTGACTGTAAACGGAACAACAACTACTATTAACTCTTCAAACGTTAGTGTTACAGATAATATCATCGAAATGGCACAAGGAAATACTGCTGATACACTGGATTCTGGTTATTTAGGTATATATAGCACAACTCTTGCATCTGGTATTATTAGAGACGCAAGTGATTCTGGAATAATCAAAGTTATAAACGGTGCTACACTGGCAAGTGTGCCGTATGCAGATTATAGCAGTGTATTGGGTGATATTCAAGCAAGACGTGTGTTAGCAGTTAATGCTATTGTTTCATCTACAGGAGCGTTTGGAGGAGATTTAACAGCTGGTGGAGGAACAAATTTCAAAGTTGTTAAAGCTACAGGAGTGGTCACAACAACAAACAATACATTGGATGATGGGAATGGAAATATTATAATAAATGGAGTAAATTCAGCAGCTATTCAATTGCCAATCTCAAACGATTCAGGTCTGTCATGGGGTGTTGATAGTGGGACTAATGCTTCGATTGGAAGAGCAGGAGCAGATAATTCTTATTTTACTGGAACATTTGGTGGTGATCTTGTTTTAAGAACTACAGCTACAAAAAGTTTAGTAATAGGTTCAAGTACTACAGGAATTTTATTCAAGGTTAATAGTTCTACAAACGCAACTACAACATTAAATAATATTTTAGATGATGGTGTTGGAAACATGGTTGTAAATGGTAATACATTTAGTCCATTAATAATTAATAATTCAGGATCAACTGTAGTTCAAACACAGTATCAAGTTGCTTCTGCGATCAAAGCTTATTATGGATGGGATAACACAGTTGGAGTTAGAATTGCTAATGGAAGTGGAAACTATATTTTAAAACAGGCTTCAGCTTCTACTAGCGATGTTTCTTTATTGTCAAATAAGAACACATTAGATGATGGAGTAAACGGTAATGCAACTTTTGCAGCAACAGGAATATTTGGAGGGTTTGTTCAAGCAACAAAAGGATTTAGAGTTCCAACTGATAGTGGTTCATTGAATTTTAATCAAACAATCCAAAATAAAATAATAGCTATATTTGATGGAGGAACTACAACTGATAATACACGACACGATTTTGAAGGTTTTGGTATTGCATTTAACATTTTAAGATATCAAGTTGCTACTACTGATGTAGCTCATACATTTTATTCTGCTTTAACATCGTCAACAAGCAGAACAAACTTTACTATCAATGGAAGTGGTGTTGTTACAACGCACATCCCGTCAACAAGTGCTGTTCGGAATACATTAGATGATGGATTTGGTAGTATGACAACTAGTAACACTGTATATAACACGGGAACAATAGCACAAAGTGGAACAACTGTTACTGGAACGGGAACAACCTTTACGGCAGACATGGTTGGAGGATATATTGTAGTTAGTAGTAATTATTATAATGAACGTATAACAGCTTTTACAAATGCAACAACTTTAACTGTTGATCAACCTCAAACAATCACACCGACTCAAGCATATACTATTTATTATGGTGGTCATATACGGTCAAGTGGTACAGTATTTGGTAAACATGAATCATTAGATTATGGAGGATCTAATAGTACTAATAGTAATGGTGGATTAGTAGCACAATCTATATCTGATCCAAATAGACAAGTGTATATTGGATATAATGTAGAAACAGATAAAGGTTATATTCAAGCGATTCAACAAGGGACATCATATAGAGATTTAGTTTTAAATCCTATATGTAACACTAGTTCACGTGTATTAACTGGAAACACAACTGGTGGATTTAGAAATGTTCTTGATGATGGAAATGGTAATATGACTGTTTCTGGAAGCGTAACATCGACAATAGGTGGATTTAGGGTTCTCTCGAACGCTGGTTCATTGAATTTTAATACCACTATTCAAAATAAAATAATAGCAATATATGATCCCGGTACTACAACAGATAACACACTTCATAATTATTATGGATTTGGTATAGCAGAAAACACCATGAGATATCAAGTTAGTGATGTTGTTGCCTCTCATACATTTTATTCATCTTTAACATCATCAACAAGTAGAACTAACTTTACTATCAATGGAAGTGGTGTTGTTACAACTCATAATCCATCAACAAGTGCTGTTCAAAACACATTAGATGATGGAAGTGGCAACATGATAGTAGCAGGAGCACCTTACAGTATTCGATTATCTACTGCTGTTAGTTCGGGTATTTCATGGGGTGCTGGTGGTGCACAACAAGCAATTGGTAGATCCGCTTCGGCATCTGCTTTTATAACTGGTTCTATTGCAGGAGATGCATGTATACGATTAGATGATACAAAATCATTAATAGTTGGTCAAAACTCTGCAATAACATTCAAAGTCGATTCGTCAACAAACTCAGTAACTGCTTTTGGACCTATAACATCGACAACAGGTGGATTCCGATTGACCCCTGGTACTGCCCCTGGTAATCCAACTATCAACTATGGTGCTTCTGTTGCTCAAAATAAATTATTAGCTATTTATGATCCAGATCCAGCAACTAATACACGAAGTGATTTTCTTGGGTTTGGAAGAGCGGCTAATCAGTTTAGATATAATGTGGGATCGTCAAGTGATAGTCATGCATTTTTTGCAGGAACTGGTGCAAGTGGTGCAAGTTCAATTAATCTATTTACAATTAATGGATCTGGATCTGTAACAACACATAATACAAATACAAATGCTGTGAGAAACACATTGGATGATGGATTAGGAAACGCAACGTTTGCAGGAACTGGAACGTTTAATGGTGGGCTAAGAGTAGTTGGCAACTCTGTTTTTACTGGAGGAAATATGATTGTTAGTGGTAGTATCGCAATCAATACTGGAGTAACAACAATTAGAGGAGATATAGGTAGTACTATTAATCAAGGGCAACTACATATTGCAGGATTAACTAATCCAGATAAAAATTTAGTATTGGGTTACGATACAACTAATAATTGGGGTTATATACAAGGAGTTACTCAAGCAGTTGGACAAAATGCTTTAAAATTAAATCCTGCCGGAGCAGCAGTTTCAACTTATCGTAACACGTTAGATGATGGAGTCAACGGAAATGCAACTTTTTCATCAACAGGAGTATTTGGAGGGTTTGTTCAAGCTACAAAAGGATTTAGAGTTCCTGCCAATAGTGGATCGTTGAATTTTAATCAAACTATTCAAAATAAAATAATAGCAATATATGATGCCGGTACTACAACAGATAACACACGTCATGATTATGATGGTTTTGGTATAGCATTTAACATTATGAGATATCAAGTTAGTGATGTTGTTGTGGCTCATACATTTTATTCTGCTTTAACAACATCAACAAGCAGAACTAACTTTACTATCAATGGTAGCGGTGTTGTTACAACGCATAGCCCAAGTACTTCAGCTGTTCAAAACACTTTGGATGATGGAATTGGTAACATTTCAACAACATTAACAACTCATTCAATAGGATCGATATCACAATCTGGAACTACTATTACAGGAACTAATAGTGCATTTACTTCTGCTATGGTTGGTGGATATATTAATATTACTACATTTGCAACAGCCAGAATTACAGCAGTTACAAGTGCTACACAGATAACAGTAGATATTTCACAAACAGTGCCTGGTGGAAATGGTTATACTGTTTTTTATGGTGGAAATATCTATCCCACTGGAATAATAAAAGCACCTGCTATTTCAATTACTGGCATTTTGAACTCTGTTGTAGCTACTATAACTGCAGATAATTCAAGAGTAATGGCTGTAGATAGAGTTTCTCAGTTTGCAATACGAGGTTCTACTGATTCAACTCAAAATCTATATTTAGGATACAATACAACTACCAACGAAGGATATATTCAAGCTACAAACAATGCAGCAGATAGACCCTTAAGAATAAATCCTTATGGAGGAGCAGTATCAACACGTAATGCAGTTTTAGATGATGGATCTGGTAATGCAAGTTGGGCTTTAACAGGAGTATTTGGTGGGGATTTAACAGTAGGAGCAAATTCTTTTACAGTTGTAAGAACGACAAAAGCAGTTAGTACAACTTATAACACATTGGATGATGGTATTGGAAATGCAACATTTGCAAGAACAGGATCGTTTGGTGGGTTTGTACAGGCTACAAAAGGATTTAGAGTTCCAGCTGGTAGTGGATCATTAAGTTTTAATAACACAACACAAAATAAAATTATAGCCTTGTATGATACTGGAGATACAACGGATAACACTCGACATGATTATTATGGATTTGGTATATCTAGTAACACACTTAGATATCATCTTAATTCAGGTGGTGCAAGTCACACATTTTATTCTACATTAACATCATCAACAAGCAGAACAATGTTTACTATAAATGGAAGTGGTGTTGTTACAACGCATAATCCATCTACTTCAGCTGTTCAAAACACGTTGGATGATGGAGTTGGTAATGCAACGTTTGCAGCAACTGGATCATTTGGAGGATTTGTCCAAGCTACAAACGGATTTAGAGTTCCAAGCAATAGTGGTTCATTAATTTTTAATGAAACTATCCAAAATAAAATAATAGCATTATGGGACGAAACACCAACAGATAACACTCGTCATGATTATTTTGGATTTGGTATAACTTCTGCAATATTAAGATATCATACTGCAAACACATCAAACGATCATGTGTTTTATGCTGGTACCAGTAGTAGTACCAGTAATGAACTGGCAAGAATATCAGGAATAGGAAACCTAACTGTTGCTGCAACTGGAACCTTTAACGGTGGATTAAGAACAGTAGGTAACTCTGTTTTTACTGGAGGAAATATGATTGTCACTGGAGACGTGACTCAAACTGCTGGAAATATTAGTTTATCAAGTACTACTACACCAGCACGTATAATTACAGCTTCTGGACAGTTTGGAAGAAGCACAGGAGGAGCAAATGAATATGGATTAACAGTAAATCAAAATAATGATATGGTTTGGCAAGGAAATTCACGTCTTATTATGGTTGCAAATAACGGTACAATGGCTAACTTGATCATGACTACAGGTGCTCTTAGTGTATCTATTACAGGAGCTCTTAGTGTACAAGGAATGATAACATCGACAACAGGAGGATTTCAAGTTTCTAGTAATGCAGGTTCATTAAATTTTAATCAGACAATTCAAAATAAAATAATAGCCCTATGGGATCAAACACCAACAAATAACACACAACACGATTACAATGGATTTGGTATATCTACAAATACATTAAGATATCAAGTTGCTGCAACTACAACCGATCACGTCTTTTATGCTGCTACCAGTAGTAGTGGCAGTGATGAAGTAGCACGTATTGTTGGAAACAGTGGAGGAATATATTTACCGGGAACTAATAATGCAGCTTTTGCAATTGGTAGTGTTTCTTTTGGATCTCCAACAACAAATGGAAACTATTTCTCAGATTCAATAGCAGGTGACGCTATTATTAGACATACAACAGCAAATGTTTTATTAGGATCGGGTGGTGGAAACTCTGCAATAAGAATAAATTCAAGCAATAACGTGTCTATGACTGGAACTTTAACTATGAACAAAGCCATTATTCAAAAGATAAGTAGCGTTTCTGGCACCTCTCAAACCCTTGATAACACTGCGTATCTATGGAGATTCACGAATGCAGGAGCTATTGCAGTGACACTTCCTTTAGCATCGAGTAATCCAGGACTAACTCTTTTAGTAGTAAATGATACGGCAACAGGAACGGTAACAATAGGAATGACATCAAGTGATACAATTGATGGAACTCTTACAACAAGAGTGATATCAGCAAGGTATGATCGTACGGAGTTTGTAAGTGATGGATTGAGTATTTGGTACTCCATCTAATTTATTAATCAATTATGCATCAAATTTTGATACATAATTAAATTGTCATACTCTTAGTATAAGAAATGTCAAAGTTTTTTTCGTCTATTAGAACAAGTGGAAATCTTAGAGTTTCTGGACAAATATCTCAAATAAATACAAGTTCAATTCCTTTTTATGAATTTCAAAATGCTGTAGTAGCTTTAACCGGAACTCCAACGACTTTAGGGACTATTTATTACACATCTATTAACGATCCCACTTTTTCACTTAATTGTAATGTTATAACAGCTGGAACACCATCAAGTAATGATAATTGGAATGTGTATTCACATATTTCTACTGGTGGAGCAAGTATAGGAAATAAATTAGTTGTTTATGCTGATGGTAGAGTTTTAACAGAAAATAATACTTTGGATGATGGAATAGGTAATTTTACTTGTGCAAGAACAGGAATATTTGGTGGAAATGTGATTTCTAACAATTTATACACAAATTCTGTAGTTGGACCAAATCTTGGCCTTGGTAGTCCAGCCGTCACTTTTACAAGTATAACAAGTGGATACCTAAACGTTTCAATTTTTGGAGGTTTATCAGCCGTTACTAGTGGTTATGGTAATTTTGGATATGGTTCACAAGCTTTCAATGTGCTACAAACAGGACATGATAATATTGCTATGGGGGATGGTGCGTTAAAAACAACAGTGTCTGGAAACTATAATGTCGCTGTTGGATTTCAAGCTCTTAGAGTTTCAACTGCTGATGAAAATGTTGGTATTGGTACAAACGCTGGAGGTAATTTTTCAAGCGGTAGTTTCTGTACTTTTATTGGTTCCGGTTCTACATCTACTAGTAACGGTGCAACTAACTCTACTGCCCTTGGTTCCGGTGCTACAGTAACTGCAAGTAATCAGATACAGCTTGGTAATAGTAGTGTAACGGCTATTATTAGTAGTGCTGGATTGACTTTAGGTGGAGCATTAGGAGTAACTGGAAATATCAATTGTTCAGCAACAGGAATATTTGGAGGATTTGTACAAGCTACAAGTGGATTTAGAGTTCCAAGTAATAGTGGATCGTTAAATTTTACACAAACAATCCAAAATAAAATTATAGCTTTATGGGATAACGGAGTTACAACAGATAATACACGTCATGACTTTTATGGATTTGGAATTTCAGGAAGTATACTTCGTTATCATGTTTCATCATCAACTGCAAATCATATATTTTACTCATCTAGTAGTAGTAGTGCTTCGAATGAACTCTTTAGAGTCTACGGAACTGGTAAAGTTGCAACAAGTTTAGCTGCTGGAGGTGACAGGAATATACTTGATGATGGAAGTGGTAATATGAATATAACTGGAACTTTTACTTGTAGAACAGGAGGTTCATTTGGTGGAACTGTAAGTGCATCACTGGATTTGAACAATCAATTTGACGCCCAATTAATAGCAAAGGGAGCGACAAATGCCAATAAACAATTGTTACTGGGGTTTAATACAACATCAAATTTTGGATATATTCAAGCAGTTGAACATAATGTTCAAGGAAGAACTTTAAAATTAAATCCTTACGAGGGAGCAGTTGAAACAAGATTTAACACATTAGATGATGGAAGTGCAAGTGGAAATATGAATATAAATGGAACGTTTACTTGTAGAACAGGAGGTTCATTTGGTGGAGCTATAACTATGACTCAAACAGATAGTACTATTTCAACTTCATACACAGGACCAAATGAGATATTTTTTACAGACAATGGACAGATTAGATCTTCTGATAATGCTCATCGTATTATATTTGATCGTGCAAATAACATTTTAGAAACGCGTGAGTTTGGAGCGATTATACTAAGTTCTGGAGCTACTTCATCTAATAGAACACAAACTGTGTATGTTGGATCTGATCAAAGCACAACTTTTGCATCAACTGTAACCTCAAATGGAATTGGATTCAGAGTTCCTGCAAACAGTGGTTCATTGAATTTTAGTACTACAGTTCAAAATAAAATAATAGCATTCTGGGATAATGGTAATACAAATGATAACACACGTCATGATTTTCTTGGTTTTGGTGTTGAAAGTGGTGCTTTGCGATATGAGGTTGGTTCCGGCGATAAACATGCGTTTTATGCAAGTACGTCTTCTTCAACATCAAGAAGTTTATTCACAATAAATGGTTCATGTGTCATAACAACACATGATCCAACTACTAATGCGGTTCGGAATACACTTGATGATGGTTTAGGTAACGCCATCTTTGCTGGAACTGGAACATTCTCCAATCTTGTAGTAACTGGTAATATAGTTGGCGCGCATACAGGGCCAACAGGTGTTACAGGGCCAACTGGACCATCAATCAGTCAAAATATGGTTAGATTAAATACTGCAAATGGTTATGGAAGTACTAACACTGCAATTCGGAGATTTACAAACACTGTTACAAACACTGGTTCAAGTATTACTTATGCTGATAGTGCAACACTTGGAGCAACTTTTACAATTAATACTGCCGGTGTTTATGGCCTTAGTTATTCTGATCAATTTAATGGCGCTGCATTTATGGGTTTATCATTGAACTCTTCTCAACTTACAACAAGCATACATAGTATAACAGCTGCAGATATTATAGCCTCTGATACAACAGCGAATGATGGTTGGAGCGCATCTGTATCAGCAACTATATACCTCGCTGTAAATGATGTAGTACGAGCGCATGGAAACGCTACACCATCAGGTGCAAATACAGGTATGTGTCAGTTTATTATAACACGAATAACATAATAATTTATAAGTAAACCCATCTAAACCTTTCTAATACAATGTATTATGAGGATTGACTATAAACTCATCTGCGGTGTTACTCCAAAAAATCTTGAACAGTTCGTTACAGTATTAGTATTCCAAAACGAAGAACTAAAAGAAAAAGTACTCGAAGATCTTCTCCGTGTCTATCCTGAAAAAGTTGAACTCTTAAAAAACAATGAGAATGAACTGTTTTCATCACAAGTTGTCAATACAAAACTAAAGAATGAGGATACAAAAACTGTTATTATTGATATAACAAAAACAAAATGTGAATGGCAAGAATCTCTTGCAATCTCTAAAACCAAACATAAACATCTAATCTATCTTTTAAGTGTCAACTCTGTTCCGAAAGAGCTGGAAAAACAGGCTGATCTCCTTTTAACAGATCTATATGATATGAAACATTATACATTGAACAAAAAGACTTATGTATACTATACATCGAGGACGCATTTTTCTCCTCAAAATGGGGTAATAAAAATTGATTAACTATTAAACTATTGAAAGATATTCAATGAATATCTTTGAAGCTATTATGAACTACTCTCGGCTATCTGCCTTAAAAATTGATCAACATAAAAGACAGATTGATATTATCAACAATATAGAGAATCAATCTAAACTATGCGATTCTCAAACTATTGTGAATTTCTTAACCAGACTGCATACTCATGGTGCACAAGAGACTATAAATGCATTGAAAGAGGGAGTAAGTGTAGCCAGAATTGAAGATAATCTGAAGAAAAGGGATGTCTTGTTGTCAACGTTATCTAACATGTTAACATTAGGAACCGTTTGTAGAGATATAAAAAATGTAGAGCTGTGGAATATTGAAGAGAATAGGAAATAAATATACTATTTAACTCTTGCCAGCTCTTTAACAAACTCTGCATTATCGTTATTTTCATTTTTGTCACTTGATCACATCATTTAAAATATTTATATTCATAAATACAGTTAATACTATATCTTATAAGATGTACTGATAAATCAATAATATCATGTAATAATCTCTTCTTCAAATATAAAGCTATTTAAATATTCTATCATTAATTATATAATGGTTGTATGTGAATTTTGCAATAAAGAATTTTCAACAGTGGGATGCCTAAAAACCCATCAGAAAAAAACAAAAACGTGCTTAGAGATACGTGGAGAAAAGATTGAAGAAGTTTATAAATGTGAGTATTGTGAATCAATATTTAATAGAAAAGATGGGTGGAAAATACATGTATTAAATTGCAAACATAAATCAAGAATAGAAGAAAATATGTTAGTGCAAAAACTACAAGAATCTGAGACTAAGAACAAACAATTGGAAACAGAAATTATATTGCTTAAAGAAATATTAGAAAAAGCTATTTCTAAACCTACAACACAAAACAATACAATAACCCAAAACAACGTCAATATTACTCCTATGTACACCCTGGAACAGTACGCTGAAATAGCTCGTGAAAAGTTCACTATTCAAGACTTTAATAAAGGTGCTAAAGGTGTTTCTAACTTTATTGGAGAGACAATCCCTGAAGAAATGCTTTCGTTTAGTGATCCTTTCTTATAAGGATGCAACTGGTAAAAACATCAAAGATACAAACGGTCATAACTTCCTTACAAAGCTTGTTAGGCCAAGTATTATTGAACCTGCAACCTCAATCTATAATAAAATTCAGGAAGATATAGCTAATGAACCTCCTTCTCCTGAAAACTCAGATTCTGAATCAGATAATGAACTTGAAGAAAGAAAAAGTAATAAACAACTTAAACTTGAAAGAGCAACCAGAAATATGAATGAAATTTCAAAACTAGGCAAAAGGAAGGTTGCAAGAACTACAATAGTTGATGGATTAAAATTTATTTTTAATAAAAAAGCCAGTTTTATTGCAATCGACTCTTAACTACTATTATTTAAAATATAGAATATATATTATTCTATATTATTAACGGCATCAACTCTGAAATAATAAGAAAATATTTGAAAAAATATGAATAATCCTATTCACATAAATAAACAGATTAAATTTTAATAAAAAAGACTATAGTTTCAAAAAGTTTTGTGTTTTAACAACTAGTCCAAAACTAAAATCCTTTTTGAAACTATAATTTATTCCTATAATATAAAATCGTTTTTTTCGCGAAAAAATGCGACAATTTGATATTATATATGCTGTAATATATCACGAGTTAATAACATATATTATTGTGTATAGAAGCAAGTATATAATATTTCATAGTCTGTATTTCGTGTGTGTGGCAAAATTTTTTATTGAAAAGTTTTAAAAATCCAATAAAAAATCCAATAAAAATCCAATAAAATTTAATTCATTAGTCATGTCGTTTATCATTTACAAAAACCGATTAAATCAATGAATTTTGTTCTGGTGGAAAGAACACGCTATTCCATTTAGTAGTAGGAGTTCCATTGTTATTATAAATGTATGTCATAACTACACAACCATCATACCCGCCATTAATATATTCTGCACTAATAGAAGAGTTACTGTAGTAGGTAATAAGAGTATAAGGTTGTGTAGCTTCACTAACATTTTGAACCATATTCTTTTTATCAATATTATACATTGCGATATTTGACTGCAACGAGTGATTTATTGCTTCAACCAATGTATTACATGGTTGAACAATAAACATTGAGTTCCATAATTTTTCAGACTGTAAATAAACTGTAATTTCAACGTTTTTCATAAAGTAAGGAACGGCATATAAAGGTTTTACACTGTCAGTCCTTGAATAAATAGGTCTTTCCGATTTAACATACTGCATCAACATATTATCCTTGTAAAGAATAATATGAAACGAATCCTGCTTGAAATCCCTTATATCAACATAAAATCCTTGAATATACTTGTTTTCATGATATCCCTGAACAATAGATTTAGAGTTTTTTAACACAATGTATAAAGCATATAATAACCTCTGTTTAATAACAGAATCTGGAACTATAATTTGTCCATTTTTATTCAGGTATGAACTGTCTTCATCAAATGCTCTTTTTATATAAGAATAATTACTATTTCCAACAACAACAGCTTCATCTCCAAATAAACTTATTGAATCAAGCGACAAAGGATCAAACTTTTGTTCCTCTGTCTCATGTGTTAACATCATTTTCCACCATTTAGAATACTTGTACATTATGTATTCCGTCATATATCGAGACATTTTAATAAACGAGTTGTAATCATCAATTTGAGATTTATCTTTGATAAACGAAGGCGAGATAAGCGAAAGCGTTCTTTCATTGATACTACTTGTATTCCTTAATATATTTACACTATTTTGCTCTTTAAATTCTGTAGGCTCAATAGGTACATAAAACTTTATCGATCCCTTTATTCCAACCATTCCAATCAATTTATTCCCCCCATAATACCTATACTCTGGAACGGCTATTCCTTCATTCATCATCAATCCTGTTGCAACACTGAATGGTACAGGTTCGTATACCATATCTGGATCATAATATGTACATAATGTAGGAATTGGTTCGGTTGCAACAACTACATCAATTGATTGATAACGAAGTTTTACAAACCTCGTTTTACCATAGAAATCAATGTTTTGAGATATTATTTCAGATTTGAAATCAACATCCACTTTATGAGATGGTATATTATACATCAGATTAAATACACTATTTAACTTGTTGTAAAAATCTAAAAATTTTGGCTCCGTTGGCTTCTTAGTTTTATAAAGCTGAAACAATCCAAGACCCTCAACAAACGTCTTCTCAATTCCCGTACGAAACCTAATCAATTGACATTGAGGATACTGAAGTTTATCCACCTTTGATCCCATCAATTCATATAATAATACAAACGCTTTCGGTTTTGGATGTGATAATTGAAGATATTTTTGTGTATGATAAGGCGCTTGTAACAACCCATTCTTTAATCGAGGATTACTATCATCTTGTGAAAGAATAAAGATCTTTACATTAAAGTAATCCTCAAGAAGAGTTATAAAAAGTTTTGGATCGATATAACGTGTTGGATCTGATAAATACTCCTTTAGCAGTTTGGCATTATGCTGATAAGCATTTTGTAAAACTTCCGACTTTTCAAGAGATGCAATAAGTTCCATTCTAACATTTCTTATTCTGTCGTCCTTGTCATTATCACTAAGAGTCTTATAGTTGTTAAACTCGGTGGCAAAAAGTAATGCATCAATTACACTATGTGGACCACGAATAGTTCCAAATCGAAAAAAGTTGTATGATGGATTTATACTTGTAAGAAGTTTTACAATATTTTCTGGCAAGAATTGTGCTGCTGCACCACGTTTTTGAATTTTATTTGTACTGACAAGTTCTCTTTGACCTCCTTTGTCAGGATTGTCAAGTAGTTTTTGAAAGTATGATTTGGCATGAGGATCTTTTTTATAGATAGACTTTTTAAGTGTATAGTACTCGTAGTACAAACTATTAGTTTTATTCACCTGAGAATCATGGAAACAACATGGTAAAATAGGTAGATTCCCAGATTTCATACTATTTAATATAATTCCTGGATGAGTAAATCCTTCCTTTTCTGTACAATGATTACACGCATAAATAAGACGTGGAACCTTGTAATGATCTGCTTCATTCTGTGTTCGAGGAAATATAATCGTTTGTATACCATCTTCTTCAAGGTCTTTTGCCTCATCTTCAGTAACTATTCTTGGATTCTGTCTGCTTTGACACATGGTTTGATAATGCGATCTAAATATTTCTGGTGCTTGTGTTTTAAGATGTACATTTAATGACGCTTTATGAATAGTTTTACTTAAAACCTGTTCCTGAAGAGTATCAAGCTGATCTTCATAATCAGGAATATAGTCTTTATATCTTTCAATAACACCTGCTCTTTTTTCATCATAAAAGTATAGTAGTTTACATATCAGTGATTTATATTTTAGAGCTTCTTCTTTTGTTTTAGATTTACGTATTGTCATTTTGATATAAGGTTCGTCATTTTGAAGATCAATGTTTAACTGTTTAGTTATTACTTTTAATCTGGTATCACTTGCAGGAACTATTGCTTGTTTTAAAGAGACACCAATTGGATTCTTGATATCTTCATGATAATGAATATAAAAAAAGAGGGAATCCCGTTTTCTTTCCGCTCTATCAGATTCATTAAAAACTATAAATTTATTAAACATATCATCATTCATTGATAGATCATATAGAATTGGAGTATCATAATAAACGTTTGCAAGATAGAATTCCGATATTAAACTGACTGGTTCTGGAATGACATTAATATCCTTATTAAACACCTTGTGTAACATCTTTCTAACAAGACTCAAATCTTCTTCCTTTTCATAGTCTGATCGTGCATGGACATAAACTATAACACGATTTAATAGCTTATTATGAACATCTTTTTCATCCTGTAGATCATCTCTATTAATTTCGACATTCTTTTTCTCCTTGAGATCAGCTTTTCTTTTTGTGTGTATCTGTATAGTAGAGTAGCTACGTGGGTCGTTCTTTCGTGTAATATCATCAGAAGAGAAGACTTTGACAAACAGAATATCATCATTTCTTGACATTTTGCTATCAGTTTGTTTCATTAGTTCTTCATAAGTCCAATCAGAAATTTTGTTAAAGTAGTTTTTGAACTCTTTGAATATTTTATAGTAGTCTCCAATGGCAGCAAAAGGTACTTCATCGGACATAACGAGGCTATCAAAGAATTCATATACGTCATCATTACTATCAAATGTTAGACGATATGTGATTTGTGTTGATCGTAAGTCACTTGAATTAATAGGAGGGACAACTTCAATTTGGTCGATATAGTGGACAAAGGTTGTAATCTCTGCGAGTTTTTTTTCGGATTCGTAGTAGAGTTTTTGGGCTTGACTCATGACGCTTGTAAAAGTAGTTTCAAGTTCTAAAAAGGAGAAGACGATTTCACGGGTATAGATGTTTGTATCTTGACGACCAAGATGTCGAGTTTCGTAACTAATCATATCACGTTTTCCTTTTTCTTTCACAGTAGTGGGTTGGAAAGTTATAGTGACATATATTGAGGCGAACTCTTCTTTTCCCATCTTTTCAAACAGTACATCAAACTTTTTTACCTTTTCATATAGAGCTGTTAAATGGTCTATATTGTCAACTGTTTTTGACTCATTTTTGATAAACGATACCAGATTTTTTACTATTATTGTAGTTGATTCTGCCTTGATATTTAAAATTAGATAATCTGGATTGGTTTTAAGAATATTTATAACACGATATTTCATCAATCCTTCCATATCTAAACTACGACTGGGAATGTTTGAGTGAAACTCTCCATTTTGTAAAACTGTCCACATCTTATGTAGTATTATATTATTATAGATGTGATATATAATAATATTATTTATTGTTCTAATACCTCGGAGAGCTCTTTCCAGTTGTTTGCAAAAGACGACTTAATACTCATTCTAGTTAATAGATCTTGTACTGGATAGTATCCAACAACTATAAACTCGTATTCTGTATTAGTGTCTTTTTGTGTATTTACGAGTTCGGATAATTTCCAGACTAGGTCTATTTCAGGTGTTTCAGATTTGAAACCGGTTATATGTTTTTTACGGTTAGAGATCTTTCCGTTATGATTTTGACTTGCAAACCCAAATACTTCAATTTCTTTTTTGATTTCAATGGTTTCAGAAAGTTGTTTAATACATTCACCAGCTTCAGAACTTCCCATTCTAATAAATATAGCTATACATTTTCTTGGCGGAGTAATTGAAACTGGAGTTGTCACGGTACCACAGCTCCATAAAGGAGGAGAAACAGTTTTATCAATTACAGTCTGTTTGGACTTTTCTAACGAGTATAATAGAGAGTTTACAGTCTTTTTATCCAAGACACAATCGTGTTCTTTTTCCAGTAAAGATTTAATGGCTTTTACAGGGAGAGGAGTATCCTGTTTGGATAAACAAGTTAGTAGTATGTCTGGAGTTAATGAAAAATCTGTCATCTTATAATATTATTTTATTGATTTTTGAAAATTCAGTTTTTGTGTTTATAAATACTATGTGGTTGAATTTTTAAAAACTATCTAAATAATATGTTTATAGTATATTATATAGTAAAGCATTCATGGGTAATTACACATCCACGTTAGAATCCACCGTTATAACACAACCAGCAGTTCCTGTCCTAAGCGAAGCCGTTGAAATAAAAGAAACTTCATTAGATACTCTTATACCGGCAGTTAAAAGAGTTTATAATTGGCAACCAAGTAGATACAATCCTACACACATGTTTCTCAAATTCAATACTAAACCAGCTTCTCTTCCTGAGAAGATTGATCTTACAGAAGACTACGCGTTTCCACCGATATATGATCAGGGGCAACTGGGATCATGTACTTCTTGTGCTGTATGTGGGTGTTATGGGTTCGATACTTTGAATGATGGAAATGCATCGTTGCCAGAGTTAAAAACATTTGGTCCTCAAGAGGAATTTAAATCGTTTGAACCATCGATAAAATATTTATATCAAAAGGCATTAGCAAAGGAGAATCATACAGGAATAGACGCAGGAGCAATTATTGATGACGAGGTTGAACAGCTAAAAATAGGAGGAGTATGTTCATCTCAAAGGTATCCGTACGATGAAGATATAACAACGGTTCCATCACCTGAATGCGATGAAGAAGCTACTCACCACAAATGTATTGAATCGAAAAAGATTTTACGAAATGTATCACAGATGAAATCATGTTTGGCAGTGGGTAAACGACCATTTGTTTTTGGATTTATGGTTTATGATGAGTTTGAAGCAATGAATGGATCTGAAGGATGGATTTTATCGTTGCCTAAAACAGGGTCAAAGTTGCTTGGAGGACATTCAGTAGTAGCAATAGGATATTGTGATGAGACAAAGTTGTTTAAAATTAGGAACAGTTGGGGTGAAAAGTGGGGTGATAAGGGTTATTTCTATATGCCTTATAATATGATCTCCAATGAGAAGTTGTGTAGTGATTTTACGTGTTTACAAAAGGTAAAGGATGATTAATCAAATTCATTCAAGTTCATCAGATGTAGATAATTTTTACTCGCAACCTTTTTCTTAAACGTGACAACAATTTTTGGATATGAAAAATATCTAACAAAATATTTCCATCGCCATGACAAATCGTAGCCATAGACATGATGGTTTTTAAAATATGTATCAAGGCCATCCTTTAATTGATTACTTTTTAAAAGGTCATAAATTCGTCCACCAACGCATATATATCTATCTTCTAATTCGATAGATAACTTTGTTTTATTGAAATACTTTCCATCAACAGCTATAAGCTCAAAGTCATGAATAATTTTGTTTAGAATCAGATTAATTTCTCTTCTAACAGCTACTTCGTGAACACTCATTAATGTATATAAAATTGATATTTATAATATCAGTTTTATAAGTAAAATAATATGGTTTCAAGTTTCTGTATTGATAAGATCAGTAGTAGTTGTTATTTTCGGTTTCATATATACAATATTGTCAATGAACATGAACAAATTTATTTATATGATTCCAACAGTGTTATTAGATCAATTCGAAAAACAGATAGTGTTTTTTTAATGGGTCAATCTGATCCTCTTAAAAATGGATTATACTGTATTCATGAGGACAATTTTATGGAAGAGTTTAAAAATATATTTCCATTAGATCTATTAAAAATAATAACATCTTATATGGGAGACACGAGATACTATAGATTAGTTAGATCAGAAAAGCTAAAATATAACTCTATGTGTCGATACAAATATGTCAAAATTATGTCATGGAAAACCAACGATATCGTCTATTATATAAGAAATTCAGTGAATGGTGTTGTGGGAAAAGATGATCTCAAGTGGGAATTTATTACACAAGATGATTTTAATGATATTGTGTATGAAAAACTGTTTAATCCTATAATGGCCTAAAGCACAATGATATACAGTATATTCACAATGTCATCCAATGATAACAGTTATCCGACACTCTTTGTTAATTTAGCAAATGGTTTTTTCAAGGTTAGTTTAGCTTTTGTAGGATTTGCAACATCGTACTATATCTGTCAATCTGCTGGAAAAACCAGAGATGAAAGATTTAGAGTACTTGAAGAACCAAGATTTACAACATCATTTCCATGGGGAAGAAGAGAGTATTGTTATCCTGGATCTTATATTAATAATGTGATCCATAGGAGTGATCCAATTGATAATACTGTACCCAGTTGTCCTAATCCAAACTGTGATTGTCCTGCACCATGTCCTTGTCCAAAACCATGTGTGTGCCCAGAATTAACTAGAACAACAATTCCAAAATCAGTACCATTTTCACAGATTAGAACACCTGTAAGAGGATTAGAAACTACAAAAAATGAATAAACTTTTAAAAGATATGTATACCACAAATCTATTAATGAATTTACCAAATGAAATACTGAATGAATTTATTCTACCTTTGTTTTGGTATACAGATGCTCATAACTATCTATCTGAATTCTTTTCGGAAGAGGTTATGAACAAATATTGTCAACATCGTCAACATAAATATACTGGCGAATTCATATGTTTTCACTGTCGTAAACTATTTAGGTGTTCTATGCCTTATATAATATATTGTAGTATAGCATCTAAACATGAAACTTTAAGGATAAGATGTCATGAGTGTGTACCAAAATTTTGGTGTTTTGAGTGTTTAGAACAATGTACTACAGATGAGTGTATATGTAGATTTTCTACAGGAATGCTAAATGGATGGAGGTGTGAACATTGTATTGAGAAGATTGATTATTCTGGTGGAAAAAATTGGGATACATGAAGTTAATCTTATATCCATTAATCCATTTCATATCTAGTAGCGGAAAGATAAAAACTGAATTTTAAATAAGATGTATAACATAACTTTAATTATGGTTAAACCAACCACGAAAAAGAGCGTCAACCCCAAACGTGTTTTGGCCAAACGTCGACAACGCTTAAAAATTGTTGTAGATTATCTTGCTAAAAAGACTTATTCAAGTGTAGTTCAAAATATCAGGACTGACCAGATTAAAACCTATGTTGAGATTGGCATGATTAATAGAAAAGTCTACAAGTTTCCGTTTGATGTCAGTGAGAAAACCATGAAGGACTTTTTATTGTCCCCGTTTACAGATTATTTCCCCCGTGATCTATTGTCTATTATTGGATCATATATATCAGCCGGTACCAACTTAAAGCACAACACAAAGTCTCAAACTTGTTATGGCAAGGTTCCATTGTACTTGACTGATATCAATGTTATTCATGATAAAAATTTGATTGAACAAAGAGTTTCACTTGAAAACTATCGAAACAATATATATTAAAAACTGAAATTTATTAATAGTATATTGTACTATTAATATAAGATGCCTTCTCGTAAAGAAGCACCCCAATCCGAATACCAGATTGTAAATTTAGACCAGTATAATAGCAAACTTGACACAACTCGAGAGGAAAGGAATTCATATTTATACGCTTTGGGAAGAAATCACACCACAACACATAATATTTTGTTAACAGATGATGGATTGTGTGAGATTCCGTTTGCAAGTAAAACAGACTCTTTCAAACTTAATTTAAGGTTTGGTAGAGCAAGTTATGATATTGTAATAGACAAGGGAAACAGAGCGTATTCAGATTTCAAGAACGATAGAAATGAAAATAATGATTTTCACATCATAAGAAAAAATATTCAAATCATTGGTATACCGGTTGGTGATATATTACGATATTACTACTATAATCATCTCAAAAATGAACCATTATCTGAAGAGTTTATACAATTAGTTAAAAAATCATTAAGTGTTGATACAATGGGATCTGAGTGTAAAAACGCGTTAGGAATGGGTGCCTATCGTTATGGTAGTAAAAGTTTTTATTTATGGGATAGTATTTTACCGCCACAGAATACAAGTTTTACAGCATTCTGTAAGAGAATTGTATTCTTTGGTGTAAATGTTGTTGCATTCGATAGAGACTGTAAAAACAACTTGATACCAAATGATAAACAAAATAGTAAATTCTTTTGCAATCTTGTAGATAAAAACTATGTTAACAAGCTATTAAACTATTATCAGTATGGTGAAGATCCTGAAGAGAGTCAATTAAAGGTTATAACATACAACTTTGAGGAGCCAAAATCGATATGTAATGTTATGGAGTTTATGTATGAACAAGATAATGAACAATGTTGGTTAGATGCAAAGAAAAAGATTCTACAAAAGATAAACACGCATGAAGCAGGTTTGCTTGAGACTAGGTATAAAAAGGCAGTATATCATAGTTTGAAGCAGGTTCCAGATGAGTATCCAACGTATGCACTAAGAAACGTCTATGTAAAAATATGGACAGTTAATGGACCTGAATCTGATTCTGGAAATATAACATTTTATAGTGGAAACTCACTTGGAGATAGAGATGGAGATCAACTAGCAAGAGATAATACCTACAAATACAAGGTCAAAAAAACAGGGAAGTTTTATAGTTTTAATGACATGGGTAGATGGCATCGATGGCATAGTTATGGGTACAATAAAAGTGATAAGGGTCGTCAAAAGCAAAAAGCTTTGCAGTTTAGTGGAGTTTTAAGGGATTATCATGATATTCTAAGAGACAAGAACAATCATAAGTTTGATAGATATTGCAACGATTTAGATGATGCAACTGACATGTGGCAAGATGGTTATGAAACGACATCTTTAGGATGGAAAGAGGATAAAAATAGTGTATGGTCGTATGCACATAAAACTAAAAAAGAGATTCATAGTGAACTCTCGGGGATAAGCACCATTTACAATGAGATTATGAATAATCTTGATTAAATTTATACTATTTTCAAATAATATAAATCGTTCATGACAAGTAGATATTGACATCCCTTACGATATGTGCTCTAATGTGAGTTCTAAATCTAGATACTAGTTGTACCCCAAATCGTTCAGTAATTTGAGTCATTGCGTTTTCTATTGAAAATGTTTCTCTTGAACCGTATTGTGAGTTATGTAATAATACAATTTCTCTAATATATTCGTGTACAGATTCAAGAATATCTTCCTCTGTCTCTACTGGTGGTGTACGTGAATGTGGTGGTGTATCAAAATTATAGTCATCTTCCGGATTATCTTCAGGAGAAACAGGTTCATATGATGATGTTCGTGGAGAACCTGATAGAGATGTATGGCCAGGATTATAAATTGGAGAATGGGGAACATAATTTGGAGAATGGGGAGTTTGTTGTTGTGTTGCAGTAGCGGTTCCTTGTCTTGGAGAACTATCCAATTCTTCTACATCGTCCTCTAAATGGAGCAATTTTTGCATTGGTTTAACCCAACTGTTATCATGTGTTTTACTTTGACTGGTTTTTATTAAGTTTTGTTTTAATACATTCACAACTGTCTCGCTTGAACCTTTTATAACATTTGTCTTATAGATGAATATAAAAAGAGCACATACACGTCTATTTTTTCCCTGAGGCCCTTCTGAATCTAAAGAGTCAAGATGGTGTTTCATAGTTTTTGCCATATATGTCCTTTTTTCTTTATGATCTTGAATACTATTACATGTTATAATTTCTTGTTTTTCTTCTTCTGTAAGAGGAAATTTTTCTTCTATCCTTCTTAGTATTGCATCTTCGTCTTCATTTACACTTGATGTACTCTTTAAAAGTTGATCTTTAATAAACTTTACAATTGCATCTCTATGTAGTTCAAGAGATTCTTTAGTAAAATTTTCTAGTAGTTTTAAAATAATACTATCAACCGTTAGTTCCGTATCTTCTGATAGTATATTAATTATTTCATCTTCAATAACCGATAGATTCGCTGAACTACTCGAAGATGAAGCGGTTTGTCCAGTTGATTCATCAAAGTCGTCATCAATAAACTTTAAGAGTGGTTTGGCTTGTGTAGTATTCTTATTCTTGCCATCATTTGTTTCTTCTTTTACTGAAGTATTCTTATTTGTATGTGTACCAAGTTTAGCCAGACGATTAGATTTTTTAGAAATCCATTCATCCGCTGCGTTAATCCAACCGATATAATCAATTACGACCTCTTCATTATTTCTACTTTTAATCTTACCTACGGTCCATATATTGTTTCTAAGCTGTACATCTATATAATTGCCAATAATATGAGTACCTAATTTAGCCAGACGTTCAGAGTCTTTAGAAAGCCATTCATCCCATTTTGAAGCGAAACCTATATAAGTAATTTCAACTTGTTCTCCAACAATATTTATAATCTCAGCTAAGAGCCATTTATTATTTGTATCTAGAGCCTCCATGTAATATCCAGCAAAAAACCCATCAGATAATTTTGCCTTTTTTTTTACTGATGGATTATCCAACTGTTTCAAAAGAAACCTTTTAATATCCTCCTTTCCCCTTTTATAAATATCTCGACCAAATCGCTTTTCAATGAGATTACGGACTTGCCTCATATGTATATCAGATGAAGCGTTTTTAATTATGTTGGTTATAGTGGATTTGAGAAGAAACGGCATCTCCTCAAGACTAGGTGTTCCAAACCATTTAAGTCGAATCGCATTTCCATGTCTTAAATCTGTAAGATAATCAACTATCGCGTATAAACTCTCTCTGACCCCATAATCTGTTGTTTTCACGTCAATATGAAGCTGTTCAATAAAACGATGCATAAGTTGAATTTTCGCGTCAATATGCCTTTTTTCTATCACGTTGATATAAGCTTCGAGTACTTGGTTTACTCGAGTTATAGGGACTGTTTGTTTTCTAATCCAATCTGCAAGAGTTTTTGGATGGTTTTCTTTAAGATTAAAAACCATGCCAATATATTTGTGTTCACGTACATTACCACTTAAAGTCTTTGTGACTGAACTGTAAACATATAGAGTGTTATTTTCAAAAACATAAATATTCTCTAAAAAAACCAAAACTATAGTTAGTGATATTGGACCTATAAAATATACATCTGGAATACCAGTTTCATTATAAGACAGTATAAGTCCATCTATTATCATTTTATAATCATTATGAAATGTAGCATAATCCTCTGCTACATATCCATGTATAATATTTCTAACATCTTGTGGAAGCGGTAAGTCCTCGTTATACTCTGGACCATATAAGTGCATGTTATACCCTCGACCACGTCCTCTCTTATAGTACTCTCTTGCATACTTATTTTCAATAACTCTATTTGATAATGGTGGATATATAATATCATAATCTACTCCATGTAAAGCCAGATATTTTGGAAACTGTTGGTATGGTTCAATATGTTCAGATTCAAAATAAGAATCAAGTATATGGTTTATATGTGGTTTATATAGATCAATATATTTGACATATCTTCTCGGATTTAGTTCAATAATAAAATCTAATAGATCAATGGTAGTCACCATATCTACTATAGCTTTATCAAACTCTGGATCTTCTTCATCATCGTTTGCAAGAGCCACAACATCTGGATGCAGTCTAAGCATGTCTGGATATACTAAGAGTTCAGATAGATCAAGAAATTCTTTTAAATTTTTAACCATTATCTTTAGTTCGTTCATTGTATCTATTGATATTCTTTTTTCATTGTTTATCTGTTGTTGTCTATATATTAACAAACCGTACATGATCTGCAAAAGATTGTTTGTAGTTTCAAGAGAGGTACCACTCTTTTTGAATGTTTCTTGATAGAGATTTATGATCTTTTTTAGCATTTTTCTCTCCTTTTGAGTAGGATTTTCTTCTTTACTAACAAAATGTATAATAAGATATGTATATCTTGTGCTATAGTTGTTATTCAAAAGATACTTGAAAAATGATATTCTATTTTGATCTATAATATAGATTGCCAACATGTAATCAAATTCTAAACTATGTATTTTATATCTTGGATTGATGATGGATGAAACTGTAGTACGAAGAAGTCCTTGACTTTGTTCTGGATCCATTATATTTTCAAAAAAAATATTGTCAGTAAACAGTTTGAACGATTCTGTCATAACTTTAAACGTTTCCAGATCTCCATTATCAATCACATGAACAAAGAGTTGAAATATTTCTCTCCATTTTATAAATACTGTTATTCCTCTTACGTCAATATGAATCCATTCTTCGTCCTCCTCAACAACTTCATCTTCATCATCCTCATGAACCCATGGAAGTAAAAGACTTGGACCGTATTTTCTAATCACATCATGATTTTTTACCTCTATTGCTTTATCTATAATCATAAAATATACTTTTCTACTAAAACGTTTATGAGGAGTTTTAACTTTTGGTGGTGGTTGTATAGCTACAGCGGTAGATGTTGTTCCTAACTTTTCTAATCTATGTCTATGTCTTTCTATTCCTTGTTGTTCCAACTCTCGTATATTGTATGGTGCAATATGAAATCTTGTTATAGGATTGATTATTGGTGGTGGTGATGAAATATAATCTTTTTCTTCTGTAACCATTCCTTCATATGGAAATATCTTTTCAAATATTTCAATCAATTGTTTATTGCCATGAGAAATACTGTCAAGATATAGTAAAAGAAGTTCTTCCTCTTTAATATTGCACTTTTTTATTATAAGATTAAATATATCAACGTTGAACTTCTCATACTTTATGTACTCTGTTAACAATCCTTTATGTGAACAGATTTTACTATCTTTATCAAGTAGTAGCTTACAGATCTCAAAATTTCCAATCTTTAGGGCTTCATAGATCAGTCTTATCCAGAGTGCTGGACTGTTTTTCTTGATCCCCTGTTTTACCATCTCAACATTACTTGTTTGAACGGCTTTATGAAGATCAATCTCTTCTTCATTTGAAGAGTTATTAGAGTACCATTGTCTCTTTTGTTCACGTGACATTATTAAATATATACATATAAAATAATGTGAAAATTAATTAAAGTGTTATTGAGGCCATTGGGTTAACTCTTCTCTTATAACTCTCAAAATATCGGCAGGTTGTACACCTTGAATTATATGTGAATGAAATCTTGCAAGATATGTGTATATATCATCTATTGTACCAGATAAAATTTCCCTTCCCTGTGAATTATAATCGACTAAAAGTTCTCTAACTATTCTTCTAATAGTTTCTAATTGTGTAGGAGCTGTTGCAGTAGCTGTTCCTTGTCTTGGAAAGCTATCTAGATCCAATTCTTCCATTTCTTCAAAATGTAGCAACTTTTGCATTGGCTTAACCCAACTCATATCATGTGTTGTAACTTGACTTAATTCTATTAATTTTTCTTTTAATCCATTCACAAATGATCCTCCTATAATTTCTATAACATTTGTCTTGTAGACGAATATATAAAGAGCACATGCGAATCGACCTTTTTTCAGATACTCTACTGAACCGAAAGAGTTAAGACGGTCTTTTATGATTTTTAACATGTACTTCTTTTTTTTTTTAGGATCTTG
>Ga0163151_10001839_pt1 | contig 34633 bp, 51 predicted proteins | sample OliLakLV19MP5IB2_FD_145596 | JGI IMG/M metagenome (GOLD analysis project Ga0163151, IMG submission 145596) | Freshwater microbial mat bacterial communities from Lake Vanda, McMurdo Dry Valleys, Antarctica - Oligotrophic Lake LV.19.MP5.IB-2 | ecosystem: Environmental > Aquatic > Freshwater >... | reverse complement strand
TGACACCAGAAGAATGTTTTAAAAATGAATTATTAAAATTGAAATTAAAAAATCCACTTGAAAGTGGTATTATGAGGAGAGTATTAACAACTAATTAAGTGTTCTGCTTGAGGGCTCCGTGTAGGATACTGAATTTTTATATGTTTATACCATATCTGTTTTTTTTGTAAACCTTAGTTTTTCCTGAACTTCCAAAAGATTCTTCTCCTCGAAGCATGCCGAGGAGTTCATTTACTTCTATACATGCAAACATGTCTAGCCTGGTTTGCAAAAAATCTAGCACATTGATATATTAAGAGTATGTTCAAGAAAGAAAATACAACTCTATTTTGTTGCCAGACTTCACTCTCGAAGGCTGGTGTTTGCATTGCTTAACTCTCCCATCACAGGATAAGGAAAACAATACCCAGCCCACGAGGCTGGATTTTTTGTTCTTTATTTTCTAACTCTATAAAAAATGAATACTATGATTAATGTTTCAACTGAAAATCCCTACAATGTTGGTACGGATGCGAGACAAGTCTTTATCATCTGTTGTGAGGACAACTTTTTGACGAGAAATCGTTATCATCGCCGAAGGAACGGAAAACAAAATTACCGTTCTTGAAGAACGCTACTTCTGCTGGCAGTGTATGGACTTTCACCCATTCGCTAATTAGAACAAATCCTCGAGCATTGCTCGAGGGTTATTTTTTTCCGGTTGAACCAAACGCTCCTTCCCCGCGAGCTGTATCGGAAAGTTCGCTTACTTCGGTGAGCACGCCTATAGCGACAGGATAGATGATAAGCTGCGCCACTTTATCACCGACCTCAACAGTATAGTCGGCTCCTGAGAGATTTACCAAATGCGTGTTGTATTCACCGCGGTAGCCAGCGTCGAACACGCCTCCCATGGTATGAAGTCCATCTTTGGAGATACTCGATTTATCTTTTACTATAGCGGCATAACCTTCGGAAAACTCAAGTGCAAATCCATGCCAGAATCTATGGTGTCCCATAGGCGGTATCGTCACGGTCTCCATCGCAAACATATCCATACCGACATCGCCCGGGTGAGCATATTTGGGAAGCATCGCATCGTCTTTGAGTTTTTTAATTTTTATTTTCATAAATCAAAATGTTTCTTAATCATTTCAGCGACTTTTTTTGGAGAAAGTTTTGTGTTGTCGATTTCAAGATTATATCTGACAGGAGCTGGAGTATAGAAATCATGTTTCTTTAGAGCTTTTTTCATAAGCTTCGGATCTTTGAGTTTCTTTGTTTTCATTCTTGGCTTGCTCGAAACACGTTTTATTAATTCCGTCTGTTGAGCAGTAAGATGGACGAAGTATGCCCTCCCTCCTCCTTTTTCGATAATAGACTGAATTCTTTTCACAAAACCAATATCCGTACTACCTGTGATAGAAACAAATGTCGCGGAGAAGGCATGTGTCGTGACCACATCTATTTTTGCTTCCGCTATTTCTTGAAATATATCAAATCGAAGTTTGCTGATAAGCCGGTCTGACGAAACGGTACCACGCGGAAATAATTCAGTAACCAAATCAACTGTGTGGTGGTTATGGAAAAATTTAAAACCAGTTTGTTCGTGAAGTTCTTTGGCAACAGTAAATTTCCCGACGGCATATGCACCATACATAATGACAACAACAAACTTTGGTTTACTTTTTGATGATTTTTTTGACTTCTGCATATACTTTTTCATGGATATCTTCACGAGTCATAATATTTTTACCCTTCGAGCACTCTATCTTCTTGAAATTCTTGAGGCGTGTCGAGAGCCACATCGCGCTCTTGCGTGAATTCTCGAGGAACGTGCGATTTGCTTCATGCACATCTTTCTTTTTGCCGAGATACTTGCGCTTCATATCTTTGTTTCTCTGTTCGATAAGTTTTAGAATAACTGGAATAGGCAAACCGAGATACAAGGTCAAGTCAGGTCGAGGGATCTTGAAAACTTTGTATTCCATTTCATCAAGCCATTTGAGATACGCATCGCGCTTTTTTGCACTCGCGATTTTACCTCCTTGGTGTATCTGATTTGCACTAACATAGCGGTTTGCGATGACAACGTTTCCTTTTGTGAGCCAATTCTCAATTTTTTCTTTTGATTCAAAACGATCAGCTGCGTACGCAATCGACGCAATCTTGGGATGGATATTGACCCAGTTGTAGTATTGCTCCTTGAGACAATGACCGATGAATGCGCCGAAGAAATTTTTGTAGTATTCAGGGAAATCAACGAGCTTCACTGTATATCCCTCTTTTTTGAGGCGCTTTGCCAAGAGCGCAACCTGCGTCGCTTTACCAGAACCGTCTGTGCCGTCGATAACTATGAGCTTGCCTTTTTTCATACGAGATAACTTTACTATGAATCTACAATAAAACAAAAATAATATATTTGACAAATGTGTCGATGTGTATCAGTATAGGAAAAAACGATTAAAAATGGAAAGAACAACAGAACAATATAACGATGCGGTGCTCAAAGGTCGCAATTGGTTCCAACATAATGCGATTATGTTCTGGGCATTATGGCAATTAAACAAGTCGAAAATATTCACTGAAATCCTTTTAAAAACATGCTCAGATATCAGTGACAGAGAGAAACAAAAGAGACACGAGGATTATGAATTACAATATATCATTTTTCTCTCTTATGCTGTTGCAAGCATTATAAAGATGACCGCAAATATTCCGGAAAGAGACGCGCCTGACGAAGATTTTATCGTTGGTTTATTTGAAAAAGAAATTGCCATATGCAAAGATTTTCTGCTCAGCAACAAAAAACATTATGATGATGCTTGGCGACTAGCGCCGATTCAATCAATTACTCGCTCCATAATGAAAGTGATTTTGGAGATCAAGGATCTCGAAAATACCATACGTGCACCAGAGAATAGACTGATCGATGCCTATCGCGACATCGTCAACTACTGCATCTTTGCCCTCATCAGGATTGATGAGGCAAGAAATGCATAATAAATAATTTCAAAACAACTAGCCCTGCACAGCAGGGTTTTTTTTGAATATTTTTTCAAAAACCATCTTCAACTCTTCGACAGTTTCATATTCGAAAACTTCATTCACTGGATTTCCCAAAACCATGCCCGAAAGATTGCGTCCTGCGTTCGTGCGAAAGAGACACACAATTCGCTTCCCTTTTGCTTCTGCTCGCCCGAGTTCGTATCCGACACCGAGTGATGGTGTGGTGACTTCTGCAATCACAATATCGCACTCATCGAGCCATGCGACATCGTCAGAGAAAATATCTTCTGCTTTCTTGCCCTGCCCCATTTGTCCGCTACCCGTAATACTCGTATCTCCCAAATGCTCAGTGAGTACGACTCCGTACTTTTTGAGAATTGAAATAATCTCCCCATACAAATGGACGTCGTCCCTCCCTCCCCTTATAGCGCCCGCAAAATATATTTTCATATGCTATTGTTTGTATAATAATTCGTACACCTCCGGTTTTTTTATACGAAAATATTCTTCGCGCTTTGCGGGCATCTCTTTGTGTTCTATACCAAATTGTCTAACAAAATCAAGTATTTTTTGCTCAGCTTGTGCTACATCTCCAGGGGATTCTACAAGTAATTCTATTTCGACAAGTTTATATCCAAAATCCATACTGTCCACGTCAATAGCAAATCCGTTTTTACTGTATTTTTTTCTTTGGTTAGTGAAATTGACTGCCTCGATCAAATTTTCTTTTGCAAACTCATCGATTGATACCGCTATTCCAAAATATGCTTGTATTTCAGCTTCAGTTTCTATCTCTTGTGCCACACCTGATCCTCCGCCTAACTTCAGTTCCCATCCGTTGTTTCGTCGACGCAGGCGGTTGTCTGCGCGTATGAGCCGATAATCGTGGAAATCAAAATACAAATCATGGAGCGTCTTATCGCCTAAAAACTCTGCTCCTTCGAGCATTTGTGCAAATTGTTCGTCTGTCGGCTGAAATTTTTTCTCTACTTCAATCATGCGGTGGGTCGTTTAATTATTAATTCTACTTCCGGATTATCTTTTTCAAGATTCATAACTATTTTTTCCGCAACATCTGTTACCTCCATAAAATCTTCATATCCTGCAAATCCAAACGGTGGATTCACTCGGTCAACTAGAAGATACTTCCCATCGTGTTCAACAATTGCTCCTACTGAGTAGTGAAGCTCTTGTCTGTTTGAAGCTGTGCTTGCCTTATAGTTTTTCATTGCTTAATCTAATCTCAACTTCTATTATATCAATAGATGTACTATTTGTTGAACATAACGATCTAGAGATTCGAGATCTTGTAGTTCTCCAATTGTAAACCATTTATATTGTGAATGCTCGTCACTAAGAACAATATCTCCCTTCGCTTCTCCAGTATAAGTAAGTCGTACTACATGTTTGTCAGATTTCAAAATATCTTGTGCCGCAATGAGTTTGGGTTCTCCCGCAAGCTCAAGCCCTGATTCCTCAAAAACTTCACGTTTCAAATTCTCCATCAATGAACTTCCTTTGTCGATGCGGCCACCAACAATATCCCACTTAGCTCCCACTTCGGGATATTTTTCTGCGGAACAAAAGAGAAGTAGGTATTTCCCTTCAGCATTCTTTATAAGTATTTTAACGCCTACCTGAAGATCCATATTATATAAACCTCTTCGGAAATTCTCCGAATAATTCTTTTGCGTGCAAATATCTTTGGTCGAAGGCTTGTCGCGCTTCTGGTAGTACTATTTTCCTATTCCAATCCTTTTCCATTTTTTCTTTCACCATTTTCTGTATTTCGACGAGAGGCTGACCCGCATAGTCTCTAAACCACGAAGCATAGAAAACTCCGACAAGGTGTGAGCATCCATCAGCCGATGAAATAATCTGTACCTCTATCGGACAGGTACGAATATCTATCTCATTTTTCTGCTCCATGAGTTCCCAGTACCGCAACACCTTGCTGACGAAATCTTCCCCAAACCCACACTCTCGCATTGTTTTTGGTCCTTCGGTGCGTGTTACTTCCCTTTCATTTTCCTCATCTATAGGTTTTCCAAAGTCATGAAACCATACGAGCGCCTCGACGAGTTCTCGATCAGCTTCCGGATATATACCACAAAGCTCCATCGCGATTTTATGTACAACAAGAAGATGCGCCTCCCACATCCATTCGCGGTACACAAAACCATACTTCGCGTTATTTGCTTTCACCATCTCTCTGAATTTTTCCATCGGTGTATTCATAAATTGCTGTACATTTCATTTTCTCCATACAAGTGTGCCGTGGGATCTTCTTTTGAGTTTGCGAGCATTTTTTTATATCGAGCCACTTCTCTTTCATAAAGTGCGGGATCAAAACGTTTGACTTCATCACTCCATTTTTTTACAGTTTCTAATTCATCCTCCCAATGCTCTTTGGAAAGACGGAATTGTAGAAACACCATATAGCCACTGTTTATAATTTGTTCTGGAATCGTTGTCTTTTCCGCCTCAACAGGTAGTAGCTTTTCTTCACCTTCCACATAAGCCTTTACAGCTGAAGCAGGATATCCCAAAAGTGTGCCGGTCAAAAGAGATTCTTTGTTATCTTTATAATTCGCTTTTTTAATTCCTTCCAAACCTTCTACAGTCGACGAAATAAAGTAATTCAATGTTTCCTCATATCCTTCAATAGTATTTTTGAACTGCTCGAAATACAAACCCATATCCTTACATACTCCTTCAAAATCTACGATGCATTTTTGGCGCTGTTCGTCTGTCAGTCCTTCCTCAAAATATTTACCAAGCATCACATGATTTGCCAATGCTAATTTCTTGTAGGTAAGTAGTATGGATATCTTATCGCCATCGTAGCAATCAAGCGCCTCGAGTTTCTCTATGATCTGTGCTTCTTTTTCTCTTTGAAGTGCTGAAAGCTGATCGGTTGTTGGTACGTTTTGTTCCATTATGACTTTTCAATTATTTGAGTAAAGGAAGCAATCTCATCCCTATACTCTTCCAAAATACAACACAAGTCGTCGTTAAAAGTTTCTGGGCTTTTCGCCATTTCATTTTCAAGTTCAGCGAGTGTGTAGAAAAGAATGCCTTTCGCTTCCCTATCCACTGGGCGAATGCGACCATCGTATACACCGAGATATAGATGCATTTTGTTTGCAATCCTTACCTCCTCGCCGTTTATAATCTTTATTGGTGAATAGAGTGTTGGCTTTGCTTTTTTTACAATTGCGATTGTTTCAAGATAATTGTTGAGAAGTATATGAGTCTTTTGGAAATCAACCGTATCCTTCAGAACAATCGAGGGAGTTTGTAGCTCCTGCAATGTTTCTACCATTACGGTGTAATCTGGAGTATCGCCAAATTGGAGATGCCCACCAACCGATTTGTCGAGAAGTCCAGCGTTGTGAGTCTTTTCAAATGATCTCTTTTGAATAATCATCTCTCCGTGAGAATTAAAAACGATGACGTTCACCACCTCGACAGCACGCGTCGGCTTACCACCCTTTTTATATTCCGCCACTTGCTCCGCGTAAAACTCGTTCCTATTCATTGGGGTAGAGACTTCCGGATTATCGAGCATGTATGTGTTTACTGTTTCTGACATAGTTTTATTATAACTTTTCGTACAGCTCGATGTTAACACCTGTTGGGTCTTTTATAAAGAAATACCGGGCCATTTTTCCTGTGATAATATCGGCTGCAAAACCCTTTTTCGCAAAGTCCTCTGCCGTGGTCTCTATATCATCAACTGCGAATGCTATGTGTGTTATTCCCTCTTGGTTGAGTTCAACTGGGCGAACCAATGGTCCAGCATTTTGAAACTCAAACAATTCTAGTATTATTCCCTTCTCGTCGGCCATTTGTACGATCTTGCAACCGAGGTCAACTCGCTCTCCTTCTTGTACCACAACAAGCCCAAAAATTTCAGAATAAAAAGCTATTGATTCTGTAAGCGAGCGAACGGTGATGGCTGTGTGGTGAATGTGCATATTTAATTTATACTCTATATTTTTCGACTTCGAGTTCTACTTTTGAGATTTTATCTAGGGGATTTCTCAGTGTCGCAAGAATCTTATTTCCTGACTGACGAACATTTGTAAAATCTTCATGGGATTTGAGGTACGTAAAGGCATGACTAAGTGTTTTAAGTATCGTTCCTAAATGCTTTGTCTACACTAACCAGTAACGTGTCTCCATTCTCTGTATGTGTGTAATCCTCAGGGACTCTTGACCCATCAGCTATTACTCTTGCCAAGCGTTCGGTAAGTATTTTTACCTTATCCAACTTTTCATTTATATTTTCAAATCTTTCAGTCATTTTTTTACACAAATTTCTCCGGTATCGGACGGTCTTCTGCTAACTTGATAACTTTCTCCTTCTTAAGTCTTGCGAATTGATCAGGAGTTGTTTGATTATCCTCTGATGTCATAATAGATACATCTTACGCCATTACCTCTTCCGCTTTTGTGCGGAAGTTTTTTAACTGTACAGACATCTCTAGGAAGAATTTTTCCTCTGGTTTCAAAGACGCTGTGTTCTCTTTTATATACATTTCGATAGGTTCTGAATCATTTCCAGATTGCGCAGTGATCTCAAGAAGCTCATTCATACGCTTGCTATCGACAACGTCGTCTAGACGATCGTATGCTTCTTCCCACATTTGGTGGAGTAATCGTATATCGTCCGCAACTTGTTCTGGTTCATACTTTTTCTCGACTTCTTCGGTCTCTTTTTTGAAAGCAGTCCATGCGTCCTGCGGAGTCATTTTGCCAATTTCTACATCTGAATAGCCAGCGCTTTTCAAATCAGCCCGCAAGCGATTTGTGATGAAAAGAGGTATACCTGTTTCCTTTTGTTTAGTTTCTTCAAATGCATCCCCCGTTGTACGCGCATATGACTCTCCTTGCGGTGCCTTCTTCGGTCCTTCTTGCTTTTTTGTGGCACCATCATTTTCGGAGAACTCCTCAGCTACTTTCATGGCTGATTCTTGCAATTTCTCCCGTGAGGGCCCATTTGGAGACATTTTGCTTTGTTCCAAAGCCTCTCGAATTCTCTCCTTTTGTATTTCATTTATAGACAAATCTTGCGCACGCCTATTCCGTATATCTTCTACAAGGCGGTTCATTTTTTTAATAAAGTATTTATTCAACTCTTCAGAAACTTCTTGAAAGAAAGTCTTTTCTTTCTTCTTTTTCTTTTCGACAGAGCCACTGGGTTTTGAAAACATTGCATCAAACATATATTCACTCTTTGTTTATTAACTATTAAACGAACGTCTCCGGTATCGGGTGTGCTTCAGCGAGAGTGAGAATTTTCGCATGGATTTCTTTTTTCTTCACTTCGTTGTCTTTATTGCGAAGTGTTTCAATCAGGAGCTCTGCGACAAGTGCGCAGTCTTCTTCCTTGAATCCCCTCGTCGTGATCGCAGGCGTGCCAAATCGTATACCTGACGGATCAAGAGGTTTGCGTGTGTCCCCTGCTATCGAATTCATATTGAGAGTGATGCCCACTTCATCGAGCACGGTCTGTGCCTCCTTGCCGGTGACACCAAGCGAGCCGAAGACATCTGCGAGGATGAGGTGGTTGTCTGTGCCTCCGCCTATCATGCGCACTCCCTCACGCTTGAGAACAGCTTCCATTGCTTTTGCATTCTTCAAAACCTGCTGACAATACTCTCCGAATGCCGGCGTCATTGCTTCGCCAAATGCGACAGCCTTAGCTGCGATCGTATGCATGTGCGGACCGCCTTGGATGCCAGGGAAAATAGATTTGTCTATTTTCTTTGCGATTTCTTCACTCTCTCGTGTCAGTATCATGCCACCACGCGGACCGCGAAGCGTCTTGTGTGTTGTCGTCGTGATGATATCGAATCCATCGTCAAACGGATTGCGAAGTGCCTTGCCCGCAATGAGTCCCGCGATATGTGCCATGTCTGCCATGGTGATCGCGCCCACTTCATGCGCTATATCGACGAATTTTTTGTAGTCGAGCGTACGTGGATACGCAGAGAATCCTGCGATAATAAGTTTTGGTTTGTGCTCTAGGGCAACTGCGCGGAGTCCTTCATAATCAATCTCTCCTGTGTTGGGATCCTTCATCTTGTACGTAACAAATTTGTAGATCTTGGCAGGCAATGTCATCGGATGTCCGTGCGTGAGATGTCCCCCGTGCGAGAGATCCATGCCGAGCACTGTGTCGCCCGGCTCGAGGAGTGCTGCATAGACAGCGAGGTTTGCAGGTGCGCCAGAGTGAGGTTGGACGTTGGCAAATGCGCAATTAAAAAGCATCTTCGCGCGCTCTATCGCGAGTGTTTCCACAGCATCTGTGAATTCCTGTCCGCCGTAGTAGCGACGTCCTGGATAGCCTTCAGAATATTTGTTTGTAAAAATAGAACCGTTTGCTTCGAGAACTGCGCGCGAGACATAGTTCTCTGATGGGATAAGTTCGAGGCCTTCGCGTTGGCGTTTCTCTTCTCCGCGTAGGGTAGATAATACTTCGGGGTCTTGGTCTAAGTAATGCATAGTTTAAAGTTGAAAGTTTAAAGTGGAAATCCGCACAAAGCAGGAATCCAGTAATAATGCCGAAAATTATGTCTCCACTATATCATGCTTCGAGTTTAGCACTTTCGAGACAACAAAAAAAGCTCCTTAATACAACAATTCACCCATTTTGGCAACTGTTTACGAAATCTCCTCAAAGAGTACAATAAGCTCATGCAAAACTACCATGTTGATCTCGTCTACATAGACCTCCTCGAACGTATCATGAAAGAAGGCGTGCAAAAGGACGATCGTACCGGCACAGGAGCCATTTCTCTTTTTGGACATCAAATGCGTTTTCCTCTCTCCGAAGGCTTCCCCTTGCTCACCACCAAAAAGGTACCAATCAAATCCATCATTCATGAACTTTTGTGGTTCATGCGAGGTGACACAAATCTCCGCTATCTTGCACAAAATAATGTTCACATCTGGGATGAATGGCCTTACAAAGCGTACCTCATACGAAATAATATTCCTGTTCCCGCAACTGGAAGTGAGGAGTGGAACACGGGAATAAAAGAATTTGTGCAGAAAATTATTGACGACGAAGCATTTGCTGCTGACTACGGAAACCTTGGCCCGATATATGGTTACCAATGGCGACATTGGAAAACTGCCGATGGACACGAAATCGACCAACTGCAAAACGTCATTAACCAATTGCGAAGGAATCCAAACGATCGCCGTATGATTGTCAGTGCGTGGAATGTTGGCGATATCGACGAGATGGCAAAAGCAGGACTTCCGCCGTGTCACTGCTTGTTTCAATTTTATACAGCACCAAGCGACAATGGCAGGCTCAAGCTCTCTTGCCAGCTTTACCAAAGAAGTTGTGATACATTTCTCGGAGTGCCATTTAATATAGCCTCCTACGCATTGCTCGTCATGATAATCGCGCAGATAGTGGATATGGATCTCGGCGACTTCATCTGGACGGGTGGTGATACTCACCTCTATATGAACCACATGGAACAAGTCAAAACCCAACTCGCTCGCAAAGACGACATCCGACCAATGTCCACAATGAAAATAAATCCTGAAAAGAAAAAGCTAGAAGATTTCACGATAGAAGATTTCGAACTTATAGATTACAACCCTCATGATGCCATCAAGGCACCGATAGCTGTCTAATATGATTATCTCTCTTATTGCAGCGATTGGAAAAAATAATGAACTCGGAAAAGGAAATGATCTAGTCTTCAACCTTCCTGCCGACATGAAGCATTTCCGCGACACCACCCGCGGGCATACTGTCATTATGGGAAGAAAAACTTTTGAATCGATAGGTAAGGCGCTTCCTAGTCGAAGAAATATTGTCATAACACGCGACACAAACTATTTTGCAGAAGGAATTGACATCGTCCATTCGCTTGAGGAAGCCCTTCAGATTTCAACTACTGAACAAGGACGAAAATTCGAGGAAAATCAGGAAGATCTCGAGGTGTTCGTTATCGGAGGCGGGCAGATCTATGCTGATGCATTACCAAAAGCACAGCGTCTTTACATGACTCATGTGGAGGCAACACTTTCTGCTGATACGTACTTCCCTCACATTGATGAAAAGCTATGGAAAAAAGTGTCAGAGGAAAAACACGACAAAGACAGCGAGAATGAATACGCATATACTTTCATTCTCTGGGAGAAAAAATAATTGACAAAAAGTCTAATTATGCGAAACTAGTTCCATGATTTTGTCAGACAAGAAAATTCTAGAGTGCATGGATCAGGGCGAGATTGTGGTCAAACCATTCGATATCTCAAACATGGGTGGTAACTCATATGACGTCCATCTATCAAAGTACCTCGCACAATACATAGACCCCGTCCTCGATGCAAAGAAGCACAATGAAATACAGATGTTTGAAATTCCAGAAGAAGGTTTCGTGCTCGAGCCCGGCCAGCTTTATCTCGGCTCAACACTCGAATACACAGAAACTCACAAGCATGTCCCCTTCCTCGAAGGTAAATCGTCTACTGGACGACTCGGTATCGACATTCACGCTACTGCAGGCAAAGGAGATGTCGGATTTTGTGGTTATTGGACACTTGAGATGAGCACGTCTATCCCTGTGCGCGTTTACGCAGGCATGCCGATCGGACAATTAATATATTATGTTGTTGATGGTGATGTCGAACGTCCGTACGGAACAAAGAAAAATGCGAAGTACGCTGACCAAGCTCACTTGCCAAAAGAATCAATGATGTGGAAAAATTTTGAGAAATAAAAAACACTCGCGTATTGCGAGTGTTTTTTCATTTACAATCCCTTGAAAAACGGAGCGTACATATCGTCCTTTGGATCGACAAAAAGTTCTTTTCTGTTCGTCCTTTCCGAGAACACAACTGGCGCGTCTACGATAAATGCGAGCGGTTGTGTTTCACTTCCCTCTCCCATACAGAGTACTGATGCTGTCGCAAGGCTGTCCGCTACGTCCGTTCTGGATACTTTGAGGATTCTCCCAAAGATGTCCCTCTCTCCACGATAGTCTCGAACCCCTTTGAAGCCTGCGTACCCGAGAGCAATGCCGACAACGCCAGAGCGAAGCGGGAGCAATCGACTGTCGGTGATGATGACACCGAGGTTTTTCACTTTGTAGTGTTTCCTTAGTTTTCCTCGAATCATCTTCGCGGATTTGAAACTATCTTTCGGAAGCAAGATCAACTTTCCGTTTGCGTTTGATTCATCAACTCCCGCAGATGCGACGAGCGCGCCATCTTTGATAGTGAGCCACGTGTGAGGGGTTTTGATCATAAAGCTTGATTCCTTGCGTATTGTTTCCTCCCTCGTTTTTTCATTTTTAATCTCAACAGTCCGCCCCTCACTAAGTGCGACTATTTTTGATGTAATAACAATGATTATATTTTCTTTTACAGATAGAATATATTTTTCCACAAACGGAATGAGCGGTTGTTTTTCTTCGAATATTCTTGTTTTAAATACTTTTATTTTCATAATCAAACTTTCTGATGATGTGGATAAAGAAATAAGAAAGTGGCGTATACAACGTCCCCATTGCAACCTTGTAGAGCCACCACGGAATAGCCATGAGGAAAATTGTCTGTGCCGAATATACTCCAGCAAATGCAACGATCATAAAAATACCTGTATCGAGGAATTGTGACCATAGATTGGAGATATTTGAACGAAACCAAAATGGCAAAGAACCCAGGCGCTTCATTAAAAAGAAAATGATAACATCCTGATATTCTCCAATAACGAAGGCTAATAATGAGGCGACCGACATACGGAAGGTAATTCCGAATACAGTGCCATACGCGTCTTTCACCCAAAGACCATCTTCTGACCATGGCATGACACCAGAGACCAGAGTGAAGATTAGAAATAGAACTGTCGCAAGAAATCCCGCGTAGACGAAATTTTTTGCCATCTTCTTTCCATAGAGTTCTCCTACAATATCTGTCATAAGAAAAACAAAAGGGAAGAAAAATACTGCGGTCGATAGATGTGTTCCCCAAAGGAATGGCATGAGTTTGAGACCAAGTGTATTTGTTGCAAAGAGTGCCGAGAGATACAGTGTGAGAAAAATAGTGAGTACGTATACTCTTTTTTCAGTAAACATCTAAATAAAAAAAACCGCTTATAAAGAGCGGCTTTCGACAAAAAGACCGCTCACTCTATAAGAGTTTAATGAAAGAAGACCACGTCGCGATGTTCTTTTTGATAAGCATAATAAAAGTATACCACAAACAAAAAAGCCACCGAGGTGGCTTTTTTTCTTAATTTAGTTCGTAACTTCGATACCAGCTTGGCGAGCAGTTCCTTCAATGATCTTCATCGCTCCTTCTATATCTTTTGCGTTGAGGTCTGGCATCTTACGCTCTGCGATCTCTCGTATTTGCGCTTTCGTGACCTTGCCCACTTTTGAAGTATTTGGCTTACCTGAACCCTTCGCTACTCCAGCGGCTTTCAAAAGTAAATCTGTCGCGCGTGGAGTTTTGACGGCGAAAGCATATGTACGGTCTTCGTAGACTTCGAGTGCGACACCAACTGTCTCACCTACCATTTGTGCAGTTGCAGCATTGAACTTCTGTACGAAGTCTCCAATATTTACCCCAGCTTGTCCGAGTGCAGGCCCAAGTGGTGGCGCTGGCGTTGCTTTCCCTGCGGGAACGAAAAGTTTTAATTTTTTGATTATTTTTTTAGCCATATATAAAACTCCTTAATTCATAAATTTATTCATCGCTGACTTAGAAGCAATCAGCGTTCCTACATTACCTCAAATGCGCTTTACCTGCAAGAAGTCGAGCTCGACAGGTGTTTCGCGTCCGAAGAGCGCTACCAAGACCTTGACCTTGCCCCTCTCCTCATCAACTTCAGATATTTTTCCTTCAAGGTCTTTGAAGGGTCCGTCTGCGATCACGATGGCTTCGCCGATAGCAAAATCGATTGTATGTTTTCCCTCATCTCCTCCTGACATACGCGCAAAGAGTGCGTCTACCTCGCTCTGGTCTAGTGGCACGGGATTGACTCCAGAACCAACGAACCCTGTTACACGTGGTGTATTGCGAACGACATACCATGAATCGTCTGTTACGATCATATCAACCAGAATATATCCTGGGAAAATTTTCTCTTCAGTTTCAATACGCTTTCCTCCTTTTATTTTGACCAATTTTTCTGTCGGGACGATCACGCTAAAGATTTTCTCGTCCATGCCGAGTGATTCGATACGTTGTTTGAGGTTACGCAAGACCGCGTTCTCATACCCAGCATAAGTGTGAATCGCGTACCAATGACGTTCGCCTGTGATTTCTTGTTTTGCCATATTATCGTGAGAGTAAAAGCTCAAGTAATCTGCTAAATATAAAATCGAAAACACCAAGGAAATAACCAATGACAACAGCAATAACAATCACTGCAATCGTCGATGCAATGACTTGTCTGCGTCCTGGCCAATTCACATGGTGGAGTTCATTTTTTGTTCCTTCAATAAATGTTTTTATGCTCATATAGATTATTATTTTCCTAAGAAAAAACGCCCTCAGGGCGACTGGTGATACTTTATAGTATTTGGGCATATATGTCAACCCAGTAATATCTGCCTACGCAGTCGAGGAGCTTTTACCTAAACCCCATCTCTTTGTTGGAAAACTCAAAAAACTTCGTCAAATCTTGCTCGCAGACCAATCCCCTAATTCCCTCCTATACCAGTCACAGAATTGGTCAGCTTCGCCACATACCCAAGCCATGTGATGATAGTAATATGTCCGAGTAATATCCACGGAAGCGCCCTTTTAAAGCGGTACTCAATGAAGGCAAGTGCAACCATGAGAATGTCCGCGGGAAGTGGCGTGAATGCAGTATAAATATAAATACCGAGAGGACGGAACCAGCGAGGATATTTGTCAAACCACTTTTCGATTTTGCCTGTACGGTTTTTCAACTTATAACTTGCAATATCTCTCCCTCTTGCCCCGAGATAATAGAAAATATAATCCCCGAGCGCAAGTGCGGGTGCACACACGAGTCCGAGAAAAAATGGATCAAGACCCGCTATTGAGAGAGCGCCTATTGTTGCAAAAAATGACGCTGTTGTGAGTGTCGACACCCCTCCTAAAAGTGCGACAACAAGTGCTATCAAATATCCATTCCTCACCCCGATGTTTCCGATGAGCATTTCCAGATTAACTTGTGTAAGTATAATCGTCCAGAGAACTATCAAGATGATACCCGTGAGAATTATCTTATGGGATTTTTTTACTTTTATTTTCACATTTTGAGTGTATCACAAAAAAGCCCCGCAATGCGGGACTTTTTTCTCCATAGAACTTAACGTATTTCGTACGTAATAGTGACGTCTGATGTAATCTGACTCTGACCTGTTGGAACGTCTGGTATTGCATTCTGTGCAACCTCAGTACTTGTCATCATATCGTATGCTTTACCATAAATTGGATAATCTCCATTTTCAGAAAAGCCCACAATCCTGACAAGAGTAACTCCCAACTTTGACGCCAAATCCTTTGCCTTCATTTCTGCTTCATCAATCGCTTGTTTGCGTGCATCAGCTTTTAGACCATCTTCGTTATCAATAGCATAATTTGGTCCATATGTTTCTGAAACGCCCGCAGTTCCCAATAGTCCCAAAACATCACCAGTTTGGGCTGTATCGCGGATCTTTACTTCGATAGTCTGCGCTACCTCGTAACCGATGATAGTTCCCTGATTTACTGGATAGTAACCATATTTGGTATAAGAATATTTTGGATTTGATGAGTATGATGTTGTTTTCACATCTTTGTCATCAATTCCGAGTTCCAGAATTTTTGCCAAAACTTCATCCATTTTTGCTGTTGTTGCATCTTGGGCAATTTTGACATTAGCTCCCTCGTTGCGAACAGTAAAACCAATCGTCGCAATATCTGGAAGTGCAAAAACTTCGCCACTTCCTGTCACTGTAATTACGTTTGATGCAGCCATACCGCTACCAATGTAACGATATTCACGCGCTGTTTCTGCAATTTTGAAAATGAAAAATACTGCAATAACGACAATAAGGATAATAAGTGACTTCATTACTTTTGATACTTCTTCTTTTGAAAATTCGTGCATAGTCATAATTTTGTGTCGCACTTATGCGTATTAGTAAATAATTAATCAATCTTCAACAATTCGATGTCAAACATAAGTGTCGACTTGGCTGGTATCGGTCCGTATCCCGCCTCCCCGTAACCAAGAGTATATGGCACTGTAAGTCTCCGCTTCTCCCCGACTTTCATACCGAGAACTCCTTGCTCCCAACCTGCAATCACACGATTGCCTCCGAGAGTAAATGCAAACGGCTCACCACGAGTGACACTTGAATCAAAAACTGATCCATCGATAAATGTTCCCGTATAGTGCACGGTTGCGACATTGCCCTCTTTCGCCTCTGGGCCCGACCCTTCTTGTAATACCTCGATTATAAGTCCATTATCCATAGTTTTTTTCGAAATTATCCCATCGCCGACCGCGAGAGGAGCTGTCACGCCATTACCAATATCCGTTATACTATTTCTTCCTCCGGGCTTATACGAATTTGCAGCCACAGAAGCAAGCCAAATAACTACTAAAACTAAAATGATTAAAAAAAATACTTTTTTCTTTGTCATAAGGCTATTTTACCATAGACTGCAAAGAGACGAAAATGATACAATATCCGTATGTTAATGAAAGGTGAAAAAGCACCAGACTTCACTCTTCCGGACGAAAGGCGAGAAACCCATTATTTGAGCGACTATGCAGGCAAGTGGGTCCTCCTTTATTTCTATCCCAAAGATGACACCTCAGGTTGTACCAAAGAAGCCTGCGCGCTCCGCGACACTGCGATGGAATATGAGAAGAGTGATGTCGTCGTCTTGGGCGTGTCCAAGGATTCGAGCGAGTCTCACGAAGATTTCATTTCAAAATACAAACTCCCCTTCACACTCCTCTCTGATGAGGATAAGAAAGTCATCAAACTTTATGGTGCAGACGGAGGTCTCATGACAAAAAGAATTTCATACCTCATCGATCCTGATGGTGTCATCGAAAAAGTATATGCGAAAATTGATCCAGAGAAACATGCTGAGGAAGTGCTCGCGGATGTAGAAGCATTCCGATAAAAAATTACTTTATTTTTATCCAATAGTGGAGCATGTTTTTCTCTTTATGTAGAGCTTTTTTCTCAAATTCTCCGCAACTTTTTTCGATAATCTTACGCGACGCATCGTTTTCTTCACGACAAGTATAAGAGTGCGTTGTCGATACCGAGTTCTTTTGCTTTCGGTAATACGAGCTCGAGTATTTTTGATCCATATCCCATATTTCGCTTTGACGGACGAATCTTATAGCCGATATTACCCCCACTTTCTTTTAACCTATCATTAAGTTCATGCCGGATATTTATCTTCCCAATAAATTCTTCATTATCGATAAGCCAGTATATGGTTTCTGGGACTTTTCCTTCTTTAACTTTCTCAATATTGATTTTGTCTCTGATTGATTGGATGTGTTCAGAAAAATCACTCTCGAGACCTATTTTTAGGTGTTCTCGTTCAAGATACTCTCCTTTTTCAAGAAATTCTTTTACTGCTTCAAGATATGACTTTTTGTATTTCTCAGAGGGAAGTTCTAAATTCATAGTGTCTATACTCGCTTTTGCAGTATGGCCCTTTTTGATTTCAAAAAGAAATACGCGATGATACTGATAGTCGCAATCGGAGTCACGAGTTGTGGAATATGTGCCCCAAACGATTCCATGAGCATAATCGAACCTAAGACAAGAATAGAATACATTGCGCCGTTTTTGAGATACACATACTTTTTGATGCGGTCAATATTAGAAACAGTGAGCTTGCGCAAAACGAGTACACCCAAGCCGTTGCCGACGATGATAAGTGTGGGTGACCATATTTCCATAGGGATTAGTATCGCACTCCCGTACCCTGGAAATCCAATCGATGCTATACTTTTTCACATATGAATACATCTTCAATAGACACAGGCGTAACACGCAAAGATATCATTATTGGTTTCAGAGAACGCATGCACATCAAAAACACGCGCTCTGGGAGCGTCGCAGATTTTATGACGTCATCTTTTGGAACAGTTTTGTTCCTTACTGTTAATGCGGCCTTCTTCGCTATCTGGATCGTACTCAATACAAACATCATTCCAGGTTATGTTGCATTTGATCCCTACCCATTTGGATTCTTGACTATGGTTGTCTCGCTCGAAGCCATATTCCTCTCGATCATAGTTCTAATCAGTCAAAATAGAGCAAACGAAGTAGCAGATCTCCGAGAGGAAGTGGAGTTCGAAATAAGTATTCGTGCTGAGAACGAAATTACACGCATTTTAAATATGCTGGACGAAATTCATGTTCACTTGGGACTTACGAATACCAACGAGAAGGAGCTAGAAACGATGAAGCAACCGATAAACATCGAAGAACTCGGAGCTGAGTTCTTGGAAGCAAAGAACAGGAGGAAATAAGTTTTTCGTTTAAACGAATTTCATTGCCGACCAATTCATTTTATACTTTTCTTCAACAAGAGTTCTTTCTCCATCGCCCCAACGCTCGTGCTTTTCCAATCCAAGTATTTGAATTGTTTTTTCTACACTTTCAACGGAGGGACCTTCGATCTCCAAAAAGGGCAATATGCCTGGATAGACATCCAGGTCAAAACAAATATTTCCCAACTTAAAACTTGTTCTATCTTTTTCTTGATGAGCATATAAAACAAGACCGAAAATATCTAGTAACTCTCGCATTTTCTTGTGATCGGGTAAATGAAAATGTATTTCTCGTACCGTGCGAATACCGTTCTCTACTGCTTCTTTGCCTTTCCACGTCAGCTCGTAGCCACCATCAAATGTATTGCGTATACGGAGGTACCAAAGCTCTGCACTTTTTTTGTGTTCAGGCATCTTGTACCAATCTACATACAGTCGTCCGCTTCCAAGAGTTTTCGCGCCGAGTGCGCGTATTTTCGCTTTGATTTCTTCTTTATTTATCTCTAAAATTTTTGTTTCTATCTCGTTCATAATGCTTTTCGTATTATCTCTGTAATCTCTTTCAATTCTTCTTCTGGGGTTGTCTCTCGTTCTCCAGGACGATAAAGAAACTTTCTTGGCTCGTATTCAAGGATGCCGGTATCTCCTTCTTTGCGTGGCAAAACATGCAAATGAAAATGTGGCACGCTTTGTCCGGAAAGTTTCCCTTCGTTCCATCCATAATTAAAGCCTTCTGCTGAAAAAAGTTTTATGAGAGCGCTCTTTATTTTGAATTCCAACTCAAAAATAGCCGTCCTCTCTTCATTTGTCAGTTCGTCAAATGTTGCAACATGACGAATAGGAGAAATAAGAACATGCCCCGGAACGACCGGAATGTTGGTCGGGAACGCCCACGCAAAATCATTTTTTATGATGACTCGTTCCTCATTCTCAAACATTGTGCAAAACGGACATTTCAACATATTTATTTCCTCTCATCAAACAATTCCTCCTTGGGAGCGCGGACTTTTTTCATTCGCGATGGATCATACGGATCTTCATGGTCTCGATAGCCGAGTGCAAGCAAAACGACTGGTCGCATATGCGAAGGCAAGCCCAACACCTCTGTATATTTTTGCGGATCAAAACCTTCCATGGGAGATGAATCAATTTCGAGTTCAGCAGCTGCCGCAAGACCAAACCCAAGTGCTATATATGCCTGACGTGCAGACCAAGCAAAACTTTTTTCTTCGTCGAGAGAGTTGATAGTTGCATCAATTATTGATTGAAACCCTACCAAATCCTCCTTGGTAACACCTCGGGTCGTCATTATGTTTCCCACGTATTGCTTTGAGTGTTGGACAAGGTCAGCTCGGGCACAAAACACCAATAAGTAGGTCGCATTTTCTTTGCCAGCTTGAATAAGAGCATTTTTTGTTTCTCCTTCCACGACTACAATGTGATATGGTTGCAAACCAAGCGCACTAGGCGCCAATTGGATAGCAGAGAGAACTCGATCCAGATCTTCTCGCGAAACAGATTTCGAGGCATCGTATTTTTTTGTGGCGTAACGCCAATTGAGGTTTTGTAGAAATGACATTTTAATAGAAAACTAAATAATTAGTAATAACCTCCTTATCCCGCGTGCCCTTGGTCTCCACTTTTCCATTCACTTCTTTTATCGCCTGTCCCCATTTCGGCCCACCATCGAGCACATAGATGTGTGTCGTCTTGGAAATAGATTGATTTGTATTTTGGTCTTCTCTATCCAAGCCAAGAACGATTTCCCGTGCCCGATCATATGTTGTGAGCGTATCAAACAAAATGACGCCAATTTGCGCTTTCTTTTTGGTAGGATCTTTTGAATCAGGCACATCTCTCCTAATCAAAATTTTGTCTATAACATTCTGTGATGCTAGAAAATTACCATTTCTATAAATACTGGGAAGAAAAAACAATGTCTTCTTTTCTTCTTTTGCGTTCTCGTAATACTCATCAAAATTAGGAATCTCTTTGTTGTGTGTAAATGATATATTAAAACCATTTTCCACGACGACGATACCGTAGTTGTAAACGACACCATCACCACATTCTATACCTTTCGTGAGTGATTTACCCTGCATCTCATAAGAGCCGACAGAACCAGTCGTCATACCGTCAGGTGCTGTCGCAGAGCCTCTCAACTCTTTTTGAATATCTGCGATCTCGCCTTCAAAGAGTTCCGGGTCAGTTTCTTTGGTCACGAGATTGATGCCATGTATAGGCCAAAATTCTCCTACTCTTTTGCCTTCTGACTCTACCCCCCATACAAATTCTTTATTTGGAAACATTTCAGAAGTTTTTTTGAATTCAGTATGAACACTACCCGTTTCAATGATATTGGAAATATTGGACAATAACACGTCCGGCTTCATTGCAATAACAGCCGCCCCCGCAAGAGCTTTTTTGAAAAAATTACGTCTGCTTATACTGCGATGGTCTGAATTTGTTTTGTTTGGTTTTTCTATTTTCATACTTCGCTTAGTGTAGCACAGTACTCGTGAGGGTAGTCTCTTTTTTCTTGTTACGCAATGTTTTGAATATAAATACAAAATAAACTCCTGATACCAGGATGAATACTCCCGCAACGACTATAGGCTGTGTGGGAATAATGATTGCTGCGACAAATCCCGAGATCGCAGGAGGGATAGCTTGAGCGAGTGCAGAGACAGAGGCGTTGATGCCGAGAATTTCTCCCTGCTCTTTTGAATCGGCAGACTTACTGATGAGGGCTGTCAGATTTACAAGAGACAAACCATTAAATACTGCAAAGAACGGAACGAGGGCAAACAGGAAAAGCAGTTGATGAGGCATGAAGAATGAAAGGACAGCTAGGCCCGATCCCAATATTGACCAACGCAGTATTGTCTCTTCTTTGTATGCTTTTGCAACACGCCTGACGATGAATACTTGAGTAAGCACCACACATAAACCAATGAATGCAAAGAATTCTCCTATTGTGCCTTGGTCAACACTAAATTTGTAAACGAGATAGACAGCAAAAAAACTAGTATAAAAAGAAAATCCTGCTTGATACAAAAATGATGTGACATAAAGATGACGCAAATTGGGTAGCACTAATGCACGTTTGATATTGGCAATAGATTTGTTCCAATTCAATTTCTCACGCTTTGGACTAAGATTTGTTTCTTTAAAGTAAAATATAATGAGGAGCGTATTGATGAGGGCCAGTCCCGCTGCAAACCAGAATGGTGATGCTGGTGTCAGTCCCGCTATAAATGTCGGGTCGGAGAGTTTGCCTCCAATATATGGCCCAATGATGAATCCGAGTCCAAAGGCAGCTCCAATCATACCAAAGTTACGTGACCTATTCTCAGGTATTGTAAGATCAGCGATAGCGGCTTGTGCAACCACGATGTTGCCACCAGTGATACCTGCAAAAAATCTTGATATGAAAAGAAGTGGAATATTCCTCCACCAAATCCCGAGGGCAAACAGAACATAAGCAATGACAGTCGCACCAATCGAGATAATCAGGAGTTTCTTCCTTCCATAAAAATCAGACAATTGCCCCATAATAGATGTTGAGAAAAATTGCCCAAGGGGAAATACGGCTACGAGAAATCCCAACAATATATACCCAAATCCAATCGACGTCTCTGGAGAAAGTAAATAAAATTGAGATGCAGGATTGGCAAAAAGCTGTGGAATTATAGGTATAAGAATCCCAAATCCCAACATATCTAAAAATACGGTAAAAAAGAGGAAAAAGAGACTTCTTTTGTTTTTTTCTTTGAACATAAAGTCCCTTAATGGTAGCATTCTCAAATTATAGTGTCGATTGCTATTTGGTTCTCACAAAGCGCTTGGCGATTTCGAGGTCTTCGAGTGAATTGACACCAAAAGCTTCTGTTGTATCCTTGAGGATGTATCCGTCAACTTTTCTCCCTTCTTTAAAAGCCATTTCAACTAAGTCAGTAATATAATACTGACCCAATGTGTTGTTGGTTGTCAGCTTGTCCAGATGACTCCAAAGGAATTCCGCATCAAATGCATACATACCGAGATTGACTTCTTTCACTGCAAATTCTTCTTGTGTGGCATCTTTCCATTCTGCTATCTTGTCCACAAATCCATCATTGCCACGAATGATTCTCCCAAATTGGATAAACGGTGTATATTCATTTTCAAAACTTGGGACCATGGCAGTTGTTAAAGTTATAACTGATCCGCTCTTTGCGTGCACATCTACGAGTTCCTTGAATGTGTTGGCGCTGATAAGGGGCTGATCGCACATAAGGACGAGAATCGTTTTAAAATTTTTCTCAGTCAAAGATTCCTTTGCACACATAACCGCGTGACCTGTCCCTAGTAGTTGATGTTGCCAAACATAATTCGGCCCATCGCCAATTTCCTTTATTACTTCTTCACCTTTGTATCCCACAATAATAGTAGGAACCTTGCAAATATCGCCGAGTTCTCGGAGAGTATGTTTGATGAAAGGTTCATCTCCAAATTGCGTCAGGCATTTTGGGCTGTCGCATTTCATGCGAGTACCCCTCCCTGCCGCAAGAATAATAGCGTGTGTTTCATTTGTTTCCATAAAGTGAAAGAACTATAGCAAGAAATTAATTTTATGCAACCAGCTAGGACGAAGACTGCACCCAATCAGCATTGTGTCCGTGAAGTCGAATAATAAAACTCTGATTTTTCTCATTGTGTTCAATAACAATATCTCCTGTATAGCCTGTCGCATTTATTTTTGCTTTCATGTTTTCCTCACTTCTTCCATAGCGGGCGAGCTGTTTGAGATAGAATTCGAGTTGTTTGTCACTCATCGTCTCCCATGTTTTTGGAAAGTCAGGGAATACATCGAGTGGATCGGTTTTGTCGACTTGTAATTTATATTCAATTCCCATAATTATTTTTTCTTATTTATAAAATATTTTCCAAAATAAACCGAGATGATAACAGTTATGAGTGTGATGATAAGTGCGTAGAGTGTTTTCTCACCAACTGTATCAACGTGACCAAACAAATATTCAAAGATACTTCGAAGTGCCTCCTCCCATGCAAGTGCTGTGACTAGTCCGAGTGCAACAAAAATAATTGTCGTGATTTTGTCTACAAAAGATGACCTAATCTTCTTAATTTCGTATGCATCGAGAAATTCTTCCATATCCTTAAAACCTATCTTCGATTGTATCCCCTTGTCTTCTGCCATTGTGTAATTGTAACAGAGAAAGCAAACTACAGGAAAGTTGTTCGGGTTACCAAAATAACTTATCAAAATACCTATATATAGCAATGTCTTTTTAAGCTCACTATTATGGCAAAGTCTCACATGCTACCCCGTCACTGTTACCGTCTAGTCCATGTATGTCGTGACCAACGCCCCCACATGCATCATAAACATTTTGTGCTTCTGCGTGTGTCTTGAAATCACCGCAATTATATACATTTTCTGTGCAGATGTACTCCGAGGGTGTTGCAATGATTGTTGTTGTTTGAATTGTTGGTGGAATATATGCTTCTTCTAAGTCATCTCCGCATGCTTGAGGAGACCAAAGACCACGCAAAGAGGATTTTGCTTGCGCTTCTACATCTTTGTATTCTGCTTGATATTTGTATGGCACATGGTATGTGTATTCATACGCAAAGCCATTTTCTATCATGAACTTTCCATAGTCAGTTCCGTCTTGCAAAAAAACAAATCGTAACAATCTATTGTATTTGTCTCTATCGTCCTGTGTTTCATCTCTCTCAATAGAAACTATTTTCCCCGCCAAAAAGGTCGTTGCCTTCTCCGACGCTTCCTTGCCAAAACATTCAACTGGTTTACGAGGATCAACTGTTTCAGGTGTATTGATTCCTATGATTCTCACAGTTTCGTCCTTGCCATCGATAGAAACAACAATCGTATCACCATCGACAACTTTGACGATACTATAGTAAGGCAATGTCGCGGTGGTGCTTTCCGAAGAAGTCTCCAAACTTGTCTTCGAGACGCCATCAAGAACCACTTCACCTTTTGAGATTTGGTTTTCGTCAGAATTATTCGACAACAAAAGAAGAACGGTAAATATCACAGTTGCTGCAATCGCAATATTTCTTTTTTTACCGAAGACTTTCATTTTTTATACCCTCTCCCCAATTTGTTGTCGCCACATTGCATTGTAAAGACCACTTTTCTCCAAAAGTTCTCCGTGAGTGCCCATCTCTGCTATTTTTCCTTTTTCAAGAACATAAACCCTATCCGCATGCATGATAGTCGAGAGACGATGTGCAATAAGTATTGTCATACGAGCATGATCATTACTGACATCACGAATAGTTTTGGTGATTGCTTCTTCAGTGATCGAATCGAGTGATGACGTTGCTTCGTCGAATATGAGCACATTTGGCTTGCGCAGAAGTGCACGTGCGATAGAGATACGTTGTTTTTCTCCGCCAGAAACTTTTACTCCTCCCTCACCGATACGCATATCAAGCCCTAGATTGCTCCTCTCAAGAAGTGACGAAGCCGATGCTTTCGTGAGCGCGTCCAGACATTCTTCATCTGTAGCGCGAGGGTTGACGAAAAGAAGATTTTCTCGCAGTGTTCCAGCAAAAAGTTGTGTGTCTTGGGTCACGAAACCAAATTGCTGACGAAGATTATTGAGACTGATGGCTGTGTTTGGAATATTGTTAAAAAGGATTTTTCCTTTGGTTGGTTCATACAATCCCACGAGAAGCTTTACGAGAGATGTTTTTCCTGAGCCAGACGGACCAACGAAAGCAATAGTTTCGCCAGACGCAAGTGAAAAGGAGATTTCGTCTAATGCGTGTACATCATTTGCGCCATAGGAGAAAGATACAGTTTCAAATGCGAGCTTCTCAATAACACCTGTTTCCTTTGGAGACTGTGGCATCGGTTCTATCGGTGTATTTAATATGTCTTCAAATTTTTTGAAGGAGACCTGTGTGTCGCGATAATTGTTGATAACTGTTCCCAATTCCTGAAGAGGTCCAAAAATGAAGAAGGAATAAATATAGAGTGAGAAGAATTGTCCGAAAGTGACAGTCTGTTGGAAAACGAGATAGAGTAGGAAAAGTAAAATTAGCGTGCGCATAAGGTTGATGAGAGTTCCTTGTACGAATGATACAGAGCGAATATACCGGAGTTTCTTGAGTTCAAGTACGAGTATTTTGTCACTCGTTGTATTGAGACGGTTCACTTCTTGATCCACAAGACCAAGACTCTTCACAAGTTCTATGTTGCGAAGCGACTCTGTCGTAGAACCAGCAAGCGCCGTCGTCTCAACGAGAATTTCTTGTTGGATTTTCTTTATACGGCTTGTCAGTGCATAACTAACGCCTCCAATGAGAGGGATAGTGCCCGCGTACACAACAGCAATAAGCCAATAAATATGAGCCGCATAAATCGAAACGAAAACAAATCCAATAAGTGATATCAGAAAAACATTTATGACAGATGCAATAAATTTTTCACTATCTGTACGCACTTTTTGAAGCGTCCCTAGCGTCTCACCACTTCTCTGGTCTTCAAATATTGCATATGGCAACTGTAGTGAATGCTCTACACCATCAGCATACACATCTTTGGAGAGCTTCTGAGTTACTTTGTTGAGATAGTAATCCTGAAAATTTTTTGCCACGCGAGACACAAATGCAGCACCGATTGCCATCAAAAGGAGCACCGATACTCCACGGAAAAATTGGCTTGGTGTGTAATCTCCAAATTTGGTCGCATAGTCGTCAATGATGTGGCGAAAAATCAGAGGGTCAAGCAGAGAAAAAACCTGGTTTATGGAAGCCAAAAACACGACAAGGACACATAATTTCCAATATCGTTTGAGGTACGAGCTGAGAAGTTTCATGTCTGGAAGTATAACAGATATTCCGGAGACCTCGCCTTCTTACTCAAATCGATTCATCACTTTGTCTTGCAGAAAATGAAACCAATTTTCCCTCATATTCTTCATAACTGATTTCTATTGGATGACAACAAACTTGGCAATCTTCTGTATACGTTTGCCCTCCTGCCGAAAAATCCAAAATCATTGAGATTTCTTCGGCACAATATGGACAAGTGAAGAAGTGTTCCAGGGGGTTCATATTTTTACTTCCCTGTTTTATTTTGTTTTGGTTTCCTCACAGATCTCATTCCAGCATTCTTCACAACCCCTTCCAACCTCGATGCTCCTCTGTACCCTTGAGATGGATTTCGCAAATCATTTTTCATTTGTTTTTTCATATACTTTAGTGTACCACCTACTTGTTCAATGCAAGGTAGAGCGGGTCCTCCTCCTTTTTGTATCCCCGCGCCCTGCCCTCTTTTCGACCATATTCTTTTATTGCATATCCCGCACGTTTCCAATCCTTTTTCGGAATAATCTTCAAAAGCTCCCTTTCAATTTTCGACGGATCCTTCTTTTTTGAGAGTCCAAATCTTTTTACGAAGCGAATGACGTGCGTATCAACAGGAATGCCTATGTTTTTGTTGTATGCGTTCGAAATGATCGCGACTGCGCTTTTGCGTCCGACACCAGAGAGTTTTTGAATGAGCAGAGGATCATCCGGAACAACGCCGTCGAACTCTTTGATAAGTATTTGCGCGCTTTTCTTGAGGTACACAGCCTTACTTCTATAGTAGCCAAGAGTTTTTATATATTTTGCGATTTCTTCTGGCTTTGCATTCGCAAATGCTTTCGGCGATGGAAACTTTTTGAAAAGCGCAGGCGTTATTTTGTTCACACCAACGTCGGTTGTCTGTGCTGACAAAATAACCGCAACAGTAAGTTCCCATGACGTACGATAATCGAGAAATGTGGCGCTTCGTTTATATTTTTTTAACAAAACAGGAGAGACCTTCTTCCATATTTCTTTGGTGATCATGATCTCAGTTTACTCTATAAATACGAAACCGCCCAAGCTTTTACCTGGACGGCTCTCGTGTAATTTCTTATTTAGATATTACGGTTGTATTGTCAATGGATCACCTGTGAGAACAGTGTTTTCCGCCATCACAACTCTACCATTTTCCAATGTAACTTTTGCTACTACCTTTGTCGGTGTCATCGTTTGACCATATTCTGCGCGACGCACATTTGTCCAATATCCATCAGTCGCATAATCAAAGTTTCCAGATACATCAAACGGAGATGAGATCTGATTTCCGTTTATTTCATCTCCAATCTTTTGAGTTGACGTGTTTGTCTGGAGAAGTGTGTTTCCTGAATACAATTTGACGACAACAGACTGTGCATTTTCAAATGTTGCACCAGTAAGTCCAAATCCTGCTGAGTATCCACTCAACATGCCGAGGCCTGTATCATAGTCAACAACTCCGAAATCTTCACCTGCGAGACTTGCTGGAACAAGTGCTTCAGCGTTTCCGCTAGTCGAAACCCATGTACCCATTCGAGCTCCGCCTTGGTAGTTGTCAGACCACGTTCCACTCATAACTCCCTCATTGTTTATTGTTCCTTCAACTCGGAGAGTAGTTTGCGGTACAACAGCGTCCTCAGAAGCTGTATAGTTTGCCAAGAAACCTATCTTGTCCCCCGAAACCGCTCCCTTTGTGATTGTCCACTCATAGACATGAGCGCCGACAGGAGATCCTCCAGAGCCAGCCAGACGATCCTTTGAGTTTTGGACAAGGGTCATATCATGAGTATAATCTGCGCCCTCATAATTGAAAGCAATGTTCCACTCTCCACTCACTTCATGAAGAGCTGGTGCCAAAACTTTTGCTTGTGTTGCAGGAACTGCAAATGAAAAAATCATTGCGACTGCAACAAATCCTAGAGTTAGTTTTTTTATCATAATTATTTTCTATTTAGTTGATAAAGAATTAATAGTAATGAACTCTCTATTGCCCACACCAAAAATATTGGACTGGGTTGCGACCTTTCTCCTATCATGACGCTCTGGAAGTGACCTTGATGACAAGAATTAAACAAGATTTTGTGGTGTAATATTTTCGAGGAAAAGAAGATTTAATACAAACCAAAATTCCACAACAGAAGTTGCAGAGTTTTAGTTATCGGTTACTTGATAAACGAGTCGATGACCGTTAATTGATCTTCATCTAAAGCTAGCAAGCTCCTCTTTTCTCAAATCACCGTGCAGGCAATTTCCTCTTCGTACATACACTCACCCCTGAAACTCAATTTCAAACGGATACATTCCCATGCCACAGGTGCCTTGCAAAAGTGCTATTTCTGGAATGCCAATATCAATATCGGTTGTTCCCGAAGGAGGAAGGTTTTGACTTATATCCATAGTAGGAATGCGGACGGATGAAGAGCAATCAAACGTGCCGTTTGTGTCGAGTCTGAGGATGGTTGGTATGCCAGCTTTAGCAACACTATGCGTAGGCACATAACCACCTTTGGCTTTTATCTCGATAATTTGCTTTCCGTCGACGATAGTTACATTATTGACAGAAAGAGTGTCGGATGACACCGACGCTTTCCCTCTTGTGAGAACGATGGCTCCTCCAATAAGAAGTGCGCACATGATAATTGCAGTACTAGTTCCTTTCATAAAATAAGTATACTAAAAATTAAGCTAAAAGTTGAATAGGGGCGGTATAAGACCGATTACGACCAGAGAGTTGATAAGATTAAAAATGGCAAAGAGAATCACCACGAGTCCTGCAGTTTTGAAAAATATCCCAGCATTCTTGCTCTTGTGGATAGAGAACGAACTAAAGCTCAAGAGTGCTAGTACTGGCAATGTGCCGAGTGCGAATGCGAGCATCGTCAATCCTCCCTCAAGGAAACTTCCTGTTGTCAGGGTATAGAGTTGCATTGACTGAGTAAATCCACACGGCAGGAAAAATGTGGCAATACCCACCAGTAGAGGTGTGAGAGTATGATTCCACTTCGACACGCCATGGGCATGCTTAGAAACAATCTTGGGCATCGAGGGTTGCAATTTTTTCGCCCATGGAAAGACATCGAGTAGATTGATTCCAAGAATAAGCATGACACTACCAATGAGCAGGCTCAGAGCAAACGTCCCTGTTGTGTTGAGAGTAAACACCGCTCCGAGTGCACCGATTATTCCGCCGAGAATAAAGAATGAGACAATACGGCCCGCATGGAACATGAGTTGTGGACGTACTTTATCACCTTCTTTTGCAAATGTTGCAGACATTGAGAGTACGAGACCTCCAACCACTGCCATGCATGTAGAGACTGACGCGATAAGACCAATGACAAATGCGGTGCCATACGTTATATTTCCCCCACCAACAAGATTTACCAAACCAATTTTTTGCAAAATAAAGAAGAGTACTGCAAATGCAATTGCAATTGGGATAGCTACTTTGAAATCTACCCATTTCACATTTTTACTTTCTCTTTCCACAGAAACTGTATACCCGTGTTTAGATAGAATATCGGTGAGTACTAGGGCTATAGCTTCGGGAGATCGGTCGCCGAAATCTCCTGTGAGTTCCACGGTATGAGTATCGAGGTTTGATTTTGCAGAAGTAACCTCGGGTAAGTCAGTAAGCTCGCTTTCTGTGAGAAAGATACATGCTTTGCAGTGCATACCGTGAATGTGAAAGGTGTATTTTTGTATCTGAGTACTCATTTAATGAATTAATTAATTTATTTATACCACTCTTGATACCATCCCTGCATATCTTGTATTTCCTTTGATTGCGAAGCGGTAATATTTTTTGCTAGTTGCAACATCTCTGGTCGACTTGTTCCTGACTCTAGCATCTCTGCCATCGTTATCGCCATTTGATGATGCGGAATCATAGCTTCAATAAATGCTTTGTCGAAGTCTGTTGCGTTTTCAAGTAAAGATATTTCTTCAGTTCCACCCATATGCATTCCACTTTCTGACATCATTCCACCCCCCATCATGGCAGTGCTTCCATCTGGAACATTCTTGCCAAACCAATCCTTATACCATCCATTCATGTTTTCTATCTCTTTGGTCTGACCTTCTATAATCGCCGTTGCGAGAGTTTTGATCTCTGGTCGCTTTGATTTCTGAAGTGCGAGTTGTGCCATCGCTACAGCCCCGTCATGGTGTGGAATCATTTGCTCGATGAAGTGCTTATCGATACTTCCCATAATCTGATTATCATTTCCATTCATCATTCCAAAACTACCATTCTGCTGTGAAGAAAACATAGTCGATGTAAAAAACGTCGCCAATAGTACTCCAATCACTATTCCTCCGATTCCATAAGCTATTTTGTTAGAACCATCATTTTTTCCAATCTTTTTTTCTGCTTTTGTATTATTTGTATACATAATTTTTATTAAATTAGTCTATTAAACGATCTCTCCTTTCTTCTCAAGCATTATGTGGTGCATAGTGGCAAGCTGAAGCCAAATTGCGATAAGCACCAGAACAATGGCATCAATAAAAAGATGTGGTTGAGTAAAACCAAACGCAGTACCAGTGGTCCCTGCGCTCCACGCACCCAAAAGAGCTACAACACCAGCACATCCAGAGACAACACTTACAATGTGAAATAATTTTGATAGTTTCATATATTTATTTTAATTAATACTTGCTAATACTTTCGACTGTAATAATTTATTCCTTTGTTACTTCGTATTTTGTATTTTCAAAATACGAAGTAACATTTCCTAGATCAATATTTTCTTTTGTTTCAACGCTCGCTGTTTGATTTGCTATATCAACTTTTGCCGAAGTGACTCCATCTATTTCTGATAAAATCCCTTCTACATTGTGAGCACATCCTCCACATGTCATTCCTTTTATTTTATATTTTTGTATCATGATAATTTTTTATAATTATTGTTAACACAGCCGACTTTTATAATCTCATTCCCTTAATTCGGAGTGAATTACCAACCACCGATACGCTCGAGAATGCCATCGCAAGTCCCGCAAACACAGGGTTGAGAAGCCAACCGAAGATCGGATAGAACACTCCGGCCGCAAGTGGAATACCGATGATGTTGTAGATAAATGCCCAGAAAAGATTTTGTTTGATACCTCGCATAGTCATCTTTGAGAGCTTGATCGCTTTGACGAGTTTTGAGATGTCTCCGCCGAGAAGTGTGATGCCAGCCGACTCTATCGCCACATCGGTTCCAGTACCCATAGCAATACCCACGTCCGCTTGAGCGAGCGCAGGAGCGTCATTGACGCCGTCGCCTGCCATCGCCACGATTCGACCCTGTGATTGCAGTTCTTTTATCTTCGCCAATTTATCCGCAGGCATTACATGAGCGATAACGTCATCGATACCGACAAGAGACCCAATATACTTCGCAGCCTTCTCATCATCTCCTGTGAGCATCACCACCTTGATTCCGAGGGCGTGAAGATTTTTCACCGCCTCGATGGACTCTCTCTTTATCTCATCCGCCACCATCACGAATCCGAGTACCTTTTCCCCGCCCGACTGAACGGCACCAGTCGTTCGGGCAGTCTTGGTTGCGAGAATGACTGGAGTTTTACCTTGCGAAGTAAATTCATTTAATTTTGTAGCGTCAAAAGAAATATTGAGGTCGCTTATAAGTTTGGCATTGCCGACAAAATATTCCGTGCCACCGATCGATCCTTTGAGTCCTTTGCCTTGTATACTCTCAAAATTTGAGACATCCGATATGGGGATATTTTTCCCTTGTGCATAATTTACGATTGCATGCGCGATCGGATGCTCCGACTTCTTTTCGAGCGATGCGAGTATAGATATCAATTCTTCATCTTTACGATCCGAGAGATTGACGATGTCTACAAGCGTCGGCTTGCCAATAGTGATTGTACCTGTCTTATCTACCACGACTGTATTTACTTTGTGAAGTTTTTGAAGTGTGGCCGCATCTTTGATAAGTATCCCATCTTTTGCACCTTTACCAACTCCGACTATGATTGCTGTAGGAGTCGCGAGTCCAAGTGCGCATGGACACGCAATGACAAGGACACCGACAAATGAAACGAGGCCGTATGAAAGTGCTTGCGAGAAACCGAGCGCGCCGGTACCGAATAAAAGCCAGACTCCTAGAGATAGGAAGGCGATAACGAGCACGATGGGAACAAACACGGATGAAATTTTATCAGCGAGTGCTTGAATCGGCGCTTTACTCCCCTGTGCTTCTTCAACCATGTGTATGATCTGGGCGAGCAATGTTTCAGAGCCGACTTTGGTAGCTTTGAATGTAAACGATCCGCTTGTGTTCATAGTGCCTGCTACAACAGAGTCTCCGATTTTCTTCTGAGCCGGCATCGGTTCGCCGGTGACCATCGATTCATCAACGAAAGATGAGCCGAGGGATATGACTCCATCAACAGGAATCTTTGCTCCTGGCTTTATGATAATCATATCTCCGTGTTTCACCTCAATAATCTCAATCTCTACTTCTTTGCCGTCGCGAATGACAAGTGCGGTCTTTGCCTGAAGATTGAGAAGTTTTTCGATTGCATCACCTGTCTTTATTTTCGATCGAGCTTCTAGATATTTACCGATCGCAATAAAGGTAATAACTACGATCGTCACATCGTAGTAGGTGTGTTCCACATTTATGAAAGGACGAAGAGTTTCTTCAAATGCCATCACCACAAAGCTGTAGAGATATGCTGCGACAGTTCCGATACCGATGAGCGTATCCATACTAGCCTTGCCATAACGGAGAAATCGGTAAAAACCGAGAAGATATGGCTTTCCAACGACAAAAAGCACGTATGTCGCCATAAGTGGCAGGAGGTGATGGACGAACTCATACACAGTAGTGCTCATCTTTGGCACCCATCCGTACTCTGCGAGAATATCCCAACCCATGATAATGATACTGAAAATCGCCAGAGGTATAGCTGAGGCAACGAGTGATCTTTGACTTCTTACTTCAGCAAGCTTTTCCTTTTTTGTTTGATTCAGTCCGAGGTGAGCAGCATGTTCGTCAGGAGCCATTCCCATGTCTTGGGCAGACATAGTGTGCACTGCATGCTTGTTTGCCGAAGGGGTAGAATCCTCTACAATAAGAGAGTATCCAAAAGATTCAATCTTTTTAGAAAGTTCTTCCGCTTTTACTTTTGATTCATCAAAATTTACTTTCACTGATTCGGTGCCATAATTTGCGACCGCTGATTCTACACCTTCTACTTTTTTGAAAGTTTTTTCTATGATACTTGCACATGATGCACAATGCATTCCTTTTATTTTGTAGGTTTGAGGAATATTCATATGTTATTTTCTCTTGAGTTGATACACCTTCAGTATTTCGGCTGTCGCTTTGTCTGTCTGACCTTTTTTGATTTGATTTACAACGCAATGTCCGAGATGACCCTCCATAAGGATGTCTTCGATATTCGAAAGCCCCTGCTTCACAGCAGACGTCTGGGTGATCACATCGATGCAATACGCATCTTTTTCTATCATATTCTGAAGTCCGCGGATTTGCCCCTCGATAATTTTAAGGCGACGAACTAATTTGAGTTTATCTGTGTGCATTCACCCAGTATATACCCCCCTGGGGGTATTGTCAATGTCCTATGATTTTGCAATAAAAAAAATACCATGGTACGTTTTTTATTGCGATTAGTTATTTAGTTGAGTAGAGGTCGTGGCAAGGCCAGACCTTGCCAGTTTTAAACATAGTGGCTAAAGGAGAGATCGTACCAAGAGAGGGTTAATCTCATCCTGTTTCAAAAGCAAATGACATTTTGTCTCTATGTATAGTTCCGCTTCCTTCCAATGCGTATAAGAGCCGTTGCAATTTCTAAAGCGAAATACGAGTGCGCGCAGCCCCTCTATAAATCCTTTCTCACGTACGATTCTCTCTACATAATTTGAGCATGTCTCTTTGTAGAGGCACATTCTCCTTTTTTCAGCAGGAATCAGTTTCCGATATATTCTTATGGAAAAAAGCATGAGGTACTTCATTTATTTTTCAAAAACGGCAAGTTGGACTGTTTTTAATTCTGATTTTCCAAACAAAGCAGCACACCCCGTAGGCTTCATAGTGGTCGTAATAGTTTCGAGCATCTGGAATTTCCATCCATCGCTCACCTCTTTGTCGATAATGATCTGCAATTCTTTTGCAGCTTGTTCGGCTCCCCCTTTGTCGGTAATTGTCGGATGAAACGGTAGTACTTTGTATTGCATAAAAATTTTCTTTTATAATTCTAATG
>Ga0163151_10001831_pt1 | contig 34695 bp, 47 predicted proteins | sample OliLakLV19MP5IB2_FD_145596 | JGI IMG/M metagenome (GOLD analysis project Ga0163151, IMG submission 145596) | Freshwater microbial mat bacterial communities from Lake Vanda, McMurdo Dry Valleys, Antarctica - Oligotrophic Lake LV.19.MP5.IB-2 | ecosystem: Environmental > Aquatic > Freshwater >... | reverse complement strand
GTATTTAATAACATCTTCAACTTCTTCTTCATCTTCTTCTTCATCTTCATCTTCATCTTCATCTTCATCTTCATCGGTTACTTTGCTTACTTTTGCTAAGCTTTGCTTACTTTTGCTTACTTTTGCTTTAACTCCCCATTCAACTTCTTCTTCAACTTCTTCTTCATCTTCTTCTTCATCGGTTACTTTGCTTACTTTTGCTAAGCTTTGCTTACTTTTGCTTACTTTTGCTTTAACTCCCCATCTCTTTTGAGAACTGGCTAATCCGCCCTTTCTACCTGCTTCGGCCCTTGCCTCTTTTACTTCTGAGTACTTTTTGTCGTCGATTTTGAGCTGTATTTTTATGAAGTTAAATGCCATTTTTATATGCGAAGGTAAGTCTATAATTTCCCCGGATATTTCGTACTGAAAGATTGCTCTAAAGAGAAGTCCAAGATCTTCGTTGGAGAAATCCCCTATTGCCTCGTAAAAGGTAAGGTATATTAAAAAAGACTTTTTGTTATTTTTATCCATAGTTTTATAGTTATAGACCTAAAGCTGAACGGCGAATCGTCAGAAGCTCCGCCCAGCTGTAGAATTATAATCATTTCATGGTAATTTTCATTTTGGTGACGATTCCTTTCATACTTTATAAAATACTCGAAGGAGAATCTATTGTCAAGTTTTCGTTACACTTTTGGAGAATAAAAAACCCCCGATTTGGGGGCTTTGAAGTTTAGTCGTTAGACTCTGGTTTTGGGCCAGATCCTGCTTCATCAGCATTTTCAGGTTTCTTAACTTCCTCTATTTGGTCTACTTGTTCCTCGGGAGTTGGGTTTACTTCCTTTTCTAAATCTTTTGTTGATTCTTTTGTCATGCTAAAAATAATAAAAAGTATTAATTACAATCTACATGACAATATTAAAGTTAAGGCCAATTCTATGTAAAATTTGTATTAAGCTTAGTGAAGTAACGCTTGTGTTTCTTCTAGCTTAGTATGTAATTTAGCAATAGTCTTTGGGTCGTTCTCTTGAGCCAACATTTTGGTTCCTGAATCAACTGCGTATTGCTGTAGTAAGTTGTAAACAACAGTAAGGAACGGAATTAAACCATCAAAAATTAGTTTAATGTAATCGTTCGTTAGAGTTGCATTATATTCAGTAATATCTATAATTAAAAGATTAGTAAATCCAGATGCAACGAATGAAATTAAAACCATTAAGGCAATCTTAACTTTTGGATGAAGGGAGTTGTAACCCTTAGCAATTAATTTGCTTAAACCTCCGAAGAAGTTTGAAAGTCCTGTTTTTATCTTTTCCATAATTTTTTAATTAAATTAATAATAAATATAATTAGATTAAACCCTGTTGTAGGTTTCTCAGGCTCTGTAGGCACCTCTGGTTCAGGTGTTGGCTTTAAGAATGAATCAAGTTTTTCAATTGTACTTTTAGTTTTATTAATTCTTAAAAGGTCAATAGTTTTTCCGGGAGTCATTTCTATTTGCTGGATTTTAAAGGCATTGACCGCATCTGATTCTAATTCAAACTCGAATTCTATAATATCATTTCCGGAAATATCCACTCCATAAACAATAATATCAGGAGCTATAGGCCTTGTATAAAAGTCTAGTTGATCCTTGGTATTTTTCGTTTTGTTAACTCTTATAAGTGCGACCGAGGCTCCTTGAGCAAGTACAGTTTTCTGCTCATTAAATTTAGCTCGGGCCTCATTTTCGTCGTTGAATTCCTGAAGGAGTGTTCCATTAATTAAAACTTGGAACTTTATAATATCGGGAACTTCAACAACAGGTGGTTGATAACCATACTTTTTAAAGGTATTTATATCTCCGAAGAAGACATTTAAATCTACGTCGCCACCAATTCCGTTAACTCTTCCAGTAGCAGAGTATTGTTTCATAGCAATTACAGGCCATTGAGTTTGAGGGGCAGTGTCGGGATTTCCATCCCATAAAGCTAACCACAAACCGAAATCTCCTCTTACCACCCTACCCCAGTCTCCTTGAGTAGCTTTTGAAAGATTTATGTAGAGTAGAGGCTTATAACCGATTTTATTTTTTATATATTCTAGGAAAATAGATGCCCAGTTTCTCCAGTCGTCAAAAGTTGACCAGTTCTCTTCCATATCCAGAACTAAAACCTCATCTTTATCAGGAGTTCCAACAACATCTAAAAACCATTGAGCTTCTTTTTCGGGGATATTATATTGTGGGTAAGCATAGTGATACATTCCATGAGGAATGCCTAATCTTCGACATTCATTTCTGCTTCTATCAAATTGAACGTCTCTATACCCAACTCCGTAACTAGATCTAATGATGATAAACTCTTTCACTTGCTTAACAGCATTGAAATCATAAGCACCCTGCCATGTTGAAGTATCTATTCCAAGAGCCATATTTTGAAATTTAACAAATATAATATTGTATCGAAAACCTCGCTATACTTCAAATTTTCCGTAGAAACTTGAGAAAGGCCCAACCCCCTTTTTGACTGACTCGTTTAAATTGCCCCTTAAAACATCGCCTAATGCCTCAAGGTCTGCTTTTTCTTGGAAAGTGGCACCACGATTCAATACGTTGAAACTAGCGAGGCTAGTGTAGTTTAAAAATAGCAATCGATTCGCTTCCTCCGGATTCTCTTCCATCCAGAGTCTGTGCTCATTGCATATAACGTACCCGTTATTTAAATCAAATTTGAAATGGAGATTGTCTTCAGGTATAAGTCGAGCTAAACTCAGCGAATTACCACATTTGATACCAAGAGCGATATTATCCCAGATGCATTGGTTGTGGTAGATCAATGAGATAGCGTGATTGTAAATCGTCTCGAGGTCTTCCTCAGATTGTGACATTCTATTATTATATCACTTTGGCGTTACGGTTTTGAAGTTGCACTCGAACTCATCATTTACTGTAGGAGTAGCTCCTAATGAAGAGATTTGATTTTGAAGGATACAGATATTGGAAGATAGCTTATCTATCGTTAGTTGTTGGGTTGTAATTTTACCGTTCTGTTCTTCTAATTTTATATTTAATTCCTCTAATGAAGTTTGATTATTTCTAATTTCTATTAGAAGCCGATCTTGATCATTGGTCTTATCTACAAAGGTAAAGTAGATGAACCACGCAATACCTATGAGGATGAGAAATCCAAATATGGAGGTTAATAATGGAGTGTTTCGAACCACGAATTTATAGGCCTTATTCATTTTCATGTTCCTTCGCTCTGGCGTACTGTCTGTCTTCAATTCGGGTTTTGAGAGCCCTAACAGTTCTTTTGTTTCCATAATTAGGTATTAAGTTATCAAGTAATTCTAGAAATAAGAAAGACAAATCATCGGTGGACTCCGCCTGTTTATCGATTTTCTGCCCATTTGCCTTTGTTACTCTCAACTGTTCTTGAGTAGATGTTTTATCTTTATTTATTAAATATACAATAAAAAGACCCGAACCACCAAATGTTGAAATAAAAAGTCCTATTTCATCCATGATATATCTCGTTTATTAAATTTATTTAATGTGTAATTTCTTATAACATAATATCGGAATTCTCTTTAATACACACCCCTTATTTCTTATTTATATCTAATAACGAAATAAGTCGTAAAGTATGGATCTAAGTTATTATGTGCATCCCCCGAGCCTGCGTTTTGATTAGTTGCGGTTGTACTTCCTACAGAGTCATCTCCAACTCCCGGAGTAACCCAACCTCCACCTGCAGATTGTAAACCGGGCGATGCGTTATTTTCTATCCATGTACTATGAGTATGCGAGTTCTGTAAATGTGTATGAACCGCTAACTCTGCAGTAGTTAAAGTATGAGTTTTTGAACCACCAGTAACACCTAAAGTTTTAAATTCCGTTTGAGAATTATCGACCCCGATTGGCTTTCTTCCAGCACCCGGTGGTAAGTTAAAAGTAGTGGATCCATTACCCAAACCGTGTGGACAACTTCGCATTGAATGAATTCCTGATTGAGATCCGGTTGTTGCTATTTTTGTGCCAGCAATAGCATTCACAAGAGATGTCGCAAGCCAGAATGTATTAGTATCGTTCGCAATTACATAGTAAATCGTGTTTACACTGAGCCCTGTTGGCAATGCCCCTGTAGTGGTCATGTAGATTTTATCCCCGGTTTTGAAAGGATGTGAATTTAATGTGAATACTCCGGGAGTCGCAATTGTTAAAGTAAAATCTCCAATGAGAGGCACTATAGTATTAAATAATTCGGAATAGTCAGTCCTGCTTATAGCTGAACCGTCTCTTACTAAAAATCCGTAAGGTAATACAATTGTATCCCACATAATAGTGCCTCCTACAGGTATGATCATTCGAGCGATATTAATACCACCAATTTGAACATCTCCCCCTTCAGTAGGATCGTATTTCGCATTGAATGCAACTCCTTGTTGAGTCCAATCGATAACCGGGGTTCCAATGTTTAAAGTTCCTTCTATTATATAGTTTGTAAGCTTATCGTATAAACGAACTTCGACATCAAAAGATTTTGAAGCATCGAATCCTGAAGATCCTAAGTCTCCGTCTACATAATCCTCGAATTCTATATTTCCACTAGAGTCTGAAGAAACCGATAATGAATTCCATGTTTGAGCCCCCCACGCATCTGTCGTTTCTTTAAATCTATAATGTACGGTCGCTGTGTTTAATACTCCAGATCCGGGATCTGAGGTCGTATTCGAGGAGAAGTACTTCTTCCAGAATCTTCCGTTAAATACTAATTTTGTTGGAGTATCGATTCCGTTATCTCTTTGAAAATCAAGGCCGAATAGAATCACAGCTTCATACTCGGCCATAAGGGATAATGAATTATTAACTGTGGTGGTTAAACTTCGGGAATCAAAGGCTGTGACTGAGTTATCCGGAGTGTCGGCATTGTCTATGTCCATCTCAACTGTTGATCCTGCACTATAGGCAATTTCGGATTGCTGACCACCGGCAACAAATCTGTATTTTATTCCAGTCGCACTATTTAAAGGCACCATTTTATTACCTGAGGTAATTGAAGCCCTTATTTTAGAGTAACTTTTAATCATCTTTGTGGATGATCCGAGTAGAGTCGCTGTGCTAGACGACACTAGAACATTGCTATACTTATCCGTATTATTTATCGTCTTATCCACATTAGCGACCGTATATGTCGTAAACGTTGGCTTATTTGTTGTCTGATTTACAGAGGCAGTCCCGGCTTTATCTTGATTAGATCCGACTTGAGTCCCATACCCCCCATTTGTAAATGTTTGAAGTCTTACGGTTGCACCTACGCTCGTACCGCTGGGAACTTGAGCATACATTGCATCGATTTCCCCAGAGTTGAAAGTTAGAGAAATGCTCGAAGTCTGGCCGAGAGTTTGGGTTTTTATCAAAGATCCGTTCACATAAGTTAGAGCTTTTAGATGTAGATTTCCCGGATTGCTTATTATAAGAGGGATTGAATCTCCTATTACAAAGTTAACTGAGTTTGAAATACTCGCCTGCCTTGGTATAGTAGGAAGAGAAACGGTCTGTCCAAAATTGAAAGTTCCCCATGAGATATCTGTATTCCCATCAAATCCCACATAACAGGATTTAGTACCATCTGAATTATGGGCTACGGTTACAGTTCGGCTTCGAACGACTTGATCAGTTGTCCCACCTTGTAAATTAAATGTTATAGAGGAATTGCTGTCATTTCCATTAATGTTTGAGTTGGCGTTTGCACTCCCGGAAAGGTTAAACCCGTAATAGGCAGTATTTACCCTTTGAAAGTGAAGCTCTGCGTATACATTCGAAGTATTGTTTACAATATCCTGACTGCTTACATACCACGTTATATACGGTCTTACGTTTCCTGAACCTATTCCTGAAAATGAACCATAAATTTCTGCCATTTTTTAATTATTAACAACTAACATTCCACCGGTATTTGTTGGGATTATTCGAGTACTTTTTTCTGCGTTTTGATATCTTTGAATGATTAGGTAATCCTGAACGGTTAACTTAGTTACTGTACCGGAGTCTTTATCAACCAATAATATCACTCTTTCAGACCCAGAAGAAGTGTCATATACTGCAAACTTTCTGTTATCTAAAAGTGATTTAAAAGGATCCGTTTGAGAGGTAATGGAAAAACCATCTTTATCGAATCTGAAGCCTTTCCCATAAACTTCGTTTGGTGCTTGAACCCATCCGTTAATATCGCCCCTTACTATTACTATATCACTAATTGTAAGTTCTCCATCTGTATAGGCGGTATTATCTATATTTAAAGTGGTGCTGGATCCTGTCGCAGTAAACTGCCTCTTGAAGGTCGCCCAGCTTAAACTCTCGGGTAAAGTTATCCCCCCAGACACACCAGTTAAGGTAATATCGGTATCTTCTGCAGATTTATATCGGAAATATAATGTATACATTTCTCCCTCGATCGTAGGTATAGTTTGTTGAATATACTGCTCCGCCAAGAAGAATGCAGATCCACTTTCAGTATTCACAGTTGTATCAGAAGTTTGATCAATTGTTGCATCGTTGTCCGCATCTATTAAGTCTCCTTCGGTATCAAATAATTGCCATTCCTCTATACTTTCTTTTAACCCTGCAGAATTCTTAATTAAGTTTATTCCTCCGGTTTGAGATACTTTTAACGTTAAAGCCTCGGCAGTTTGCTGAAGCTCGGTTACGTCTTCTTGGATAATCGTAATGCTATCTTCGTTGGCATCGATTCTGTTTTGTGCATTATTTACCTGCTCGGTAATTGCCGATACGGAGTTTGTAATAGAGTCAGTCAGAATAGATATCTGAGCGGTATTTCCTTCCATATCTGCGTTCAGAATTTCAATCAGTCCCTTTTGCTTATTTACTATGATTTCAGTATTTCTAATTCTTCGGCCAATGATTCCTGCAGTATCATAATCGGTTTTAGTTTTATCAGGTGTTTTTGCGAGTATAGTTTCCGATACTCCACCGGTAATGTTTATGGTTATATCCAAAATGACGACTTCTGCTTCTACACCGTTAGGATCTTTCACTATAATTCTGTCTCCGACTTCGAAGTATCCTAATCCCATCGTATCTGCAGAAAAGGGTTTAAATGAAGTTCCTATTAAGGCAGTAGCTATGGGGACAATGGCAGTCTCCCTGTCAGCGTCAACGATTAAATTATTTACTATTCTAAACTCTAAAGGCACGACCTCATCTAGAAGAATGTTTGATCCATTCTCTAAAAGTAATACGTCTCCATTTTCGAGTAATAAAAAACTCATTAAAAGAATGCTAAAAAGTTCGAATTAACTGACGGCCCTGGCCCGCCTCCCGGTTCTGATACCGTTAACAGTAATTCAGCAGATTTAGCGAGGCTTTGATCTGCAGAGGCTATATCAGTTGTTCCGGAGTTCCATGTAAGTATTATAACTAATTTTGATCCAGCACTGGCTCTATCTGCCCACTCTTGGATTACAGTTTTTATATCCGGTGATAAATCATACCCAGCATTTGATAATGTTTCTGACCATGTAATATGTGCAGTTGTAAGAACTCTGTCACTTAAATTATCTGAGGCAGATGTAAAATCGGAGGGAGTATCAACGTCTTCTGCGTAAATTTCGCAGTTTAATGTTAAATTACTTCCGTTAAAAGATTGTACTTTCAGATAGGCAGAATCTATAACTAGACCCTGTATGTCTACTTTTCTAAACATAAACCCGACGTGCCTATTATTTGTATCCAGTCTTAAGCTTGTAGATGTTAATTGATCTGCATTTCCATTTGTAGCTTGGTAATTATCATCGCCACCACTTGCAACGTGTAGATTTACCACACCACTTCTATTCCCAATGAAGGCGGTATCTGCAGAAATAAAGTCTTGGTAATAATCATAAGTTGCGTTAGCAACGTAAGCCATACCCGAGATAAGTTTCCGAGCCGTTATACTTCCTCCTGTATTTGTATCTCCAGAGTCATAATCGGGTGAACCTGCAAGCCCGTTATTTAGCCAGAGCTGGATTCTTCCAGTCGAACCGTGAAATTTAACACGAATTTCAATAGTAAATATCTGGTCTAAAGGTAGACTTACACCTGTGTCAATATATCCAGTCGCTGTAGTTGTCGCAGATAAACGAACAACTCCAGTTCCATAGTCTTCAATATTAAATTTTGCAATATCTACATCAGAGGCATCCCAGAGCGTAAAGAAACCAGCATATCCCCCGGCACCCCACGTTTGACCACTGGGAATAAAACCTTTCAACTGAACATATATATCGGAGTAATTTGCACCTAAATTTTTAACCGCCGAGGCGCTTCCCTCGCCTACAGAATTAAAGAATAGAGATTTACTTCCAATAACCTTTCCAGAGGTGTCAAGAGTAACGGTAGGGGCTCCCCAGACCTGAGAAACCGAGTCGAACGAACTGGGTAAACTACCCTCGAAATTGTCAGGGCCGAATAATAGAGCCATATTTTAAAAGTTATTAAGTAAAGCTATTAAGTCCCATTTTGTATCTGCTGAATTATAAACAAACCCTAGATACATCGTTTTACTAATTACCGTTGTCGTAGGTAAAGCTAAATCACTAGAAGCTCTATAAATAGCGTTCCAAGCCAAAGTTCCAGCAGTCCCATTATCTTTAATCCTAATTATTAACTTCTGTCCATCAGTTGGTGTACCAGATGGAGCCGCAAATGTAGCACCAGCCGCAAGAGCGGTAACATTGTACTGGTCGCTTGAATCGCCTGTTGGAGTAGGAGTACTACTTGATGTGGTTGTTTCTATTCTTGAAGTGATTCTCTTATTTGTTAAAGTTGCACTTGCACTATTTTTAGTTTGATCAGAAGTGTTACTTACATTATTTAAATGCAGTATTGATTTTGTTGTGGAAACTGATAGAGCTTCCGGCACTCCAGTACTAGCAGTATTTCTACCAATAAAAGAAGCAGGTGCCATATTTGCCATTTTCGAGAGGGTTATTGCACTATTATCTATAGTCCAAACACCACTTGAAACGGTAACATCCCCTTTATCGCCATCGCTTACACCTCCGCCGACTGCACTATCCACGTATGCCTTTATAGCTTTTTGTGAGGGTATTCGTGTGTCACTATTCGCTGTTAAAGATACGTCTGTATCTACCACGTTCGAAGCGAACATAGCTGTAGTCAAATTAGAGATCGAGTTATTTGTAGCGTTTATAGTTTTATTCGTTAGAGTGACCGATGCCGAGTTTTTTGTTGAATCCGAGGTATTGTCTACGTTTCCAAGCCCCACATCTGCCTTAGCAAGAGCAAGGTCGGTTTTTAATTGTGCCATCGTTCTATTAGTCCAAGCACCAGCTTTCCTTTGTAAGATATCATCATCTGTAGGAGATAATCCAGCGATAGTGGTTAAATCCGAATCGACAGGTTGTTTACTAGCGTCTAATCCGTAACGAGTATCTAATTGAGAAATAGCAACCTTCTTAGTAATTGGAGTTCCTCCGGTATCATCAACAATTGGAAGTACATCATCAGTAGCCAAAGCTGGGATTAAGTCTAATTCGGTTATTTTTTGATCAGCCATTTTTAAAATTTAATAGTTAAATAGTTTGAGCAATATTATCTTCCTGAGGTTGTCTGCTTAATACCACTGATGTTATCGGCCCATATGTTGGTTCTAATATCAATTTGTTTAAACTATTTTTATCTAAGGTTTCTAATATTGTATCACTTATATTTCGCACCACGAGTTCATCCGAATTATTAAATTCTATTATTGCACCAGAAACCTCAGCTATTTGCTCTAAAACGTCTCTAAAGGTTAACTTCTGATCTAAAAATAAATCTGCAGGTATTCCATAATCATCATTAGGGAATTCTGTTGTTGCTAACGTCCAGCTGAATCTAACACAGATAGCTTCTAACAATCCGAGTACAGTGGTGGGGTAGGTAATATCATAAATGGGTTCTAAATCATAAGGCTGAAGTGCTTCGTACATTTTATCGTATAGAGTAATCTTCGAGCTTGCGTTTGCTTTATTTGTTTCTACCTTCACAACTTTAAACGATCCATAATCTAAGTACTCTATGCTTTCATTTGGCAGTACTACCCCTAGTCCTAAATTTACGTATTTATCTAGGTAGTTATGAGAGCCGAGGTATGTAACAACCGCTCCTCTCATTACTGTTTTACATATAGAGGAACTGGCCGTTAATTTTATAGTCTGTAGATCATCATCTTGGTTAATCATATTTCCAGAGTCGTTTAGGTAGGCTTTTGCTTCCCTTCCCGGAGTTTTCATTGCTGTTTTAAATTCTTCTGATACGGTTATCATGGGATTTTTTTAAACGAGATAATATTTACACTAAATGGTGCATACACTTCAGTATCTTTTCTAAATAATGGGATTTTAAAGTCTCCAGCATAGAAGTCCTGAGTTTTCAATGAATTACTGGCCACGTCATACCAATCTACAGAGAAAGTAGAGTTTAGAAAAAGGTTTGTTAATATAGTCATCTCAGCTCGAGTAGTATAGGCAAATTCTAATGTTATTTTTATGAAATTCCCTATAAAAGTGGCATTAAGTTCTCCGGCCATATTTCGACCCCCGTCGGCCCATAATTTGACATAGTTAGGTTCATAGCTCTTAAGCTTTGGTAAATTTGTACTGTTTATCCTTACTAGTGTATTCATATTTATATATTTAATAACGGAGATCCAGATTCCAACGATTTCTGATTATGGTAATCAATGAATCCCTCGTAAATAGTATCTTCTCCGACTTTAATTACAATTGGTTGTTTTTCACCTCCAGCACCATTAAGCTTATCGGCTATCATATCAATCCAGCCGGTATTGTTTTCAAGAGGAACCACAGCTTCTTTTCCAGCCTCTCCAAGCATCGCAAAAGTAGGAGAGTCTATTACTCCTCCTCGAGCTAACTTTTGGATATAGCCTATTCTGAAGTCTATTTTTGAGCCTCCCGGAATAGCCGAGGCGACATCGGACACACTTTGAATCAAGTCATTAACATGTCTTATAAATCCATTTATTATATCGATGACTCCGTTTATAGCTCCCTTAATAGAATTCTGTATGCCGTTCCATATATTTTCCACAGTTGTTTTGATTCCATTCCATACCCCTTCGAATTGCTCCTTAAACCTATTTATAACCGGCATTATATTATCATTTATCCAGTTGATTACTGGCTGTATAGCCTGCATGATTCCGGCCCATACGTTCTCGGCAATTTCCCTTATTTTATTAAATACTATACTGAAGATATTTAATAAGTTTTGAATGACAGGAACTATAAGTTTAGATATAAGATCCCATAAAGCCTGAAGAATTGGTTTTAATATATTATCCCAAACAAAGCTCACAATACTTCGAATGGCTTCGAATACCTTAGTAAACGTTTCCCATAAGAAAGTAAGTATAGGTACGATTAAATCGATGATTTTTGATGCTAACGCTGAGAATATTTCTATAATTTTTGTAACTATATCAATAGCAATACTGAATGCAGGCACTATGTTTGCAAGGATAAAGTCTACTAATGGTTTTAATATATTTATCCATAGCCAATCGATTATTTGACCCAGTAGTTTTAACGCACCAACTAAGAAGGTCGCAATGCTGTCTATCAAAGGCTGAATTGCGGCTTGAATAGCTGGCCACTTCTCTTGAAAGACCGCCACCAGTTCGTTTACTTTAATCATGAATGAATCAAATACAGGCACTATATTTTTTTGAATCCAAGTTAGAGCACCAGATACCAATTGATCGATAGAGTTTCTAAAACTCTCAGAGTTAGTGTACAAAAGGTAAAACCCAGCGACTAAAGCGGCGATTACCCCAATGACAATTAAAACAGGACCGACTGTTGTTCCAAATATTGTGGCTATAACACCTAATACAACTTTCACTCCCTCTATAATCCCAGTTAAATTACCGAAGCCTCCAATCAACACCCCAATTATCGGAGATATCAATCGAAACCCTAAAAATAGGATCCCGACCCCTTTGGCAACATCTAAAAGGAATTGAACTATAGGATTCTCTAGTAAAGGCCCGAAGAGGTTCTTTACCGTTTCTTTTATCCCATTAAATTTACCTATTATTTCATCTGCGGTTTTGTTTATACTCTCGATTCCTGCATTGTCTATAGCACCACCACCTCCTACTGCTCCTGTATCAAATCCTCCAATTCCGCTATCTGCAGTCCCCCCACTAGATCCAGATCCAGAGTCCGGCTTACTTAGAATATTCATCTCGTCGAATGAAGCCAATCCTAATAATGATTTTTTAAGTTTATCAGCACTACTTGTTGTTGCATCTAAATTATTCCCAGTATCAACTAAAGCTCCTCCGAGGTTATTTTGAGCACTACTTGTTTTTAAAGACAAGTTCGCAAGACTCTCGAAGTTCTTGCCAATGCCCGGAAGTCTTGAGAGTAGAGTACCTACTACACGAACTATAGCAAGGAAATATCCAGCCACTTTATAAGAAAAGCTTCGGATACTTGATTCAGCACCGTTAAGGGTAGATTGAACTCCTCCGAAAAAGGCTAATAAAGACGTTTGAACGACTGATTGGATAGGCTTTATAAAATTGCCTAATGTGACCTTGATATTTGTAAGAGTAACCCCAAGTGAAGCTAATTGACCTTGAGTAGTATTAGCCAATCGAGCCGCATCCCCTTGAAATAAATTACCCTCTTTAAGAAGACCGTTATATAGGGCCTGTCTAATTCCTGCATCACTTGTAGCTTTATTTAAGTCCTGTTGAGAGTACCCAGCTTCTACTAAAATATTAGATAAGTTTTTTGTAATACCAGCATTGTCAACAAGGATAGAATTTCCATTTTTAATACCTTCAGTAGCAGATGTAATTGATTCCCCAAATCCCAATGAAGCTTGTCTTCCAAAAGCGGCAGAGTTTTTGAAAGTATTCATAAGATTTATAGCCTCCGGAAGACTAAAACCACTTGCAAGTAAATTTTTAAGCCCGAGAGCTGAATCTTGCACAGACATTAAACCATCTTCAGATAGCTCCTTAGCCGCTCTTGTAGCCTGAGGTATAGCCTCCATGCCGAGCTTCCTGCCTGCGACAGTTTCCAGCCCAATTAAAGCACTTTCGTATTGTTGCGTCGTACCAATAGAATCTCTTATAGTTCTATCTAAAAATCCTAAAGATCTATTGAATACATTTGTTACTACTTGAGCGGTAATGAAAGACTTTGTAAGTTTGGAGCCTATACTATTATTAAACCGATTAGTGTTCTTCTCCAAGTTACCAAGAGTCGATTGAATCTTGGTAAGCTCAGAGTGGAATTGATCAGCGTTTGCCGAAATTATTGTTTGTAATTCTTCAACTTTTATTGCCATTTGTAGTACCGCCTAAAATAATAGTATTTTTTAACATCACTCGTTCCATTTCTTCGACCGACATATCTTTCGGTTCCTCTTGCAAGCTCTCTTCCTTTGCTAGAAATGGTTGACTCGGATATCCTTTCGGATTATTAAAGGCAATACTAACATATTGACCCAGATTGAAATTGTTAAGATCCATCTCCCTTGCCCTATTCTTTTCTTTAGAAATGTATGCATTAACATGTTCTTCAAACTGTCTGGGGTTTAAGCTCCAGTAATCCTCGATTGTTAATCCAATTGAGAGGGCTGTTCGCTCTCCTTCTGTCCATTGGTCTGCAAAGCTTCGGGATTCTTCATCGCCTTCCTGAAGTTCTCCCCTATCTTCAGTTCCTTTGCTAAAAAACGATCTTCCTCTAACTTATCGATGATTTCACCATAAAGTGAAAAGACACTTCGATTTTCACCTCCAGCTAAATATGCATCAATAGCATCTAAAGCTTGATTCTCGTCTTTTTTTTCGAGTCTCATTCCCTTTCTAACTAATAATGTGATATTTCTCATAGAGAAATCTGAAGCAATCTTTACAAAAGATTCTCCGCCTCGTTCGTTTTCTGCTTCAATGATGCTTCTTGCTGTGAAAGTAAGATTCATATGTCCAAAATAAAATATAAAATAACGTACAAATTGAGTGGTCCCCGTTTATTTGCGGAGACCACCTGGATTTAAACGCTTAATCCGGATGATGGATCGTAGTTTGGTTTACCAGAAACTCTGATAACTGCACTATAAGATCTTAATCCCTCTGGTGTCATTTCACCTTCCTTGAACGTTCTAACGTATCCGTTAAAAGTCCAAACGCTTCCGTTAGGAGAGTCGATTTCCCAGCCTTCTATAGTCTGAGCTTGTGCTAGGGCGTACATTGATGCCACCTGAGCGTCATCTTTGATTAAGCCTTTCAATGCAACTTCTCCCGCATCTTTTAATCCTGCGATAGATTCTTTATACCCATTTGGTGAGTCTAAAGTTGTTGCATCAAGATCGCCACTCTCCACTCCGATTTCCCCGATTGAAGTCAAATGCATGACTGTCATCAAAGGAGCGGTAGTCTTTTTCAAGATTGTACCGATTGATTTTTGAGTTGCCATTCTTGGTTAATTAATAAGTAAATCTAGTGTTTAGATGGCTAATATCATCTGGATCTATTATATCGGTATTAAATGAAAGAAGATAGTTTAAATCCTTCATTTTAGAAACCACTTGTGCTAAGAGCAAAGTAGTCTCACTCGATGTATTTCCCCAGATATCAATAGTCACTTCAATATTCTGATGTTCTATCTCTCCCGAGACAGCATACAAAGGAACATTGCTTGAAATATAAAAGGTCACACACGGCAAGTCCGCAAGAATCTCCGGCCTCTGTTGATATACAACAATATTAGCTATCTCACTAAGTTTGTCATAAATTGTGGCTTTTGTATCGGTGTCCATTATTTCTTTTTAACAGATTTTTTAAATGCGACTTTCGTTACTTTGCCACCAGAGGTTACGTTGTATCCATCGTATCGAGTTCTCCGCTTCTCTCTCTTTTTAGGTTGAGCTTCTGCAGGCCCCTCGTTAGCAGATACAATAGATCCTTTGGTTGGATTCGCCAATTGCGACTTAATATACTTCCCCATACTTGAAATTATGCCGGCCCGGTTGATGTTCAGGGCAGGAATCATAAATGGTTGAGCTTTCATTCTTCGAGTACCGAACTCCTGATGGAGAGCATATTCCGTTACGGTGTATACAATTCCCGTTTGCTCTTTAGGGAAAAGCTTGGTTCGAATGGAACCTCGGAGATTGCCAGTATCAACTGGTGCGAGATCTTTTGCAGACCTTTGCACTTTACGTGTGGCCTCCTTGATTTCCGGCATTAAATTTATGCCACTTATATCACCGTATCTTTTTATGCACTTATCGATGTCGAGGATTTGGATGACCATTTCTGAGCAATTAACAAGTTATGAGTATCGAAAGGAATTGACCTAATAACCTTATATTGCCTGTCTTGATAACCGATGATGGAGTCGTTAGCGACCACTTCATTTGTAGTAATTATCATATCGATATCCTCTACAATTCCGTAATCTTCTCTAATTTTATCCAGCTTGGAAAAATTAACATTTCCCTTGAAAGTTTTTACAACTATGGAAGTCCCGGATTTACGAGCCCACCCGTCTGATTCAACAACATCCTCGTTTTCATACAAGGTTATTGTCTTATCATAGAATGCTTTCGCTATAGTAGTTTTGAACGTCGTAGGAATCATCATGATCAGTTACGGTGGCTAATATATATTTTTTAAGCAATTCCACAGTCCCAGAGAAGATGTCGGCGTCACTGCTAGAATTAAAGAATCCCATAACTTTATCGGAATAACTAATGCTTTGACCGTTGTCAGAGATACTTTTTATAGCACCTATAGCCTCTGCAGTATTACCGCCTTTAAGAGTTTTCATACTCTCAACTACGGAACTTGCAAGAACTCTTTCAACTTCTGAAGGTATTGGTAAAACATAGTCACCAGCCTCCACACTACTATCCGCTAAGTCCAATTCATATTGAGCAACTAATTGCTGTCTATTCATAAAGCTTAAAGCTCTATCAACCACGCTTGCAATCGTAAAATTCAATTGTACATCGGTTAATTCTAAATCCGCCAATAATGTTGGATATAAAATTAAAACGTATCCCTTAATTCTAGCAATGACCTCTTCCATCTTCTCTAGTTTAAAAATTAGACTGAGATGTTGTTATCTGCACTCAATGCTGCTTTAAAGATCAAATCTGCCATAACTGCTTTAGTTCCGAGGAAGTAAGGCAAGTATGCGTAAAGATCCTCAGAGAATTGAGCCTCGTCAACTTTGAAATCTCCCATTACAACTGGCTGAGCAACTGATCCTACAACTTGGATTACAGCGTCTACAGTTTGTCTTACAGCTGGTTCGATCACAACTCTGTGAAAGAATCGAGCATTTACTCCACCGTTTAAAGGGTTAGGTAAAGTGCTTGTTAATGTTTCTAATGCATCGTAGAACGCAGGAGCTAACGTTAACACCATAAGGCTTCTATCTACCTTTTGAACATGCTCATTTTGAACAGCTTCTAATTTCTCAATTAAAGCTACTAATTTCGCTTCAAGTGTTCCATAAGAAGAAGTATCGAATGTCGCACCGGCTGTCTGTAACTGAAGGAAGTAGTTATTTTCTAACTCAACTCCCATAGCTAAAGCGTAGTCGTCTTTTCTGTCTTTCAATAGAGCATCAGCACCTCCAGCAAGATAAAGTTTTCTATCTTTAAGAGACATTTCTTCTGCGATTTCTCTATCAGTATCGATTTTTACATCAACACCGTTGTTCTGCAATTTATTACCAGCTTGAGCAGTTCTAGCTGTACCGTATGCTTGAGATACGGATGATTTGAACCTTTTTACATGCACAGTACCACCTTTAACAGGTGCTTCTGAATAGTTGGTGTTCTTATATCTTTGTGAGATAAAGCCAGCAACTATTGTCCCTTGGATTTTTCCGTAGGTTTGCATTAGTTCATCCCTAGTCGAACTATTTCCATAGTTGATTGAGGTTGCTTTTTGATTTCCCATGTTTGGTTATCTAACAAAATAAAATACTGATTTTAGAAGTAGGCTTGTGGGCCAGTTCCATCATCGGTTGTTTTGTCGGAATTATTAACGTCTTTAGTGGAACCCTTGCCTTCTAGTCTCTGTTTTACCCTTTCGGCAACAGAAGCATCAAACGCTTTCTTGAAAGATTGAATTTTTTCACTTTGTTTTTCAACATCTAAGTCTACAACAAAATCTACTAAATCCTTAGGTAGCTCCAGCTCTGCAAATGTTTCCAATGCAGTAAGTCGATTCTCTCTTCGGGTAGTATTATTCTCTCTCTCTTTAGATTCACTATCTTGTTTGGCTTTTAATTCCTTCTCCTTTTCGTCAGATGATAACTTTGCGAGTCTTCTTTCTTCAGCTAAAGCTCTATCAATAGCTTCTTGAGTTTCTTTCTGAGATTTTTCTTTCTCAGCTTTCAATCTCTTTGAAATAGTCTCATTCAGTTCCTCCTGAGTGAAAGTCTTAGCGTTGCCCTGTCCGCCGTTGCCATTATCTTTGTTATCCTCATTTTTATTAGCGTTAGTGTTTTTGTTGGCATCTTCATCACCCGCTTGAGTAGTGGTATTTTGTTCCATTTGATTGGAATTAAAATATAAACGATTTTACGCCTCTCGGCTTAATATACAGTAGTGTATCATAAAAGTTATATGTAGAATACTACCCGATTATTTTTTTTCTCCATCTGTTGGCAATAGTTTCGTTACTAGGGCCGACATTTAATCGATCCGTTCTAGCCTCGAAAGTTAACGCTAACTCAGCATCTTGCACTAATACAACAACAGTTGTACTTCGGCAATTGGGATGCATCGGAGGATAGTTTTTACCCGGCACCGCATCCTTTACTAAAAAAATCTTACGATTTAAACTTCTGCATATTTTGGTCGTTCGATTGTCCATCATCGCATCGTACTCATACTTTGATATTCCATCGTCGACATAGGATTGCAATTCGGCTTGATTATGTAGGTAGTTGGATTCTGTTCGAACTAATGTTGTGGCCCTATATTTAGAAACATCGTATCTCTCCCTTAGAATTCGGGCTGTCTTTTGATAACTTTGTCCAGAGGTTAGAGCACCCCCTAATAAAATAGGCAGTTCTTCAGCTAATTGATCAACATTTCCCCATATCCTAGAGGAGTAATTGCCACCCACCCATTCGGATCTCAACACCGCATCTGCCACTGCTTTATCGAGAGTAGTAAAAGAAGGGGTTAGTCCCTGAAATTCCAAATCGGCTTGAATAGTAGAGTAGGCGTTCTCAACAATTCCGAGGTATTCTTGTTCGGATGCGTTTATACTTTCCGGAGCTATCTCGTATATCTTCATTCGAACCTGCTCTTTTAGGGCTTCTAAACGAGTAAGCTGTAGTAAATACCGCTCATCATACATGTCATCCGGATCTATACCCAGGTTTTTAGCTGATTCACTAACCGCTTTCAAAAATGATCTTCTACCTTCAGGAGTAAGTCCGGTTGCAAGTTGCTCTTTAGAAAGGATCCCATTTTGAGCATAGTTTTTGTATACTTTCTCTACTTCCCGGTTAACATTCCGGAACGCTTGGTCGTATATTTTAAATAACCGGTTATTCAGCTCATTACCTTGTTCTTCACTTAGTATGAGCCTCTCGAGGGATCTTGCCTCCCAGTAAGTTTGTGATCTGCTTGGTTTTTTAGCCATTATTTAACAGTTTTACTTTTGGCACTGTCTTTTTTGGAGTCTTTAGATGCTTCTTCGTTTGTTTTATTAGTACCAAACCCTTCATTACCGCCAGCGTTCGCCTTATCTACATTTTCTTTACTGACCTTTTTTACTTCCTTCGAAGCATCGTCTATAAAGGAGAGTTGAGAGATAAGTACTTCCTGACTTACTAGTCCGGTAAGATTGCTTACAATTTGCGAAGTCTCCACATCGTTTTGTGGCAAGTTTCGTTTGAAGACAGCGTCAACTTTATATATTTCTACAATACTATTACTACTATTAAGGTGATTTAAGTAGGTATTAACAACAGCGAATCTTTTCAATAGACCTCTTTCAAAGTATCTTTCTTTATTTTTTATATTCTGCTCGAAGGCCAATAGTTTATATCTAATTGCAACACCTGAAGAATTACCCACGAAGTTATCATCTGACAAATTAGGAGTCATGGATATTTTATGAATATCAGCTTCGATTACCTTCCTTAATACATCAGCATCTGCTTCGTTTAATTCTTTAGTTAGATATTCAGCTCGGGCCTCTAGAGGAATTCCTCCCATAACACCGGATTTTTTTAATTCTGCCTTTTGTGTTTTAGTTAAACCGAAACCATACATCACAAGAACAGCTTCAACTAATTGTTCTTTATCGTTTATTCTATCGGATTGAAGAAGATTATATGCATCAATAAGAGTTAGTACAGGCTCGAAGTCGCCTAGACACTCGGGGTTATTCTTGTAGTGAGTTACTGGCACTTGACCGAAGAAATGCTCATCGATTCCGGTCTGGGTCAAATCTTTACTAAAGGTATAAAGGTGATTTTTATCAGCTACTAATACATCAAAATATTCATCCTCATTACAGGAGCTATACATTACGGCAAATAACTCATTATGCTCAAAAGTATCATCGTAAACCATGATTGCGTTTCGAGGATCAATTGATTTTGTCTTCGGGTCGGTAGTACCTTCTGATATGAAAGTATAATCGTATGCTTCACCCATTGCGGATACTTTCTTAGCTATTTCGTTATCCGCATCGGCAATGGTTTGCTTTTTATATGCTTCAACAACAGGATCTATATTTATTCCTTCCTCAGCTTGGTATTCCACAGGGTTTCCGAGAAGATAACCGACATTAACATCGACTATATATTTGGCATGATTGACAACGATTCTATTGTTTTTTAATCCGGGCAATTTATCTCTGCCACTGATGTCGTGTTTTCCGAGGTAGTATTTCCAGAGTCTATTTCTTAGGGTACTCTTTTCTTCATTAGCCTTTATAGCTTTTCGAATTGATTCACCATTTACGGTCGTGTCTTTCGAGACTGTATACATATTTTTGAGAGTAATATTTAGATTATTGTATCACTTAGCTTTCCGAATCACCATATAAACCACCGGCGTATATCTCCACCTCGGCTGGGAATGCATCCCTTGTTTCTAATGCAATAAATCCAGCAAATAGGGAGTCGTCGTGTTTGCCGTCTGCGTGTTCGATTTTTTTATTTTCTTTTATAATAAAAGTTCGCATCTCCGATTTAGTTACTTCGGAGTTTATTTCTATTAAATCATCAGTAAATAATTTATTAAAATTGTCCATCATGACGGGTCTAGTTTTCAGATTAGTGGAGAATCCTAATATCTTAGTTTTTTCTTCAGTTCGCTTACTTTTTTTAACGGTGTAATAGATTCTTGGGTATATCTTACTTAAAACTAGCACGGTTGTCAGTAAGTTATTCTCCACAGATGCTAATGCATCGTTATAATACTCTGCTACAGTTTTCGTATAGTCAGCGAGGGTATAAGGATCTAAGAAGCCATGCCACTGGGCCACCTGCTTATAATATTCTATTCCCGGTGTTACATCCCATACATCAATACAGGCACTATCAATTCCTTTCCCGTTCGAAGGGTCGACCCCGACAACATACCGATGATCTTTTTCAGGCTCATACCAGATACTTAAACCATAGTCAGTGATCCTTATAGGAGGGATAATATCAATCATTTCTACGAAATCCTGATCGAAGTAACTATTTCCTGAAGCTTGGAACGCTTCCATTAAGTTTGAAGGATACTCCTGTTTAAACAATTGTAATGGGGATAAACCTTCCTTAGTTTTTTCACTCTTGCCTAATTCGTCGTTTAGTTTCCAACGCCTCCATGCCAGCTTTCGATCGTAGATATCTTTACCCATATGCTCTAAATACTTGTCTATGATTCTAAGCTCTTCTTGGTCATAGTTTTCAAGCGGAGGGGTATCTAATTCGTACTCATCATCAAACCACGCATAGAAGAAGACGCGAGATTTAAAAGCTTCCGGGATCCCGTCATTTTTCCCCTGAGCTTGTACAGAGGCTTCCACTTCATCATAGAACTCATTAAATCCGTTCCCGGTAGTTTCTTCAGTAATTCTCCCAGTCATACCAACCGCCTGCTTAGATCCAGCATTTAACTCTGCTCTATCTTTGATATAAGCCGCTTCCGATATATGCAGGGCAGTAACCGTCCCAGATCTTAACTTTAGGGCCACGTATATTTTTGACTTTAAACTTCTGCCAGTAAAGTCTTGTACGAATTGAAGTTCGTTTTTATTATCGTACTTAGCCTGCGGTTTCAAAGCTTCGGGCATCTCATCGTATGCAAGCTTTACTATTTCGAATATTCTAGTAACAGCATCCTTCTCGTGAGCAATAATGGCACAGGAAGATCCCGGCATCCACAACGCATCGTCAAGCATATCTATACAATGTAGAGTTGTGAAACCCTTTTGTCGTGGTTTCACGATTTTGTTATAACGATGATCACCTCGCCATGTTAAGTAGATTTTTTGAGCTGTGTTTAATTTGAAGGTTACTATTTGACCCGACTTATCTTTGATTTTATAGAGGTGTTCCATCCTCCATAGCTTGGATTTAAGATTTGCTAAGTTCTTCGGGCTTATATTTATCATCGAGATCTTCTAATAACTTGTCGTAATCTACCTCGGTGTTTACATTTTCCACTCTAGTAGAGTAAGTATTCTTTTGCCTTCGCTCTAATAATTTAAAGGAATTATCAACATCCCCTTTACTCACTGCCTTAGCAATGTTATTTTTTGCGACCGCCATTAAGAACCTTTTCGCACTATCCATTTTATCCCGAAACTCAGAACTCCAATTTCGCCAGTTATTATAAGTATCCGGGTGAATTCCTGCGTAATCACTAGCTTCCTCATTATTTAAATCATTTTTAAATGCATCAACAAGTTTCGTAACCACCTCGTCAGTTAACTTACCACTTCGAAGCATTTTAAGCTGTGCGATAGTGTAATCCTTTCCCTCCTCTATCTTTACATATTTAATTCTGACTCTTTTTGGTTTTCTATTTTTTCGTGTTGTTTTCCGGTCATTTTTTCCCATCTTTCTAAAATAACAGATACATAATAAGGATCTAACTCCATAGTGTAACATTTTCTATTCAACTGCTCGCGGAGATTGCTGGAGAGTTTAATATAATGTTTAATTTCTTTTCCTTTCTTTTATCAATATTAACAACAATACAGGGGGCAGTATCGTGGCCCAGTTCTTTCCAAGCTCTGACCCTTTGGTGACCACCGACAATAGTATTATCTGCGTTGATAATTGCAGGGTCTACAAAGCCGAATGTTTTTAAACTATTCTTCAGACCGGAAAATTCGTCCCGGGTGATTATTCTTGGATTATATTCGGCGAACTTTAGTTCGCTAATTGGAACTTCCTTTATTTCCATAAAAATGTTACTTAAAAAGTTAAAATTGAGATGAGGACAGATAAAGGTTTAGCTCCAAAAAACCCGGGGTTTTATAAAAATGAAATTCAGTGCTTTTTGTTACGCACCGCTAGACTGTCCTTTTACTATTACTTCAACAGGGCGAGCCATTTTTTCATTTAAAACTCTTTTGATATCGTAAGGATTATCTATATCCTTAAATTGGATTGACGTTATATCATTCCCAACATGTATTCTAAGAGTCCCATAATATAAGCCTCTTCCGATTAAGCCTTGATCTACCTCCACCGCATTTATTCTATTATACGGCAATTCTTGTCTTTTAATATTTATGATTCCGTTTCGTAATACGATTTGATTTTCCTCAACTATTAAGGATCGACTGAAGAAATTCCAAATTTGAAGCATCATAACGAAGATCCATAATCCGAAGGTTGGGCATAACATCATCAAGCCTATAAACATTGAGATTGTAAACTTTACTTTTGAAGGTCTATATTCTGTCATTTTAGTTCTTGATAATATTTAACATGCTGACAACAAACGCATTCTTGCTGGCAATAATTCCAGTAGTAATCCTCTTTTTGATACTTCCAACCATCTGGGTAATCGATAACTTCTTCTTTTCCCCATTTGTGAAGACCGATGGCACACAAAAGCTTTCTTAACATAAAATAGCTGTAATAAATTATAGTTAATGTTACCTTTTTGTACCACCTAAGTCAAGTTAATTAACCTTGGATCTCCTTTGTCTTCTTGGTTTAGCCTCTTTTTTAGTCTCTTTAACTGGGGCATTTTCAACTGGTGTTCCCTCTATTTCCTTAGGTTCTGGAGAAGTTGCAGGCACTGGGGCTGTATTCTCTAGGCTTTCAGGATTTTCCACCTTTTCCTCTGTCTTTAAAGGTGCTTTTGTATCTATATCTGGAGTTGAACCTATAATCTCCCCTACAGTAGCATTCACTAACTGTTCGCCTCTCTTGTTATCTACTTCTAAAATCTCGCCAGGCTCTACCTGTCTGTCTAACTGCATATCCTTATAGGATTTCACTATTTTTACTGTCTTCATGTTAATAAAATAAAAAATAAATTAGCTTAAGAACTAGTAGTTATGTAGTAGTGAGGTTTGACTCACAGGTTATTGGTCTGGTTCCCTTTTGGGACAGCCGGTTGTCTGCCTACAACAACCTGATTAACTTAGAGTTAACCACTCTTTTTGAGCGGGAGTTTTAAAGCTCCTTTATACGGCCGTCAGTCCCCAGATTGTATGGTTCACTGTCCTATCTACATAACTATTAATTATCAAGCAACTGTAACCATAAGTTATCAACTTTTACTTCTTTTAGTGTAACATTTTCCGGCACTTTGTGAAACATCCTCTCTATGTCTACATTTTCTAGGCCCATATCTAGAACGTAACCGTTTACCCCATCTCTAACAGTTGTCCGCACACCTTCCCAATCAGTTACGATTACCGGAGTGCCAACTTGTAAAGCCTCGAACATTGAGTAACAAAAGCCCTCGTTATCACTTAGCTGTACAACGTAATCAGCCACCGCCATGTAACTTTGTATATTGGTTCTGGCCCCCATTAAAACTACTTCCGGGATCCCGTTTAATGCATATTTTAGATTCTCTATATAACTAGGAGCTCCGCTTCCATATATTTCCCATACAAATTCTTTATTAGCTTGTTGGAACATCCGAGCCAACTTTATAGTCCGATCGAATCCCTTACCCATTGCTAGTCTAGAAGCAGTCATTAAATGTAGTACAGGCTTTACAACAGGCTCTGATAGCATATTGGGGATAACGACAGCTTCGAGGCCTTCATTGAGTTTTAATGACTGTGCAACGCCCTCCCCCACTGCCACATATAATGACACCCTAGGGTCACGTTTAAGCTCGAAATTCCACGCCTTCAAATCGGTATGGAGTACTTGTACGTACTTACTCGCTTGTATATTATTTAAAATCCCATGCTGTAAGGAGGAGTAAATGCAGACATCTGCTTCTTGCACGCTCCCGGTATCTTGAATAAATTTTACATATTTCCCTATTTCCTGCAGGAATTCTTTATTATCCCCGTCTTGGTAAATAAAAGTAATATCGAAGTACTTATGCATGGCTTTACAGAAGTTCTTCTCCCAAGTTTGAAGACCACTGACTTTCCTTAAAGTTTTAGTATATAGAATTACTCGCATAGTCTTTTAAGTTTATCCTCATAAATCGGCTTCTGGGCCTCCCAGCTCATCCCCTCTGCTATTCTCCGGGCATATTTGCTCATGTCCTTAAAACCGCCCTTTAACTTCTCAATTTTGGCAACTAGATCATCTACATCAACATCATAAATAGGAATATTAGTGTGAGCTTGGAAACTTCCCTTTATAGAAGCTTCAACTAACCACATCTGAGGAAGTATATAGTTGTTTGGAGATATATTTGGCATTATAACCGGCATTCCGGCACTTAAAGCCTCCCACATAGGTAAACAAAGCCCTCCATACCGTCTGGGAAGTACTAAAATATCACCCCATTTATACATATCCTTTTTATCGAGCGTATCCTCTATTATTTCGAACCTACCCCATAGTCTGTATTGTACCGCCAGTAACTCTTTTTGAACAGGCTTAAAATGCTCTACAGCTCGCTGTTCATTTGGCTGTTGTAAAAAAACTTTGAAATTATACCCGTCACCAAGCTTTTCAGCCATTTTTAGAAAAGTAAGTGTTCCATTTCTATCTTGAGCCGCAGGTCTTCCAATAATATGAACTAAGGTTTTGACCTCGGATCTTTCCCGGAATGAAATAATTGTTGTGTCGACAGGAACTGGCCAATGATCTACTTTTGCTAAATTCATCGCCTTTACTCTTTCTATTCCCCACATCGAAGGAGAAGCTAAAACATCAGGAACGGGTAGAGCAGTCTTTCTAAAATAATCTAGAAATTCATAATTATATTGCTGAACGGTTTTGACGCCCTTTTTACGAGCATATTCATATAAATGATAATTAAGAGGTGTTTCACAAACAAAGACAACGTCCATACCATCTACAAGCCACTCGCAGGCCTCATTTGATAGTAATTCATATTTTGAGGCTTCGAAGACATAGGGTTGGAAATATCGCTCGTGGTGAGTTTCAACACCGTTTAATTGCTTTAAATCAACTAGAAGGACTTTGTCGGGCCTCATATGCTCGTAAAACTCTAATGTTTGATATCCCAAACCTGTATTTGTCGAGTATGCTAGGAGCCCTATTTTCATTGTTTTTTATATTAAAAAGTCATTGAATATTTTTCTTCAGAACCTCGCCCATCGGTATGGTAGCTTCGCTTTATATTTCCATCCGGATGATAGAGCCACACTTTAAACATATTCCATCCGTGTATTTGCTGTCTGGCAAATGATGTCGTTACTACACTATACATCTTATCCTCTATAAACGTTTTTGCCTCGGCTGTAAAATGGTCTCTTAAAATTCTATTGTAAAATTCCGAAGAGGCAACATGGGGCCTCTGAGACCACTGCCAAGTTCTTACAGCTTTCACTCCGTAATTCTCCACTGGAGTTTTGTCTATCATGAGGTATTCGTGAGGCTGGGGAATAAAGGATTCAAAGTGAAATCGCATGACATCTGCAAGCCTTGAATCTATCATCTTGAATATCCCTCCCCATTCAATAGGTAAATCGGGAGTTAAAGGTGCATCATGTTCCATATATAGTATTTTGTCGGTTCTGACGTACTTCATGGCTTCACGCATCATTCCCACCTGATGGGTGTGGTCTTCGAATACAATAGGCACTATGTTTTTATATACATGGTTACATTTCCATAGCATTTTCCTTATATATTCTTCGTAATTTGGCCTTCGAGTTTCTTGTTCCTTCCTGACCCCATCGAATGTAATTATTATTTCTATATCTGGGTGATGATGTCTGATAGTGGCGATAGTTTCTTCTATCATCGCAGTACTTGGATTTGTATATCCCGGGGAAGTTGGAATAATCGCTGTAAGGCCACTATTGTTCATTTTGTTACCAGTAACGAAATGATAATCTTCTAGTAAACTGTGGTATAAATTCCTCTTATACATCTGCCACCAAGCAAATACTTTGTTTGACCTATTAGGGTAAGTATCGTTAAAAAAGTTTATATAATCCTCTACTTTACTCCAATCCTCTAACACTGGGAAAGGTAGATCCTCTCCGAATAGTGTATGCCAATAACCTTTCTCAGAGCTTCTAGAGGAGATCGCATCGGCAATTGGAATACACCCGGCTTCCAAAGCTTCGTAAAACCTGAATGTATCGGGAGTGGCTGGCCCGGATGGACACGGTATTACTACGCTTTTATAAAGTTCGTTTATATATTCCTCAGGAGGGATACCCTGTGTAAACCCCAGGGTTTCTATTAATTTTCCATTCGGTACTTTTCTTAAGGCTCGGATACATTCACCTCGTCTTTTATGGGTATTTTGACCTGCAAAAAACCATCTTTGAGTTTTACTTGGTGCCTCTTTTGAGATCTTTTCACAATGCGGTGTTGGGCCTTCACCTATAAAGTGGTCCACGTTCATATACTTTTTATCCTGATGTGGAGTCATCATCCAAAGTTTCATATTGGGGTGTTGGAGCCTTTCTAAGGGAAATGAGGCCTCTTCATCTCCGGCTATGATTAGGAGAACACCAGCGAGACGATTTATATATGTATTTATTTGATCTGCAAATTCAACATTATGTCTCCCCGGAACAACTATAATCGCATGCCCACCAGTGGATGAAGGATAAGAAATATACTCCTCGAATTCCGGCCCAGAGAGCATCTTCTCTATTAAATACATATCCCAATAACCTCGCTCAGGGGAGCTTGGGTTGAAATTTAGGAACTTCACCGGTATTTTCATATTTCGGAATTAATGCTGAAATTAAATAATGACGATAGTGATTAAAGACTACTATTACATCTTTTCCCTTTACATTAACTTTATAGTTTAAACTTGCACCTCGAGCATAAGTACTTATTGTCGGAATCTTGCCTCCTTCGATTAAATCCACTAATTGTTTTATTTCCCATCCTGCCATTGTTATTCCGAATCGATCACGAAGTTTTTGCTGAAAATGATCATTTGTTTTTTTCATTATTAAACTTAAATAAAATATGGAGCTCATGATCGTAAGTTAGATAGTTCTCTTCGAAGCCTAACTCTTCCATATAATTTTTAAGCATCGGATAATTTTGCCGATGATTATCCGCCATGAAAGCAGGGTGAACAGAAACGTAAACTAATGGTTTATGTCTTAATAAAGTCTCCCTTGCACCTTTTAGAACTTCGAACTCCGAACCTTCGACATCCATTGTAATCATTTTTAATGGTTCTAAAATATCATACATGAAATCATCTATTTTAATTTGTGGAATTTCACCGGGATCCTTTAATTCCTTAAATCCGTGATTCCCAATTAACTCTCCATAGGCACATTTAGGCCAGTCGAAAGATACTCCACCATCTTTTAAATCGGTAATACTAGATGCAAACCCCACGAAGATAGCAGTGGGCTTCGGCAGGTTATTAGCTTCCCAGATCGCTCTTATATTTGTCCAGACGAGAGGGTTCGGTTCAAACATCATAATCTTGCCAGTCTTCTGAGCAAGGAGAGCGGAAATATCGCCTTCTTCAGTTCCAATATCTAAAACAAGATCTCCTTTTTCTATGTTCGCCATCATTGATTCAATTCTTTCTACTTCCCAACCGGTGATCCACTCGGGTCTTTCGGCTCGGTGATCGGGAAGAGTTAAATTATATTTTCCATTTAATAAAACTTGTTTCATATTTTTGTTAGTGGTTTATATATAGTAGTGCTCTACTCTAGCGATATGTCCCCTTAATTACCCCTACTCCGGGCATTAATGCCTAAAAATGGGGCATAATCGGAGTAGAGTAGAGTGTTCAATTATTTACAACTGTCTCCAACATTGTACTCAATCGCTGAGTATAAGTATGATCTTTTTTAGTTCTTTCGTGACCTCGCATTCGAATAGACTCTCGCTCCTCGTTATTAACCAAATAATAATCAATTAGGTATTTTAGGTATTTAAAGTTATTAAAGGGGTAAGTTATTATTTCGGCTTTACTAGTGTCGTAATGCAACTCCTTTTTTTCGGGTAAATTAAAGAGCTCGTCTATCCCCTTAATGAATGGATGGATTATAAAACCACCTCTACCAGTTACTTCGAATATTCTATCGCTCAGATAATACGGATAATTGAAATCCTTACACAAAGTATCGCCAATTATTATTTTAGAAGAGGCGTATAAATCATTAAGATTCTGTCCTCTCATCTTCGGCTCATGTCCGTGATCGTAATGCTTGAATCTAGATCCGTAAGTCTTCTCTAGCCAGTTAATTAGCTTCTGTCTGTAAGGCCACTCTTTGTGGTGACCTCTTGAACCTGTGAAAACAATATCGTGAGTAAACTCTGGCTTTTGATTCCCGACCTCACATTCATCCTCGAATACTCCTGCAGGAAGATAAAAAGCTTTAGGGTAACCTTCTCTTTCATTTAACCAATTAACCATTAATTTATCAGTACAAAAAAAGAAATCCATTTGTTTCCAATACTCATCATCCAAGAGATCTTTTTCCCTTTCTATTCCTAACCATAAATCCAAATGATAACCCACCACTGGGATTTTAAATTCTTTAACCTTCTCTAATATATAATCTAAATTCTCAGTCTTCCATCCATGAGTATGAACCCAGAAGAATATGTCGCATTCCAATATGAAACCAAGCTCATCTTTATTTATAGGGTGACCTTCTTGATAGATAATTACCTCATGACCCATTTTCCTTAAAGTTCGCATATAGTGTGACTCAGAGGTGTAGTTGACGCTAAAATTTCCTAAAAATGCTATTTTCATATTATTCTCCGATTAATTTAAGATAATCTGCCAATTTAACGCAGTCAGTATGTTCCTCTTCCGGAAAACCGCAGAGTTTGCTTATTTCCTTGCTATATTTAGCTGAACTGGTAGTACACTCCATTATTTGCATATGCAAAATATCGATAGAAAGGATGACAAAGTCTTTATAACTATCTTTCTCTCTTTCAATGTAACCATAGATTAAACAAGCCCCAACATCTGGAATAACTCTGTCCCACTTAACAAAAGTAAACCGATCTAATAGATCTTTCATATATAAATTATTATAAATTAAGTAATTTTCGGGCTTCTTCAGGAGTGACTATCTTTCCATACATAAAACTAGAGAGATCGGCGACAATGGCGTCGAATATTCGAGCTCTTAGACCTATATATCGACATTTAGTATAAACCCAGGAGATTTCAGCTTTGTAGGCCTCCAGCTCTTGCTCTAACCTAAATTGTTCATCAGCTAGGTATCTATCCCACCATGCCTCGACCCCATAAGCAAATTGTTGTTTTATATGCACTTTCTCGTGGGCGATTTTTTGAGGCCCAACTCGGAATTTGCAGTGAATAGTATCTCCATAAGTAAAAATAACCCCTCCATTCCAACTAATACCGAACTTATCAACGCAAGCTTGGAATACAGGGGGCTTTTCTTTTGATCTAATAAAACTCATATCTTTGTAGGGTTTTTAAGCTTGGATAATTTATTCCATACTTCTTCGGTAACTATCCAACCTCCCATTTTTTTAGCAACTTCCACATAAAAAGCACCCTCACCGTGATTCTGTACTAAATAAATATCATCGAGGGCCACATTTACAGTGACTTTAGTGATCTTTAATTTACCAGTTTCACCATCAGTATTTTCTATTGTTGCTGGGAACTGCACAGATTTCTTTACTTTATTAAACATAGAATCGAAGTAATAATTAAATATTCGAGGAGTGGGTATCGAACCCACGATCTCTAAGTTATGAGCTTAGCGAGATGCCACTTCTCCATCCTCGGGCTTTTTGTTATGTTCTTTAACTTGCTGGTTGTATAAATTTGCTATGAACCAGAACCAATTCATACCAAAGCTCCATACATCCTCTGCCTCTTTTTTAGTTCTTTTCCACTCACTCGTTACTGTTTGCTCGTGAATATAAGCCTCTTTCGCTTTGTCGAGGATTGATATCTTGGGGCTAATTTTTTCCAGTTTCTTCGGTAGTTTTTCCATTTTCGATGCTATAAACGCTGTCCTCCAATCCAAGGGCAGATAAAATTTTATAATAGTTATCTAATCTCATTGTAGTTTCACCGTTTAACCAACTATAAATAGTTTTTCTAGGAATTTTGATCCTTCTCGATAGCTCAGAAATGGAGACCTTTTGTTTGTCTAATTCTTCCTCCATATGCTGAAGAAATAATTCAACTTTGGCTTTGTAGTCCTCCATGTATGTATTCTTAAAAGTAAATAAATACATTGTAACCTATTCGTTACCCGAAATGAAGCTCTTGATTTTAATTTCAAAAAACTTTCTTAGTTCGGATGTTGCCTCATTATGATAGTGCGTCCTTTGTGTTCTTGCCTGTTCATAGTCTCGTACAGCCTCGTTATAAACGGACATTAAAAATGGTTCGAAGGTTTCTAAAATTTCACCCTTCGCCTGTATGATAATAGCTCTCCTTTTTGCTTTCCTACTTGCTCTTCGTGCCTTCCGAATAGGGTCTATAAATCTTATATAAAAACCCTGAAGGATGGAGTCCAAGGTATCCCCTATTCTTTTCAATGCTTTTTCCATTTAGTTTAAATAATAAAAATAAATTATTGTATCGCATCCATCTCCTCTTGTGTAAGGCTCACATCTTCGCTGTCATCTTCTACTAAATTCGCCTCTAATGATTGTAGAGTAGCGTGTCTATTGTCTAGCAATCGTCTCAATTCCTGAACCTGTTTTTCTGTAAATGGTTGTTTTGGATCCTTCACATAAGTTTCGAAGTTCGCTCGAGTTTCTTCTAAGGCATCTAGGTTCTCTATCTGTGCAATCTTCACCTCGTAAGACTTCATCATTTTAGTTGCAAGAGCTAGTTCAGCCTGATCCACTTTTGGAGCCGGGGTCGGCCTCTGTGCTGGTGCTTGTTGTGTTTTTGTAGGATATGGTTTTTTAGTCTCTTGCTTAGACTCTACAGTCCCGTCAGTATCTTCTTCGGTAATCAACCCTAAAGCTAACATTAAAGTATATCTTCTAATGTAAGTAATTGTGGCCCCTAACGCCTGTAAACTGTTCATCTTTCCTGCAGAGGCATCAAGTTTGGATATTTCTAATTCAGTATCTCTCATTTGACCAGAAGGTACATGAATCACTCGAGTTACAAATTTGCTATTATCTCCTTTAAAGAATTGCATATACATAAGATCGCATTCCTGAAGAACCGGTCTTATAGCATCTGCTACGGAATCAAGAGCCGCATACATATAACCATAACCCTTTGTTGTCTTTGAAATATTTAACGCTTTCCCTTGGAACTTAAACAAAGCTTCATAAAGCTTATTTTGAGGATAATCTACCTGTTTAGGTTTTGCCTCAGGTTGAGTTTTATCTCCCATATATAGTTAGTTTAATAAATAATATACTAGAGTGTAACCTTTTAGTTACAGTATGTCAATAATAAGGAGGGAAAAAGAAGTTTATAGCACCCTTTAAAACACCGAGTAAAATTACTATTACAATAGCAAATACCACAGCAACGAAAATATAAGCCATTAGTTTTTCAAATTTATTTGGTGGTCTTTTCATGATTTAGTCTCTTAATTCCGGCCCTCGAATTTTTTCGATAGCTTCGGGGGAAAGATTATTAATTAAATTAAATAGATCAGTTATAGAAAATAACCGTTCAGACATAATGAAGCCAAGCTTCTGTGTAGCTTTATCCAACTCTTCGATAAACTCAGGATTTAGAGAATCTAAGCCTTGAGCAACTTGTTCTAAGGTTTTAGCCATTTGTAACAGTTGTTCCTGATTCATTATCATCTGTGTAGTTTTTAAAAGTATTTAAAATATTCTCAAGATAATCAGTAGCATGATCCCCTGCCATTTTTGTACCGATTCTTCTTCAACATAACTAATTGTAACCTTATCGTTACTATAAGTCAACTATCATTTCTCTACTTCTTGGTTATTACTTACACTAAAACTTGGCAACAATACAGACTTTAATATTGAAATAACTATCGCTAATCCCACACAGTCCCAGAATGGTATATTTTGGTATATTTCCGGTAGGAAATAGAAATATTTAGGGGCCAGATTATTCCACACAAAGTAGAATGGAATAGATAAAGAGATAGTATAAAGGAAACTAATAAACCATCCGACTACCGGCAAACAACCATTGATATTTACTGCCATATAAAATTTGTAAAAATTAAGTATTTTTAGGGGGAACTAATGTTATTGCAACACCCTCGTTGTTGGCATACCAACATATTCTATAAAATAAAGAAGGATCACCTGCGAACGCATCTAACATCATAATTAACTCAGCATTGGCCTTCTTCGCTTCCGCAACAGCTTTTATAAATTGCGGAGCTTTTAACTCTATGATTTTCACATCTCTATCGGTAATTGACTTCATTATCTTGATCTAACGAATTTAATGTTATTTGCAACCATCCATGCAGAGAAAGCTTTCGCGTCTTTTAAAAGTCCACGACAGTTTTGTAAATCATTTCGATCAGAACCGAATCGACTAGCTTCTACCATACGATTGAAGATCTGCTTATCTTCTAAACCTTGAACTAACATATTAGCCATTAAGACAATATCCTTCGAGGCTTCAAGGTGAGTTTTTCGATTCGTTACCTCTCTTTTTTCCTTTTCAAATGCACTTTCAAGTAAGGATGGATTCTCTTTAGCATCAGACATTGGATGTAATTTAACAAATAAATAGATATAGAATAATGTAACCTTTTAGTGGCAATAAGTCAACAAGTTCTTAGTCTTCATAAGATGCTTTTATTTTTAAAATCATAGATTTAATCTCGGCTTTCTTTTTCTTCAGATCTTCATACAAAGTTTTATCAGAGGCATATTTTTTTATATCCGCAGTTACTTTGTTTAACTCCTTCTTCAGGAATTCAATTTGCTTAATTCGTGGATCTTGTTGCTCTGAGCCCATTTTGATCTTTTTCGTGGAGTCACGAAAATGTTCAGTCTTCTTTTTTCCATGGGCCATAGTGTCAACTGGCTTTTTGCAATATAGACATACCGGGGGATATCCAATAGTTTTGGTATGCTCGCAAGTCTTCTTCTTAACCTCTTTCATAGTAATTTTATAAGAAATATTATGTTTTATTAAATAGCCGTTTTTATAAGCCCATGCTGGTTCGGCATGAATCTTAGCGTGACATTTTACGCAAACATGGATGACTTTTTCCCCATACCTCCTATGCTGAATATGGTGCTGACAACACTCACGCCATTCTCTACAAACTTCGCAATAGGTGTAAATCCACCCAGCTTTTTTATTGTAATTTTCCATAGTCTTGGTGAATCTCAGGCATATGCTTCATCATATCTGGAAGTTTCCATCCCTCCGGAAAGTGCTTATCCATCCACTTGGATTGGTAAACTCTAAATTTCTGAGCCTGCTCTTCTTGCTCTTTTTCCTTTTTAGCTTTTAACTTAGCCTTTTCCTCTCGAGCCTTCTTTTGTTTATTTGTAGGTTCATCTGTGGGGCTGATATCGTAAATATATCTTCTGTTCAAAATCCTACTATTAATCGTTAAAAAATCTACGTCACTATTAAAAAGTACCTGAGCGAATTTTTGGAACTGTTCAAATTCTATAACCTCCTCCTTCATGAAGCTATCCGTTATTTTGTAGTTACTGCCTTCAGCTATTTCGAAGAACACCTTTTTTATAGTTGGTGTATTTATTCCGTTTCCCATATAAAGAAGTTAAAAATTAAATTATCCCAAGTTTTGACTTTGTACCTATCGTATTCACATCATTAATACCGTGCTTACTGTTTTGTATCCACTTAAAGTATGCAAGCTTATAATTCTTATAACCATAATCCTTTATTTCAATACCTTCTAAGAACTCAATCATTACAAGTTTGCAGTTTTTAGTTGGGTATTTTTTCTGTGCCTCGGCAAATATTTCTCTAGCATTTTTTTTGAAGTATTTTTTTGTGTATTTAATAACATCTTCAACTTCTTCTTCATCTTCTTCTTCTTCTTCATCTTCATCGGTTACTTTGCTTACTTTTGCTAAGCTTTGCTTACTTTTGCTTACTTTTGCTTTAACTCCCCTTTCCTC
>Ga0163151_10001830_pt1 | contig 34739 bp, 28 predicted proteins | sample OliLakLV19MP5IB2_FD_145596 | JGI IMG/M metagenome (GOLD analysis project Ga0163151, IMG submission 145596) | Freshwater microbial mat bacterial communities from Lake Vanda, McMurdo Dry Valleys, Antarctica - Oligotrophic Lake LV.19.MP5.IB-2 | ecosystem: Environmental > Aquatic > Freshwater >... | reverse complement strand
AACCAGGCTTATGCTTACTATAAATTTTCCGATAAGCTTACCTTAAACCTTGGTCAGTTCAATACCTTCCTTGGCTATGAAGTTATTTCTCCTACAGTAAACTTCCATTACTCTACTTCTTATTTGTTCTCGTGGGGTCCATTCAATCACACTGGTGCTCGGTTGGATTATGCTGGCGAAAATGGTTTTGTTGCCAAGCTTGCTGTAATGAACCCTACTGATATAGTTGAATTTAACCCGGTGAATACCTACACACTCGGTGCGCAACTGGGAAAGACAAGCGATAAGGGCGGTATCTGGTTAAACTTTTTGTATGGCGATCAGGATGGAACGTTGGAAGAAGGTACCGTTAATGCCGATGAAACTTCTGGGGGAAAACTTTTTCAAGCAGATGTTACTCTTGGCTATAATCTAAGCGAAACATTTTACCTCGGCTTTAATGCTTCTATGCAAAGCACTGCGGTGGGTGAAGAAGAAAATAATGGAAGTATTGTAGATTCTACAGGTGATCCAAGTTCATTCCTTGGCTTCGCAGTATATCCCAAACTTACCTTATCTGAAAGTTTTGCCATTGGCTTGCGTGCTGAATATTTCTCCGTAAAAAATAGCCACCTCGAAATTTTCGGTTTGGATGGAAATGGTGATGGAAGTGTAACAGCATTTACGCTTTCTGGAAATTATAAAGTGGGGGGGTTAACCTTCATCCCTGAATTCAGAGTTGACATGACTTCTGAGGATTCTTTTTCTACACTATCTGATAGCGGAGTAGCTGAGTTTAAAAAAATGTTGCCGACTCTAAACCTTGCTGCTGTGTATAAATTCTAAAAATATAATTCACCTAAAACCAATTCTACCTATGTCAAAAGTCAAACTTGAGTACATCTGGCTCGATGGGTACATGCCTACCCAAAGCCTGAGAAGTAAAACTAAAATTGTTAAAAACTTCGATGGCATGCTTGAAAGCTGTCCTATGTGGTGCTTCGATGGAAGCTCTACCGAACAAGCACCAGGCGGTTCATCAGATTGTTTGCTGAAACCCGTTGCAATCTTTACCGATCCCGCAAGGAAAGATGCTTATTTAGTAATGACTGAAGTTCTTAGTCCTGAAGGATCACCTCATCCCAGCAATGGTCGCGCGACTATTGAAGATGATGACGCTGACTTTTGGTTTGGGTTTGAACAAGAATATTTTTTATGGAACCCCGCGTTTAATAAACCACTTGGTTTCCCTGAGTTAGGCGAGCCTACAGCGCAAGGTCCTTATTATTGTTCGGTGGGTGCAACCAATGCATTTGGTCGCCACATTGTAGAAGAACATCTTGACTATTGCATTGAGTCTGGAATAAATGTAGAAGGTATTAATGCAGAAGTTGCTCCAGGTCAGTGGGAGTTTCAGGTTTTTGCTAAGGGTGCAAAAGACGCTGGCGACCAAGTGTGGATAGCGCGTTATTTAATGGAGCGCACCGCTGAAAAATATGGTGTAGCTATTAACTGGCATTGCAAACCGCTTGGCGATACGGACTGGAATGGATCGGGCATGCATGCAAACTTCTCCAATTCAATTTTGCGCGAGTGTGGCTCGAAAGATATTTATGAAACTATCTGCGAAGCATTTGCTCCTTATGTGAAAGAACACATCGCTGTATATGGTGCCGATAATCACTTGCGCCTTACGGGAAAACATGAAACTCAATCCATTGATAAATTTTCTTTTGGAGTATCTGATCGTGGCGCTTCTATTCGTATTCCGATTGCAACGGTAGAAAATGGATGGAAAGGTTGGTTAGAAGATCGCAGACCAAATTCTGCAGCTGATCCTTATAAAGTAGCGGCACGGATTATTCGGACAGTAAAAACGGCTCAGGTTTATGAACCCGTAACGGTAAACGGAAGAGGGAGGTAGACTCTTCCGTTAGTTGAGTTAGAACGAAAAGGGGGAGCGCAACGCTTCTTCTTTTTTATTGTTTTAAAGGACTTTCAACCAATCAATGAAAAATTTTTAAATTTTTTTCACTTTTCGCATTCGTTTGAAATTAACCCATTCCCACTTTTTAAATTATCGCTTTTTTTAGTTCCGGATTCCTCTAACACCCATTGTTTCCAATGCAATATTGATTTTTATAATATAGGGTTTCTACAGACCCACTCTTTAGAAAGAACAGTTCAATACAACAATCTAAGAATCAATAGGTTATAAACAACCTATTGGTTTTACCGTTACATTTAAGAAATCATTAAAACGAAACAGTTATGGTAAAGGCAATGGATATCTCTAAGAATGATCTTTTGAAAACTGAATTGAAGAATAAATATGCTAACCTCACGGATGCAGAATTGAATCAGATTAACAATTCATTCGATCAGTTTGTGGAAAGCATTTCACTAAAAACGCATCAGCAACTTGAAGTAGTTGCCAACGAAGTGAATGCTTCAGTGGATTACGCAAAATCAAAGACGATCTAAATTAAATTTTAGAATCTGACCAAAGAAAGGAGAAGCGATAGTTTCTCCTTTTTTATTGGATCGATTGCAATGCAGCTTCGGCAGCATATCGAACATCATTGTTGCGCGAAGCTGCCAATACCCTCTGTATCGACTTCTCGGCCGATGCCGCATCTTTACCAATTTTTCCAAGCAGCGTGATCAATTGAAATTGAAGGCCGCCATTTTGTTCTGTTGTTTTATCAAGTGCAGTAATTAATGGTTGCGTTGCTGGCTTCCCTATTTTCACTAAAGCTTCTTTAGCCGCTTCTGTGTCCTTGCCGTAATGGGGTAGCACAGAAATCATGTAGTCAATTGCTTTGGGACTATTGGTTCTACAATTGCCTAACACTTCAATGGCTAACGTTTGAATCGAAGTCATGGTGCTGCGATCATCCAAGCTTCGCTTGCTGAGCAGTGCAACTAATGTACTTTCAATTTTTCTTGGTTGGGTGTCCATCAGCGCAAGTAACTTCATTACTCGAAGTTGGTCAGGTAAGTCATTACCTTTTAAAACTTCAGCAGCTTGATCAAGTGTTGGAATTACTCCAACAATAGGAATGTTATACTTCACGCAAAAATCTATGCGATCTTCTTTTTGACTAGTGTACGGAGTTAGCATAGAATAATCTGAAAATTTATCTCTGCATTGTTTGGTAAGTGCGATGAGATCTACCTCCAGATATTCTTTTCGAATTTCTTCGTTTCTGGATTCTGAATAGGTGAGTTTAAACTTCCAGGCAAAATCGAAGAGTTGTTCGTGTGCTTTCGGATAATCATTTGCATTAACAAAAGAACCCAGCCAATCGATCTGTACTTTTTTCCGCGCGGGAGCCTGCTCTTCTGCATACATAGAAGTGAGCTCATTGAACAACGTGCCTTTCAGTTTATCATCGGTTATTAATTTTGTTGAGTACGTTTCAAACACATGTTGGCGTAACGGCTGGTTGCTTTTTAGTCCTTCCATCATTTCAACAAAAGCAGTTTCGTAACTAATGGGTCGCGGCAAGCCAAGTTTGCTTTCGCTTGCCAGTTTGAAATACGCAGCAATGCGTGCCTCCTGTTCGGCTTCGGAATTGGATGATTTAGCCAGCAGGTAATTGATGTAGCTTGAAATAGAATAATTGCCAACACGAGCCAGTGCGCTGAGGCTTGATTTCCATTCGTCCTCATCCACCCATGCATCGGCTGTCAGATAGCGAACAATTTCATATGCACGATCATCGCCAACCGGATAGGCAACAGTATCGAGTGTGTGAAGTAAAAAGTTTTTATAGGCCGGTGCATCGATTTTAAAACGCGTGAAGGAATACATTACATCGTAATGAAGTTTACCACACTGATTGTCGAACGGAGTTTTGATTGCTTCATTGACAACTGAGGTTATTTTCTCTGGTGCTGATAAATCATTTAGTCTTGGACGAAACTCTGCTACCCGCTCTTTGCAGATTTCTTCTCTCGATTTTGTTACAGCAGTTCCGTTACTGTTATTGATAGTAATATTAACGGGTTGATTGTTGATAGGTTGGTTTGTTGAATTGACGGGCATAACTACTACAGTAGTTGTAGGTTGTTGAAAGAGTGCCGTCATATTTTTATTTATTTTAATACGCCCCACATAACTCACAGTAATTTCTCCCGAGGTTACATCAATTACGCGCGCACTTACTTCGATGTACGATTTCAATTTGGTGTAGGTGCCCGAGAGCAACGCATCAATGGGCGCCAATTGCCCAATCTTCAAGGCGGCTGCAGGTTTCATTAAATCCGTAAGAATAAATTCATGTTCTTTTAAAATTGCATCCATGCGGGTACGCTCGAAAAGTTTAAGTTTTTCAGGGTGGCCTAAAAGCAATCCAATGATTGTTTCGGTGAGGTACTCGCCAAAGGCTTTCGATTGTTGCGTGGAGGATGCGGTAGCAGTAAATGGCACTACCGCCAGCTTTTGCAGAACGATTGGGCTTGGAGCTGAAACAATTTTTTGAGTGAGCTCCTGCGTCACAGCTGAATAGCTTTTAGGCTTTTGTGCATTTAGAGTAAGCGGACCAACAAGCAGAAGAAGAGCAAATGGAATTTTCATGATATGGATAAAATACAGGTTCAAGTTAACTATACGTGTGGAATTATTTCTGTACTTTTTAAGATCGCGCTTGCCTGCCGCGGGCATGGGGTCTCGTTTTATATCAAATGAATGAGTTACCCGCCCGCGAAGACGACAGGAACAAGATTACTAAATCGGGTCATTCCGGCCGAGTAGATAGGCTTTATAAAATTAACTAACACTTTAACGAGGCTCGGAATCCCGTCAATTTTGGTTCAACTTTCCGAGATCGCGGGTCTCGTTTCAACTCAGACTAAATCAATGAGTTAGTGTTACTCGCCCGCGAAAACAACAAGAAATTAAAGCTTGTTACAAGAGAGCATGGATCATGTTTTCAAATTTTGTGCTGAACAAAATCTCTTTTATCTTTCCTCTTAAACATTCAGGAACTTGATACAGAAATTTCCGGCCACGGTTGTCCTTCTTTTAATTAACATAAGTGTCTTCATTTATACTCGATATATAATAGGCACCTTTTCCGAACCACTCTGGTCGCAAGGTTTACTTTTTAACGGAGCTGAGTTTGCGCCCCTATCTCTGGATAAAGAATGGTACAGATTATTCACGCACATGTTTATGCATGGCAGTATTGCACACTTACTTTTTAATATGTATGCCTTGTTTATTGTTGGCAGCGAAGTAGAGCGAATAACAGGTACCAAAAAATTTCTGTTGATCTATTTTATTTGTGGTTTCACGGCAAGTCTGGCAAGTTTATACTTCAATCTTTTTGTTGTAGGCGTAGGTGCTTCAGGTGCCATCTTCGGGTTGTTCGGCTATTCACTGGTTGTGGATCTTGTTGAAAGCCGCAAGAGTGATAAGCCAGTAATGCCTATCGTTATCAACTTTATAATTTTTCTGGTAATTAATCTCTTGTTTGCTAAAGCACTTAATGCTGATAATGCAGCGCACATGGGCGGGTTGGCTGGTGGAATTGTGTTGGGGGTCTTTTCATTACTCAATGCTTCATACCAAACTATCAGAGTTGAATGGGCATTAATTCCAGTGTGCGGGTTGTTATTTTCGGTGCTCCCTAAATACCAGGTTACATATTTTAATTTCTTTCAAAAGATTTTAAACATTGAAGACTCAACACAGGCGCTTTACAAAATTCCCAATCTCGCAAACGAAAAATTTCTTGAACGTTATAAGAGTTATCAACCTGAGTGGGATAGTGCGCTACTCATGTTAGCGGCACATACTTATTTACCAGAAGCGCTTAATGCCGATACAACTAAATTGAAACGATACATTGAACTGCGCAAGCAGGAAAGTGATTTTCGAATTCTTATGATCGAGAATGAATCGTATCGATATATGGATAGTATTGAATTTGCGCAAGAGCAAATGCGACCTTACTATAAATTGGATTATCCTCTAACACAACTGCGACCGATAAAGCCACAAAAACGCGACACATCTAATCTTGTGCCCAAAGAAATTTGGTATGATGAAAACTGGGAAGAAATTGACGGGCCACCAGGAAGCTATTACCGCGCTGGCACGGTTGATTCACTTGACCGATGGCAAGGCCCTTTACGGGACTACTATGGTAATGGTTCAGTACAAATGAAGGGGAGCTATACAAACAGCCAGCGTGATGGAATTTTTATATACTACACTGATCATAACACGTATTCTTCTGCGGGACGATACAGCAATGAACGCGCTGTGGGTAAGTGGGAAAATTTCTATGACAATGGCCAACTAAAAAGTGAAGAATATTTTCTGGATGATTATTACATGAAGAACATGTGGGATTCACTTGGCTATTATATTGTAAAAGATGGCGCGGGTAGATTTGTTGCACATTATCCCAATGGTGTAATTTCGGAGACCGGTAATTATAAAGAAGGCCAGAAAGAAGGTGTTTGGGAAGGGCGACATAAAAATGGTTCACCGTACTTTGAGGAATTTTTTAATCAGGGTCGCTTGGTGAGTGGACGCTCACGATTATTAGATGGCCAGACTTTTGTCTACGATCAAAGCAGTTTATACCCGATGCCCGAAGGTGGTAACACAAAATTATTAGCGCACATAAAAAAAGAATTGAGTAGAATAGATTCATCGGTGCATGGCAAAGTGGTGTTGGCCTTTCGAGTATCGTTTAGTCGCGTGCTTATTGATTTCACAATTGATAAAAGTTTAACGCCTGAGCTAGATGCGAAAGCGATTGAGATTATTAAGTCTGGACCAGCGTGGATGCCCGGCCGCGATCACGGACATCTTGCACAAAATGGTTGGGGTTGGGTTACGATTGAGTTTTGATTCACAGTTCCATCAGGTCATTCTGGACGCATTTTTCTGCTTCAACCTGACTGAGATCGCGGGTCTCGATTCAAATTAAAGAAAATTGAATAGTTAGTGCAGCTCGCCCGCGAAGACGACAGGAATAAGATTACTAAATCGGGTCATTCCGGGCGAGTACATAGACTTTATAAAATTAACTAATACTTTAACGAGACCAGGAATCTCCTTAACGGGTTTTTGTAATAACCTTCTGAGATCGCGCTTGCCTGCCGCAGGCAGAGGTCTCGTTTCAACTCAGACCAAATGAATGAGTTTAAGTTACCCGCCCGCGAAGACAGCAAGAATTGAAGAGCGCTGCAAAGTGTGACAACTTATTTATATAGAGATCTAAATTTGCCGTATGGTTGAGGTATCCACAAAAAACGTTCGTAAAATTATTCATATCGATATGGATGCATTTTATGCATCGGTGGAGCAGCGCGACAATCCTGCCTACAAAGGAAAACCAATTGTTGTTGGTGGCCCGCCCGAAGGACGGGGCGGAGTAGTGGCAGCAGCAAGTTATGAGGCACGCAAGTATGGAATCCGATCAGCCATGTCTTCCAAAAAAGCACAACTACTTTGCAAACACTTAATCTTTGTTTATCCACGCTTTGAAGTTTACAAAGAAGTGTCGCAGCATATAAGAAGAATTTTTCATCGCTATACGGATTTGATTGAACCACTTTCATTAGACGAGGCATTTTTAGATGTTACCGAAGACAAGCAGCAGATTGGCTCCGCCATTGAAATTGCAAAACTGATCCGACAAGAAATTAAGGCCGAGCTAAACCTGACTGCCTCGGCAGGAGTTTCTGTAAATAAGTTTGCCGCCAAGGTAGCATCCGATATGAATAAACCTGATGGGTTAACGTTTATCGGTCCGTCAAAGCTTTCTGTGTTTATGGAAAAACTACCCGTGGAGAAATTTTTTGGTGTGGGAAAAGTTACGGCAACCAAAATGAAAAAACTGAATCTGCATACTGGAGCTGATTTAAAAAAGCTATCTCAAAACGAGTTGATTAAACACTTTGGCAAGTCGGGCAAGTTCTTTTACAAAATTGTTCGAGGTATTGATGATCGTGAAGTGCGGCCTGATCGTGAAGCAAAATCGTTGGGAGCAGAAGATACGTTCTCATTTGATCTGACCACCCAAGAGGAAATGAATCTTGAGTTGGAGAAAATTGCTGGAGTTGTTCAGGCTCGCCTGGCCCGGTATCAATTGAAAGGGCGAACTATCGCAATCAAAATAAAATATCATGACTTTAAGCAAATCACCAGAAGCCAATCATTTGATGAAGCCATTGATGACCTTGACACGATAGAAGGCATAGCCAAGCAACTATTAGATAACACAGATTTATTAGATAAGAAAGTGCGCCTGCTTGGCATTTCGATTTCTAACTTTAATGATCCTGCTGTTAGAACCCGAATAGATGATGACTCAGATCAACTGAAATTATTTTAAAGAGGCTTTAAAGACGTACAACGAATGTCAGACTGAGTTCATCGAAGTCAGTTTCGAGGGCAAAAATGTGATTTACGTTTCGACTCCCGATAGCTATCGGGACAACGTGATAATGTTTTTAGAGATGGCCTTAATCTGTATCTTGCGAACTATGAGTAAAACTAAAATAACAATCAACAACAATGGTTCAGTAAAATTAGATGGCGACTTTGAAATTGTTGACATGCATGGCTCGGCCTATGGACTGCAAGGACGCACCATAGTTTCGTTGTGTCGCTGCGGCCGCTCGGCTAATAAGCCGTTTTGTGATGGATCGCACAATGGCAATTTTGAACATGAGGCCACGGCTTTTGATTTGCCACCGAAAAAAGTTTAATACTTAAACCCAATTTGCCACCAAGTCACTAAGACACAATTTCTTTTTAAATATGATTTTTGTGTCTTCGTGCCTTAGTGGCATGCATAATTGCACAGATATGAGTGAAGGTCATCCTCTAATAACCGTTAGCGAATTACAAGCAATTAAAAATCAACCCAATTTAATTGTGTTTGACGCAAGTGCTGGCCCGAATGCAAAAGCAAATTATGACGCCAATCATTTAGAGGGCGCGCTTTATGTTGATACTGAAAATCAATTAGCAACTCCAACACTCGATGCTTCTAACGGTGGTCGCCATCCATTACCAACGTTAGATAAATTTTCTGAGGTACTTGGTTTATTGGGCGTAACCCCGGCCAGTCATGTTGTGATTTATGACGATAAGCAAGCCGGCAACGCAGCGGCCCGTTTTTGGTGGATGTTGAAAGCAATCGGCCACGCAAAAGTTCAAGTGTTAAATGGAGGTTTGCAATCTGCAAAAGCAGCGGGCCATCCAATGAGTTCAAAGAAGGAAACGATTACTTCTAAAGAGGCTTATCCTATCAAGGGTTGGCAATTGGCTTTAGCTGATTTGGAGGAAGTGAAGGTTGCTTCGAAACAAGGTAGCGCAATAATTGTGGATGTGCGTTCGGCAGAGCGCTTTGATGGAATCACAGAGCCGATCGATTTAATTGCAGGCCATATTCCGGGTGCAGCCAATATTCCATTCACCACAAATCTCAATGCAAATGGTGAATATTTGTCGCCTTCAGAATTAAAGGAAAAATATACGCAGGCATTTGAAGGACAAAAGGCTGATCAGGTTATTGTTCATTGCGGTTCTGGAATAACAGCTTGCCATACATTATTGGCGATGGCTGCGGCTGGTCTGGAAATTCCAAAACTTTATATTGGCTCATGGAGCGAATGGTCGCGAAATGATTTGCCAATGGTGTTGGCAAAATAAAGCGCATCTCTAAAAACTCGGCTTACCCTTCTCTTTTGGTAGAAGGGCAGGGGTTGAGGTAATGGAAGCAAAAGTTTTAGAGATGCGCTAAATTTTTTATCAAGTTGATTAGGCGACAAAACTTATCTTTGCCGCCATGATAAATTACCTTCAGGCGCAACTCAATCATATTTCGGCACACACACTCGGAAACAAAACCAACGGTGAAGATCTCATTGTTTCGCGTGCGGAGCTCGACTTAACTGATGAGGATTTACGTTCGCGCCTGATCACTTCATTTCTCAGTGCGTTTAACTCTTCCGAGTATTTCCATTTCACGTCAACCGATGGTGACTTTCGGCATAACCCCATGTTTCAATGGACAAATGAAGTGTTTGCTTCCGCAGATCAGTTTCATTTAAAGTCGGTTAGCATAGCCAAACACTTATATGAAGTATCCGTACATCCGTTAATTAAGTCGGGTGATTTATTTGTGGTGTTGTTTTCTAATCTATCTATAGAAGGTACAAACACGGAAGCGCTTGGAATTTTTAAATCAGAAAGTAAAAGTTCTATTCTGAAGCTAACTCCAAAAAAAGATGGTCGATTTGAAGTAGACTATCAGAGTGGTATTAATCTGGAGAAACTAGACAAGGGTTGTTTGATCTATAATCTGGATGAAGACAAAGGGTATCGACTTTCTATTCTGGATCGTTCTGGCAAATCATCAGATGCGCAATATTGGCGGGAATTATTTTTGCGTGTTACTCCCGTGAAGGATGATTTTCAGGCAACCCGAAACATACTTGATATTGCGAGGCACTATGTTACCGATCAACTTGGTGATGAGTTTGAACTATCTAAGGCCGATCAGATTAATTATCTGAATAAGTCCATCGGGTATTTTAAAAAGAAAGACGAGTTCAATCAGAAGGAATTTGAGCAAGAAGTGTTTGAAGATCCTCAAGTAATCAAATCATTTCGCAAGTTCGAAAATAATTTCCGCGAGCAATTTAGTATTGATAAAGAAGACGGATTTGCTATCTCACCGGAAGTCGTGAAAAAACAATCGCGCGTGTTTAAGAGCGTGCTTAAATTAGATAAGAACTTTCACATCTATATTCATGGCGATCGGGAATTGATTGAGCGCGGAACGGATGAAGATGGAAGAAAGTATTATAAGATCTACTACAAGCAGGAATTGTAGCACTAAAGTGGTGGTGGAATTCTTTCGGTAGAGCTGTACTGGATGACAACTTCTTTTGCGTAAGGCTTTAATAACACCTTCACCTGTGTCTCCATTTTCGTTTGAGCATCTTTTACAAAAGCTGCCTGAGCGGCAAATTCGCGAGCGTCCTTAATAAAAGCATTAGTAGCTTTCGTTCGATCATTCATATCCACCCAATTCCAGATTCCATTTTCATCCCGATAGGTAATATCGCCTTGCGACTCTAAAGACAGTAGGGTGGGCTCGGGCAAAGTCACATACGCTGTATCATCGATAAGTGTAATCTTAAATTTTTGGTGAAGATCAAACCCAGCTTTCGCTTCAAAGGTGCCCGTGATAAAAATTTGTTTAGTGCTACCTAGCCACGCGTTTGTCCAGGTGTAATTGTGCCCAAAGTTTTGAGAGAGCACAGCAAGTTCAAGCACGGGAGTTTGTTGATTTAAAACGATTGTATGGTCGACTGTTATTTCGGGTGTGAATTGAAAGGCTTTGCGAAAATCTTCACCCAGCGTTTTGGCAGCCTCATAACTTCGCTTGGTTAATTGTGTGGGAATGGTAACGAAAATCACATAAGTAGCGATTGCGCCAACGATTATTAGAGCGATTAGCAATTTGAGGTTGCGGGAAATCATTCGGTAAAAATACTGCTATTCTACCGCTTGAACCACTAGAAATCTTTTGACTCAGATGTATGCATGTAACACAAAAAGCATATTTTTGCGGCCGCATGAAAAAAATTATAGAGTCCAGAAAGCTGCTAGGGGTTGACAAAGAAGTTCAACTATCAGAATTGAAATCCATTTACCGTACGCTGATGAAGGATTGGCATCCTGATAAATTTCAGGATAACACTGAAAAATCAGCCGCTGAAGAAAAGAGTAAAGCTGTAATTGAGGCCTATCATCTATTAGTAAGCGTAGCTCCCGAAACTCATGCTCAGCAGTTGGATCAGTACACCGAAGTAATTACGGTCTCAAAAATTGTAGACTTTAAATTTAAAGCTCAAACGCTGCAGGTAAACTTTGCCGATGGTAGCAGCTACGAATATTTTGGGTTGCCGCATAGTGTCTATAACAAATTCCTTAATTCTGATACTCCCGATCGTTTTGCCCGCAGGCATATTTACCACTCTTTTACATATAGAAAGGTGAGTAAGGCTGTAGAAGCTTAATCAGTAAACGAACTTAGCTTCCAAGTTTGTAAGCTAGCTTCATAAAGTTCAGCACTTCTTTATTGACATCCGCTTTGGCAAGCATGCGAAAGTGATGATTGAATTGCTTGGCATCGCCAGGCACTTGCGCAATTTTTTGAAAACACAAATTGTCAGGATATGCCTTTTCAAAGGGGAAGACGACATGAATAAAACTCTTGCCAAGTTGGGTGATGTAGGCGATTCGCTTTCGCGGAGTCGCTATGCCAATCATGGTTTTAGCAGGACGTAAAGTTACTGCCCCTATTTTTCTATATTCCTCAACAAAATGCTGGAATAATTCTATAGTATGATCTGATTTTCCATGAAGAAAATCATCGAGTGTTTGATTCGAAGGCATAAGTGAAGGTAGTCAAATTTAAATTTTCGAACCTCGAACTTCTAACCTCGCATTTATTCACTCCGCAACGAATTAACTGGATTTGATCGGGCTGCACGTAGTGCTTGCGTACTTACAATCGCTATCGCGAATACTAATGCAATCAACCCCGTTACCGGAAAGATCCACCAGGCAATGTCAACCCGAACCGGATAACGTTCCAGGTATTTATTTAAAGACCACCAAGCGAAAGGCGATGAAATTGCAAAAGAGATGATAACCAGTATTGAAAAATCTTTAGACATCATGCCAACCAAACTGGAAACAGAAGCGCCCAATACTTTACGGATTCCAATTTCTTTTGTGCGCTGCTCAGCGGTGAAAGCTGCAAGGCCAAACAATCCAAGTCCGGTAATAATAATGGTTAGTGTTGCGAATAAACTAGCCAGTGTACTGGTGAGGTTTAGCGTGGTAAATTTTTTCTGAAACTCAACATCGGCAAATCGATATTCAAACGGATAGGCAGGCGCATACTTCGCGAACACAGCTTTCACGGTGTTAATTGCTCCGGGTAAATCTTCTGTCTTTTTTAACCGCACACTCACTGCATCAATCCATTCCGGATTAAGAATGACAAACATAGGTTTAATAGGTTGGTAAGGTGAACCCATTAAGACGTCATCTACCACACCAATCAATTTTCGTTTGCCACCCCAAAGGTCAAGTTCGGTGCCGATGGGATCAGTTAGATTCATTAAGTTAAGCGCGGCTTTGTTAATTAAAATAGAGGCTGTGTCTGATTTAAAGTCTTCTGAAAAATCGCGACCCTCCAAAAGTTTAATCCCCATTGTTTTGGTGTAATCATATTCTGTAGCGATGGTTGTAAAAATCACGCGCAACTCCTCGGGCTTGCCGCGCCAGCCTAAAAAATTGTTTGAATTAATATCGGTAATTGAACTATTGGATTTAGTTACAGCTTCCACAACCCCAGAGGCTAGTAGTTCTAGTTTAATGGGGCGATAATTTTTCTCAATTTCCTTTGAATAATTAACAGCCATCAGGTTTTCCTGATCGTAACCCAACTCGCGCCCTTTCACCAATTGTATTTGCTGATAAATTACTAGTGTGCCTATAATTAAAAGGATAGAAAATCCGAATTGCAGTGTAACCAAAATTTTGCGCGGTATGCTGGCACCTTTGCCAATAGTTGGTTTTCCTTTTAAGACTTTTGCTGGTTGAAAGGATGATAAATAAAAAGCCGGATAGCTTCCTGAGATAACTCCCGTAATGAAGATCATTCCCAATGTGAAAATCCAAAATTGCGAAGAGGTGTAATCGATAAATAGTTTTTTCTGAACCAGATCATTGTAGAATGGCAACAATAGTTGCGCCATTAAAATAGCAATAGCAAAAGCAATGAATGATATGAACAGCGATTCGCCTATGAATTGCATGATCAATTCATAGCGCCTGGAGCCAACGCTTTTACGAACGCCCACCTCACGTGCCCTACGTTCTGATCGGGCCGTAGCCAAATTCATAAAGTTGATGCAGGCAATAACAATTATAAAAATGGCGATGATTGAAAACATTTGCACATAATCATTCATGCCTCCTGTTTCAACCCCATTTTCGAACGAGCCATGCAAGCGCCACCTAAGCAATGGATAGAGAAACAGCTCAGGCTTATTTTCAGTTTCACCATGCTCTTGCAAAATATTTTTGATTTGATTTTCAACAGCCAGGTGGTTAGCCGGATCATTCAACTCCACAAACACCTGAAAGGAATAGTTGCCCCAGCGGGTTGTATTTTCTCGCACCCACGCATTCTCTTGCTCGCGAAATTTCCAGGGCATCAGAAAGTCAAATTCGAAAGATGAATTGCTCGGAACATCTTTCAGAATGCCTGTTACTTTCAACTCATACTCATTATCTACACGAATTGTTTTGTTGATTGGGTCTTCATCGGCAAATAAAGCCTTGGCCATGGATTGACTAATCACAATCGATCTTGGGTCAGTCATCACTTGTGAGGCGTCACCACTAATTAAGGGGAACTCAAACATTTCCAGAAATTCTTCACTTGCCCAATAGGCTTTTTTTATGAACCGGTTTTCACCTACGGTAACCAAATGATCACCACCCCAGTCGGTAACAACAGTACGCTTAATATTGCTATCAGCAGTTTTCATTGCCTCGTAAGTGGGCAACGGCACGGATGTCCAAGAGTTTATTTGTCCATTGAAGGTTGCATTTACCCATACCTGATAAAGGCGATCGGCTTTTGGATGAAATTTATCGAATGAGGTTTCATCAGCCACCCACAATAGTATCAGGATACTGCAGATGATGCCGATAGCGAGCCCGGCAATATTAATAAATGAGTAAAAACCGTTTTTGAATAGATTTCGAACGGTAATGGTCAAGTAATTTTTAAACATAGCAATGGATTATAGGAAGGATACTCTTATTTATCGAAAAGGTTATCAGAAAGTGAAAATTATTTTCTGGTAAAGCAGAGACTTCCCCCAGTTGGAAAAAGTTGCATAGTCTGCCAACTTTCTGGATTTAGAACTTAATAATTGGAGTTGCGCAAAACAGCAAGTGATGTCGGTTTGACCCGATAGCTATCGGGTTGTCGAAAACAACCTATTCAGGCTTCCGATAGACTCAGCTTGACAATCGATTTGTTTGTTTTGCGCAACTCGGTTAATAATTAGTATTTTGGAACATTAGCTGTTCCTCTTAAAATATTATCATGAAGAAGATACTTTTCCTGCTATTTTTTTGTATTTCCACTTTCAGTTTTTCACAACAATCGAAGAAACTTGCGCGGATTGATTCGGTGCTCACCTATTTGCATCAGCGGCAACTTTTTAATGGAACCGTGCTGATTGGAGAGAAGGGCAAAGTTCTTTACAGGAAAGCGTTTGGTATTGCAAATCCGCAAACGCTCGAACCCCTCACCACCAACTCTGCTTTTAATCTTGCCTCGGTGTCGAAACAGTTTTACACCATGATGATTATGATTTTGAAAGAACAGGGTAAATTAAATTATGATGATCGGGTGCAGAAATATTTGCCAAGTTTTCTTTACCCCACCATTACCGTTCGCCATCTTATGAATCAAACTTCAGGACTTCCGGAATATTTTGATATTGCTGCTGGCGATATGAATTTATTTGACACGCTGAACAATCAGTCCATGCTAGCGTTGCTCGCTGCGAAAAAACCAGCTTTGATTTTTCAGCCCGGTGAACAATGGCAATACTGTAACACTAATTATACAATTCTTGCTTCTGTACTGGAACGGGTTTCAGCCACAACGGCCGACAAGTTTTTTCAACAACACATTGCAAGTCCTTTAAAGTTGAGGAATACTTATGTGTATCAAATCCAATTAAAATCGTATCCGCCATCGCGTGTGTTTGGATTACAGTTTGAAAATCAGAAACCAATACTCAACGACTTGTTGAGGTTTGATGGCATTGTGGGTGATGGAAATGTATATTCTTCGGTAGAGGATTTATATAAATGGGATCAGGCATTGTACACCGAAAAATTGGTGGAGAAATCAACCTTTCAGGAAGCAATTACTCCGGGTAAATTGAACAATGGCGAAGCTACAAAATATGGTTTTGGATGGTTTATTAATGAGCGAGGAAAAATAGTTTCTCATACTGGTGGCTGGGTTGGTTTTGGTTCAATCATTATCCGATACATCGATAAAAATCAAACTATCATTGTATTAGATAACTCTTCGAATTTTCGGGCTCAAGGGTTGGTGAAAAACATTTGGGAAGAGAAGCCAATCACATTGCCGACAACTCATCTGATTACAAACGTGAAAGTGATTGATGGCACCGGACTTCCGGCATTTGCTGGCGGTGTTCGCATTGTGAATGATCGTATCATAGACATAGGCGAGCTCACCGCATTTAAAAACGAATCGGTGACCGATGGAAAAGGCTTTGTGTTGGCTCCTGGTTTTATTGACAGTCATAGTCATCACGATTGGGGGCTGTTTGAAAATCCTTCAGCAATTGCAGCAACTAATCAAGGAGTAACAACTATTGTTGTAGGGCAAGATGGTGGCTCGGTACCCATCGATACAATTCGCGCGCGAATGAAATTAAATCCAATGAGTGTAAACCTTGCTACTTATACCGGGCAAGCTTGGCTTCGTGAACAGGTAATGAAAGATGATTTGAAACGAAAGGCCACTGCCGTGGAGATTGATTCGATGAAAGTAATTTTAGATCGTGAATTAGATAAAGGCTCGTTAGGTCTGGGTACAGGATTAGAATATGAAGCCGCTTTTTATAGCAATCGCGATGAAGTTGTTGAACTAGCTAAAGTAGCAGCAGCAAAAGGTGGACGCTACATCAGTCACATCCGCAGTGAGGATATGAACCTGGAAGAATCTATTGCCGAGATTATTGAAATTGGACGCGCGGCAAAAATTGCTGTGCAGATTTCTCATATTAAAATTGCGATGCGCAGCAAATGGGGTAGTTCGGCTTCCATCTTGCGTCAACTTCAACAAGCAAGACTTGAAGGAGTAAACATTACAGCTGATGTGTATCCCTATGCTATGTGGAGTTCAACACCCCGGGTACTGTTTCCTAAAAAAGATTTTGAGAATTTAGCCAGTGCCGAGTTTGCTACGCGCGAACTGTTCGATCCTGCTTCGTCTGTGGTGACTCGTTATCCGCCCAACAAAACGTACGAAGGCAAAACGGTAACTGAAATTGGAAAACTGAATAATGAAACATCTGAGCAAGCATTGCTTCGAATTATTCGTGAAACTTCTGATACGGGTAGTTCTATTGTAGCCACATCAATGAGTGAAGTTGACATCAGTAATTTTATTGATTGGGAACATTCAAACATTTGTTCCGATGGTTCTATATCCGGTCATCCGCGCGGACATGGTGCGTTTACACGCGTATTAGGAAAATATGTGCGTGAACAAAACCTGATGCCTTTGGAAACAGCTGTTTATAAGATGACCGGGCTAACCGCTGAACATGTGGGAATAAAAAATCGAGGTTTGATCGCTCGCGGCTATTATGCCGACTTGGTATTATTTGATCCTGCAACCGTGGTGGATAATGCCACGATCACAAACCCAACGGCACTTTCAACAGGTGTTGAATACGTATGGGTTAATGGAAAATTGGTTTATGAGCAACAAGTAGCTCGGCCTAATTATTCAGGACGGTTCATTGCACGCTAAAATTGTTCGATAAGTTGCTTACTTATCGGGCATAATGAGTGCCATGATGATATAGAGTAAGAAACCCATTCCTGCAAAAAAGAATGCGAAAACAAATATCAGACGCATCACGGTAGGGTCCATATCAAAGTAGTTGGCAAGGCCACTACATACTCCAAATAATTTCTTGTCTCCTTTTACTAGTTTCTTTGCCATGGTTATTTTTTTAGAATTAACGAAGTTTATAATCTTAAGTTACAAATTGTAATTTACAATTAACAACTTGTATTGAAGCCAAGGTAATAATTCTCAAAACTTATCTGCGCTATTCGCGAATGAATTTAATCTGCGGGAAGTATATTAAGGGCATCTCTAAAAACTCCGCTTACCCTTCTCTTTTGGAGAAGGGGCAGGGGTTGAGGTAATGAGAGCAAGGATTTTTAGAGATGCCCTTAATCATCAAGTTTGCCAGTCAACACATTTACTTTAGGATTTAGTGGGTTGCCCGAAGACCTTCGGAAGGATACAACTTGTCCTGTGTGCCACAGCGCATCGGCCAATGGTCCGTTGAGGGCATTCCAAAATGGAAACTCCCGTTTGTTTGTACCGCGCTTGAAAATCATGCTGAATTTATTCAAGTCCTTGTCGCGGCTCTTTAAAAGTTTTTCGCTGGTCTCTTTAATATTTTTGAGAGTCTGCATGCGCATTTCTTCGAATGTGAGTTCGGGAAGATTTACACTATTATCATTAGCAAGTTCATTTACACTATTTAAAAGAACTTGCGTGAGATCGAAGATGTGAGTCAGTGTTTCTCGTATAGTGCGAGCATCATTATTGGGTTTAAATATAATGTCCTCAGCGCGTAGTCCTTCAGTCGCCCAATAATAACGGAACCCTAATGCATCAACCATGCGAGCAGCTACGTTTGCTGCGGTGTATTGTTGCGGATAGGAAGGTATCTCCTTGTAAGGAAGTCCTGCCTGTTGGGCGATTGCCTGAGAGGTAATAAGAACGAGTAATAAAATCAATTTCATGGTGTAAGTTTGGATTTTTAAAATTACACTAAAAACTAAACCTATTAAACCATACTTTTCAATTTGATGCGAATCCGACTACCTTTGGCTTTTCGCAATTTGAAAATAATGGCCTGTAAAGACACAGTCCATGGAAAAGAAATCATGATGAGAAACCGATATTGGTTAGTTGCAGTCGTGGCCCTAGTTGTAATTAGCTGCACGACACCAAAAGAAAAAAAATCTGAAGTTGATGCGTTGAAGATAAATTATTCCATTCGCAGCGTTTGGCCGCACGATACAGAAGCGTTTACGCAAGGATTGGTTATTCATAAAGGACAGTTGTACGAAAGCACAGGCCAAAACGGAACTTCATGGATTGGATTAGTAGATGTGTCTACTGGTAAGTTGGATAAAAAAGTAATTCTTGATCAACGGTATTTTGGAGAAGGCATCGACATCCTTAATAATAAAGTGTACCAACTTACCTATCAAGAACACACTGGGTTTGTTTACAACTTGAAGGATTTTAAAAAAATAAAAGAATGGACCTACAAAAGTGAAGGCTGGGGACTTACCAATGATGGCACCAACATTATTATGAGTGATGGCACTAATCAACTTCATTTTTTAGACACAGCTAGTCTCGAGATTAAAAAAAGTGTTTCTGTTACCGATGAACAAGGGCCTGTAAAGAATTTAAATGAATTAGAATTTATTGATGGCTATGTATATGCCAACGTTTGGCAAACCAATTTGATTGTGAAGATTAATCCCGCCACGGGTAAAGTAGTTGGTCGGCTCGACTTAACACAATTATATAATGATGCGCGTAATGCAAATCCGCGGATGGATGTACTCAACGGCATAGCCTGGCATCCAGGTACGCAATCATTGTTAGTTACGGGAAAGCATTGGCCGCATATTTATATTTTGAAGATTGATATGGCTGCGAAAGTGGCTAAGTAATTCTTTTCATTCACTCCTCAACGTATCAACCGGATTTTCCTTCACCACCCTATATACTTGTGAAGCAACTGTAAGCAGCACCGAAATAACCATCATTGAAATGGTAAGCACTAGTGGCCATTGTGGCAGCGGCATTTTATCTGGATAGACAGCCTCGTGAAGTTGTGCCATCAAGTAGTATCCTATAGCGGAGCCGATCATAAAAGCGGCTAGTACTATGATCATATATTCTTGACTCATTAGTCGAAAGATGTGTGGAATACCGGCACCAAAAATTTTGCGAATACTAAACTCTTTCATTCTTCGAGAAAGATTATACGAAATCAACCCAAACAAACCCATGCACGCCAAGGCTAGTGCAATCAGCGATATGAAATACATAATCTTACTGTCTGATTCAGTATCGTGATAAAAACTTCGGAATACCTCTTGCTGAGAATGGCCCAAGTAGGCATCGTCTGGCGCAATGGATGGCCACGATTTTTGAATCAATCCGGTTATCTGATCCAGTGTTCCAACAGTGCTCTTTACCACAAAAAAATTGTATCGATCTTCGGACACAATATTTAACAAGGCAGGCTCAAGAATTTTATCAAAGTCTTTAAAGTAGAAGTTGTAAACGACACCAATAATAAAATACGTGCCCCCATTAAAAGTTACTTGCCGATCGAGCGGATCACTCCAACCCATTTTTTTAACGAAGGCTTCATTTACAAGTACCGAAGTTTGTTTATCAGATTCGGTAGCAGCATTAAAAAGTCTCCCTTCTTTAAGGTGTATGCCCATCGTTTCGATGTAATTAAATCCAATGGGGAAACGATTAACCTGAATATCTTTTTCAGGACTTTGTACATTGGTTAGTTCATCATCACCACCTATATGACTTTCTGACCCGGCATAGGCTACAACATTTTTTTGCTGCGATACCAAATCGCGAAGTGCAAAGAATTGCTCTTTTCCATGTATGGGTATATAGGCTACATCTTGTTGTTGATACCCCCAATCTTTCTTTTTAAAATAATCCCGATTAGAAACAGAGAGCAGTGAGAAAATGATTGTAGTGAAAGAAATCACAAACTGAAGGCCAAGCATGGTTTTGCTCAACAGACTTTTTCCGCCAAACTTTTCTTTTCCTTTAAGTATACTGAGAGAATTAAAAGAAGAAACATAGAAAGATGGATAGGCGCCAGATAGCAAAGTGGTGAACAACAATGTGCCGCCAAAGAATAGTATCATCGTGTTGAGGGATGAAAATGCAAAAGGCACATTGATGGGATACAACGAATTGAAAGCGGGAACCATAAAGAAATAAGCAATCCCCGTTCCGCTAACTATGGCAAGTGAACAGAGCATAAAATTCTCGGTCATGTATTGCAAAATTACCTGACGCTTACTTCCACCAATTACTTTGCGGATTCCGATTTCTTTTAGGCGTAACGATACGGAAGCAATGGCAACATTCATATAATTGAAACAAGCCAGCAAGAGTAAGAACAATACAATTATGCTAACCACAATGAGAGTTACTGGGTGTAAATCCCACGATAAGCAATCAACAATATCATAGCTGCGTGCTGATACTTCTTGAAGCGGAATCCATTCAACGTCACGTAACTCAAATCTTGGGTTCGCTTCGTTTTGTAACTTTTGATACGAAGTTAATGAATTGGCGAAGTCAGATGGATGATGCTGATCTTTTAACAACACAAATGTAGAGCGTGCCCACGCTGCCCAGTCGATATTATTTTTTCCTTTTTGATCTTCATAATTGCTAATAGGAATAAGAAATGTAAAACGCATGCTTGACTTGTCAATCATGTTATCCGCTACTGCGCTTACGATAAAAGTTTGGATTTTATTATCCGAAAACTTTACAGACAATTCTTTGCCTAGCGCATTGCCCTCGCCAAAGTATTGAATGGCCTTTTCAGAACTTATAACAATATTGTTTTTGTTGGATAGTGGATTACTTGAACCTTGTAAAATCGGATAGCTGAAAACATCGAAGAACGTGCTGTCTACACCCCAAAGTGTTTCATTAAATACATGTGTTTCATACCGTATGCTTAAGTCGCCCATCTTTTGAATACGCACCATAGACTCTACTGATGCGTTTTCATCTTTCAAAGCTGGGCCGAGCAGATACGGTGTGCGTGCCCAGTTTTCAGTTTCGTCACCGATTTTAACTTTGCTCATTAATAAATAAATCCTAGCTCCATTTTTATGGAATGCATCAAGGTTATAGAATGAATCGATCAGTAAAAAAATGCTGATACAACAGGCAATAGCTATGGCAAGCCCGGCTATATTAATTGTTGCGTGTGTTACGTTTCGACTAATATTTCTAAAGCCAGAAATAAAATAACTTTTTAACATACTAATCGCGTTGTTTGAATAATTAGATTTTGATCGCTTTATATTTTTTAGCCGAAAGAATCGAAACACATTCCAAACGAATTGACGTTTCGCTTTACTTTGATTCTCTTGATGTGTTCGCTTAAACAATTCATACGCATCACCCTGAATTTCCTCCAACAAGTCTGCTCGGCAATACCAAGTTAGAAATTTATCGGCACAGCGTGGCGGCTTTACACTCATACTAATTTGAATTGAAGCGCAACTTTTGGAATTTGATTATATAGTTGATTGCGTACTTCATTCGATTCTTCTAAAGCTCGTTTGCCAGCCGCTGTCAAAAGAAAAATTCTTTTTCTTCGGCCCCCACGTTCTTCAGTGGGGTCACTCATTTTTGAATTTAGAAAACCTTTGTCTTCAAGTCGCGTGAGTACCGAATGCACTGCACTTATATTAAGGCTTCGACCTACTTGTGTTTCAATTTCATCCATTACCGAAATCCCATACGCTTCAGGAAATAAAACACCAACAGTAAGAAGCACAAGTTCTTCTAGCTCACCTAAATAATAACCCTTCATATTTTAAAGCAATTAACTTCTACAAACGTGAAAGTAATTAATATGTTTCACTTTTGTAGAATTGTTAGAATAATAAAAATTGACCTCTTTTTTTAATCAATTTGTAGAAGTGAGTTCGTCCCAGGCAGTAAGTGCAGGTTTGGCCCTCAGGTTTGTATCAACAAATCCCAAACTAGTAAAGTTGAAAAGTGATTCAGTTGCATCTGCAGTCATGCTTTCTTCAATTAAAAAGCAGTGCGGCCAATTAGGGGCACACTGGCAAGCATCATAATTATTTTTTAATTATTGTATTCAGTTTTTTCCATAGGTCATTTTGAAAGATAAAAGGCACCAGTCCTGTATCCGGATCATCGCCCATGCGAACAACAACGATGTTCATGCTCGGCACAACATTTATAAGCTGACCATTCTTACCCATAGCAGCAAACATATCTGCAGGTGCATCGGGTGATAACGATCCTTGAAATGTAATCTGTGATTGAGGAATCCGATAAGAGTCCTTTCCATTTAACCACGTAAGATAGCCATACGCCAAATTTATGTTTTGCGATGTTGTTGTCATTAAATTGACATACGATTCCGGGACAACTTGTGTTTCATCCCACTTACCTTTGTTTAGCAGCAGCAACCCAAAGCGAGCCATTGACCGTGGCGGACTATAAAAAACATTGTTATCACCCGATTTAATATATTGTCCATCCATACCGATTTTTGATTTCAATTCATCAGTAACATAGGTGTTCAGATTTTTACCGGTAGCAGTAGTAATCACACCATCTAATAATGTATAGGGCGCATTGTGATACGCCCATCTGCTGCCAGGTTCTGCTTTAAAGATTAAACACGCAGGGTCGGTGCAATCAGTATTGGTAACTCCATCATCTAAACCAGTCGTCATTGTCAATTGGTGACGAACTGTAATTTTATTTTCTTGTGTTGTCGTTAACGCTGTCCAACCCACGCCCAGGTAATCTGAAGTTTTAGTATCGAAATTTATTTTGCCCTGCGACTCGGCCATACCAACTAACGCTGAAGTCAATGTTTTTCCAGCCGAAGCCCAATACCAATTGCTTGAAGAATTAAAATCAAGCGTTGTGTTTACTAACTGCTTGCCAAGATATTCTTCAATAACAATTTTTCCATCTTTCAATACAATTAGCGCCCGACTATTGGTTGTGGCAAGAAAAGTTTTTAGTTCAAGAATTTTAGTTTCATCCCAACCAAGACTTGCGGGGGTTGTAGTTTCCCAGGCAGTTCCGGCTGGCGGGAAATACAGCGCAGCTGGGGTGGGGCTGGGTTCGTCTCCTTTACAGGAAATTGATATTGCAATAATAAATACGAAGATTTTTCTCATAGTAAAATATGACTAAAGATAAGTCACTTTAGACTTATTGAAATTTAAATGGTTTAAAAATCTATTCTTAGCAAGTTGTGGAAAAGAATGCGAAGTCATTTCCTTAAATTTTGTGAATTGTTCGATTTGTTTACTGTCAACTACTTTATTGAATATTTTACCGATTGGTGTAAGTTTGATTTATGGAAGACTTACTTGAGGCCGCAACCCGATTTATAAACACCACCTCAGGGCATATTTTTTTAACAGGTAAAGCCGGAACGGGTAAAACCACTTTTTTAAAGCGTCTTAGAGAAGTAACCCACAAATCATTGATTGTTGTTGCGCCCACAGGCATTGCTGCATTAAATGCGGGTGGCGTTACCATCCACTCTCAATTTTTATTGCCACCCGTTACGTTCTTGCCCGATCGTAATTTATCAGATGAATTATTAGCGGGTGGAAAATTTCTCAATCAAAATGTGCTGGCACGAAAACATCCGCTTAATAGTCCACGGAAGCAAGTATTAAGGTCTATTGATTTATTGGTGATTGATGAAGTAAGTATGCTTCGCGCAGATTTGCTTGACGCGATTGATTACCGCATGCGGGCCGCGCGTGGAAACTTCAGGCAAAGTTTTGGTGGCGCACAGGTTTTATTTATTGGCGATTTATTTCAATTGCCTCCGGTTGTGCGCAATGAAGAACAATCTGTGCTTAGTCAATATTATAAAAGCCCCTGGTTTTATGAAGCCAAGGCCTTGCAAGCTGAATCACCCGTTTACATCGAGCTTGATAAAATTTTCCGGCAACAGAATCCTGTATTTATTGATTTGTTAAATAATCTAAGGAACAACATCGCTTCCGCAGAGGATCTTGCGCTATTGAACGAACATTACAAGAGCCCAGAAGAAGTAAGTGCGATTAAAGAAGTTATTACACTGACTACGCATAATTATAAAGCCGATGAACTTAACCGAAAGGAATTGCAGCGGCTTGAAAAACCAACACACTATTTTGAAGCGCATGTGGAGGGCGATTTTCCACAGAGCATGTATCCGGTTGCTCATAGCATTGAACTGAAGGAAGGCGCGCAGATTATGTTTGTTCGTAACGATACTTCCGATGAGAAAAGTTATTACAATGGAAAACTTGCCACGGTTGTCAACATTAATGATGAGGAGATTGACATAGAGATGGCGGAAACGCATCAACCCTATACGTTGAAGCGCGAACGTTGGGAAAATAAAAAATATTCTGTGAATGGAACAACTAATGAGTTGGATGAAGAGATGGTGGGTTCGTTTGAGCAATATCCTATCAAACTGGCGTGGGCGATCACCGTGCATAAGAGCCAGGGGTTAACCTTTGATAAAGCAATCATTGATGCAGATCAGGCGTTTGCTGGCGGACAAGTTTATGTGGCGCTTTCGCGCTTGCGATCACTGGAGGGATTAATTTTAAGAAGTCGTATTAATGCATCAGCTATCAGCACGGATAGGCAAGTAGTTGAATTTGCCAAGGCTAATCATAGGCCGAAAGAATTACCGGAGGTTATGAAAAACCGCCAGCGGATTTTTCTTCAACAGGTGGTGGATACCACGTTTGATTTTTCGAACATCGTGAAGGAAATGAATTATGTTCAGAAAGATCAAACGGAAGAATTGGATGAAGAAACCATGAAGCCCGTGCTGGTGCAGATCGTAAGTGCACTGGAAGCAGAGATGGGCAACACAGAAAAATTCAGGCGACAACTGGCCGACTTACTTTTGAAGGATGATTACACCAGTTTGCTTGAGCGTTTGCAAAAAGGTCGTTCCTATTATCGGGTTTTGCTGAGCGGCTTGTTGCGACAATTATTAGCGCACCAGGAAACTATCAAGCAACTAACACGGGTGAAAACCTATCTGAATCAATTGAGCGAACTGGATATTTCATTAAGTAAAAAGTTGGAAGAACTTGATAAGGCCTCGTTATTAACCGAAGGAATCCTGCAAGGCAACTATCAATTTGAATTTGAAACGATTACCATTCAGCGAAGGCAGGAGCGCACAGATTGGTTAACCGAAATTCAAAAAGAAGTTAAGAGCACTAGCCCAAAAAAGAAAAAACGTGTTGCGCGCAAGTCGAAAAAAAATAAGGATGGACTGAGCACCTTTGACATTACATTGGAGATGTTCAACAAGGGACTGACGATGGAGCAAATTGCAGAAGAACGTGGCTTGGTTGTAAGCACCATTGAAGGTCATTTAGGAAAAGCCGTTGAATCCAAGCGAATTGATATTTTCAAATTTATTTCGGAGAGAGATTATAAAGAGATTACCGATGCCATCGCACAACTGCCCGAAGGCTTTATCTCAAAAGATTTATATGATGCGGTAAAAGGGAAATATAGTTACGGAAAACTGCGGGCGGTGATAGCTCATGGCAGGAAGGAGTGAGCAGCTAAAGTAGGCTTGGGAATTAATAAAAAACGTATATTTTGCTAATAGAGATTAGGAGGATAAACACATTGGGTTTATCGGAACGTTGTGGCTCATTGCCAGACCTCGGAGAAAGATTCGTGAAATTTTGATAAATTCGAGTTAGAATAAGAGAATTATGACGACAGATGAGATTAAATCGGAGATTCAAAAATCCTTAGGTAAAGTTCCTGAAAGTTTACTTCAAGACATCTTGGACTTTTTGAAAAAAGCTGAGAATCAGCCAGCAGAAAGACTAAGTCTATTGAAGGATTTGAGAGACATTTTGACCGAAGACAAACAACTTCTCGAACGACTTGCTAAATGATAGAAATTAGTGGAGTCGAAAAAATTCATGACATTCTTATAGAACGGTTTGGTGGAGCGAAAGGAATTAGAGATAAGGGGATTTTAGAATCAGCCATCGGACGACCATATCAGACCTTTGACGGCAAAGACTTATATCCTGATACCGTTGACAAAGCCGCAGCAATTTTTGAAAGCATTGTTTCGAATCATCCATTTGTGGACGGTAACAAAAGGACTGCTTACGTTCTAATGCGACTAATCCTTAAAAGGAATCAACTTGACATTGAGGTTGACCAAGATGTTAAATATGACTTTGTAATCACAGCAGCAAAAGGAGAATTAAAGTTCGACAAGATTAAAGCGTGGATTAGAAATAATTTGAAGTAGGCAACGAAGCCACAACACCGTTTTTATTTCATGCGGGGTGAAGTGTAAATTTAAAGTTTAGTTTTCATATTTCGTTTCGGCTCGTGGGACAGGACGCGCTTCGAAATCCGCAGCCGTTATAAACACAAAACCATTGGCAACATTGCAGCCATACTCAATGGAAAAAAAGAACCTATTTATTTGCTCACTAGTGCTTAACTATAAATACGTATGAAGCGAAGAGATTTTATTGTTAAAACCGCAGTAGGTTCTGCCGCTACTTTATCCTATTCACAATTGTATGCAAGTATTTACAAAGAAATTGAAAGTACAGCGGTACAAACCAATTACGATGTAATCGTTATAGGTGTAGGTAGTATGGGCTCGTCAACTTGTTATCAATTAGCAAAGAAAGGATACAAAGTTCTTGGGTTAGAACAGTTCGACATTCCGCATGAATTAGGTTCACATTCAGGGCAAAGCCGCATTATTAGAAAAGCCTATGGCGAGGCTTCAGATTATGTACCCTTGTTGGAAAGAGCGTATGAAAATTGGAAGACATTAGAATCTGAAACGGGCACTCAAGTTTACTACAAAACTGGCTTAGTATATTTTGGAGCTAAAAATGATCCGTTTTTAGCAACCGTTAAAAAATCTTCTTCACAGTATAATATCCCAGTTAATAGTCTTACAGAAAAAGAGTGTAAAAATAAATATCCGCAATTTGAACTTCCAACAGATTTTGAAAGATTGGAAGAACCTGATGCTGGCTTGCTTACACCAGAGCGAAGTATTCTTTTATTTGTTCAGGAGGCATTATTTAAGGGTGCGGTTATCCGCACGAAGGAAAAGGTTTTAGAATGGAAGCGTGAAAATGGAACGATTACCGTAAAAACAAATAAAGGTACGTATCAGACAAAAAAATTGGTGATAACGGCAGGCCCTTGGGCCGGGAAAATGATTGCTATTATTGCCCCAAAATTAAAAGTGACAAGGCAGGCATTAGCATGGGTGCAGCCAAAAAAATGGGACAATTTTGTCCTTGGAAAATTTCCTTGTTGGAATATAATAAATGACGGCTATGATTTTTATGGATTCCCTATTCTTCCTGTCGGTAAGTTTGGCGCACCCTTAGGATTAAAACTTGCGCTGCATTATCCGGGCGGAGATGCTACAGACCCATACAAGGTGAATAGAAATGCCAAGGAAGCCGATGAAAAAGTTTTGATTCAATTTTTAAATAAGTTTATGCCCGATGGCTATAAAAATACCCTTGAGATGAAGACTTGTTTATATACCAACACGCCAGATGAAAATTTTATTGTTGATTACCTACCAGGCTTTGATAAAGATGTTGCTATTGCAGCTGGTTTCAGCGGCCACGGCTTTAAGTTCGCTAGTGTGATAGGTGAGATTATGGCCGACCTTGCAACGAATGGGTCAACCCAACTACCAATCGGGTTTCTACATGCGCAAAGATTTGGCAATAAGTAAAATTTAAAAACAGACAGCAAAAGTACTGCTGCCAACAAGGGCAATAAGCCCGGAGGCTTTATCTCAAAAGATTTATATGATGCAGTAAAAGGGAAGTATAGCTATGGCAAACTGCGGGCGGTGATCGCTCATGTTAAGAAGAAGAGTGAAGTGTTAAATGCGTAACTAAGTATCACATTGGTAATTTGCAATCAATCAAGATAATTTGTTATTTTCAAAGAAATTCAAGTGCAGTCAGTCGGTAGCTCCCAATAACAAATTATCTTTTTACTCTTTAAAGATTTAAAATAATATGAAAAGTATTCTACTAACCTTCTCAATTTGTATTTCCTTTTTCACCTACTCGCAACAGGTACAAAATGTTAAAGCAATCCAGCAAGGCTCTAAGGTTTTGGTTACTTATGACTTAACTGATCAAACAGGAAAACCCTATTATGTAAAACTATTAATGTCCAAAGATGCGATGACATTTGGCGATGAATTAAAATTTGTGACGGGCGATGTTAAAAACACAAAGGCAGGGCTTGGCAAAAAGATAATTTGGGATGCTGCTCAGGAAATTTCGTATTTTGATGGAGATGCAATTTTTAGAGTTGAGGCTACACTCAAAGCCGCGCCTCTTCCTGAAGCTCTTGAATTGAAATGCTCTAAAGTGGAACTCATAAATGTTAAAGGCACTGGAAGCAAGATTACAATAGACTTTGTCGTTACATCTTTATTTGACACTCAATCAACAATAGGTAAAGATTATAGCAGCCTATTTGATCCCTCTGGAAATCAATTCAACCCATCTATGGGTAAATTTGGTGATACCCAACTTAATTATCATAAACAAGTGATTAAGGGTATTCCCATTAAGAGTCAATTAGTATTTGACAACAACTCATCAGATATAACCATAATTCCATTTCTAAAGATTAGCCTGTATTCGTACGGTAGTTGTAGCACAAATGGCGATGATGCAAATTTTCAATTTAGAAACGTACCAATTTCAAGATAGGTAAGATGAGAAATATCTTTTTACTAGTTCTACTTTTTTCAAGTTTAATAACTTTCTCTCAGAGCAATACTATCTTTGGAGATAGCCCGCCAGTTAAATTAGCCATTGGGTCTGCAGGCAGTACGAATCAAACTTCTGGAATCCAGCCTGGGGCAAAGATTTCAGGAACATCTGACAAAACTAAATTGTCAATAGGACTTACAGATGTTAAATCGGCAGGTCTAAATAGTAAACCCGTCCGGTTAAAAATTGGCGAACAAGAATCGGTTAGTTTAAGATCACCAAATACAGGTACTGAAGTAAGCAAATCAGGCGAAATAGATGGAGTTCCAAAATACTATGCATTAATTATTGGAATTGATAATTATCGTTATCCATCAGCAAATCTTTCCAATCTAAATAAGCCTATTAAGGATGCTATTTCTCTCAAGGAGATATTAGTTTCTAATTATATATTTCCAGAAAGCAATACGCTATTATTAAAAAACCCAACCAGAGCAGATATTATCGGTAGCCTTGAGGACTTAGCAAAAAAGATTACACCAAAAGATAACTTACTTATTTTTTATGCAGGCCATGGCTATTGGGATGAAAGATTAAAGGTTGGGTATTGGTTACCATCAGATAGTAAAACTGACGATAAAAGTAGTTGGATTGCAAATAGTACTATACGCGATTATATCTCAGGTATTCAATCAAAGCATACTTTATTAATAAGCGATGCATGTTTTAGTGGTAGCATATTTAAAACACGAGAAGTCAATTCAGAAATTAATGAATATGGGGTATCTAAAATTTATCAGCTCCCTAGTAGAAAAGGTATGACAAGTGGTACACTTACAACCGTGCCAGACGAAAGTAAATTCATGGAGTACCTGATTAAACGTCTTACAGAAAACTCAGGTAAATATTTAACAACACGACAACTTTTCTATAGCTTAGAGACGGCCGTGTTAAACAACACAAGCACTGTTCCACAACTTGGTGTTATACAAGAGACTGGTGATGAAGGCGGAGATTTCATTTTTATAAAGAGATAGTAAAAATCACTTCTATTTCAAGTATCGTCTCCCGCCTCGGGGACGATACTCATAACTTATCGAATAAAAGGAGTTCTCAAAAAATCGCATCGTCCCCGTAAAAACGGGAGACGATGCTTGAAATTGAAATCCATTTTTCAATTTCTTGAAACACTTTATATTAGTGGAAGATTACAACTTCCATTGAAAGGAATGGTTTTAACAGCTTACTGATTTTGCATTAGGGATAGTAGCGGAAATCCTTTTTGCTTTTCGCAAAAAGATTGTAGCGGATAGCCCGACCCGAAGGGGAATGCCCAAATAATTTTACTTCACTCGCGCGCTTCTCTAATGCGTGCAGTTGAAATCTACTGCCTTACCCATACATTTTCTCAATCTCCGATTTATAGTGATCCATAATACGCAAGCGAATGGGTTTGAAGGTGTTGGTTAACTCGCCACTTTCAAGCGTCCAATCCTGATGGCATAAAACAAAATCTTTAACGCGTTCAATGTTTGGCAGCACTTCATTAAGTCCATCGATTTCTTGTTGTATCCGCGCCCTTACTTTAATATTATAAACCATAAACTGAGGCGAGGTCCAATGAATACCTTCTTGCAGGCACCAGGCTTGCAGTATTTCAAAATGCGGAACGAGTAAAGCCGTTACAAAAGGTTTTTGAAAACCCAGTATCAAACATCGTTGTATAAATGGCGATTTGGTAAAATGATTTTGCAGTGGTTGTGGTGCAATGTATTTGCCAGCTGATGTTTTAAAAATATCTTTCTTGCGATCGGTAATTTTAAGAAATCGACCCTGAACAAACATTCCCACATCGCCCGTTTTAAACCAGCCATCAGTAGTAAAGACTTCGCTTGTTAATTCTTGGCGTTTAAAGTAGCCTTGCGAAAGGTTGGGTCCTTTCACCAGAATTTCTCCTTCACCGGTTTCGGATGGGGAATCAATTTTTACATCGATACCAGGAATAATTAAACCCACGGTGCCAAATCTGTTTAGCCCCGGCTCGAGCCGATTGACTGCAATGAGTGGTGCAGTTTCCGTCATGCCATACCCTTCAACAATTTGAATACCGGCAGCCGAAAACAATTTCCCAATTTCCGGACTGAGGGAAGCGGCACCAACTACCATATACCTGATTTTGCCACCCAATTTTTTTCGCCACTGCCCAAGTACTAACCAGCGCGCAAGGGCAAGCTTTACCAAATACACAAACTGAATTTTGTTGCTTCCATACTGTTTGCCAACTTCCAATGCCCAGCGGATTGTATTTCGTTTGATAAAATTCTTCTTCAAAATTTGCTCTTGCATAAAATCGTGCATTTTTTCTAACACCCGCGGAACGCATGTGCAAAAATGTGGCTTCACTGTTTTAAAATCTTCAACGAAGCTGTCCTTACTTCGATTAAAATACAGCGACACGCCAAATGCCAGATAACTATAGCACGCCATTCTTTCTAAGATATGACTGAACGGAAGAAAACTTAACACTCTGTATTTTGGCTCGAGTGGTAACAGCATTAAAACAGTTTTAATATTAAATACAATGTTGTTGTGGCTTAGTAAAACTCCTTTCGGGATGCCCGAGCTACCCGATGTATAGAGAATGGTTACCAGATCGTCAGGGTTTATTGAATCTTTTACACTAACAAGTTTTTCTAATTCACTGGGTGTGGATTCCGTTTCGTTCAGGGCTTTGAAATATCCGTCTTGGGTTGGGTCGAGGTGATGTGTGCTGGCTTTTGATTTGATTCTCTCTAAAGAAGATAAAAAATCATGATAGCTAGTTCGATCGGCCGCAAGGCAAAGTGTAGGCTCGGTTTCATCAATAATCAGATCAAGATCATTTGGTGCAGAGTTTGGATGAATAGGCACAGTAACTAAACCCGCTTGCTGACACGCAAAGTCGATGATCATCCACTCGGGGCTACCGGTTACGGGTGCGAGAATAATTTTTTGTCCGGGTGCATATCCGTTTCTAATAAACCAGCATGATAAATGATTTACCCGTTCTATAACTTCTTGAATGGAATACCCTTTCCAGGTACCGTTCTCCGATTTGTTTACTGCTTTTTGATTAGGATACTTTGCTAATTGGTAAGGAAGCACATCGAAAATGCGCGTAAAATTGTCGGAATGTTTACGGGTAACGTGCATCAGGTTTCACTTTTTGGTTTCACATACAAGACCTGATAAAGGGTCTCAAAGAATTTAGGAAAATCGGGGAGGTTGTTATGACGGGCACCTTCAATAGCATAGAGTGATATCTTGTTGGGGTAAAGTGATTTTAGTTTTTCGCTCTGCGAAAAAGAGATAAGCCGGTCTTTGGTGCCATGAATTATATGTACCGGGCAATCGGTGCTTTTTAAATATTGATCAGTGCGAATGTCATATCGCAGTAGCCACCGGATAGGTAGAAAAAATAAGTACCGATTTATGTTATAACGAAAACTAAAGTAAGGGGAATCTAAAATGAGAAGCGCAGGTTTATTCCACGAGGCAATGCGGGCGGCAATACCACTGCCCCACGAGCGGCCGTATAAAACAATTTTATCTTCAGTGTAATATTGGGTTAGCCATTTGTAAATAAATTGGGCGTCATTAAATACTTTTTGCTGACTTCGTTCACCACTGCTTTTGCCAAAGCCCCGATAATCCATCATAAAAAAATCGTAGCCGTTGCTAACAAAATCTTTGGCAAACTTACCCCACCCTTTAATACTTTTTGAATTGCCTTTTAAATAATACACAACCCCGCGCGAGTTGGGTACTTTAAAATAGATTGCATTAATGCGGCCACCATCTTCCATATCGAAATCCAATTCCTCAAAAGGGAAAGGATATTTATATTGAAATGTGTGCGCCAGCCGCTCGGGTCGGAAAAAGAAAATGTGCTGGAAGAAATAAATGAATGCGCAGAGAAAAATGTAGAATGCGAGAAGGGATAGGATAATGGTTACGGCCATGCTACAATTTATACAATTAAGTGCGTAGTAGATTTAGGGTATCTCTAAAAAACTCTAATTACCCCTCTCTTCTGGGGAAGGGCAGGGTTGAGGTAGTGAAAGCAAGGTTTTTTAGAGATACCGTTTAAGTCATTTCAGTAGTACAGATTTTAATGTTTCGTGGTAAAGTTTAAAATCTCTGAGATTGTTGTGGCTTCCGCCTTCAATAACCACAAAGCGATCGTCTTTTTTTAAAAAGGGTTTTAGTCGCTCAGCCGAATACATAGGAACTACCCAGTCTTCCGTGCCTTGAAAGATTACTATAGGACATGTAACTTCCTTAATGTGATTCACATTGGAAAATTTATACGTTGAGGTAAATCCGTAGAGTACGGAATTGATTTTATCGAAAGGTGTTTCCAGAATCAGTACCTCTGGTTTTACTTTCGCTGCCAGATTAGAGGCCACCGCAGTTCCTAATGACCGGCCATAGATTATTAAATTAGTGTAGTCGAGATTTTCTTTTGCCCAATTGCTTACCACCTGTGCGTCTTTATATAAAATAGTTTCGCTGGGCGTACCACTGCTTTTGCCGTAGCCGCGATAATCGACCATTAGTATATCGAATCCTAACTGGGTAAAATCAACCGCATAGTTGCCCCATCGTTGCAGGTTATCTGCATTGCCGTGAAAATATAAAATCAGTCCCCGTCTCGATAGATATCGGGATTCATCTGTTTCAAACAGAAGCGCATTAAGCGAATCTCCAGAATCCGTTTTAATAAAGTATTCTTTAAAAGGTTGTTTAAACTCAAAAACATGATCTGGCGGCAGCCGTTTAGATAAAAAAATAAATTGGTCTTGCAGAACAAAAAAAGCCAGGTAGGCTAGCGCGTAGGCGCCCGCCAATATCCCAACTATTTTCGCAACTCCCTTTAAGCTTCTCGTCATTTGAATTACAGAACGCAACTAAGATAGCGTTTTTATAAAAAGTGTTATTGAATTTTTTCAGAGTAAGCCATAACGACACACAAGATCACTATATGTCAAGTATCGTCTCCCGCCTCGGTGACGATACGCATAACCTGTCGAAAAAAAAAGAGTTCTCAAGATCGCATCGTCCCCGCAAAAACGGGAGACGGTGCTGGAAATCAGAATCAAAGGGGCTTGCTAACCCCAAATAGTTGACTGGGGTAATTTGAACTCAAAAACAATCTGAAGAAAGATAACCCAAACTCGCCAAATCAAAAGTAGCTCTA
>Ga0163151_10001828_pt1 | contig 34748 bp, 35 predicted proteins | sample OliLakLV19MP5IB2_FD_145596 | JGI IMG/M metagenome (GOLD analysis project Ga0163151, IMG submission 145596) | Freshwater microbial mat bacterial communities from Lake Vanda, McMurdo Dry Valleys, Antarctica - Oligotrophic Lake LV.19.MP5.IB-2 | ecosystem: Environmental > Aquatic > Freshwater >... | reverse complement strand
GGTTTAAGTGGGTCTCTATAGGCGTTTCCTTTTTTTCAAATCCTTCCTTATGGTACTTTTTTTTGTAAATGCCGCGATATTTTCATGGGCAATGGTATCGGGATTTACTTATTCTAAAAACCAAAAAATAGCCCAACAAAATATAGACGAAATAATAATTTTGGCAAAAGAGGCTAAAGTCCCTGAGCTTGAGAGTCAAATTCGTGAAAAACTCGAGCCTTCAGTGCGCCAAGTTGGAACTTCTATAAACCAGTTACTTTTGATTGCACTGTTAACTTTGGTTTTTGGAGTGGCGCTACCGACATTTATTTTTCATCACCTGTCACTCACTGTGGCAAAACTGCGAGTGGATGCCGAGAAAAAATTTGTCAAGTGGATGAATTGGTGGCTTAAGACTTATGGCAAAGAGAAATTTAATGCCAAAAATCCCTTTTATCAAAAGCCACACTTCTGGATGAATATGTTTTTGATGTTCATCGAAACTATGGCTCCACAAAGTCGAAATCCCATGGTTGGTTTTTTTGGAGAACTTGCGCCGGTCCTACGTGCTGAACTCAGCAAAGAAATTTTTGGTGATGAGGACGGGGAGACAAATTAGGATACTTCTAGAAGATCTCTTTAAGTAGCACTCTAAAAATGCGCCGTCTTTGGGTCTTATTCACATTTTGTGCTTTCAGAGCAATGTTGAAAGCCAGCCAAAAACTGAATCCTAAATTTAAGATTCCAATCCAAAGAATTCCAATGATCGCCCAAAGTGGTGCCCAGCTATGCAAAAATTCATTTCCTAATATCGGAATCGAAGCCGCCAGACTGCCTGTAGACAAAGTTACGTGTCTCACTTCTAGGGGAATACTAAAAAAACCCAAAATAGCAGGACTCAGACCTAATAGAAAACCCAAAGAAACATTTGATACGACGGCGGGTAGTTGATGTTTCACCCAATGAGCTGATTTTTCGGCAGCCTGCGGACTTATAATTTTTCTCAAAGCTGTGTTTTGCTGTATTCGAAGTGAAATCTCCCGGTAAGTACACCAGTTATCAAACCAGCCAGCAATTAAACTTGAGAGCCACAATAAAACTCCTGTCCATGCGGCAAATAGTAAAGTAGTAAAATTGGGAATAACAGCTTCCCTACTATGATGGGCTTGCTCGAGAGTTAAAACGTGCTGACCGGTAAGCCACCAATAGGCATATGTCAGCGCGAGCGCCGTCGGAATCACAAGCATAATATTTCCCAACGCCGCCAAAGTCTGGGAGCGAAACAAACAAAAAATTTCGTCAGTGAGCGCTTGTAGTTTTTCTGGCCGATGCAGATCTTTTAATTGCAACGCTATCGTAGATGCCGTATTGGCGGGCTGTTTAGTGGCTAAGGTCCAACCTAACATTTGGAGCATTAAAAAGCTCAGCGAATAATTCACAGAAGTCACAAAACCTGATAAGAAGGGCGAAAGCGCAAAAGTCAAAATCCAAAATTTTCCGTAAACTGTAAATGCTGTAACAAACCCTCCACCTGAAGCTTTTTTAAAGAGGTCCCTTCGCTCTTTAACGTTTCGGGCGATATAGTGATCACCGGTTTCAGAGTTTTTTTCTACTATTTTCTGCGAAAGCAATTGGCTGGATTGGCGGTATAGGGCGCGGATTCCACGTTTTTTTTGATTAAGGTCAATGAGGTGGATCCAAAGCGCTTTGATGGACGACTCTGATGGATTTTGTAGTACCGGAATCAAAAGAAAAAGCCTCGAAAGAAAAAGTTTTAATTTTTCTAGTCGAAACACCAAATCTGTACTTACTCCATATTCTCGAAGGTGCGAATAAATACCTTCGATACTTATTTGGCATTCGCGAAGGAGAACACCGATTTTTTCAGTTTCTTTATTTACCAGAAATTGCTCCGCCTCTGAAGTCAGAGAATACCAAGGAAGATCGCGAAGTCTTTTGGCATTCATTCGTTTACTGAGCGAGGGATGAAGTGCCATGGCTCGAGCCTGGCTGATAAGAAATACGAAGGCCTCTTCTAGATCAGGTTTCGTATGCATCATTGATTCTGCTAAAAGATTCATCCAAGGCAAGAGATCAGTCGACTCAAGAATTTCTAACTCAGTTCCTGCCGGAAAAATTTCTTCCAGAAGAAGACTTGAGTCTTGGAGTAAAGGTTTCTGAGGCAAGAGATTGGCAATTATGCGGTCCCAGAGTTCGGGCCAAAGACCACGTTCTAGAGGGAGGCCACTTTCACAAAGAAGGTCAAGAATTTGAATTTGCGAAAATATTCTCGGTAGCGTGGTTTTAAAGTTATTGTTCCATTCGGGATTTCGTTCTAGGACCTGGAATAAAAACCGGCTACGTACGGGCCACTGTTCAGCTGACTCATCGTTGTCTCGAAGCCACACCCCAAGTTTCACAAGCCAAATCACAGTCTCTTCTAGAGATTGCTTGGGGCCTAAAACGGAGAACAGGGAGTCTAACTGGCTTTTACTCCGAGTCTCCTTTCGATAGGCCCTAAAATTAAGAAAAACAGCACGCCATTTTCGGAACATCAGCATGATTTTATAGACTTAAAGTCTTACTTGGATAGCTTTATTAATTAGAAAGCGCCTTTTCGTCATGAACACACTTGCGTGAGAGCAAGAACTTCATCGTATCAAGACCCTGCCACTTATAAACCACGTCGTCTTTGGGTTTTCTAAAGAACGCAAATTTAGTAGCAGTCTTTTGGCACTTATTAAGTGATTCTATGTATAAATCCATTTCCGCTCCTAGGAATATACCCATCTTACAACGATCCATGAAATTTTGAGCGCCTATATCTGAATAAGGTGCCATGGAAAGAGTGTACCATTCAGATTTGTTAGTTAACCACCCTGATCCACTAAACTCAGTTTCGTGAACTCGTTCACAGTTTGGATTCGTAATAAGATCTGTAACTCGAAGCACCTTGTGGGTGGTGATATATCCTTCATCGTTTGTGACTGCGCTTTTGGCAAAGGACGTAACTCTCAAAACTTCATGAAAAATCCGATCTACCTGAGGGAGTGCCGTATATTCATTTGATAGCCAGCCCGACCAAAGATTTTTTATTAATTGAATGCGACCTTTACAAGCCTGTGCGTATTGGCCAGCTTCCTTAATTTCGTTGCCCTTACAATCAATGAGTGTGTCCACCAAACTAATTACAGGCGGGGATAAGTAAAGATTTTCAACTTGCTCCGAAATTTTTGCAAATTCCGTATGAAGTTTTAGATTATCTATTGCCGTCGTAGCGACCTTAAAAAAAACTTCAACGTATCGGTCACCGCCGCCCCCGCCATCGCCGCCCTCTTTATTGGCGTTAAGTTGGCTTGAGATTTCAACGTCACTTTGGGCGTACACTAAGCTTACATTAAGACAAAAAATGCCGAAAAGGCTCACTTTTAATAGTTTAGATAACATTTGTTCCTCCTGGTTAATGGTTAAAGCAATAAGCAAACCAACTATATAACGCTTCGCACTAATTTTATATATTTAATATATTAAGTTTTAACGTTATAATTAGCTTAAATGCTAACTATATGAATATATTTGAAGCCAAAAATTATAAAGATTTTATACGAACATTCATAAAAAAAATGCCTAAGAAAGGCCGCGGGCAGTTCCGCAGAATGGCCCTGCACTTAGGGATTCATCCCGTGGTGATTACTCAAGTATTTAATGGAGACCGAGATCTGTCGTTAGAGCAAGCCGCAGGACTCACCCACTTTTTCTCGTTTTCGAGTCTCGAAAGCGAATATTTTATTTCTTTAGTTGAATGGAGTCGCGCCGGTAACGAAAGCCTGCGAACATTAGTAAAGGCCCGCCTCAACAAACTGACGGAGCAGTCACAAAAATTAGAAAATCGCGTTCCTAAGAATATTGAAATTTCCGCAGAAGCAAAGGCCATATTTTATTCGGCCTGGTATTATAGCGGAGCAAGACTAGCTAGTAGCTTGGTGCAAAACGATTCCGTAGATGACATCGCCAAAACCATAAATGTAGATAGGGCAAAGGTGGCGCAAGTCATAGAGTTTTTGCTCGCCAACGACTTATGTGTTGCAAAAAATGGTCGTATTAAGGAGGGTCCTCAGTTTACTCATCTAACAGCGGATTCTCCTTTTGTGGCCAAACACCATACAAATTGGAGGTTGAAGTCCATTAATGCTATGGAAAGACCAAAATCCGGTAGCGAACTTTTTTATACTTTACCCATGTCCCTATCACAGGACTTGACGTTAAAAATTAGAACTCAACTTTTAAATCTTATTGAAGATGTCACAAAACAAATCAAGGATTCAAGGCTTGAGACTCTTTACTGTATGAATATTGATTGGTTTCGTTTTTCAGAGACAAACTAAAGTTCCGAGCTCGGCATAGAGTTGACTGAAAAATTTAAATTCGAGCAAATTCCACATGAGCTTCAGGTTCAGCTTCACGCTGCTGCTCGCATGAAAAAGGAGCGTGAATAAAACGTCTACATTGATTGTCAGCAATCACATACCAAAATAAAACTTAACCGTTACAAGTTGTTAGTTTACGTATTTCATGATGGGATGAGAGTCATGTTCAACCATCGCTTCGATCAAAATGCCAGCAACACTGTTGTGCTTCATTGGTTCATGCTCAGTTTTAATGGAGGGCCATCAATGCCGGAGGATTCTTAGCGACAGGAAGATTCGTAAGTCATGTGACGGGTTTTTCCACGCTCTTTGGAGTGGATCTCACAAACAATCAAGTTCAAGCAGCCTTTGGAATTCTCTCAGTACCGATATTTTTTCTCTTGGGCGCATTTGTGGCGGGTCTCCTTATTGATAGACCTATTTATCAAGGTCGTAAGCCTCACTTCGATTGGGTTATGGGTCTAAGTGCGACGTGCTTATTTTTTGCGACTGGTGGCAGGGAGCTTCTTCATTTTGGAACCTTTGGAGATTCCATCGGGCTTAAGGAAAGCTACGTCTTATTGATCCTCCTATGTTTAGCAAGCGGTCTTCAAAACGCGGCGATTACTTCGTCTTCTGGTCGGTCGGTCAGAACAACCCATATAACGGGTCTCACGACGGATCTTGGGCTTGGATTAGCGCGATTATTTACTTTCGATTTAAAACGAAATCACCTTAATACGGAACTGAGAGCCAACTATTTAAGACTTGGTTCGATCATTGCGTTCATTATTGGATCAGCAGTTGGAGCTTGGATATTCTTGAGGTTTGGTTACGGTGGATTCATATTGCCGGGATTGATTTCGACCTATGCAGCTTGGCATGGCAAAAAAGCCAAGATTGCACCTCATGTCCTTTCGCCTCCTTGATAGAGTGTATCGAAACAAAATGAATCAAATCAGCCAGCTGCACTATTTTTTACTTGCATTTTTGTTCGGAATAGCGTACAAATAGGAATGGTCTTGTTTCTTAAAGCGGCCGAATATTCAACTTGGTACGAGTCAGAGCATGACCGTTACGGGCACATTAGAAAACTCAATGGCAATCGCGTTTATTGTACTGAAAAAATGATTGACGGAAAAACAGTAATACTGATTTTAAGAGGAAACAAAAATGGGCAAGACAAAGCCTTCAGGCGCGCACAAAAAATTGCCGAAAAAATCCATGGTGATTAATGGAGTTCGCCTATCCCACCACGATCCTTCGGCAATTTTTAAGAATCATAAAGAAATAAAGGCAGCTCTCGCGGAAGCATTGATTGACGGTGACAAAAAAGCCTTTGTTGAAATTTTAGAAGGCTACATACGAGCACATAATATTTTAGAAGTCTGCAAGCGAACAGGACTGAGCCGAACTGTCGTTTATGAAGCCATTGGCGAAGGCGGTAACCCTTCGCTAGATACGCTCTGTAAAATCATGACTTCGTTTAAAAGTGTCGCATGAGTCGTGTCAGTTCGACCAGCTGAGAATTTGGTAAGGGCTCAAGGACTTGAACCTTGGATCCTCCGGCTTGAGTCGGCCCCCACTAGCTCAGTTCACTTTAAAATGACCCAGTATGTTACAATAAATGTAACATACTGGTCTATATTTATTAAAAATTGTGTGATTTACTCCAATATGTTACAGTAAATGTCACCTATTGGCACAAAATTACTAACAGAGAGTTACTTACCATGATGGCCGACCTTAAAAATCTAAAAATGCTCTCACCTGAAGTGGACTACCAAGCGTTGATGGCACAGATGCAGGGGCAAACTCATCCTCGTAGAAAGTTGGCAGAACTGCAAAATAAAGGATATGTAACTCGCTTGAAAAAAGGTTTCTATGTATTAGCTCCTGAAGTAACGGGTCGAGAGTACTCGCCACAAATTGTCGCCAACCTTCTCTATGGTCCTTCTTACATTTCTCTAGAATACGCACTTTCCTATTTTCAACTTATTCCGGAAAGAGTAGAGGCTGTGACAAGTGTTACAACTCAAAAGAATAAAACATTTCAAACAAAGATAGGACGATTCACCTATGAGCATCTGGCATCTACTTTATATCCCATAGGGGTATGTCTTCGCACAACCTCCGATGGACGCTCATTTTTGATGGCAACACCTGAAAAAGCACTAATGGATATTTTCACTCTTAGATTCAAAAAATCTCAAAAGCCAAGCAGAAAAGATATTGCCATTGCATTGAACGATGACTTGCGATTGGACCTTGCTGCTCTTAAGATAAACATGAACGTTAACCTATTAACTGAAATGAAATCTCTTTACAAAAATCGACACTGGGGTCGCGTGCTAATTGAAGAGCTGCTGGAGGCAAAGTGAACCAAGCCGTAAGGGAAATGTTAGCTCAATATAAAATTAAATCTGTAGATGAGGCCCAAAATGCTTTAAAAGAAATTATTCAAGAAATAGCCTTATTGGGGCTTCATCGAGCTAATTTTTTTGAAAAGGCGGCCTTTTATGGCGGCACAGCCTTGCGTATTCTATACCAGTTGCCGAGATATTCAGAGGATCTGGATTTCACCCTGTTCAAAAAAAAAACCAACTTTTCATTGAAGCCCTATTTTTCTGCGGTAGAAAAAGAGTTAGAGTCCTTTGGGTTTCAGATCCATATCGAACCAATTGACAAAAAAAACGAGTCTAATGTTGAGTCTGCGTTTATTAAAGCGAATACGCAGATGCATTTCCTAAAAATTGAGGCACTTAAATCATTTGCGCAGATAACACAATCGAATGCCAAGTTAAAGATTAAATTCGAAGTCGATACAGAACCAGTTACAAATTTCGAATTTGAAACTCGGTACTTATTAGTACCTACAAGTTTTCCTATAATTAGTTTAAAAAAACCGGACTTATTTGCGGGGAAGCTTCATGCGCTGTTATATCGCAAATGGAAAAATCGAATTAAGGGCCGTGATTATTATGATTTTATTTGGTATCTGAAGAACAAAATACCAGTGAGATTGAATTACCTACGAGAAAAAGCCATTCAAAGTGGGCATGCAAAACCGGGCGATTTACAAACGACAATACAACTTAAGACCGCGCTGGTAGATCTTTTTATCAGCACAGACTTTGAGGGTGCTAAAAAAGATATCCGTGCCTTTATCAGAGATGAGTCTGAAATTGAAGTGTGGAGCAAAGATTTTTTTGTCCAGATAACTGACAAAATTCAGGTAGAATAAAAATGGGATGGATGAAAAAAATAAATAGTAAAGTTATTTGCTCCCATTTACTTATTTTTATTTTGTCTTCTTGTGCACAAAATCACGTTATTGGTGATCTAGTTTTATTCGACCAAAGGGCCTCTCTAGATAAAAATCAATTACTATTAGATGTTAACTCAATTGAGAGTTTGCAAAATCAAATAAATGGCTTTGGCTCGTTTAAAAGATTTGAAAATCAGAAAAAATTCTATGAACTTTTGAAAGCCTTTGATGATTTAAGGGCCAATCTTCGTCTAGGAAAGGTGAGCGTGGCCCCTCGTTCAAGTATGCGATTAGAGGTTGTTTCCTTTTGTTTGTCCCACGACAAGGCAATTCCCGAGCCCAATGAAGTTTTTAGGTGGGTAATGGGTAGCCCCAACGTGCCCTATTCAAAAGAAGCGCTAATGCTATATTCCAAATTGAACACGAGCAACCAAGATGATTTTCAGGAGCTTTTCTGGAATTTATCCAATAAAACGTATTATGAAAATTACCCTGAAAAACAAAAAAAAATTCTTAATGATATCTCTTCTGCAGTTAAATTTAGCATTTCATCAGAAGTTAGAAACAACATTGTAAATGAGGTCCTCCCAAACAAATTAAAAGAGGGACTGGAATTTATCGAGGGACAGTATTATTCTTATCAGAAAATCCGTTCTTTGATAGATCTAAGAAAATCGAGTCAATCGCCAACTAAGCTTTTTTTCGCCTCTAGGATTCCTGAAACTGGCCTGAGCGTTTCATCGAAAAGTAACGGTTTTTCTTCTCAAATACTTACATTCTACAACCCGTCAAACCAGGCGGAGGCGATTAGCCTAGCTAATTACTATATGCAGCCGATGCGCACTGATGTTCAAATTATACTACTTGCTTCAGTTCTGCCCAATTTTGGTGAACTTCAAAAAGTATTGGATGAATGGGCTCTAAAGATTTTGGGAAACATGGGTTCACAGTATCCGACCTTGACTCCAAGTGAGCGGGAGCTCGTTAAACAAAAACCAACTAGTGCTTTTAAAGCATTTTTCAATATGATTTCTGCCGAAAGAGAGTCTGAAAAGAGGTTTCCAGATTCGACCAAGAATGGACCAGCGGACGCCTTTCGACATTTTGTCTGGGCAGCAATGCTTTCTCGAGATTTAGGTGAAGATGAAGCAAGAAAATTCTTGGGTGCCCACGAGACTCTCGTGGGACAACCAATAGCGGAGAAGGAAATGGATCAGTTCAATAACGATCGAGGAATACTATCATCTAAAGATTTATTAAAAACTCGAAAATTTTCGGATTATGAAATTTTTGATCTTGCGGCCATTGAAATTAAGAATGGAAAATTAAAAATACTAAATTTCGAAAGGAGAAAAAATAGTGACTATTAAATTTCAAAAGATAATGCTCGTTCTAATAAAAGCGATGGCATGTTTGGTCCTTCTCTCCATATTATTTTTGGTTTTCTATTGGTATAACAATAGGCTTTTTTTGTTTGAGGCTAAGATGATATGGCCCCAAAAAAACTTTAATGCGGATATTTTTAGAGTTGGTGCCGCAAAAGATCGTGCCTCAATGGCCGTGAATCTGATTGAAAGTAAAAAACTTATTGGAACACCAATTACCCAGATCCCTACGATTTTGGGAGAACCTAATGGTGATTACTATCACCAAGACGGAAACCATACCTATGAATTGACGGAAAAAGGGAATGCTGACTGGATACTAACGGTTGTTGCTACTGATGATGGTAATGTGGGTGAAATATTTGTTAGAAAGAGTTGTTGCTCAATTTCCCACGATATTTTGTACTTTGTATTATCAGCAATAGAGAAATTTGGTAGGGGCTCAAGGACTTGAACCTTGGATCCTCCGGTTATGAGCCGGATGCTTTAACCAACTAAGCTAAGCCCCCGCCTAGAAATCATTTTCTTATTCGCCTTCGATGAACGCTTTTAATTTGTTGGAGCGACTGGGGTGACGTAGTTTTCGCAAGGCTTTTGCTTCAATCTGACGAATGCGCTCACGAGTTACGTTAAAATCCTGACCCACTTCTTCTAAAGTGTGATCACTTTCTTCGCCGATACCAAAACGCATACGAAGTACTTTTTCTTCACGAGGCGTAAGAGTTGAAAGCACGCGACGTGTTTGTTCCGCCAAGTTTAAATTTACGATTGCCTCAGAAGGGCTAATTACCATTTTATCTTCGATAAAATCCCCCAGGTGTGAATCTTCTTCTTCACCTACGGGTGTCTCAAGACTAATTGGCTCTTTTGCAATTTTTAAAACTTTTCTCACCTTATCAACTGGCATATCCATTTTTTCGGCGATTTCTTCGGGCTGAGGCTCGCGACCTAGTTCTTGTACTAGATAGCGGGATGTTCGGATAAGCTTATTAATAGTTTCAATCATGTGTACGGGTACGCGAATAGTTCGCGCTTGATCGGCTATAGCACGTGTAATGGCTTGTCTGATCCACCAAGTGGCGTAAGTTGAAAATTTATATCCACGACGGTACTCAAATTTATCTACGGCTTTCATTAGTCCGATATTACCTTCTTGAATTAAATCCAAGAACTGCAGTCCGCGATTTGTATATTTTTTGGCGATAGAAACCACAAGTCGAAGATTGGCTTCAACGAGTTCTGATTTTGCACGATCTGCCTCGCGCTCGCCTTTCCAAATTGCGGTGTTGGTGTCACGAATCCAAATAAAACTCATTTGGGTTTCTTGTTCCAATCGTTTTAAGCGGCGGTCACCATCTGTAGCCGAATAGAAGTAGGACTTAAAACGATTAAAATTAATGCCCGTCTCAAGCGACATTTTTGTTAACTCTTTATCGTTTGATGAAACAACCTGATAACGAGTCGCCAAAGTATCGAGATCCTTTGAGAAGGTTTTCTCTATGCCTTCTTTTATTCTTCGACGAAGAGTAGCCATTCGGTTCACAAGATTTTTAAATTTAATAACAATGCGATTAATGGTTTTACGATTAAAATTGATGGATTCAAACTGACTCATCAGTTTTTCGTTGTGTTTTACCACCTCAGCCATCGCAACTTCAGCGTCCTTAGGGTTTACGTTTTCGTTGCGAAGCACGGTAAACGCCTTTTCTACTTTTTTCTGATATTGAGTTACTTCGCCGATAAGGTCATGAATTTTTTCGATGTATTCTTGTTCGTCATATTGAGTTTCTTCATCTTCTAGGCCGCGAAAAATAGATTTAACTTTAATACGACCAGCATCAAGAAGTTTTCCTAATTGAATAATTTCGTGCGTGCCAAGGGGAGAACACAACATCGCGCGAACGATTTCGCGTTCACCTTGTTCAATTCTTTGCGCGATCTCAACTTCGCCTTCACGGGTAAGAAGCGACACACTACCCATTTTTTTAAGATATAGTCTAACCGGATCGTTACTCTTAACGTCTTCTTTGACTTCGCCTTCTTCTTCCTCTTCTTCCTCTTCTTCTTTGTCTGGGCTTCCTGACATCTCAGCTAGAACCTCAGACTCTCCATCGGAGGTTTTTCCTGTTTCTGGCGGGCCAACTATTTTAACGCTGTTTAATTCAAGCCCTTGCATAAGGGTATCAAGTACAGAAGTAGCAGTAACTTCAGGCGGTAAGAGGTCGTTAATCTCGTCAATGGTCAGAAAGCCCTTGTCTTTGGCCTTCTGAATGAAGATTTTAAGCTCTTCTTTTACGAGAGCTTCCTGTTCTGCTAACGACAGAGTTTTAATCTCTTTTTCTTTGCCAGAGGTCTTTTTATCCATTGCCCAACCTTTTTATTCGAAAACATGAAATTATAGTGCTTAAGTGTTCAAAATTCCATGTCTCTTTTTATTAATATTCATAAATTGTTCCATGTCTTCATTTGACGATGTTGCCCTCATTTTTTGCATCAGATTTTGCGATTTTTCTTTGTATTTCTGATGACGTATCCAACCTATGCAGTCTTCAAAAAGTTTTTGCTCCATTTTTGCATTAGTGATCGAAAGGGCCGAATTTAAGTATTTTGTGACAATACTGGGCGGAGTTACTAAAGAACTCAATACTCCAGCTAAGTTATTAAAATCTTGTGGATATTCTGTCAGATGGGCAGACAAAACGTCCAAAACCCGTCGAAAATCCAAACTCGCTTCTTGCATGACTTCGTGGGCTTTGAGTTTTTCAAAGTGGTTTTTATCTTTAAGAATTAGCGAGAGGAGATCGATTTCGGCTCGAGGTAACTTATCTATAGCAATTGTAGTGCCAACTGTATTATTACTTTTTTCTGACGCTAGAGTTTTTTGACCAGGCGTATTAGGGGGGCCCAAAACTCTCTCTTTGCCTAGGGCATTTAATAGCCATGTGCGGTCAACTTGAAGTCTAAACTCTATTTCTTTTAAGTAAAGTTCTCTCAAAGAGGGGTTTTCTATTGCAGAAAATATCGGTGAGACTTTCTGAATCAGCTGAATTTTGTCGTAGCTTTTGCCCCCATAACCTTTCATCCACAACGACAAAAGAGCCACGAACATTTCTTCGGAATTAGCTAATTTATTTTTTAGATCTTCCACGCCAAACTTTCGGATGTAATCATCTGGGTCTAGCTTGTTTGGCAAAAATCCACACTTCGGGAGCAGGTTTGCTGCCAACAAAATCGGAAGACTGCGCTCGGCAGCACGAAGTCCTGCCTCATCGCCGTCAAATAATATGACCACATTTTGAGTGGAGCGGGCAATCAGTTTGCAATGATCACGCGTCAACGCCGTACCTAACACTGCTGCCACATTTTTTATTCCAGCCTGATAGAGCGCTAAGAAGTCCATATAGCCTTCAACAATTATTATCTGATTCTCAACACGAATATATTTGCTTGACCAGTTAAGCCCATAAAGGACTCGGCCCTTAGTAAAAGCGGAAGTGTCTGGACTATTCAGATATTTAGGATTATCGCTGCCAATTGTGCGACCGCCAAATCCCAAAACTTCGTTCGAGGCGTTAAAAATCGGAAACAAAATGCGGTTACGAAAGTAGTCGTAGTGGCGAGTCTCTCTGTTATTTTCTTTGGTACTCTCTTTTGAACGAATGAGGCCGGCACCTTCTGCTGCGCTATTGTCGACCTTTTTTTCAGCTAACTTATTGGTTAAAAAGTTCCAAGAGTCAGGTGCCCAGCCTAGGCCGAGTTCTGCGATAATCTCAGGAGTGATTCCTCGCTCCTTCAAATATTTTTTTGGCAATGAATCAAGTGATAGTTTTTGAAGTTCAGATTTGTAGAGCTCCCCCGCATAACTGTTGAGCTTGAGAATATCATTTTTGGATTCAAAATTCTTATTGCTTTCTTTGTCTAACGGATTTTGAGGGATAGAAATTCCCGCTTTTTGAGCTAAATGCTCTACAGTCTCTGGAAAAGACATGCCTTGGTACTCTTGTAGAAAAATAAAAATGTTTCCACCTTTGCCGCAACCAAAACAATGGTAGATTTGTCTGTCCTCAGAAACGCTAAAGCTCGGCGTTTTTTCCCGATGACTGGGAAAAGGACATAGGCCCATATATTGGGAACCCGTGCGCTTGAGCACTGAATAATTCGTGATCAAATCGACAATATTATGCGCTTGGCGAACCCGCTCAATAAAATCTAAATCATATCTCATAAATTTTTATTAACTAAGTTTTGCTTTTACTATTTCGCTTACTAACTTGCCGTCAGCCGTTCCTTGACACTTTGCCTGAACCTCTTTCATAACGGCACCCATTTGTTTAATTGAGTTGGCATTCAAAGATGTAATGACTTCTGTAACTATTTTTTCAATTTGATCCCGACCCATAGCCTGGGGAAGATACTTTTCCAAAATCGCTAAACCTGCTTTTTCAGAGTCCACTAAATCCGTGCGTCCCGCCTTTTGAAACTGCTCAATAGACTCGTTTCGTTGCTTGACGGACTTCTTTAAGACAGCCAGGACATCATTATCGGTTAATGCTGTTGCCCCGGCCTCCATTTCTTTGTTTTTGATAGCCGAATTCAGAAACCTTAATGTGTCTAGGGTTACTTGATCTCGGCCTTTCATGGCGGTTTTGATATCTTCAAGTATCTTGTTTCGAATACTCATTAGGAATTAATACCTTCTGGCTTTTTTTGTTAAACGTTTACGAGCGGCCATAGATTTCTTTTTTCCCTGAACGCTAGGCTTTTCATAATGTTCTCGTTTCTTAATTTCAGAAAGGATCCCGGACTTTTCGCAGGTCTTTTTAAAGCGACGGAATGCTTGTTCAAAAGACTCGTTATCGCGAACTCTGACTTGTGCCAATTTTAATCACCTTCCTTTACTGAAATTTCGGCAATAGGATTGACGAGATATAGCAATGGGTCATAAATAGCGTCAAGGAGTTTGGATGTACCCCCTGGAATACTGGATGGATTTAGCGCTGACCGAAGCCAAAATCGCAGGTCAGAAGCAAGAGGTGCCTATTGGTGCAGTTATTGTCTGTGCTGACGAATTAATAAGCAGTGCTCATAATCTGAAAGAGATCAGCCACAAAGCAACGGCACACGCAGAAATCCTCGCAATTGAGGCTGCTTGCCTAAGACTAGGCCGGTGGCGTCTTACTGACTGCACCTTGTATGTGACGCTTGAGCCCTGCCTAATGTGTGCCGGCGCCATTATTCAGAGCCGCATGGGCAGAGTTGTTTACGGGTCTGCTGACAGCAAAGCTGGTGCCGTAACATCGCTTTACAAAACGCTCAACGATACTCGCCTAAATCATCGTCCCGAAGTCATTGGTGGAATTCGAGAAGTCGCATGCTCCAGCTTGCTGAAAGAATTTTTTTGGCAATTAAGGCAACCGCCTATAAACCCGATGGAAGCTGCAAAAAGTCCTTAATAGGAACAACGTAGCCTAACCACGGCTTGTTCATTGAGATCGACACGAAATGGTGTAGTCATTTCAGCAAAAAGAACTCATGTGTTCTCAGCTTTTTGCGCCTTAACTGCCCGATTGAGAAAAACACGGAGCTTCATTTGTTCAGGCGTTAGGTTGCCGGCTTTATTCAGTTGAAGTCTAACTCGTTCGACATCTCGAATGCCATCAAGGCTTGGGTGCATTTCAATCCATGCGACGCTTCCAGATAAATTTAAAGTGCTGGCTAAATTATTTATGGCATTGGTGTCGGTGTAAGAAACTGACTTCCAAACATATAGGGGTACTTCCTTTTTGCCGGCAAATAAATAGTAGCCGCCGAAATCGACAGGGCCAATTATAAAATCTTTGGCCTTATCAGGTTGAGAAAATAGAATTCCAATTTTCACATAGAGCGAACTCGTCAGGTGGGGGGTGTCGGCATAAATCATGATGACAAATGGATGTTGCTTAAGAAGGGTGTCGTAAACATTGTGAATTCGATCTGGCTGATCGCCGAGCCCTTGGTTTATTAGCGGAAAATCTCGCCAGTACTGAGTATCCGCTGCTTTTGTTTCCTGTGGGGCCCAGTATATATCAAGGCCAGGCGCACCCCCAGAGATGAGCTCCTGATGGGCCGTTTGAATAATAGAAACCGTAGCTTCGCAGCTCAATTCGTAGAGCTCTAATGCCGCTTCGGCGCCTATGATCGAGGCGATGAGTGGCTTGGTGGGCGTTAGCGTTGGAGTTTCTACAAAAATTGCAACTGCGCCATTCACCTTTTTCATTCAAACAGCCTACACCAAATAAAAAGTTTGAACAAACCAATACAAAGGCCCACCTGGTCTATTGTCAGGTTGATAAAGTTCCCACCATTTGTTCTAATTAACACATTATGAAAAAAATAATTAAGAGTATAGTTTTGCTATTTTTTATTGGAATTATTGCCGCTTTTTTTGCATTCGATTTAAAACAATATATGAATCGCGAAACATTCGAGCAGTTTAACGAACAAAACTCGCAGCTTACTATGGCGGCGTATTTTTTTATTTATATAATTATGGCAGCTTGCAGTTTGCCCGGTGCAGCCCTTTTGACCTTGGTTGGTGGAGGGGTATTTGGCTTTACCAAGGGGATCATTCTTGTATCATTCTCTTCGACTATTGGTGCGACACTCGCATTTTTAGCGGCCCGTTATCTCTTGAGGGATTGGGTTCAACAAAAACTTCAGAGCGGGACATTTCGCAAAAAATTAGAAGAAATCAATCAGGGTATAGAAAAAGAGGGCGCACTTTATTTGTTTGCGCTTAGGCTTATTCCACTTGTGCCATTTTGGGTTATTAATTTAGTTATGGGTCTCACGCCACTTTCAACGTTTAAGTTTTATCTAGTAAGCCAACTTGGAATGTTACCTGGCACGATGGCTTACGTTTACGCGGGTTCGCAACTTGGTCAGTTTAAGCTTTCGCCGCAGCTTTTTGTTTCATTTGCTGTGCTAGGCATACTCCCTATTTTTATAAAAAAAGTGGTCAGTTACTTTAAAAGCAGAAAGGTTCTTAAAAATTTCACGCGTCCTAATAAGTTTGACTATAATATGGTGGTTATTGGTGCGGGGGCAGCCGGACTGGTGACCTCCTATATTGCCGCAGCTGTAAAATCCAAGGTGGCCTTAATTGAAAAACATAAAATGGGTGGGGATTGTTTAAATACAGGGTGTGTCCCCAGTAAAGCACTCATTCGCTCTGCTAAAATGCTTTCCTATGCCAAGCGAGCTAAAGAGTTTGGCTTTAAGTCAACGTCGGTAGATTTTGATTTTGCCGATGTTATGGAAAGGATTCAAGGTGTTATTAAAAAAATTGAGCCTCACGATTCAGTTGATCGCTATACTAAATTGGGTGTGGATTGTATTCAAGGTGAAGCAAAAATTACGTCACCTTATACCGTCAGTGTTGGCGGAAGATCCCTCACAACTAGAAGCATTGTTATTGCGACTGGAGCGGGTCCGTTTGTTCCGCCCATTCCGGGATTAGATAAAGTTTCTGTTCTGACATCCGATAATTTATGGAACCTAAGGTCGCTCCCAAAAAATTTGCTAGTACTTGGGGGAGGGCCAATTGGTTGTGAGCTAGCTCAATCCTTTCAAAGATTAGGCTCGCAGGTAACGATCGTTGAAGGCTTGGACCGAATAATGGCCCGCGAAGATTCTGATGTTTCAAAAATCGTTTACGAAAAATTCGTTCGTGAGGGAATTCGGGTTTTGACTGGGCACAAGGCTAAATCAGTATCGGTAGACGGTTTAAAAAAAATATTGACATGTGATTACGGGGGCCAAAGTGTTCCAATAACCTTTGATGAGATAATAGTAGCCGTAGGACGCAGGGCCAATGTTAAAGGATTTGGTTTAGAAGAATTAAAAATTCCTATTACCAATCGCGGTACCATTGAAATTAATGAGTATCTACAGACGATTTATCCAAATATTTTTGTTTGTGGAGATGTCGCAGGCCCCTACCAATTTACTCATACAGCCGCCCATCAGGCCTACTACGCTGCATCGAATGCGCTCTTTGGTTTTTTGAAAATGAGCAAGGCCGACTATTCCTGCATTCCGTGGTGCACCTACACAGATCCCGAAGTAGCCAGGGTGGGTCTAAGTGAAAGTGAAGCTAAAGCGCAAGGAATCCCTTATGAAGTGACGGTCTATGAAATTGATGATTTGGATCGCGCCATCGCTGACTCAGAGGATCATGGCTTCGTTAAAGTATTAACCGTTCCTGGCAAAGATAAAATTTTGGGAGCGACAATTGTGGGGTCCCATGCCGGCGATATAATAATAGAATATATTTCTGCAATGAGACATGGTTTAGGGCTCAAAAAAATTATGGCAACAATTCATATCTATCCAACCCTTGTCGAGTCTAATAAGTTTGCCGCTGGCAATTGGAGTCGCAACCATGTTCCCACTAAAGCACTAGGTTATTTGAAGATGATTCACGCGTGGCGAAGAGGGTAGCGGAAAAAATTGAGGAGAGACTAAATGTTAAGGTCAGTGGTGTGCGCAATTTATTTGTTTTCTTGTGCTGTTTTGGGGGCTCCTTTTGATCATTCGAGTTGGGATAAAATATTAAGGGATCACGTCGTTTTAGTGAATATGGGCACGGCATCACAAGTAGATTATGGCAAACTAAAGAGTAACAGTGTTCAGCTAACTGAATATTTAAGTAGCATTTCTCAAGTTTCAAAAAAAGATTATCTGACATGGCCTGAGGCAGAAAAGCTGGCTTTCCTAATCAATGCCTACAATGCTTTTACGTTTGATTTGATTTTAACTAAGTATCCCAATCTGAAGTCGATTAAAGACCTTGGTGGCCTGTTCTCTTCGCCCTGGAAGAAAAAATTTATTCGACTTTTTGATGAAACGACTTTCTTAGATTATATAGAGCACGAGATTATTCGCAAAGAGTTTAAGGAGCCTCGGATTCATTTTGCGGTCAACTGTGCTTCAATAGGCTGTCCGATGTTGGCGAATGAGGCGTTCCAGGCGGCGAAACTAAACAGTCAACTCGAAAATGGAATTAGATCTTTTCTCTCTGATTCCACAAGAAATCACTACAACAAGAAATCAGGGTTCTTGGAGATTTCTAAGATTTTTGATTGGTATAAAGAAGACTTTGAAAAAGGAAACCTTGGTTTCAATTCGATCAAAGATGTCATGGCTAAATATGCTGACGTTCTAACAGATGACAAGGCGGCCCAAGCCAGAATTAGAAACAAAACAGTTGAAATTAAATATCTTGAATATAATTGGAATTTGAATAAGAAGTAAGACGGGGGTTTTTATGAAAAACATTTTCGGAAATTTAGGTGTTGGTATTGCTGTTGGTATTGGTTTAATACTAAGTCTTTTCGTACAGTCGCCAGCATTTGCTGCAGAAGGCGTTTTAATCCTTGCCCACGGAACCGCAATGGATCACTTCGCGGAGCTTCCCGCGGACAAATCACAATGCGAATTGATTCATGAGCACCTCAATAGCGAAGAACATGGTAAACCTTGGGAGAAAGCGATATGTGATGTCACCGCAGCTGCAGCAAAAGCTATTGGGAAACCACTAGAAACTGCCTTCGGTATGTTTTCTTTGCCGTCTTTTCAGCATGCAGTAAATAGACTGGGCAAACATCAGATTGATACGCTAAAAATTATTCCTTTTTATGTCAGTAGTGCGAGCGGCGTTATTCGCCAACAGAAGTATATGTTTGATGTCGTTAGCAAATTTTTTGACGACGAAAAAATAGTATTACCCAAATCGATTACGAAAGTTATTTTTCAAAACGCCATGGACCAAGATATTGAGTTAACCAAGGTATTGTATAGTAGAGCGCATGAGCTGAGTTCCAATCCGAAACAAGAAGAAGTGATTTTTGTGGCGCATGGGCCAGTTCAACAAGCAGATGATGATATTTGGCATCGAGATCTCGGCTTGCACGCAGATCGAATACAGAGCGAACGCGCAAAAACAAAGTCAGAGTTTTTTGCAACCCACCCATTTACATTAAAGGATGATGCACCTCCAGAAGAGCGCGATCAGCGCACTAAAGAACTTCGGGAACTGGTAAACAAAATTAATGCCCGCGGTAATCGGCCATTAATATTACCTGTTTTAGTGGCTGCTGGGGGCATTGAAAAGGGACTGCTTGAGCGCTTAGAAGGATTGAATTATCATTATCTTGGGCACATGTTGACCCCTGATCCTGAGTTCATTCAGTGGATCATCAACCGCGTCCAAACAGGAAATATCAAAAAAATTAAATAGTTACATAGATTGTAATCTTTACACTCCGGCACCAATGTTATTGCGCATCGCGTCTAGAGTATGGTAAATTCTTCAAATCAAAAGAATGCCATCGAGGTGCGTATGCTGGATTTTTTACATATTGGAAAAGTAGCGTTAGTTACTCTACTGTCCCTAGTAATAACCTTACCTTCACTGACCACAGCTCAGGCGTCCCTCGGCTATGTTCCAAATGAGTATGACTGGGATGAACCCGCTAAGATTTCAGCCCCCGCAGTATTGCCATCTGCTCCTCCCGCAGAGGCCGCTTCAACCCGAGTTACTTACAAGGTTGCAGCTTCTAACCGAGGCGTACAGTGGAAAGATGAGCAGAAAGCACACTGGGAATATGAACTCAATAAATACTATCGCCGCTATTTAGGTAATGAGGACTCATTGCCTCAGGCTGTAGATCAAATAAATGCCAAAGCCAAAAGCGCGCGATTTTTTGACCTTGTTCGATCTTGGGATCCCCATAAAGGGATGATACCTTGGAATAGCTCTACAGGAAGTCGTTTTGAAACTGACGTTGTAACTGTGAATTTCAAAGAGATAGTTGGTGAGCTTTGTACTATTGGCTATTCAGTAAAAACATCTTTAAGTCCTGAGGGTAGAGCAGCGGCCAGGCTTTGGAATTCAGCCTTTCCGACTATGAGCGGCGGCACGGGATCTATTCGTATTGTAGCTCGTGGTCAAGATGGATTTGATAAAGAGTTAAACCGACTGTGCGGTGAAGCTGGAATTTCAAACTGTAGCGATGAAGTTAAAGATGCAATAAAGTCCTCTGCTCACAATATTACCGAGAACGAAAAGTCTGAGAGTGTAGAGGTTTCAAGAGAAGTAAAAAATAAATCGCGATTTAAGTGGCGAATTGAACCTCTTATATATGCCAATATTGATCTTTCAGTAAAATCTGTCGATTTAACTCCGCATATTCCCGGTCAACCAAATCCGAACCCGGATCCTGATGACCCGTCTAAAGTGCCGCCCGGTCCCTATCGTGACGCCTTGTTGGCGAACAGTAAAATTTTATTACAACCTGGAACGGGAAGGTACGGCTACCAACATACCGCGACTGACATGCTAGGAATTGGGGGAGGCGCTGGCCTTCATACTGTGGTTGATATGTCTGGCCCCGCCGCATCTTTTTTTAGGCAACTTGGTTTTGTTGCCGGCGGAATGATAATTCTTAATCGGATTCAAACAGTAAGTCGTAAAGTACCCAGCCTTAAAGTCATGGCCCCTGATTATGTGTTCAAACACCCTTCTGCTGAAAATATTTCGAAGTATTGGAGTGTCGACGATTCGTTTAGCTATATGGGTTCTGGCGGCATCATGCTTACTTTCGGTGTTACCTACGCTGCTGTAGTGGTGGGACCAACATTTATTTCTGAAGTTTCCGAACAAAAAATTGTCACTAAAATCGCTCCAACAAAAGTTATGGTAGAAATCGCCGACATCAACCTAAACTCAGGGAGCGTTACAATTGGTTCGGGTCCGATATCTTACAGTAATATTGTGGCCAACCAACTCAATAAAGCAAGGAAAACTTATTTGTTTGATCTTTCCTTTGAGGCGGGCCGCAGATCTTTTGAACAAATGATGATCGGTAACTATTACGATGCACAAGCTTTGATTGCCTTAGGTAACACTGTTGCAGTCGTTGAGCTTTCGCGAGAAATCAATAAATCCAACTCTGATAGTGGTGGTTCAAGTATATTTATGTTTGGTCTGCCCTTCCTCTATAAAGTATGGATGAAGGATAATCAAAGCAGCCAAGGTAAAATCGAAGACTACGCCAATCACATTGACACTAAATACGATCACGGTATTTTTGTTGACCGTGAGGAGCGCCGCCTCATCGTTAATCCGATTTCGCCATTTACCAGTTTATGGTACAATTTGACTGGTCGAAAAACTGAAGCTATCGAATTCAATTCCCACAAGTATTTGACCAAGGCATTTTACGGTGGGATCGAAAAAATATTTAATTATGACGACGATGACCAAGCGAACCGTAATTATTATGGCCGGGCTGTGTGGAACTTCCAGTTCGATCATTCAAAGAAAAGCAATCTTAAAGAAAGTATCGATGAAATGATTTATATGGATACTGGCTTAGAAGAGCTCGACGTCGACGACGCTAGGATTCCCTGGGATCTAGGTTACCTCAACATCGAAGTGTTAATGGATTTAAATAAAAATGCCACCGATGCCTTAATGAATTTGTTAGAGGGTGGATCAACCGAGTTCATAAGAGAACTTGAGCGCATAGTGGACGATTATTTTACTCCTGAATATATGTCACGAGTAAACGCCTACGGCGATTATTATTACGATCACGACGAGAATCGTGATTATTGCCATGAAAAATTAAAATTATTTTACCAGGCTCGCCAAGATGCAAGGCGTAATACGGTTGTTACTATTGGTGAGGCAAAAAAAAGGTGTAAGAAATTAGTATTAGCCGAAAATAAAGAAACTATTCAAAAAATGGTCGAATACCTCACTCATATGCGATCAGTCATTATGTCTCAAGATGACGACAAGAAAGAATTTGCGCGGCTTTATCGTGAATTCGGAAAGTTAATGATATCAAATCGCTTCACTTACCGAACGGTTTACAACTTGTTAGTAAAAGCGGAAATTGGCGACTTTGTGCGCTACACATTAAATGGCGAAAGAGTAGCAAATTTAGGAATGAGCTTGCCTAGCGCTCGTATGCCGGTGAATTCGGCCAGGAAGCGGATGCGCTAAGACTCAGTATGCCCTAAGGGGCAACTCTTTCGATCTTCCAGTGAGAGCCCTTTTTACGATAAGTAAAGCGATCGTGAAGGCGGTTAATTTGCAAAAATATAAAATCAATATAATCAGGTTTAAGAATATAGCCTCCCCAATGAGGGGGGCAGGGAACAATACCATTTTTAAATTTATCTTCGTAAAATTTAACTTTATTAATTAGGAATTTTCGATCGGGGATCACTTGGCTTTGTGGTGAGGCCCATGCGCTCAACTGGCTTAGGCGGGGACGGTTCTTAAAGTACGCTATAGATGCCTGCCGAGAAAGTTTTGAAATTTTGCCTTCAATACGAACCTGTACGCTGATATTTTTCCAGTTAAAAACCAAAGCTCCGAAAATGTTAACATTTATTTCTTGAGATTTACGGCTCTCATAGTTTGTAAAAAAACGAAAGCCTTTAGAGTCAAAGCCCTTTAAAAGTAAGGTTCTTGCTGAGGGCCGCCGGTTTTTTTTAACGGTAGCCAATATCATACTGTCAGCAATGTTAGCGTCTTTCTTCTTTGCCCTTTGGAACCACTTTCTAAATTCACTGATGGGAGATTTATGCACTTAATTTACTTTGCCGGGGCCGGCTTGGGAGATAGCGAGGGTTTAGAGTTTAAAACCACAAGATTGGACTTGTCATTGGCAAAGCTCAGATTGGTTTTTTCTCCAACTTCTTCAATCGACAATATCGAATAAATGGAGACATGCAGACGCTTAATATTTTCAAAGCGTTTTCTGAGGTAATCTTCTTGGGGGCTGACGACAACTGATTTGGTATCAAAAACAAAATCCGCAATCGAAACAAAACTTAAACCAAGAGTCGAGTCATTAACCGTATGTGCTTTTAGTTGTAAAATCTTTTCTTCTTTGGGATCGCGGTACGTAATAAGATAGTAACCTAAGTCTTTCTTTTTTTCAGTCTTGTGTCCCGGCATAGGTAGGTTTCTATAGCAAAGGTTGAACCCGAGTCAATAGGGCACAGTAGAACACTTCGCAATATCAGTGTAAAATGTGGCTGCCCTTGTTTTTGACAATGCTCTTAATTTCGTTCTCGCGCTCCTGGGGATTAACAACTGAGTCCTGAATGCTGTCAAATTTTCTCATTAAGGCGTTCTTAGCCTCAGTTGCAGCATCGAACACGTTTTCTGAGAATCCCTTAGCTTCTATGCGTGCGCCATCAGACGTTAGGGACAACGTTATTGAAAACTGCTCACCTTCGTTTGACGGCTTACTGTTAATAAACACGGCTACATGCGAACCTGGCAGCAAATAAGGTTCGATTTCAGCTACCAGTTGAAAGATGTGGGCCTTAAGTTCTGGCTCAGTTTCAAAAGCCTCAATAGTATAATTTAGTTTTCTATTATCCACAGCTTCACCCCTTTGTAGTTAAACTTCGGGTAGCCTTAAGCACACTAAAGAACTTCGGACTTTATTATGTATTTTCAGCTAGTTACAGTATATCAAAATATTGAGTTGTTGGCTGTAGCAATTTGGCCAAGTGCTATTAGATAGAGGTTAGACAGTTTTATTTAAATACCGTCTTAATATGAAGCGATATCACCCGTTTTTAAATTCAAAATATTATTTACTGATACAGCAACATCCGGATTTGGCCTAAGTTTAATCTTGTCGCTAGAAGTCTGAGTAACTAACCAAATTTGAACGAATCCAGAATTTACAGCAAAAAAAGAAATCGCTAAATTCTCGCAACCAAATTTGGGTTTAGTACACCGTTCACCAGTACTAGAATAGGCAACTGGATTCGAAGTTGTTCCGGCAATGGGTGGCTGACCTTTAACAGGAGAGGCTAAAATAAATTCTTGTGGCTGCGATGTAGTACATCCGCTGGGAGACAGCATACATTTTAGCAGCTGCGCATTGCTGGCGTTCCTACTACTGAGACGGAGCGTCGCTTCAATTTTTGCTAACCTCGTCAGGTCCGCCCTTAGCACCGACTTAGTTTGAGCCTGTTGCGCAATTGCCTGAACTTGGCGATTCAGTTTAAAGAAGTTTGTAACCATTGTTACGATAATCGTTAATGTCATCATGAATAGCATAAGAGACATCAGTAAACCGCCACTTTGATTTTTAGTCATATGCTAAGCCTCACACAGATTCCTTTGCGCGGTCTAATAAGCGTCAAACCGTCAGGACAAGCACATTGCCCAGGTCCTATTTGAACGGTGTTACCGGGACAGTCAATCGGCGCCGGTGGTACCTGCGGCGGCCCTCCGCCGGCTATCGGTGGTGACACAGTTGGCGGTGGCGTCACGGGTGGTGGTGGTGGCACTAAAGGGTCGATTGCGGGAGGACGATTTGAAATTCCCTTCACAGCGTAAACAATGCTTTCTTCCACCGTTCTTAGTTGTGGCATTGACCCTTGAGCAGTAGGAAACTTAGATTCAATCTTATAACTAACTTCAATGATCTCAGCCACATCACAAAAGGCCGCGGGTGGGCCTAAAAATGTTTTTGGAGGACAATATGCTGTAAACCATGATGTGACTGACATTGCCACCGAATCAATTGCAGAAATTGCGCTTCCCATTTGATTGTATTCAACTGGCTTAGAAGGCGTGCCTGCGATCATCCCTGAAGAAGCGACCACACCGCCACCCGTACTTTCCATAGGACCATATAGATTAAATGGTTGGGTTTTGCCACTTATACAATCCCCAAGGATTGTTGGGTCAAACTCAACCTTTGGCCTCAGGCACGATTTCAAAGCCCCGTTCCCGGGTTTATCATGACTTACTCTTATCGCTGTCGGTAGACGGATAACCATTTTCATTGTACTTTGGAGTTTATCCCTAACATTAGTGCGCAATAACATGGCGGTTGATTTTCGTGAGTTGAGAATAAAAGTATAGGAAGCCGATACTATTATGGCTACGCATCCTATTGCCAGCATTACACTGATTAGTGAAGTTCCCGTTTGATTTTTTATAGAAAACATAAATTCCCCACTTACATTCTTACTATTATCGACCTGGTAATTGTTTTAAGCCCTACTATCTGAGGGGCATTTTTGTTTTGCACGACACCAAACTCAAAGTAAACCTCGATAAGTCCATTCAGTAGACTCGGAAGACTAGGACATGTCTGCGGATGATAGAATGGGTTTGCGAGATCATCAGGACATTGCACGCGAAAAGTTGTGCCCAATTTAAATATACAATCTGAAGTAACTCCAATTGCACAGGGCTGTCCATCCAAGTTATAGCCAACTTCTTTGTCTGGTAATCCCGTAACTGGGATGCCATCAATCAACTTGAAAAAATAAGAATTAGAACTCGAACAAGCTGTCCCATCAACACCAGTGAGGCATGCCTTTAATTCTTTATTCTCCGAATCCTGGGCACTCGCAATTATGTTCTGTTTGGTAATTGCCAATTTGACACGGGTTAATACTAAACTTTGTGCATAAAGAGCTTTTACGGCCCTCAGTTGTTCCAACTGAAATAACATTATTGAGTAACAAGTTGAAATAATAATAATAGACAGCGCAGACGCCATCATTAGGTCTATCAGCGAATAGCCGGCCTGGTTAAAGTACTGATTCTTATCCACATCTTCATTATAGACCAAGCTGGACTAAGGTCCCAACAAAATTAAATTTTCAGATTAAATTCGCCTCGTTACAAAACACTATTTTTTAAGGTGTTTCAGTATGAGATGGTTTTGAGGTATCTAATATGTCCAAAGCCCGTCGAACTTGGCAGAGCCAAATCCTATAATTTGCCCCGCACAGTTTTTCTTAAGAAGGTCACCTTTAAATCGCGTAAGATCGGGCGAACCATTAGGAACAAAACCACGTTCCATCACAAACTCATAGCGAGTTCCGGGAGCATCAGTTTCAATTTTAGAAATAAGTGTGAACGACAAAAGCTTTGTTTGAATATCGTACTTTGTGTAGATAATTCGTCCAGACTCACCGGGGGTGGATTCTTCTGGTAGGCCGCACTTATCTAGCTCAGTGTTATCGGGGACATCGATAGATTTATAATAAGCACCTTCTGCTCCGAAGCTCTCAAGTCGAACAGTGGTTTTTAATACGCCATTTTCGTCGGCCGCAACCGAAACTTTTGAGCCCACACCACTGCCGGCAATGGTGCCGCCTAAAAGCCAATTCGTGCCATTGTCGTCCGTGTCTTGTTCAATTAGTTTAGCAATTCTTTGGCCAAGCATATCTCGGCTATCGACATTTCCAGTGAGTTTGAGTTTTAGTATTGGTTCGTTGGAAACAATACAGACACAGGCCTCATGCGCGCCTTTTTTGACGTCTGTCATTAATGCTACACAGTCTTCGAGCTCATCACGTTTTTCCATTTTGTCAGTTTCAGCGCTACAGCGAAAACTTGTCCAATATGCGGTTTCCATATCAAGCCGATTGCTAAGTTCACGAAATTCTTTTGTGAGCACATCAATCTTTCGACTTTCCGTGGCGACTACTTCGGCAAGTTTATCTAGTGGGCCAAAAACGGGATTAAGGGGCCAAAGGAAAGCCGAAAACGAATATCCGATTGCCATCATGTTTATGTTTTTTAAGTTTAGGCTGCCAACCTCTGACGTGGGTTTTTTTAGAGCGCCTTCAGGCATAAAGGGTGGGTTTTTAGTTACTGAACCCAGCTTAGTTGAGCAGGAAATCGAAAAAACAGCTAACAAAATAAAAACCAGTCTCATTATTTCTCCCAAATATTAAAAGTAAACAGAAACATCAAGAGCAGTTATTGAGTCGGCTGCTACATTTCGACCAGCGATAACTTCGGTATGATTAATTTTTGCCTCTAACGGCACCGAAAAACTTTTCTTTCGAAATAAAGGTATTGTACTAAAGTTAATCCCAGCCAAAATCGCTCGCATGTCTTGGTCTGTATCGCTAGTCAAATAATCGTAGCGCGATTGACTATATTGTCCACCGCGGTACCTGTCTCCATACTTATGTTGTACCGAATAACCTAAACCAATCGTAGTCGTTTCAAGAGGTTCATATTTTAGAGCTAAACTTCCACCGATAAGGTCACCTAGGTTACGATAAGTTTTATAATCGGTATCACTAGACAAAGTACTGTCAGACGAATCGGGTATTCTCTTGGCAATGTGATCTGGGAGCTGAGCCGTATAATCCAAATGAGTCGTGAGCGAAAGTCTTTTTGCCATATACCAATCAGCAACAGCGGCGGCGCCGACATCCCATTGTCCATCACCCGTGGATAGGGACATAAGATTATTAGGATTAGCTACTTTTCCCGTAGGTAAAGTTACAAATTGTTTGATCAGGAACGAGCGAGTGATATTTTTTGAAATTAAATACTTATTAATCCAGCGAATATCACCTAACGAAGTTTGCGATTGACCCACGAGCGGCTCGTAACCCAGGGCTGCAACCTGAGCCGCCACCGGATTTGAAGTCTTTTGCAGACCGGCCTTAGCTTTATTCACATTAGTATCTTCAGCCAATTTACCAAAAAAAGCCTGGCCACCAGGAGTTACATCAAAACCAGTATCTACAAAAGTATTGGTATACACTATGGGAATGGCAATTGCTGTCGTCCATTTTTCGCTGACACCGAAGGCAAAAACGGGAACTGTTGCCGTCACCCGCGCGCTAGCGTAACCGGTAGTATATCCAAATGTGGTCGTTTCAGGATTTTCGATACCCATGGACTGCATGTAGCCCTTGCTGAGAGCCTGCTCACTGGCCGGTTTCCCTTTATACAAATCGCTATAGGTTACGTTTTTTTGAAACTTTGTTCCCAAAGAATTTACGCTGTTGCCAGAGTCATATTTAGATAAGATCTCTGTAGAGAAGGCCAACAACTTAACGTTTCGAATACCTTTCGGTAAAATAGATGTACTTTCAAAGTCAGTGGGCGCTCCCAAGCCATCCGCGAGAGCGTGTGCACCTAGAAGTGCTAATATTATTATAAGACGGTATCTCATCAGTTTATTCTTCCCAGCGATCTAATATGGCCTTAGCAATCTGCTGAAGGTTTTTATTTTCTGGAAGAGCCTCTGGATCTAAATCATTCAAATTGGAATCGATGAAGTTTTTTAATACTTGTTTCGCATCATTTACTTTTTCAATCTCATTTAAATACTCAGCCCAAAAAATATTGTTGTTTCCGTTGGAGCTTACTCCCTTAGCGTTAGTCGAGCCAGCAAAGGCTTCGCTCAGATACTTGCCGGCCTTTTCCATATCGCCGCCGGCAATTTTGGGAAGTTTGTAGTAGGCTCGTCCAAGAACTCTGCTCGACCCAAACAGCGCAATCTCTTTATGACCAAGGAGTTGTATGACTAACATATTACTTCTGAGTTCCGGCCACTTTTTAAGACTTTGCATTACACCGTTAGCTTCGGCCCAAGAGCCCAAATTGATTCCGGCGTAGTATAGTCCAAAAGCAAGTTGAACTACTTCTGCAGGAGTGTGTTTGGCTAAAACCTTTTTTGCTTCGGCCTCAAGGTCAAGTTTTTCATCAGCAAGGTCAGGTAAAAAATCTTTCGTGACCATTTTTGAAGCGTCTATTCCCATTTGAAAAAAAGCGATTTTTTCTTCTTTGGTTTTGCTGGCGCTGCCTACAAAGTAAAATGCTTTTGCTTCACCAGTTTTTAAATCATATAACTCGCTACCTTTGGCACCTGACGCAAGTCGACCGTACATTTCGGCCGCCGCTTTGGCATTCGCTACTCCTTGAGCTGAGTAGTCACGTTCTGAGTAAAGTCTTTGGGCTTCGACAGAACTTTCATCAACAGCAAAAACAGGATTACAAGACATCACAAAAAGAATGGCTAAAAAAATTTTATTCAAGGACCCCTCCCCATAAAGATTGAACTAAAATACTTAGAGTTCGGGGGCGAGTTAGTCAAAGCTCATTTATCACTTAGTAAAAAAGAGAGGGTGTCCAACTTATTTTGCTGAGCGTCAATCTGCCAACAAGACGGTTGTTGGCAATATTTTTGAACTCATGATATTGGCCTATTTATGAATGACAGTATCAAACTCGAGGCTGCATGGAAAGAAAGACTTTTGCCCGAGTTCTCTAAGCCATACATGCAGAAATTAAAGAAATTTTTGCATGATGAATATAAAAAAAAGAAAATTATTTACCCTAAGGGCTCCGAGTTTTTTAGTGCCCTTAACACCACGCCATTTGAAAAAGTGAAAGTAGTTATTATTGGGCAAGACCCCTATCACGGGTTGAATCAGGCGCATGGCCTTTGCTTTTCAGTTTTAAAAGGAATCGACGCGCCCCCATCACTCCTGAATATATTTAAAGAAATGCATTCTGACTTGGGGTTAGCGGCAGAAAATTTTCCGCATGGAAATCTTTCGAAGTGGGCCGAACAAGGAGTTCTGCTTTTGAATTCAGTGTTAAGTGTAGAAAAAAGCCGAGCGGCTTCTCATCAGGGCCGCGGCTGGGAAGAATTTACCGATACGATAATTCGTGAGTTGAACGAAAATCGGGAACATGTCGTTTTTATGCTGTGGGGAACTTACGCGCAGAAAAAGGGTCAGTTTATCGATAAAAAAAAGCACATGGTGCTGACGGCACCTCATCCATCGCCTTTGTCTTCTTATCGAGGATTTTTTGGCTGCAAACATTTTTCAAAGGCTAACAAGTACTTAGCAGCTAATGGCTTGGAACCTATTGACTGGCGCCTTTATAGTGGCTAATGTCATCATTGTGAAATTAATAAGATCTAAGCATTTTTGGAACAACGTCGCATTAAACTTATTAGTAATGGTATTTCTGGTCTCGGGCGCATTGACTATTATTAGTTCTTAGCCAACGGGAACCTATTAAACCATACGATCTTTGTCGCCGCCGCGAACGATAAAAACTTTGCCAATTTTTTCGAGTTCTAAAATCTTGTCGACAATTTCTTTTTGTGCCGCTTGTATCTTTGAAAGTGGCTGGGAGCCTTGGTTTTCTATAGCTTCTTTAAACTGCTCAACCCGTCTAGCACTCAAGTTTGAAAATAGATGGAGTTTGACTTCATCGTTAGCTTTTCGCAGAGCCAAACACCACATTTTTTCGGGAATTTCAGTAAAGAGCAAGGGCACACTTTTGTGGTTAATCTTGTGGATATCGTCAAATGTAAATAGGCTACTCTTAATAAGTTCCGCAAGAGTGGCATCTTTTTGTGCAAGGTTTTCTAAAAGTGTTCGTTGGGAGTCCGGATCCAATACTTTTACTGTCTCAATTGCTATTTTAAGATTTTTTTTAATAATCGCCCCCTCTCCTTAAACTACAAGATATTCTCGGCAAAAAGCCACGTGTTCACAACTGCAAAGACACCGAATGGCGCAGCGCAAAATATTCAATATATTGAAATAGTAAAGTGCCGATTGACTCTGCGGTGTAGGTTTCTTAAGAGGTCCCTATTCCATGAAGATGTCTAAAGTTCTCTTTACTGAAAAGCTTCCCAAAAGTACCCAATTGGGAAGAGAAGTGCTCGTCATTTATGACCGCAAACTTTTAAAAGTCTCTCCTCCTTTTAAAAAATGGCTTAAGTTTTTTTCGAGCACTTATGGTGTCGTAGGTGGAGAAAAGATTAAGTCTGTAAGGCAACTGCCGCGCCATCTAGAAAATATTTTAAAAATTTCGAAAGATCTTTCACGGGATCTATTAGTCATAGTTGTTGGCGGTGGTAGCGTTGGAGACTTTGGCGGATTTGTTGCCAGTATTTTGAAAAGAGGCGTTAGACTGATTCAAATTCCTAGCACATGGCTAAGTGCGATTGATTCAGCTCATGGCGGTAAGACTGCGCTTAATGTCGAAAATACCAAAAATCAGATTGGCACATTTTACCCAGCAGAAAAGGTTTATGTCGTGAAAGAGTTGTTGTTGTCACAGCCGGCAAAAAGACGCAACGAAGTTTTAGGCGAGGTTGTGAAAATGGGCCTTCTTAATTCTACAATAAATCCTAAGGATTGGAAGAAAATTTCAAACCGCAAGAAATTATCATTTAAAGAATTTTGTGGGCTAAAAAAAATAATAAATGCCAAGTGTGAAGTGGTCCGCTTGGATCCTCTGGAAACCAGGGGATTACGAAGAGTTTTAAATCTAGGACACACAGTTGGCCATGAACTGGAGACTCAGTTAAATCTTCCTCATGGTGTGGCGGTAGCTCAGGGTTTGATTTTTGCCTGTGAGTGGAGTCGACGTTTGGGATATTTGACTGACGCAGATTTTAAAAAAATTAATTCCCGATGGTTTAGACCTTTTGGTATCAAAAAAATGAAGGCGCGAAGAATTTCAAAAGGGGTTTTTGCTTCTCATATTGCGCGCGACAAAAAGAGAACTGCTGACAATAAAATTGAATTTGTTTTTATTAAGGGAATTGGCAAGCCCTTGTTAAAAAAAATGACCATTAAGGCATGTTGTGATGAGGCCATACGCCAGGGTTTGGTGGGACCATGAGTTTTAATTTTGATGGTCATATTCCTCCTTCTAAATCGATTTTATTGCGACTTTCTTTATGCGAAAGTTATGTGACTGAGGAATCTGTGTCGCCATTTTTTACTTGTGATGATGTCATTAAGATGGCTAGTGGATTGAAACAACTTTTTAATAGCGATCCCATTGATTGTGGCGACTCGGCCATGGCCCTAAGGTGTTTGGTTTTGCGCGCATCTCGAATTCCGGGGCGCCACTTTATTTCTGGAAGCAAGCGTTTGATGACGCGACCTCATACCGAGCTCGCTCATATTCTCGCCCAGCTAGGCGCCAGGATCTATTTTATTGACGGTAAAATTGTTGTCGAAAGTACCGACTGGCCGGACAAGAACTTAGAGATCATAGTTGATCGATCAAACTCCAGTCAGTTTGCCTCCTCACTTTTATTGAACAGTTGGTTGTTGAATCATAGTATAAAAATCTCTTGGATGGGCGAAACCGTCTCTGATGGCTATTGGCAAATGTCATTGAAGCTCGCTAAAAAATTAGGAATGAAGATTACTATTCAGAGTGAATCGATCACCGTGCCCTCTCAACAAAAGCCATTTGTGGACTGGACGCTCACGGAACTTGATATGAGTTCTGCTTTCTCGGTTGCGGCCCTCGCCACCGTCGCGGGTCAAGCTCGCATTAGGGATTTTTCGTGGGAAGGATTGCAACCAGATTCAGAATTTGTGACAGTTCTAAAAAAAATGGGTGCTGGAGTGGAAATTCAAGATAGCGTCCTTTTAGTAAAGAAGGCAGATGCCTTATTACCTATTTCTTTGGATTTGTCGAATTGCCCTGATATGTTTCCTGTGCTCTCGGTGCTCTGTGCCTTGGCCGAAGGTAAGTCTCAACTCTATGGCGCCGCCCACCTGGCATATAAAGAATCTCATAGAATTCGAAAAACAGCAGAGCTAATTCGACTGATGGGTCGGCAGTGCACAGAGACTTTAGACGGAATAATAATTTATGGTAAGAAACAAAATCTAGATTTTGAAAACCTAGCGGCCATTATTTTCGACCCTGATCGCGATCACCGGCTTGTAATGGCAGCAGGAGTAGCCAAAGCCGCTGGACTCAATGTGATAGTTACAGATCCTCGGGCGGTAAATAAAAGTTTTCCTGATTTTTTGGAGATTTCGCCAGTATGACTACAGTACTTGTTGGGCATCGAGGGGTGGGAAAATCAACGCTGTTAGAGCGTTTGGCTCAGTATGGATTTAATGTGCTGGACCTCGATCTTTATATTGAGCAAAGAGAAGGCCATACGATTGCGGAAATATTTGCTACCTCCGGTGAGGCATACTTTCGAATTCTAGAAAAAAAATGTTTTGTTGAGGCCATGGTCATGGAGCCCCATTTTATTTCAATGGGAGCCGGTTTTAATTTCGACTTACCCAAGTCAATCAAAGTTGTGTGGATAAAACGGACGACAGACAAAATGGGTAGAATCTTTTTAAATCGCCCCAGGCTTGATTTGACTCTGACTCCTTTAGAAGAATATTTAAGAAATTTTGAACTAAGGGACAAAAAGTTTTCTAAAATATGCGACCAAATTTATGTTTTGCCTGAGGGTCGATTTGAGCCTAGCGAAAGCGAAAAAAACATTTTAGGAGGTGGGGGACTAAATGTCGGCGCTACTCTTACGGTGTTTCCGAGAGTTTTTGAAAGTCGTGATGGTATTAATTGCTACTTTGAGCGTTGTCGGCCATGGGGCGTGTCTTTCTTTGAATTGCGAAATGACTTTTTAAGCGAGAATAATATTGCCTTGGCTTTAAAGTATATTCCAAACTCACAACTGCTCTTTAGCATCAGAAAAAAAATTGAGAGTCTACCGTCGGGAGTTTCAGACTTTGATTGGGCTTTGGAGCTAGGTGAGTGTCCCTTTCCAAATCCCCGCATTTATTCTTTGCATACGAGGTCAGACGAACTTTCATTTGAGAGTACTTTGAGAAAACTAGAGCAGTACCAAAAAGGCGGGACTCATATTAAGTTAGCCGTAGAGATAAAAAGTTTTTCCGAATTGGTTTTGGGTCATAAGTGGCAAAGAGAAGATCAGTCACAGAGATCATTTTTACCTACTTCTGACGATGGTCGATGGCTCTGGTACCGAGTTCTGCAGAAAGGTAAGCAAAAATTAAATTTTGTGAATGAAGGGTTTTCTAATGTTTTGGATCAACCCTCTATGATGGATTGGCTAAGTGCCCCAGTGAGCGAGAGTTTTGCAGCTGTATTAGGTGATCCCATTGAACACAGCTTTTCGCCAGAAGAGCATCAAGAATTTTTTTCGAAAAGGAAACTCCCATTTGTAAAAATTCGTGTGAGTGAAAGCGAATGGAGCGAAGCTATTGCGGTTTTGGAGAGTTTAGGTTTAAAGTACGCGGCTGTTACCTCTCCACTCAAGAAAATCGCACTTAGGCCGGACACGATAAATACAATATACTATAATGGGAAATGGCAGGGAGCGAATACAGACCTAGATGGCTTGAAAGAGTTTTTTGAGGTAATAAAGGACGAGTCGGTAGCGGTTTGGGGCGGAGGCGGATTGTTGGAAAGCATCAACAGCTTTCTTCCAAAAGCAAAATACTATTCGGCGAGGACAGGCAAAAATCGAGATGGATCGACATCTGAAATTTTGCCGGAAGTGGTCGTGTGGGCGGTCGGAAGAGGCCGATTGAATAAATATCCACCAAAGGAATGGCGCCCTAGATTAATTTTGGATTTAAATTACACAGACGATTCTCCGGGCAAGGAGTACGCGTTGCAAACAGGAGCTGATTATCAAGATGGGAATAAAATGTTTAAAGCTCAAGCGCGAGCCCAACGCAAGTTTTGGCAGTTGTGTGAACTACCTATTAAGGCAGAGTTAGAAGGTGAGTTACTATGAGAGCTAATTCATTTGGCAGTCGATTTGTAATTACTACTTTCGGAGAGAGTCATGGGCCGGCGATGGGCGTGGTTATCGATGGCTGCCCAGCGGGAGTGGTGTTTGATAAGGAACTGTTAAAAAGGGAACTTGAAAAAAGGAGACCCGGCACTTCAGAAATTGTTTCGGCGAGAAATGAATCGGACGTTCCAGAAATTCTGAGCGGCGTGTTTGATGGAAAAACTCTGGGAACACCGCTGGCCGTGATCATTAGAAATCAGGATCAAAGATCATCGGACTATGAAAAGATTAAATA